>Ga0081539_10002831_pt1 | contig 23185 bp, 25 predicted proteins | sample TabmetS4T2R2_FD_71023 | JGI IMG/M metagenome (GOLD analysis project Ga0081539, IMG submission 71023) | Tabebuia heterophylla rhizosphere microbial communities from the University of Puerto Rico - S4T2R2 | ecosystem: Host-associated > Plants > Roots > Rhizosphere ...
GCAGATCCTCGATCGACAATTGATCAACTTGTTCAGGCGTCATAGGCATTACAGTGATTTACGGTTCGAGGGGTAGAAGATAGCATAATTCCCCAAAGCCCTGTGAGCAATTACCTCAAAACTGTATCTTGATATCCAATGGCCGGACTAAAATAATGATGACGCCGGGTCAGATGGCTCCCTCCCTTCCCTAAATTCTAAGTGATAAGTTTCTCTATAGGTAGGACCAGACGATGGACACCCCCCAAAAGCGCATTCTTTGCGTCGATGATGACTCTGCTATCTGTGACCTCGTAAGATATCTGTTAAGAGACTTCGAAGTGATCTCTGTCTCCAGGAAAGAAGACGCCATCAGAATGCTGTCAGAGCATCGCTTTGACCTCATCATTTTGGACTACTTCCTCCCGGACGGGAATGGCTTCGAACTCTGTTCCTTCATTCGCCAATTCGAAAATGAGGTGCCAATCCTTTTTATCACTGTCACGTCTCTGGTTACTGAAAGCGAGGTGCTCGCAATCGGCGCTCAAGGACTTATTAAGAAGGGGCTGGAGCTGGCCAATAATCTACCTCCCACCGTCAGACTGATTTTGGCACGATAGCCCGGACCGCCTTGCCCAAGTCGGTCCAGCAGATGCTAGGACATTCGGCCATTACCCCCACGCAGATTTACGTCAAAGATGAGAGCAGGCGCAGGAACGCGGCTGAACGCAAAATCACTCACCGCCGCTCACAATCCAGAGCGGATGACAGCAGGTGATGGGGTTCGAGGAGAGTTGGCTTTTGCTCTTTCGCTCACACCGAACACAGCACATCCCGATAGCAACCCTCTACCTCCGACGGTCGGAAACCCAGCAAACTCGCAAAAACGTTTTCTGCCCAGTAAACCTTAATCTTATAATGTTTACTCCACGCAGAAGTGGTTGACTGATGGCCGATGAACCGGCTGAGGAAAGACAATTCACGAAGGCCGAGGCCGAAAGCAGAGTCGGAAGGAGAGTCAAGACAATGGTTCCCTTCTCCGGAATACCAGTAGGTACGACGGGGTTTATCGCATCGGCCCACCGGATGAACGGGCGCGTAGACGCAGATTACGCCGTAGTGATCGATTGGAAGCTTCCCGAAGGGAGCTACGGGATGCAATGGGGCTTGGCGCATGAATGGTTCGACAGGTGGGAATACGAGGCCTGCCTCGAAGAGCTCCCCTGAAGGAGAAAGACGTGAAGACTTATACTGATCGCAGACCGCCGTTTCTTCTGGTGAGACGGCCTCCGAGCGAGGTGTATATCGTACTCGACGCCGAGGAAGCAGCAGAGTACAGCAATCGCTTTTCAAGGCTGCGGGAGAAGGTGCGGGAGCGTGCCGAGCAAGTATTTATTCGGGACGCGACGCTGCAGAGAGTAGAGGTCTGCGATCCAAAGGGTAAGAAATTGAACCTGATCGAGCGGAGGCCCGCGGCCCCGGAGACTGCATCAGCCCAGGCCAAAACCGCTGAGACGGCCAAGACGCCGCGAAGCAAGAGACAGGCCGAGCGCATTGAGCGGATCAAGTTTCTGAGCCTGGACCAGGTCAAGGCATTCTTCGCCCAGGTGAAGGACAAGAGAGACAAAGCCCTCTTTCTCCTGATGTACAAACGCGGGTTGCGAGCGAGCGAACCCGGGGAGCTTCTCATCAAGGATTACTACCGTAGGGCCGGCAAGCTCTACACTCGACGGCTCAAAGGCTCGCACTCCGGATTGCACCTCCTGCAGAAAGATGAAATTCGCGCGCTCGATGCCTGGCTGCGCGAGCGCCGGGAGCGCGGGATCGACTCCCTCTACCTTTTTCCCGGCCGAACGGGCCGCGGCCTCGGAAGGCTGCGGGTCTTTCTGCTCTTTAAGCAATATGCGGAACGCGCCGGCATCCCTGAGGACAAATGCCACCCGCACACGCTCAAGCACTCGGTGGCGGCTCACCTGCTGGAAGTCGGAGCCGATATCCGGGACGTGCAGGACCTCTTGGGCCATGCGGAGATCGACTCGACACTCGTCTATGTCGAGATCACAAACCAGCGCCGGGACAAGACTGCCCATAAGGCTGCATCGAAGCTGCCGAAACTGTGAATCGTTCCGTAGAGTGCTGAGAAGGACCAATGAAGTTTGTGCCGCATCTCATCACGTTGATGCCACGCGATGAGAGTAATGCAATGCCCCACATAGCTACCGGATACGAGATAAAAAGATGAACATCCCAACTGAACCGATTGGAAGTATCCCAAGACCTCCGCGGCTGATTGAGGCGATCACGACGGGTAACGGTCTGGATCCGAGCCTGGACCCGCTCTATGAAGAGGCAATTCGGGACACCATCGAGCGCTTCGAGGCGACCGGCTCGCCGGTCGTCACCGATGGCGAGCAGCGGAAGTATCATAACTTTTGGACCTACTGTGTCCAGGGGTTGCCGAATACGGCGCCGGACGGCTTCAGGATCCCCTTCGCCGCCGGCCACGTCCGCCGGATGCTCCGGCTAACCAGTGGCCCGTTCCGTTATCAGCGCCGCGCCGACAGCTACCTGGACCTGGCCCTGCGCTATGCCCATGTGCCGGTGAAGCAGGCGGTCATCTCGCCCTCGGCCCTGAGCCTGATGTACCCGGCCGGCGAGATCCTCGGCTACTCCCGCGAGCAGTTCATCGACGATCTGCTCGGCGAGCACGAGACCGAAGTCCGCGACTGCCTGCGCAAGGGCGCGCACGCCGTCCAGATTGATTTCACCGAAGGCCGGCTGGCGGTCAAGCTTGACCCTTCCGGCCACCTCCTGCATAGTTTTATCGATCTGAACAATCTCGCGCTGTCACGTTTCTCCTCCGAGGAACGCCGCCGGATCGGGGTGCACACTTGCCCGGGCGGCGATTGCGACTCGACACACAGCGCGGATATCGATTACGCCGAGCTGCTCCCCAGCTTGTTTGAATTGAAGGTCGGGAACTTCTACGTCGCGCTGGCGGGTGAGAAAGACCGTGTCCGCGTCCTGAAGATCATTCGAAAATACATCAAGCCCGGCCATCGGGTTTTCATTGGCGTTGTCGCGCCGATTGATCCTCGCATCGAGACGCCTGAGGAAGTCCGGGACCGCATTCTCGAGGCGGCCGACTACATTCCCGTGGAACAGCTGGGGACGACGGACGATTGCGGGTTCTCCCCCTTTTGCGATGACACTTCGACAACACGTGATGTGGCGTTCGCTAAGATCGAGGCTCGCGTGCTGGGCACTCGGATGGCCGTCGCCATACTCGGAGGGGACAAGTGAAGGAAGAAGACAACGAAGAACAACTATTACGCGAAGTGGGCTTGCAGAGCGCGATAAGTATCTTCCTTGCGCGCCAGCGCGCTGAGGAGGAACTCATCCGCGCGAAGGAGGCGTTGCGGAGGCAAGTAGAATTGTTACGGGTGACGATGGCGAGCATCGGCGATGCGGTCGTCACGACGGACACTGAAGGAAGGGTGCTTTCCCTCAACGCCGTCGCCGAGAGCTTGACCGGGTGGACAGAGCAGGAGGCGCAAGGGCGTCCGCTCATCGAGATTTTCCGGATCATCAATGAGGATGACCGGCAGCCGGTCGGAAACCCGGTCGAGCAGGCCCTCCGGGAGGGCCGCATCGTCGGATTGGCGAATCACACAATTCTCGTCGCTAGGGACGGCACCCAGACGCCGATCGATGATAGCGCCGCCCCCATCCGTGACGATCAAGGCCATATTTATGGCGTTGTGCTCATCTTTCGCAGCATCGCGGAACGCAAGCAGGCCGAGAAAAACTTGAGCCAAAGCGAGCGGGAGTTGGCCGATTTCTTCGAGAACGCCTCAGTGGGGCTGCACTGGATCGGGCCAGATGGCACCATCCTGCGGGTCAATCAGGCCGAGCTGAAGATGCTCGGCTACACGCGCGAGGAGTACGTCGGGCACCACATCGCCGAGTTCCATGTTGATCAGGATGTGATTGCCGACATCCTGCAGAGCTTAGGGACGGGTGAAATCCTCCGGGAATACGAAGTCCGGATGCGGTGTAAGGATGGCTCGATCAGGCACGTCCTCATCGACTCCAGCGTGATGTGGGAGGATGACCGGTTCATCCATACCCGTTGCTTTACCCGGGACATTACGGACCGTAAACGGGCTGAGGAAGCCCAGGCGCGGCTCGCGGCCGTTGTCGAGTCTTCCCAAGACGCGATCATCAGCAAAACGTTGGAAGGCCGGATTGTTTCCTGGAACGCCGGCGCCGAGCAGATCTTCGGCTATAGACCCGAGGAAGTGATCGGTCAGCCGATCACCCTGCTCATTCCGCCGGAGCGGCAAGACGAGGAGCGTCTGATCCTGGAGCGGCTCAGCCGCGGCGAGCGTATTGAGTCCTACGAGACCGTGCGCGTAACGAAGCAGGGCCGCCGGATCGACGTCTCCCTGACGATCTCGCCCATCCGCGACAGCGATGGCCGGATCATCGGCGCGTCGAAAATCTCCCGCGATATCACGGCCCGAAAACGAACCGAGCAACGCCTGGCAACGCAGTACAGCGTGACTCACGCGTTGGCCGAGTCTGACAGGCTGGACGAAGCAGCCCCAAAGATACTTCAGGCAATCTGTGAGCACCTGGAATGGTGCATCGGCGCTCTGTGGCGCGTGGATAAGCAAGGGAATGTGTTGCGCTGCGTGGAAGTCTACCACTTACCTGACACTCAGGTTCCTCGCTTCGAGGCGGCGAGTCGGGAGCGGGCCTTTGAGTGTGGCGTTGGCCTGCCCGGTCGCGTCTGGGCCGGCGGCGAGGCGGTATGGATCGGCAACGTGGTCGATGACGGCAACTTCCCCCGCGCCGCCATTGCCGTCGCCGAAGGGCTCCATGGCGCATTCGGCTTTCCCATCAAGCTGAACGAGGAAATCCTGGGCGTGATGGAGTTCTTCAGCCAGGAGGTTCGGCAGCCGGAGCCGGATCTGATGGAAATGGTGACGGCCGTCGGGAGCCAGGTCGGGCAGTTCATCGGACGCAAGCGGGCCGATGAGGAGCGGCAGGCGCTCACCAATCAACTGGCGGCTGAACTCGCGGCCATGACCCGGCTGCAACAAGTGAGCATGCGAATGGGCCAGGCTGGCGATTTCTCCTTGCTGCTGGAAGAGATTCTGGACGCGGCGATCGAGATTACCGGCGCCGAGATGGGCAATATCCAATTGCTCGAAGAGGGCGCTTTGCGGATTGCGACGCAACGCGGCTTCGAAACCCCGTTCCTCGATTTTTTCAATGTCGTCCACGACGGCCAGGCCGCTTGCGGTTCAGCGATGCGGAACGGCGAGCGGGTCATCGTCGAGGACGTGGCCAGCAGCCCGATCTTCGTCGGCACGCCGGCGCTCGATGTGATGCTTGCCGCCAACGTGCGGGCCGTTCAGTCCACGCCGCTGGTCAGCCGCTCGGGGCGCATGCTCGGTATCTTCTCGACTCACTACCATGCTCCGCGTCGGCCGAGCGAGCGTGAACTGCGGCTTTTAGACCTCCTTGCCCGACAGGCCGCCGACCTCATCGAGCGCAAACAGGCGGACGAGGCTTTGCGTGTCAGTCTGATGCGAGAACAGGATGCTCGGATCGAGGCTGAGCAGGCGAATCGCCTGAAGGATGAATTTATCGCCACGCTCTCACACGAGTTGAGAAGTCCCCTCAACAGCATCTTTGGCTACGCGGAAGTCTTGCTGCGGAGGCCTGACGCCAAGCACGTTCCCCTGGTCCGAGAGGCCGCTGAGAAGATCCATCGGAATGCCGCGGCGCAAGCACAGCTCATCAACGATCTGCTCGACCTCTCGCGATTACAAACCGGAAAGCTCGCCATTGAGCGGCGGCCCGTTAACCTCGTGCCCATCATCGGAGATGCGGTCGAATCCGTCCGGACACAGGCAAAAATGAATGGGCTCAACCTGAGCGAAGACTATCCTCCCAACTCACTCATGGTGAATGTTGACCCGGTGCGGGGGCAACAGGTCGTCTGGAACCTCGTCAACAACGCCGTGAAGTTCACCCCTCGGGGTGGGCATGTGTCGGTACGCTTGCGCCAGGAGGCCGATGAGGTCAAGCTGGAGGTGGAAGACACCGGACAAGGCATCGCCCCGGATTTTCTCCCGCACGTCTTCGAGATGTTCCGCCAGGCCGATGCACGGACCACTCGTAAGCATGGCGGAATGGGGATCGGTCTTGCTCTGGTCAAGCAACTCGTGGATCTCCACGGCGGACGGATAGAAGCTCATTCTGAAGGGGCTGGGCGTGGGGCTCGCTTTACCGTATGGTTCCCACTTCATTCGGCCACTGATGAGCAACCTGTCGCAGTCACGAAAAGCAATAAAGGCGAGCTGCTGGGGGCGCGAATACTTGTCGTGGATGACAGTCCTGATTCAGTTCAGATGCTCCGCCTGCTCCTTGAAGGAGAGGGAGCAATCGCGGAGACGGCATTGAGCGGCGACGATGCTCTAAAGAAGGCCGAAACCTGGCCGATGGACCTCATTATTTCCGACATCTCAATGCCGGAAATGGACGGCTACGAACTTCTCAAAGAATTACGCAGGCAATCCCGCTATGCGGAGATCCCTGCCATTGCCCTGACTGGGTTCGGCCGGCAAGAGGACGTGGAGCGAGCACGGCAGGCAGGCTTTACCACTCACCTGACGAAGCCACTTGATTTCGATCACTTGGTGAGGCTGGCTCGCATTACACTGCAAAAGTAGAAAGACTACCGGATGATTGCTCTTTATCAAGCTTTTCCTCACTGGATCGGAATAGGGCCTTGTGTATCACATAATTATCATTACGGTAGGCGCGGCGAGGCTCCCTCTGTAGTCATTCTCAGTGAATGTCAGCAGGAGCGGATGTTCTCAAGCTGTTCTCAGCTAATGTGGTTTCATTCTCAGCGAATGTGAGTTTGGGAGGCCTCGTATTCTCAGTCAATATGAGCCGAAACTGACCCTTGTTATCGAGCACGCCGATTTATGTTCTCAAGCGCCTGCACTTAATGGTCTGTCTCATCCTTGCCCTTGCGGAGATCACCGGCGGCTTTCCTGCCCTACTCTTCATTGCTTAGATCATCAGGCAGCTCGAAGGCTTCGATCACGTACCGGCCGAATTGATCTTTTAGTTGGGATCGAGCGGACATCGTGGCAGATGTTGCGACCGATTCACCCCCTTCGGCTCTGGTTGATGTTGAAAATCTTGAGCAGGCTCACCCGTCAGAACAGACGTCACTATTTTCGCTGACGTTTCGTTTGAAATGTACCCCTCTTTAACCAGGAGTCGCACGACTTCAATCAGCTCTTTCCGATGCTCTTCTTCAATCCTTTTTATCTCAATCTGCGCCTGTAGTCGTGATTGCTCGCGCACCGTATTTTCATGTCGCCAGTCGGTGATGAACTTGAGCAGCGAAAGACTGCCGAAAACCTCTCAGAGTCGTGCGATAACCATGGCGAATCCATTCCTCTGGATCTTTCAGTTGCTACGGATATCCGATTACAAATCATCGGAACCCGGCCACGACTGCACTCTCTCATAGATGATTTCTTTATTTTTTTAGGCCCCGGCAAACTGTTTCAGAGTTCGATTTCCCATTTCTCTGTCGGCGCTTTTCTTTCTATTTCTTCTTTAGATTCAATTGTTTAGGCGCTTTGAGCCGGTCTTTGTGATTGGTTGACTCATTGGTGTTGTGATTTTCAATCTCCGCTATCTGCTCATCTGTTCGGCCATTGGTTTTGGCATCGCTCAGATTCCCGGAATGAGTAATGGAAATGACTTCACAGTATTGAAGGACACACTTTTCCTACCACGATTTTGATCCAACCGCGGAATCTCCGACTTCATTCTCCCAATACAGGACTCTATGCCGTAGGTTTGGGAGTCAAGGATATCTGCTGCATCGTCTCTCGGCTATATGCCTTTAATAAATTCCTTCATCCACCAGAGCAATATTAGCTAGTTTTATTCTACATCATGAGATAAATTGATAGTGGGACATAAACTTATATTATGCCCTTGTTAAAAACCGGCCCCCTTTTACTCTGCGTTCGAATAAAGCCCCAAGATATTCATCGAGACCCCAATATCATCATTGGTAGCCCGTCAGTACCGGTAAAAAACCGTTCAGGGCTCTATCACGTAGAACACCCTGTCCACGACATCCGACCCGAGCCCTACATCTATATCTGTGGCAGGCCATTCTCTAAGCAAAAATCTAACTAAGCAGGAGGCATTGGTGAAGAGAGAGATCACTAAGACAGAACATGAATTTACGACGAGCATCGACCGCCGGGACATCCTTAAGTATATTATTGGTGGGCTGCCCATTATCTCGTTGGCTGTTAACGCTCAGGCTAAAGATAAAAGCGGCATCGTATTACCTGATAATCTGAAAATCACCAGTGGCGGAATATTTTTGGGTCCGGTCCTGGATACTGATGTCAGTCTTTCCGGATACAGCGACTTGACCTTCAGCAAAAACCCTCTCAAGGGAGGCGCTAATGATGGTACCTACTTCTTCAATCTGGCGGCCGCCAATAATTTTGCGAAGCCGGCAACGATTTTGAAGGACAACATGCAGGCGCAAGCTCTTAATATATCTTTTAAACTTGTCCCTCAATTTACGACGGCGGATATCAGCTCGATCGATTTCAGCTATTTGACTCAATATAATCTACCGGGGACGCCGAGCGTCGGATACAGCTCATACACGAAAAAGGGCGATTCGACCGTTGAGGTCGCGCTCAGCAGTATAGATATTGCGTTCAGATTCAAGTCCGGCGAGGTCCAATATGCGAAGAAGGGCCAAGCCACCTTCACGCAGGTCACCAATAGTGATGGGCTCACTCTGACATTGGATTTCAAACACGTCACGGGTATTGATATTGATTACAGTTTCAGGATCAGTTTACTGGCGCTGGCGGGAGGCGCGATGTCAAATAAGCCGCAAAGTTCTCCCGATCGCTAATAAATATCTCTGAGAGGATCGAAAGAGAGAAAGCACAGAATCACTGATAAAGAAGGCGTGATCAATGCCAGCAATCCTGCCATGGCCCCAGGCACCCCGGCGGTAAAATAGCCCACACTGACCAGATATAGGCCTGCGGGGCCGGGCGTCACACGCCCGACGGCCACTGCGGCGTTGAGCTGCCGATCGTCGATGACCTGACGACTCACAACCAGATCTTGGCGGATGATAGGGAGTGAGCCGAGGTCGCTGAAGGAAGTCGCAGATGCCTTGAGCAGCAACAGGTAGAGGATAATCAGATTGCTTTCCTGGAACCGCTGCAGGCTGCGTGTGGGCAAACCGCTGGTCAGACGCGCCCAACGCTCAACCAGAGGCTGCGGCAGGTGACTGAAATCGAGGGTCGCCGGGATCAACGCTCGGACCCGGTCGAGGCGATCGAGTTCACGGACCAAGGCATCGGGCGAGGGTCTGACGGCGGTTTGCAGGAGTTGCTGAAAGGGTGTGATCTTCTCCCCTTCAGTCATGACCAACAACGCCAGGATGCGTTCCCTGTGATCAGGTGTGATCTCCGCCGCCAGCGACTCGTATAATTCTTCTTCAGCTCTCATGGTGGCGGCGGTGACCAACTTATCCAGGCTGGACGTTAATCTGGATTTTCATCTTGGTCGGATCTGTCTTCGTTCTTCAGGTTAAGCCCAAACTCCGTGAGAAAGTCCAGCAAGAGGAGAAAGGTCTTCGTCCACTATCTAAATTGTCGGACTCAGCAACGCAACGCCGAGTCTGGCGTAGCAATGCCTACAGGAAATGCTAAAAGAGGAGCTCGGCTCTGAACGTCATCGACCAGAGCCGTTCGAACTCTCTCCGCGTCCCGCTCGCGCCCAGGTAGGCCCGGCAAGCTTTGGCTTTCAATCTTCTCTCACTGGCCCGCTCGCGCCTCTGCCGTGCCTGGTCCAAGCGCGCGGCGCTCTCTGCATCATGCGCTTCGAGTTCCTCGCAGACGGCCAGGAACGCGGCCTGCCGGGCCTTAAAGTCTGTGCCTTGATGTGCCGCGTCAGCTTTCATCCGCGCCTCACTCACGAGCCGGTCAATGGACGGCTCCAATTCTTCGATAAAACCATGACCTTTGCTGAGAAAGTCCTGCGCGCCGGCATCCAGCACCTGGCTTTTAGTAATCTCCCTATTTGCTGAACAGATGAGAATGGGAGTCACCGGGTCAAAGGTGCGCACCTGCCGGCAGAAGTCGAGCCCCGTGCCATCCCCAAGCTGGTAATCGCTCAGGTAGAGCTCGAAGTATTCATCCAGAGCCAGCTCTACGCCGCTGGACAAGTTCGCGGCTCTCACTACTTGATAATTCGAGAGCAGGGTGGCGACCATCTCGAAGGTCGCGGAGTGGTCCTCGACGTAGAGGATTCGTTTCTTATTAGTTTCCATTTGGCACGCTCCAAATTCGGAGGATTGAACTTGGGGAGTGAGGTGTGGTCTGGAGAATTGGAGGAGGGACCGCAAGACAGTGTTCGTTCCGGCATCACCCCTCCCGAACCTGCCTCATCGTTGAACGGCGATCATCCGAATGTTGGCAGTGAAGAATTCGAGAAGCGCATTGTGGTCTTCAAGCCTTTGCGGTGAATACTGTCCTGAGACGCAAGCGCTGGCGGCCACGTAATCTTTCAGTGCAAGCTCCATATTTATTCCTCTTTATTGTGAAGTCAAGTTGGCTAAGCGTTTCGATCGATCATTTCCATATGGTACTCGATCAACCTCGAAGTTGTTTTTTTTCTTTATTTAGCGCGTCAATGAGTCGTTCCGTGCGATCAATCTCCGCGAGGATTGCTGCGGCTGGCTCCATCGTGAGTAGATATTCGAGTAGATCCCGAAGGGCGGCGTCATATGGTTCGGCTGCTCTGCGACACTCCTCGGCCGCCTCTTTCAATGCCGTCTCCGGCTTTCTGTCATGAGGAGCAGCGGCCTTCAGGTAGGCGCGTTGCACCTTGAGATACTCGGTTGATGCCTCGGTCTCCCGTTGCCTAAGGTCCATCAGTGTTTGATCCATCGCCACTCCTTTCGAGACAAATTTTAATTCCTTGCTGATGAAAGATAAATCACTGATACGTGATGGCGGCGGGTGGCATTTGGCCGGGTAGAAATTGAACAAGGATTCGGGTGACCAGGTTCGGGGGCTTAGCCGATGAACCTGATTTCTCACACAGGCACTGAAAGAAGAATCCGCAAATCATTGTCAGTTTGCGCTTCTGGCGGCAACTTGGTGAAGAGAGCTTGACGGTGATGATACGGTCTTGCCATGTAAAGGTAATTCTCGCTCTTCCCAGAATCAAGAAGGCGGCGGGCTCCATCTCACCAAATTGCCGCCAGAACCGCTTTTTGGCGGGAAGTCTTTAAATTTTTCCGTAGCGATGTAAAGCTTCTTCGTGTCGACGTTTCTTTGCGAGTTGTACTTCCGTCTTACGCGAAGGAACGGACTCTGCTTCGACGTAATCCGCAATATTGTCAATAACCTCGTCGAGTAATTGCGCACGAATACAGAGTTCCATGCGCTCCGCAAAGCCGTGTTTCTTGGATACGATGAAGTCCTGCCACTGTTCTCCTTGCCAGACGAGCGGCCAAACCAGAATCGCAAGCTCAAGGGCAGGGTCGCCGAGCGTAAGATCGTCCCAATCCACAATGAACCAACCGGTGCACGTAACAATGATATTTCCCTCGTGTAAATCGCCGTGTACAGGTTCGATCGCGAGAGCCTGAAAGACTTTTGTGGAACCCGCTTTCTCTCGCAATCGAAGAGTCTCGTTGTTCATCCACTGCATCAGGCTGGTCGTAACGAACGCCGGCCGATCCGCATTGATTATCTCCAGGTCGGCGGTGAACCGATCGATGTAGGTCTCTACGAAAAAATCCAGGTACGTTCTGGTCGAAACGAACGAGGCCAGATCGGAGTGCAGACCGGTATCAGTGTGCAAACGATATACGAGATCGATGACTTGCTTCAACAGATCGGGATGACGGCGGAAATCAGCGGGCCTTCCGTCGATGTGCTCGAACAAGAGGCCGGCAAATCCGATCTCCGGGAGATCAACCCAGCCGATCAGTTTTGGCGCGCAGTATCGCTCTTCAAGAAGAACATGCATCTGCAGCCAGCGCTGTAGCCGGATCACACGGTCCTGCTCGTTTGTGATTTTCAGATGGTATTGTTTCGAACCGTCGCTGATGGTGAACGAGTAATTGCAGAAGCCCCCCCAGTTGAGCACGTAACTTACCTTGATGTGACGAGTATCCGGGTTTCCCGCCGGGATAATAACCGCGGCATTCTGCTCGAGCCATTCTGCCAATTGTTCCGCATTTACTGGCATGAGAGTCGAAGAGCCTCATTTGCAAAATTACATCGGGAAATGTATCACGTTCTCATCAGTTCATCTCTGATCTCGCCATTGGGTTCGATTCTACACTGGATCCACCCTTGTCGCCGATAGAATTCTTCAGCTCGTGTGTGCGGGTCGGTCGTAAGCTGAATGGTCTTTGCGCCTTCAGACCAGAGCCATTCAACTGCCTCATGCAGCAACTGTTTGCCGATGCCTCGTTTCTCCCAGGCCGGTAAGACGAAGAGCGCCCAGATGTTGGATATTCTCTTGTCGGCGGCTGAAAACCCCAACGCCTGTCCTTCAGACTCATAAATCCAAATCCGCCTATATCTTCCATGACCTCGATAATCATCTCCTCCGTGATAATCGAGGTCAAAACATTTTCCGTCACTGAGCTTCGGATGATCTGAAGTTCGGGAATGTCTGCGCGTGTCGCTATACGTATACCCATGGCCTGAGGATTCTCCTGATATTCATTATTTCTCCTTCTTTTCATCATAGTGCAAGAAGTTAATGGCATTCTCATCCTGATTGCCTCGTTCGTGATCGTATCTCACGACCATCCGGATGTCCTTGTGCCCGGTCATGCCCTGCACCTGGCGATAGGAGAAGCCGAGATTGAGCGCCCGGGTGACGGCCGTGCGTCTCAGATCATGCGGCGAGAGCGTCTGCTTGGATTTGTTGAGCCCGGCAAAGCAGGCCCATCGGTTGACGATCTGGCAGATATGCCGGGCCGAGAGCGGCCTGGCGAATTCGAGCGTGCGATAGTTGACGGTCGGCTGGAAGATGAAAGCATCGTCGCCATCGCAATGCAGGTTCCGCCGGCGCCCGGCATCCAGTTTCAAGGGTTCTGGTGCAATTTGGCGATTGAAGACAAGAGGAGTTGGATTGATATCTCACCTCATGCTGCAATTACTGCCTCCCATATTTGTAGGATCCTGGTTGTCGTCGTTCCGCTGATCGCAGAAGTATCGAACTGCCCTTTTTTGATTCTGGCTGCCAACTCAATCCCGCCAAGTGTTACTTTTGCATTTCTGAACTTTTTAAAACCCAGCATTGGATAATATCGCTGCTTGATTCGTCGATGGTCCTGTTCAATCATGTTATTCAAATACTTGTTAGTCCGGATAAGCGTTTGAGCGGGCAATGCATCTTCGATCTTCAATTCGGCAACAGCCTGATGCGAGGCCCGACTGCCGTCGAGCGTGATCTTCTCCGGACCTCATTATTACCAATCGCCTTCCTAAAGAAGCGAATAGCGGCCGCTTTATCCCGATTCTTACTCATCAGGAAATCGACTGTCTGGCCCTGCTTATCGACCGCGCGATAGAGATAACGCCATTTACCCTTCACTTTGAGATATGTTTCATCGACTCTCCATGATGAGCCGACAGGACGCGCGAATTTCTTCCACTTTTTCTCGAAGACGGGAACGAAGTGTTGGACCCAGCGCATGATCGTCGTCTGCACGAGAGTGGCTCCACGAGCAGATCGCATACATCGCGATAGCTGAGCTTGTAAGTAATATACCATCGGACAGCTTGAATGATGAGCAGGTGATTAAAGTGGCGGCCTTTGAAGAGCGCGGGCACATCAGAAAGGGGTTCGGTCATATAAATGATTATCCACGCCCTTTAGCGATTGCACCAGAGCCTGTCAAAAACTATATCATGGCTAGTGAATTAAACCTACGAGCTTGTTTCACGAGTACAGCAGAGATCGATGTAATTTTAGGAACTAACCAGCGCGAGCTAACCCTAGGGGCCATTCTCGAATCCGGCATGTCATGACTGTAGTTTTTCAGATCAAATGCCGCAATTTTTCATTTCTTTTGCTGAAGTCGATCAGCTCGGCGTCTAAATTGCAACAATGGCAATTCTGGCGCACAGAAATTTCTGCGGCAAAAGATTTGGAAATTCAGCAGAATATCTGAGAAATCAGCGGCTTCGGCAAAAGATCTGAAAAATCTTGGATACCGAATTGTGTTGGCAAATGACTTACTGCAAAACGGTTACTCTCCTGCCCTGCCGAGTTCATCAATCAACGCTTCGTCATTTTATCTGAAGAACTACAATCATTGTCATTTTATGCTCACACACACGGCTCGGCGAGCCGGAATTTTTCTGAAATTATCTCCGAAAATGACCTTATCGCCTGACTTCCCTGCCCTGGAAATACGGCTTAATGGCAGATTCTTGCCTGGGGACCTGAATAGTTACCCTTTCGTGTAACTATTCAGGTCTTCGGGTATTAACCACATTCGTCGGAAAACCTCCGTTAAGCTTCACCAAGTTTTCCAAAAGGCCCATACTCACGAAGTGTGGCAGGCTAGGATGAAATTGCGCGATTGCCGAATGACCACGCACTTATGCTCCATTGAAGCCTTCTTTTCCGCCATAAAGGGGTGCTGGAGGCAGTGAAATTTCGCTGTAACAGGATTCCGCGCAATTTCATTCTATGCGCCTCAACGGAGAATGGAAGGGCTGAGAAACCTCAACAAGACAACCTGCCACCTGGTCCACCGCCTGGAGGAATTTATGCAAGAGATCTGGCAAGACCTGCGCTACGGCGCGCGAATGTTGTTGAAGCAGCCCGGCTTCACTTTGGTCGCCGTGCTTACGCTGGCGCTTGGGATCGGCGCAAACACGGCGATTTTCAGCGTTGTGAATGCGGTGTTGTTGCAGCCGCTGCCGTATCGGGCGCCGAAAGAATTAGTGTTGATACGCCACCTCGATAAAATAAAAGGGACGAAGTTAGAGAGGGTCAACTACTCGGATTTTCAGGACTGGCAAGCGCGGAATCATGTCTTTGCGGATTTGGCGACCTTCAGGCAATGGAATTTTGCGCTCGTAGTGGGAAATGACTTGGAGGAAGTCCGGGCGGCCAACGTCTCAGCCAATTTCTTTCAACTGCTCGGCGTCAATGCGCTCAGAGGCAGAATCTTTCTGCCTGGGGAAGAAGCGCGAGGCGGCGAGAGAGTCGCGCTGGTCAGCCACGCCTTATGGCAAAGATTCTTTGGCGCAGATGAAAAGCTCGTCGGTCAGCAAATCAAATTGAGTGATCAACCGTACACTGTCGTCGGGATTTTGCCGCCGGGGTTCAATTTCCCGTTCGCGTTAGAAAACGCCGAGATTTGGACGACCAATTCGATTCTTTCCGCCGGGATGATGGGACGCGGCGCTCGTAGTTTCCAGGCGATTGCCCGGTTGAAGCCCGGCGTCTCGTTGCAGACAGCGCAGACCGAAATGACCGGCATCGTCGGACAACTAGAACAGGAGAATCCGGCGACGAACCGCGACTTAGGTGTTTTGCTCGTGTCCGCCCACAAGGAATTGACTAAAGATGTGAGTCTAACGTTGTGGCTACTGTTCGGCGCGGTCGCATTTGTGTTGTTGATTGCCTGCGCCAACGTAGCCAATATGCTGCTGGCGCGTGGGCTCTCGCGCCACAAAGAATTGGCGATTCGCTCAGCATTGGGCGCCAGCGGTTGGCAGATTCTGCGGCAATTACTGACGGAAAGCCTCTTGCTCTCGCTCGTTGGCGGCGCGCTGGGGTTGCTGCTCGCGGCCTGGGGTGTTCCAGTATTGCTGGCGCTCAGCCCGCAAAATCTGCCTCGCATCAACGCAATTGATCTGAACGGCCAGGTGCTCGGCTTCACGCTCCTCGTCTCAATTTTGACGGGCGCGCTCTTCGGTTTAGCGCCGGCCTTGAAAGTCTCCCGGCCCGACCTGATCGAAGCTCTCAAAGAAGGCGGCAAAACTTCAGGCGCTAGCGCAGGCCGGAATTGGCTGCGTGCGGCGTTGGTGGTCGGCGAAATCGCCATCGCGCTGATGCTGCTCGTTGGCGCCGGACTGCTCATCAACAGTTTCATCCGACTGAACCGGGTCGAGTTAGGGTTCAAGCCTGAGAATGTGCTGTTCGCCTGGCTCAGTTATTCACCGCGCAAATATCCGACGGATAATGACCGTGTTGCTTTCCTCCAACAAGCGCGGGAGCGGATCAAGAATTTGCCCGGAGTGCATTCGGTCTGCTTCACCAGCTCGCTTCCATTCAATGGTGGCGTTAGCTCCTCCTTCATGATCAAAGGGCGCGAATGGTCTGCAAATGAGAAGTCGCCGCTCGTCGGAGTGTTTACGGTCACGCCCGATTATTTTGCGATGATGGGTATCCCGCTATCGCAAGGGAGGCGGTTTGCCGAAACCGATGATAAAAGCAGCAAGGGCGTTGCAATCATCAACGAAGCCTTCGCGCGACAATTCTTCCCGAATGAAAACCCGCTGGGGCAAAGCGTCACGCCGCATGCGAACCGTGATAAGGACTCACCACCGGAGTTCGAAGTAGTCGGCGTCGTCGGCAATGTTAGAGGCGCTGCGTTAGACAAAGAACCAGGGCCAGAAATCTACACGCCCTACCGGCAAACACCATGGCCTTTCGGCCAACTTGCGATTCGCACGGAGCAGAACGCGCTGAGCCTGGTCAACGCTGTAAGACACGAAATCAGAAGCCTCGATCCCGAACAGACTGTCGCCAACCCGAATACGCTCGAAAACCTGATTTCCCGCTCCATAACACCGCAACGCTTCAATCTGCTGCTGCTGAGCATCTTCGCCGGAGCCGGTCTTTTGCTGACATTGGTCGGCATCTACGGCGTGATGTCCTATCTAGTCGCTGAAAACACGCGCGCGATCGGCATCCGTGTAGCGTTAGGCGCGCAGCAAACCGATATTCTGAAATTGGTTGTTGGGCCAGGGCTGGCGCTGACGCTGACTGGCATTGTTATCGGAATGGCTGGCGCATTCGGGTTGACGCGACTGATGAAGAGTTTGTTGTTCGGCGTGAGTGCGACTGATCCGCTGACGTTCATTATGATCGCATTGACGCTGGTATTGGTTGCATTACTGGCCTGCTATATCCCGGCGCGGCGGGCGACGAAGGTAGATCCGATAATTGCGCTGCGCTGCGAGTAAGCCCAGCACAATAAGGCGAAGCCCCCGGATTCCTCAGGCGTTATCTGCTTCGGAATGGGCTTAATGGAGGTTTTCCGATGAATGTGGTTAATACCCGTGATTGGGGGCCGCGACTCTGATACCTAAGCGGTGGGATCGCTCTTTTGGACCTTACTCGGGCTTTTTTCACCTCGGACGCAAATTTTTCTTCTTCATGAGGGGAATTTTGCCGATTCAATCGAGCCTGCACAAATGTCAAAATTGCGCCCCCTCAATCGTATCAATCGTTTATATGGTATTAGTCTGTGCATAAACCGGCTGCAGCTTTACTCACTGGCATAAATGTCGCGGCAAACAGTTATGTCTTGTATGGGGCTAAACGAGGTTCCGGGAGAATTTTCGATTTTTGTTACGGTAGCCGCTTCAGCATACACTCTCTCGCCGAATTCAAAGGAGTTACGGATCCGCCCCTCCCTCTTATTACAGTGAGATGACGCAAAATAGCTGTTCGTAAACGCTTGTATTAGTGGATCTTATGGCTTACGGTAACTTTCCTCAAAAATTCTCCCGGAACCCCGATTACGCGCTCCTCGTGCTCTACCTGACGACGGGCCTGCGGCGCAGCGAGATCATCGGGTTGAGGAGCGGGGACGTGCGCCTCGAAGAGGGCGAGATCATGATCCAGGCCAGGATCAAGGGCGGCGATTATTGGGGCAGGGAAGTCGATAATCCAAAGGCCTTCGCGGCGCTGCGTGACTACCTCCGCCTCAGCCGTCGGCTGACCGTCCTCAGAACCGACGAGCCGCTCTGGATTCGCCACGATCGGGAAGAGTATCCTCCCAAACCGCTCTCCGCCTGGTCCTTCGTCAAACGTCTCAAACGATATGCGGAAGAAGCCGGAATCCGTCACATTCATCTTCGCCAACTGCGCCATTATACATTCGCCGAGGTGGTGGCCACCCGCTCCGGATCGATGAGCGAGGCGCAGGAGGCGCTCGGCCATCGCAACATTTCGACCACTCGCCACTATGTCCGCTCGATCCCAACAAAAAAAGACAAATTCAGCCGGTATGTGATCGAAGCCTTCGAGCTGCCCGATGATCCGTCCGATGATGAGCAAGAGCAGGGAAGCGGCCGGCGATCTCCGCAGGACGAAGGATGAAACGGAGTCATAGATTCCATGCATTCACCTCAATGATCACTGTATTGCCTGTATTTCTGTATTGCCCGGGCAATATATCGGTCAAATTCATCAAATCATATCCAGCCTATCTTCGGGTGAATCATTTCCATCGAGATAACGTTCATAGACTTCGAATGGGACTTGATGTTTCTTATGCGCCTTGGTGTACTTGAATGCTCGCTTGATGTTCATCGTCAATAGAGTGTTGGCGCACTCGACTCCCTCCGGTCCGCGTTCAATGGTCTCTCCAATCTGATGCTCTATCATGGCAAAAGCATAAATTGCTCCCGGATTCGTGGACATAACGGGCTTTAGGAATGCTCGCCAGAGATAATCGAAGAGCTCCTGCAGGACCCAACAGTCGGCAAAGTGATCACCAGTTCGTTTCCTTGTCGCTTTTAGCTTGACCTTCACCTCCCCCTTGAATGTTTCAGCGAGGCGGCGCTCAAATTCTCTGAAAGTCATCCGAGACGCTCTGATAGATGTGTGAGCCCGCTTAATACTACTCGTCAACAAATAGTTTGCGCACTCGATCCCCTCCGGCCCGCGCTCGATCAATTCTCTGGTGCGGTGTTGCATCAGGGCAAAGGCATGCGCTGCATCAGGATTGTCGGATAGTACCGGCTTCAGGAATGTTCGCCACAACTCCTCGAAGAGATCCCGCAGAGCGTGGCAGTCGGATGGCTTGTTCCGCTTCTTGCGTACTTTAGGCTTGTTCGCATCCGGGACACTAACGCGTTTCATGTTACTTCTTACCTCGTTATGTTTTACGAGACCGCTCGCGCTACAGATTAATCCACCAATGAATTGCTTGCGTATCTACTGTTGACCAGGACAGCTTGCCGTCAGTATCGTCACAAATGGCGATAGCGTCAAGCCGTGTCTAAAATGGCAGGAACGAGGCATCTGTCCTCAGAAACAGCGAGGTAAATAGAATGAGCGCCATCGACGTCGGCGCTTCTGGCGAGTTGCCGGCGATCGATTTCGTACAAAATCGACACCAGCCACAAAAACCTTGGAATTGCCCCTCGCGTATCGTCAAGAATGGATATTCTTCAGCTTGTATCATTTGATATCCTCCGGAGTCGTTTGGACTGTGCCTTTCGTTCAGCAGGGTAATTTCACGCTCAATCCAGGACCTCTTTGCCGAAGTGATCTCAAATTCAAATAAGATATTCGCCCAATTTGCTGCGAAGCTCCGGTGTGTGGCGCTGGGGTGCCAACCGGGGATTTGTTACAGCTTATATCTGAGAAGAAGAGGGCAGGGAAGTCACAGAGTTAGGATTGGGTTTACAGCTCTATACTAATTCCACGCGCGGCGCAAGAATACAATTAGTCGTTTTCTCGTGTTTCCTCCGAAATCAGGTTTGACTTGATCAGCGACAATCGCAACTGGCTCCCCCGCAATTTCGATGACCCGGTATCACTGAACCGATTTCCAAACTTTTCCCTCTGAATAGACATCACGGTAAGAATGCAGGAAAAATGCGGTTCCCATTCTTGATACACTTCGATCCGAAGTTGGCTACTGTGAACTGCCGCAATGACGATCTTCACCGGGTTCGAATCTCGCAGATTACTGCGCGATGACGACTCAAGCAGCGTGAAGGACTCGCGACCGAAGCAAATCAACTTTTCCGCGCCCATACATGCTGCGTTTGATCATTTTTAATCGATTGATCTGTCCCTCGGTCTGTCCGTTACTCCAATTTGATCTCAGCGCCTCACGCATCGCCGCCTCATCACTCATCAGGCCTTGAGCAAAGCTCTTCAATTCGCCCAGTTCGCTCCGACCAACTTCTTCCCGCCATCGATTAAACGTCGGTTCCCGTCGTTCTTTAACTAATTGCCGGAATTCTTGCGTCAAGCGCCGCAACGTTTCAATCTCAGGGTCGAGTTGGGTCAGAGCTTGGACATATTCTTTTTCCTGCTTCTCCAATCGATCATCGTCCAGGAATAACCACCAGGAGACTTGACGTGGTGAGGGAGAAGGAAAATCCGGCAGGAGACGAACTTTCCGCATGGCTTCCGGGACCTTCTCTCGCCATTTCCGCAAATATCGGCCGACCGTGACGGCATTACCCCGAAATCCCAGCCGACAAATCTCGCGATGAATCTGCGCCGCATTATGACAACCTTCCTCCCACCGCTTTTGCAGATAATCGACAAAGGGCGTGATCAGAGTCACACGTCGCTTGGACACATGACGTTCCGGAAAACTTTCAGCGCGCAAAAATCCTCGGATCGTTTTCTGGTCCATTCCTGTTTGACGCGCAATCTCAGTGATCGGGAGTCCTGCTTGTTTGAGCTGCCTGACTTCTTCGTATCGCGCTACCCGCCGAGGACGCCGCACATCCTTCAAAGATTGCGCTTTTTGATGGCTCATCGTGGGTTGATCAGGCAACACTTCGATCGGCCCCTCGTCCTGCAGTCTCTGCTCGGCTTGATACCGCGGACTGATCTTTTTCGCGGCTTGGCTTAAGACCGGATGCCGCTTGACCAGTGTTCTTTCAACGGCTTCTCGGAGGTTCCCGAGCAAATGGAATCTGTCGGCAACTTGTGTCGCCTGCGGCGCTCCCGATCGCGCCGCCTCTGCATAGGCTTGGGATCGGTCTCGTGTGATGACTTCGACCTCCGGATGTTCCTGCAACCAAGTCCTGAGCGTCGTGGCTTCGCGATTCGGCAAAATTTCGATCGGCCGATGCGCTTCCTGGTCAACCAGAATCGTGCCGTATCGATGGCCTCGCCGGAATGCGAAATCATCGATTCCCAGTACTCGAACTGTCTGCACACTGGAATCCGGAATGCACCGCACCCGCCGCAACAAGGTGTCGGCGCTTACCTGAATTCCTAATTTGCTGGCTGTCCGTTGCCCGGCTTCGCCGCCCAATGCCAGTCCGATCGTTTCCAGCGCCTGCTCTTGTCTCAGGGTGCGCCGGGCATAACGTTTCATGACTGACGGCACCTGTTCGGCAAACAAGCGCCGCGGACAGCCCTGGTTGAGGCAAAAGAACCGCCGAACCTGTACTTGCAGTACTGCTTCCTGACCGCTACAAGGCAGATCCGCCAGTGTCCGCCGGTATCGACTGTGAATTCTGGTGGATGGCTGCCGGCAATTCAGGCACGCCGCTTCAGTTGTCGTCATTGCCATGTTAATGATGATCCTGCCGTCAATTTTGGTGATTGTTTCTAATTTCAGGCCTTTCAGATCAAACAGTAGATTTTCCATGCTCAGACCTATTCTACCGGTCGATGCAAGCCTCGAAGTCTTGCGGAAAGCGGTACCGGTTAGAAATCGGCACTTTGGGTCATCGGAATTGCGGGAGAGCCCACGGCTGGCCTGATCGCCTTCGCTTACCGCCTCGCCGTTTGTGGCGATACCTCCGGAGTCATCTCCCGCCTCGCCGATAAGGAGCACTCAATTGCGTACAAAAACGAGCGCAGGCGCATCGTCCGATCCAATGATCGGCGCGCCGCTCGCCTTTCCCGACGACGGAGAATCCGATTCCAACGCAACGTCTCCTCACCTCGGCTGAGCTTGACACTACCGTCATTTCCCACGATACTGCGGGCGAAAGGGAAGGGAAGTGTTTATGATATCTGGTCGTTTTCGTACAAAAACGGAGGGATCCGCCGACGGGCCTCTGTTCTTCATCGGTTGTCCTTCACCTGCTAAAGCCACTCATTTCGATCGGTGTATGGTGAGCATCAACTCGCTTCGTAAGCGACAGTCCGATTTCAAGGTGAATGAATGGCTCTTGGATTCCGGCGCATTCTCGGAGCTTTCGCGCTTTAGGTGTTATCGCCACTCGACCGAACAATATGCGGCGGAGATCAGGCGATGGTCAGCCTGTGGCAAGCTTCTTGCGGCCGTCAGTCAGGACTATATGTGTGAGTCGTTTATCCTGAAGCGCACCGGGCTTTCCGTCGCTGAACACCAGCGGCTCACGATTGAGCGTTATGATGCGCTCATCAGGCTCGTACAAGTTCCCGTGCTCCCGGTCCTCCAAGGCTATCGGGTGAATGATTACCTTTCACACCTTGACCAATATGGAACGCGCCTTGGGCTTGGCGCTTGGGTAGGTGTCGGTTCTGTCTGCAAGCGTAACAGCCGGCCCGGCGAAATCGCTGACATTCTCGCTTCAATCAAAAATAAACGCCCTGATCTTCGTCTCCACGGGTTCGGATTGAAATTGACGACGCTTGAATCACGCGAAGTCTGCGAATTGCTGCATAGTTGCGATTCGATGGCCTGGTCTTATCCTTCGCGATTCGGTAAAGGTGATGATTCGATCGAAACGGCTGATACGTATATTGAGCAGGTCGAACAAGCTCTCGCCGATTGCGCACATAAACGATCGCCTGTGACTGCCGGCAGCGGGAACGGGCAGGGAAGAAAAGCAAGTTGGATACATACGCCGACGAAGGCCATCCGGGTTCCTGCTGCCTTCGCTGATGACCTGATAGACCTCGCTAAACAATGGGATGCGCCGGCGGTCGATTTCGTACAAAAACGTGGGGATACCTACAATGCCGAGATTGGACATTATGCCGGTGGAAAAGGTCAGGACGGAACATTTCAAAAAATAATCAACGAGATGCCGCCACACAACATTTATATTGAAGCGTTCCTCGGCGGTGGCGCTGTCATGAGGCACAAGCGGCCAGCGCGGGTGAGCTACGGCATCGAGATCGATCCTGGAGTAGTCGAGAA
>Ga0081539_10002832_pt1 | contig 23174 bp, 8 predicted proteins | sample TabmetS4T2R2_FD_71023 | JGI IMG/M metagenome (GOLD analysis project Ga0081539, IMG submission 71023) | Tabebuia heterophylla rhizosphere microbial communities from the University of Puerto Rico - S4T2R2 | ecosystem: Host-associated > Plants > Roots > Rhizosphere ...
ACGGCTCGAACGGCTGTCTCCTCGGCTTCATCACGACCGCAGACGGGCAAGAAAAGATCTTCGACTAGCGATCGCGCACGAAGGGCTCGGAGGTCACGGTTTCAACACGGAGCCACGGAGGACGCGGAGACGCACGGAGGGAACACCGGCGACGCCGGCCTTTGGCCGGCGCAATGGAGAGAGAGGCATCGGAATCGCAAGCCAGCCAACTGTCGATCGATGCTTGCGATTCCGGTGCCTCTCTCTCCATCGCCGCGCGAAGCGCGCTCGCCGGTGTGTGCGCTCCTCGCCCGACAGACTCGCGGTAGCCGGCTGATTCGCAATCTCCGCGCGTCTCCGCGTCCTCCGCGCCTCCGTGTTGGAGCCGTGCCCTCCGAACTCTCCGTGTTCTCTAGTTTGATCGTCCGCCCGTCGGGGCCGCCGGAGCGCCAGGCGCGCCGCCGCCTCGCGGCGGGGGTGGCGGCAGCGTTCCGCCTTCAGCCAGCGTCTTCATGTTCTGCAGCGCGCGCGTGAACTGCGTCGTGCGCTGCATCTTGTCTCGCTCGCGCGCGGCGTCGTCGGCCAGCATCGAGTTGTCGTACACCAGCGTGTAGACCAGCTTCGACGTCGTCGCCGTGACGGGTCGTGCCTCGACCGTGCCGTGATACAGGTTGTACGGTCGATCGGTGCGAACCGGCTGCGTGTAGGTGTAGGACAACTCGGTCTTGCCGACGAGGATTTCGTTGGCCACGGATCGCACGGCGCCGACATCACCATCCTTCCCGGATGTGATCGTGCAGGGAATCTGCAGCCACTCGCCGATGTCGCAGTACTTCCCGACGCGCTTCCATACCTCCGCCGCCGGCTTGTTCACCATCGTCTCCAGCAGAATGGTGACGTAGTTCGGGTTCGGAATGGCCAGCGGCGGCGGGGTGGGGCCCTGAGCCTGCGCCGCCGACGCGAGCGCGACGACGGCTGTGAGTGACGCGGCAAGCGTGCCGAATGAAACTCTCATGTATCTCTCCTGATCAGAAGTCCCGGATCGCAATCCAGGTCGAAAGTCCAGAGCCAAGAGCCTAGAGCCCACTGCGCTCACCATGCCAGCAGCGTCAAGAGCGCGGACACCTCACCCTCGATCGCGCCGGTCAGCGTCGGCCGCAGGTCGGGCAGCCATTCGGGTGAATGCGGTGCGGGCACCGGGACGCCGGAGCGCGTTGCCTCCGCCAGCTTCTCAGCGCTCACCGCGCCGACGTGAAGCAGCACCGCGGGTACGCCCGCGCGGCCGTATTCGGAGAAGTCCTCCGACGTCATCTTGGCCGGCATCTCGACGACGCGCTCCGAGCCGAGCGCGGTTTTCAAGGCGCCGGCAAGACGCGCGGTGAGGGCCGGGTCGTTGTAGACGGCGTTGGTCGACGAGGCCGGCAGCGCGATCGATGGTTTTCGCGGTGCGCCTGCGGCGGTGGCCTCCGCGTTGACGATGCGCTCGATGGCGGCGAGCACGCGTGCACGCACCTGGTCGGTGAACGTGCGGACGCTCAGCTCCAGCTTCACTTCATCGGGGATCACGTTGCCTTGCGTGCCGCCGTGAATCGACCCGATGGTCACCACCACCGGGTCCATCGGGTTGTTCTCCCGCGACACGATGGTCTGCAGCGCCAGTACTGTCCGCGCGGCCATGACGACAGGGTCGACGGTGTTGTACGGCATGGCGCCGTGTCCGCCGCGTCCATACAACGTAATCGTCGGCGAGATCGATTGTGCCCGGAAGAACCCGGCGTGGTAGCCAATCGTTCCCGACGGCAACGTGTCGTCGTCATGAAGACCGATGACGAAGTCGGGCTTCGGGAAGCGGGTGAACAGCCCATCGCGCAGCATCGCGGTGGCGCCGCCGCCACCTTCTTCGGCTGGCTGTCCGACGAGCATCAGCGTCCCGCGCCAACGATCGCGGTGCGCCGCCATCCATGCCGCCGTCCCCGACCACGCGGTCATGTGGAGGTCGTGCCCGCACGCATGCATCACCGGCACGCTCTGACCGGCCGCGTTGCGCGACGTCGCGGTGCTCGCGAAGGGAACGCCTGTCTTTTCGGCGACCGGCAGCGCGTCGAGCTCGGTGCGCAGCATCGCCGTGGGTCCGCTGCCGTTCTTCAACAGCGCCACGATGCCCGTTTTCCCGACGCCGGTGCTGACCTCGTAGCCGAGCGCCTTCAGACGATCGGCGAGCGCAGCGGACGTGCGTGTTTCCTGAAATCCGAGCTCGGGATGCTGGTGGAGGTCGCGATACAGCGATTCCAGGTCCGGCAGCATGGCCGCGACCTCGCTGCGCGGCGACTGCGCCAGGGCGATCGCGGGCAGAGCCGAGAGGGCGACGACGAGGACGAGGAGCCGCACGGGGGAATGATAGACGCTCGCTTGGGTAGCTGGGTAGCTCGGTAGCTAGGTAGCTGGGTCAACCACTTGCCCAATCGCCTCGCCAGGTCGCCACCAAGCGAAGTAGCAACGTTTGGCAAGTGCAATTACGCATCTACCCATCTACCCATTTACCCATCCACCCAGCTACCTAATTGGCGAACGTGATGTCGTCGATGATCCAGCCGGCTCCGTTGACAGTCATCGAGCTTCCGAGCGATCGGACTCTGACTTCGTCGACGACGCCCGAGTAGCCCGACGACAGGAACGTCGGGGTGGATGTGAGCGGCGCGATGCCGGACGTCGCCACGAGCGTACCGCCGCGATACAGCTCGAAGTAGACGTCGCCCGGCAGGCCCGGGTAACGGGAGAAGACCGCGCCGGTGAAGACGCGCTCGCTGAACGTGAATTTCGCCCCGTCGACCGCGCCGAAGATCGCGTTCACGCCGTTGGGTGTGTACGGCGCCGGATACGGCGCGTAGTGATACCAGTTCGTCCACACGATGCCCCGGTAGTTGGTCGGGAACGTCGTCTTCACGTACGAGTCGGGCAGATCCTCGAAATCGATGGCCAGCGGCGCGGTCGTGAAGTTGTACGTGACGCCGGCGGTCAGGTAGTAGCCGGCCTCGTCGAGCGTGTACGCGTAGTAGTGGACCCTGACGCGATATTGCGTGTTCAGCGCCAGCGGCGACTGCGGCATCAACGTGACGGTCTTGCCGTCGGACGACATCGCGACCGTCGTCGGCACGGCCGTACTGGTCGATGCCACTTCCAGCACGATGCTGCGGTTGAGCACCGATGCCGCCGTTACGGCACCGCTGAAGGTGAACGTCAACGAGGACGTCGGCGAGACATCGGCGACGGTTTGAACCGACGACAGCTGCGTCTGGACGCCGTTGGCCGTCACCGTTCCGCTCGTCAACACCGCCTCGCCGTAGGCGTTATTCGCCCCAGTCTTGAACGAGAAGGTGTATGGGCCGGACATCGGCACACCGGCGATCGTCTGTACCCCGGTGACGGTGACGGAGTAATTGGTCGCCGTGGTCAGCAGCTGATTCGGTATCAGCTCGATGACGCGGCCGCCGCCAAGGTTCGCGTAGTACGGCGACCAGATGATCGAGAACGGCACGGGATTGCCGTTCGACGTCATCGTGATCTGACCCAGGCTGGTCGATGCGACCGGCTCGCTGAAGACGATCTCGATGAGCGAGTTGATCGCCGCGTTCAGGTTGCCGTTCACCGGCGACGTGGCAATGACCTGCGGCACGGCGGCGCTGGCCGAGGACGCCGTCGTGAACGATGTGCAGGTGGAGTTGCCCAGATTGCCCGCGAGGTCGAACGGGTAATACATGCACACGCTGTACGACGTCGAGGCGAGAAGGTTCGACGCCGCGGTGAGCGTCAGCGTCGTGCCGTCCGAACTGAGCGTCGCCGTCGTCGGCACGATCCCGTACGGTGGGGCGTTGAGATACAGGTACTGATACCCCGGGTGCAAGCGCGAGGCGTCGAGCGGCTCGTCGAACGTCCACGCGAACCTGGTCGTGTTCACCGGCACGTTGGTCGCCTGATTGACGTCCGGCGTTCGACGCACGACCACGGGTCCGGCCATGTCCGGCCCCTGCCGGGTCTGGAACGTGACCGTCTCCGGCGTGATCGCCTGCGCGACGCGATCCGTGATGCCGGCCGAGAGCGCCAGCGTCACCGACGCGTTGTCCGGCAGCGGTGCATGGGGCGTGATCGTCGCCATCGTCCCGTTGGTCGTCGGGTTGATCGAGAACGCCACGCTGTAAGGGATGCTGGTGTTGCTGCTCGTCAGCTGCGCCGTCGTCGCGTTGAAGGTGAGGTCGTCGATCACCTTGTCGAACGTGACCCGCAGGGTCGCGTTGTCGCCAACCCCGGTCGCGCCATTCGGTGGAGCGACACCAGCGACGGTCGGAGCCAGCGTATCCGCTGTGGTCCCCGTGTAGAAGTACGGCTGGTAGTTCGACCCGAGCGTCGTTCCGTCGGCCGCACGCAACCCGGCGACGGCCAGCGGGTAGTAGAGCGCGTTGACCGCCAGCGATGCATTCGGCACGAGCCGCAGCACTGCCGGCTGGACCTGCGTCACGGTCGCGGCAACCGTGCTGCCGCTCCCGTCCAACAGCTTGAAGTAGGACGAATTGGCGAACGCAGGGTCGACCGGTTTGTTGAACTTGACCTCGACCACCGTATTCGTCGCGATCCCGCCCGTTCCGTTCGATGGATACAAGTTCACCACCTGCAACGGCTGCGCCGCCACGTTCGGGACGACGTAGAACGCCAGCGAGTACGAGATGGGCGTTCCGTTCGCGTCGGTGGCCTGGTCGGTCAGGAACGCCTGAATCAGCGATCCTGGCGCGAACGGCTGCGACGGCCTGAATACGAGCGCGTAGCCGCTGGCTTCGATCGTGGTCGTTCCGGCGATCAACACGCCGTTCTGCGAAACGGCCACACCATTGGTGGACGACGCGCTGAACGTCTTGTTGCTGTAGAAGGTGACCGAGCTGTCGACGGGTACCTCCGATGCGCCTGAGCCCGGTCGCGTGAGCGTCACATACGGCGAGCCCTGCGATCGCGCCAGCGTCGAGAAGGTGCTGCGGAACGGAGTGCCCAGCGGGTTGCCCGCCAGATCCTGGACGCCTGTCCCCACGACAAGAGTGATCGTGGAGTTGTACGGCACGTCACCATTCAGCATGACCGTCCGCACGTCGGTCGACCACGAGATGGACGTATTCAGCCTCGTGAAGCCGTTGTAGAGCGCGAAGTTCTTGGCGGCCACTGTCGACGAATTCAGCGACTCGGAGAAGACCAGCGTCACCGTGGGCCGCGGACCGATGTTCGTGCTGCCGTCGAACGGCGTCACCGACAGCAGCTGCGGCGGGGTGGTATCGGTGGCGACGCCGATCGTGAAGCACTGGGCCAGATACGGCATCGGGTTTCCGGCGGCGTCGCGCAGGTAGGCGAAGTAGCTCGCATACACGCAGATCTGATGGTTGCCCGGGTAGGGAAGCGTCGGCGCGAACGTGATCGTTGCCAGGTTGGCGGCCAGCGTCAGCGAACCGGCGACGTCGTAACCGGACGTGTTGTCATACACCCGCACCGATTGGGCATTCACGGTCGTCGGATCGACTGGTTCGGTGAGCGTCAGCGTAATGGTCGCATTGATGTCGACACCTGTCGATCCAGGCGCCGGCGACGTAAGACTGATCGTCCCTCCCGACGTGTCGGTGGCGCTGCTCGTCGTGAACGTGCTCGAGAACGGCGTGATGGAATTGCCGCTCGAATCGGCAAAGCCGCCGACGTTCACGGCGTAAGTCGTGTTGGGCGACAACTGCCCCGCGACGACATATTTGAGCGTCAGACCATCGCTCGACAGCTGCCGCGTGCCGGGCACGGACGGAGTGAGCGCGATGCCCGCTCCCGTGAACGACGTCGGATCGGCAGCCTTGTTCAGCTTCACCGCAATCGTCGAATTGACCGGCACCGCGCCGGCGCCGTTCCCGGGATTGACGCTGACGACGGTGAACGGGTCCGTGTCGGCGCCCGCGGTGGTTTGGAAGTTGGTGCATTGGAACCCGCCGTAGTTGCCCGCCAGGTCCCAGAACGACGGGAAGCACGCCGAGTACGCCGTCGTCGGGTCGAGCGGACCGGCGTAGGTCATCGTGACCGTGCGCCAATCGCTGCTGTAGCTGAACGACACACCCGGCACATAGAACCCGAGGTGCTGGTTGACCAGGTATCCGCTCACCGCGCGAATCGGATCGAGCGGCTCATTGACTACCACTCGAATCACCGGACTCGTACTCGTGTACGTCGAAGGCGCAATCGCGACGATCGATGGCCCGACGAGGTCGATGCTCGGGCCCGTCTTGAAGTGGACGACCACGGATGACGTCATCGGCTGACCCGCAATATCGGTCACGCCGGCGATCGTCAGGACGTAATCGGTGCTCGGCTTCAGGATCGCCGACGGCACAAGGGTGACCACCGTGTCGGCGGTGGCGAATTGCGGGGTGACCGTTACCGGCGAGCCGTTCGCCGTCAGCGTGACGGCTGCCAGGCTCGGTCGTGACACGGATCGATCGAATTTGATCTCCGGCTTGAAGTTCACCGGCACATTCAGCATCGCCTCGTACGGGACGGTCAGGACGACCTGTGGTCCACCGACCGGCGCATACAGCGCCGTCGTGAACGCCGCACTGTATGAAGAGGCCGCGTTGCCGGTCAGGTCGAAGAGCACGTAGCCCAGGACAACGAGCGAGTAGGTGCGGTTGACCCCCAACGGAACCGAGGGGGCGATCGTCACCTGTGTCCGGTCGGCGCTCACCGACAAGGCGGCCGGAACGACCTGGCCAGTGAACACATCCTGCAGATAGATTCCGCCGCTCTGGGTCAAGGGCCGTGCGTCCATCGGCCGGTCGAACGTCAGCGTGAACACACTGCTCACCGGGACGTTGGTGTCACCCTGCGCCACGGTGCTCGAGATGACCGCCGGTGACGAGAAGTTCGGAGCGGCCGCCGTCGTGAAGGTCGCGGTAAACGGCGTCGCGCCGTTGGCAGACGTATCCGCCACAGCACTGGTCACAGAGAAGGTGACGGCGGAGCTCGCCGGCAGCGGCACCAACGGCGTGAGGGTGACCGTCATCGTTCCGTCGCCGTTCGTGGCGGATGCCACGCTGTACGGGATCGGGCTGGCGCCGGCGATCAGCGTCAGTGTGGTGGCGTCGATGGTCGATGCTTCGATGGCCTCGCTGAACGTCAAGCGGATCTTCCCATTGACGCCGATGCTGGTCGCGCCGTTGACCGGCGCCACGCTGACCACGGCCGGCGCGGTCGTGTCGCTCGTGGTGCCGGTGTAGAAGTAGAAATTCGATCCCGATATCGCCAGGCCGTCGACGTCGAGGATGCCATTGGTCCAGAAGAAGTAGTAACAGGCGTTTGGTGCCAGCGGGGCGGTTGGTTTCAGCCGGATGGCCGTGTTGTCGTTCACCACTGCGATCGTGGTTGCGATCGGGTTGAACGAGCAGTCCTTCATATAGAAGGTGCTCGCCGTCACCGTCGCGGGATTCAGCGCTTTGCTGAAGCGAACGATTGGCGCCGTCGTGAGCGGATTTCCAGAGCTGTAGGCCGGACCCGCGCTCACAAACGCTGCCGCGGTCGTCGTGCCGTCGACGGCGATCCTGAAACTTGCCTGGTACTCGTACACGTAATTCCCAGCTACATCCGTAGCGGCGCTCGTGAGCCACACCTGCACGAGCGACCCGCGGGCGAACGGAAGCGAGGGCACGAACGTGATCACCTGATCACCGGCGCCCACCGTCGTCGTTCCAGTGATCAGCACGCCATTCTGCGCGACGTAGAGCGCCCCGCTGACGGTCGATGGATCGACGGGTTGCGACAGGAAGAACGTCAATGGCAGCGTCGGGCTGACCCCGCTCAGGCCGGCCCCCGGCCGGAAAGCGAGCACCTGCGGGTGCGTCGTGACCGGTTGCGGCGCGATCGTGAAGGTGCTCGTGAACTCGATCGGCAGCGAATTGCCGGCGACGTCGGTGACGTTCGGGCTGACGACGACGGTGTAGGTCGTGCCGTAGGTCAGCGAACCGGTGTTGATGGTAACAGCCGTGCCGTCAGCCGACGGCGTCACGCCCGTTGTCACCAATGTGCTGCCGTTGAACAACGCGACGTTGCCGTTGTACATCGTCGAGATCTTCAGCGGCTCGGAGAATGTGACCGTGACCGGATTGTTGGGTCCGATGCCGGTGGCACCGTCGAACGGGGTCACCGCGATCACCTGCGGTGGGGTCGTATCGGCGGTGGCGGCCGTCGTGAAGCACAGCGCGGCGTAGTTGAACGGATTTCCGGCTGCGTCACGGACATACGCGAAGTAGCTGACGTAGACGCAGATCTGGTGCGCACCCTGGTAGCCGAACGTCGGCGTGAAGATGATGCTCCGCAGATCGGCGGCGATCGTGAGCGACCCCGGGACATCCTGACCCGCGGTGTTGTCGTAGATCCGGACCGACAGCGAGTCAACCGACGTCGGGTCCACTGCCTCGCCGAGCGAGACCGTGACCGGAGCCGTCGTCGACACGTTGGTTGCGTTGCTGGCCGGAACGACGCTGGTGATTGTCCCGTTCGTCGTGTCCGGCGTCGCTGACGCGGCGGTCGTGAAGGTCCACTCGAACGGAGCCATCAGGTTCCCGCTCGTGTCGCGGAGCCCCGAGAGCGTCGCCGAGTACACGGTGTTCGGCAGAAGGGTGGCCGCGGGTGTGAACGTCAGCGTGGTGTCGCCGTTGCCCAGCGTGTAAGTGGTCTGCACGGCAGGCGTCATCGTCAGCGTCGCGGGCGACGTGCGATCGACCTGCTCGCTCATGACGACTCGCACCTTGGCGTTCACGGGCACTGCGGTTTCGCCGTTAGCTGGCGCAACGGATGCTACTGTCAGCGCCGTCGAGTCCTGCCCCGCAGCCGTGCGGAAGTAGTCCCCGCCATACGTGTAGTAACCCACGCGGTCGTAGAGGTAGCCGGTCCACCGGTAAACGGTGCCCGGATCGAGCGGCTCCGTGAGGGTCAGCGTAACCGTCTTCCGATCCGGCGAGAGCGCAAGCGAAGTACCGGTGACGATGCGGCCGAGGACCTGATCCTGAACGTAGACGGCCGAGGCATCCAGGCGGAGCGGATCCAGCGGCTCGTTGAACGTGAAGCGCACCGTTGGCGTCGTCCCGGTCACCTCATAAGCGGCTGGCGTCCAGGACAGGTACTGTGGCGCTGCGAAGTCGGGCCCTGACCCGGTCGTGAAGTTGAACGAGCCGGGATTGCTCAGGGCATTGCCGACCGAATCGACGAGCAGGGCCGAGTAGGTCACGACGTACGCCGTGTTCGCCGCGAGCGCCGAGGTCGGTGTGAACGTGATGCGCTTGTAATCGGCCGTGTACCCAAGCGTTCCGGGCACGGTCGATCCGCCGGTTGTAACGAGGATGCCGCCCGGTGCGCTGATCGGGCTGATCGCCGTGGAGAAGCCCAGCACGATCGGCGCATTGGTCGGAACGGTCGAATCCCCGTTGGCGATGTTGGCGCCGATGAACGACGGCCCGGCGTTGTCGGCGACGAACGACGTCGTGAAGGTACTGGCGCTCGCCGAGACGCTATTGCCGGACGGATCCTTGATCAGCGTGGCACCGGTGTAGTTGACGCAGATGCTGTACTGGCGTCTCACCGCCAGCACTTCGCTGGGCCTGAATGTGACGATTCGTCCCGACGCGTCGACGCTGAGCGTCCCGGGAACCGAAGTGTTGTTGTAGTAGCACCAGCCCTGGATTTCCAGATCCGTCACGCGCACGTTCGAGGTATTGACGGTCGTGCGATCGATGGGCGCGCTGAATTGCAGCGTCACCGCGGTATTGATCGGCACGTCCGGCGCGCCGTTGCGCGGCGCATACAGCGTGACCGATGGGGGCGTCGGCGTCGAGGACTGCACGGTGAAGCCGGCGAGCACATCGAGCGCCTCCTCGCCGGTCTGCACCCGCACATCGCGCGGACCGAGCGTCGCCGCGCTGTTGATTGCCAGCGTGGCCGTCGCCGACGTCGCGCTGTTGACGACGATGGTGCCCAGCGCGCCTTCGGCCGCGCCGTTCACCGCGATACCGGCACCGAACCTCGCTTGCGTTGTCCCGTTGGCGAAGTTCGTGAACTGCCCGGTGATGGTGACGGTGACCATGGAGTTCGGCACGCCGACGTTGGGGCTGATGACGCTGATGCTCGGCGGCGCCTGCTCCACGGTGAACGCGTTGATCAACGTCACGACTTCCGTACCGGTCGTGACGGTGACCGAGCGCGCTCCTGCCGCGGCGCCGGCGGTCACGGTGACCGGCACTTGAATCTGCTCCGCGCCATTCACGGTCACTGTGCCGACCGACACTCCGCTGCCACTGAAGCTCACCTGCGACTGATTCGGCTGGAAGTGCGTGAAGACGCCGGTGATCGTCAGGGTCTGCGTGCTGCCCTGCGCCCCGGTGGACGGCGACACGGAGAGCAGCTGCGCCTGGCCCGCGAGCACCGTGAATGCGCCGACGCCGGACGCCGTTTCGCTGCCTGTGGTCAACACGATCGTCCGCGACCCGGTCGAGGCGTCCTTCTGAATCGTGATGTTGACCGTCGCCTGCGTTTCACTGGTTACAGTGACCGAGTTGACCGTGATGCCGGCACCGAACGACGCACCCGTCGTGTTCTGGACGAAGTGGGTATACAGGCCGGTGACAACCACGTTGAGCGTGTCGTTCTGACGACCGGTGACCGGATTGGCAGCGCTGACGATGGGCGTGCCCGGCTGCACGCTGAAGCCGGACGGCAACGTCGCCACTTCTCCGAGCGTCGTGACGGTGACGTCGTACGCCTGCACGACCGCGGACGGCAAGATATTCACCGTCGCCGTGAGCAACGTGTCGGTGGTCACCTGTACCTGCGTCACGGTGACGCCAGGCCCCAGGCTGACAGTCGGCGTCGCCGCGGTGAAGTGCGTCTGGTTGCCGCTCATCGTGACCTGCAGGCCGGTCTGGTTCTGTTTGCCGCTCACCGGGCTGACCGCGCTGATATAGGCGGGACCCGCCGTGACGGTGAACAGGTTGGTTCCCGTGATCGTCGTGCCGTTGACGACGGCGGTGACATCGCGGGTGGTTCGCGCGGCCAGGGGCGATACCGTCAGATTTACCGTCGCGTGCGCCCCATCGGTGATCGACACGGTGTTGACCGTTACGCCCGGACCAAAGCTGAAGGTCGTGCCGCTGACGAAGTTCGTGTAGGCATCGCCGATGACGGTGACGCTGGTGGTCGAGCCCTGCGCGACGTTCGCCGGCGTCACGAACTGCAGCACGCCCGTGGTTTGCTGGATCAGGAACGCCGAGGACTTGCTCGCCGTCTCGCCGAGCGTCGTCATCGTCACCGTGTTCTGCGCCGGCGGGGCGTTGGCGGCGACTGTCACGTTGACCCTCGCCGTCACGTCGCTGGTGACGGTGACGGTGTTCGCGGAGACGCCGGGACCGAAGTTCGCGAGCGTCTGTCCCTGCACGAAGTGCGTGTTCACACCCGTGACGTCGACGTCGAGCGTGACACCCTGACCGGCCTGTGCCGGGGACAGGCTGCCGACGACGGCCGGTCCGTTGGTGACCAGGAACGCGTACGGCAACTCCAGTGTTTGTGCATCGGCGGTCACGCTGAGCGTTCGGTACCCGGGCGAGGCCCACCACTGCACCTGGCCGGTGACGGTGATCGCCTCCGGGCTCGTTACATTCACCGACGTGATGGTGACGCCGTTGCCCAGACCCACCGTCGTGATGCCGTCGACCCACTGCGTGTACTGACCAAGGATGGTCAGCGTGATGTTCTGCTGCTGCTGACCGGAGGCCGGCGAAGACGAGAGGATCAGCGGCGTGCCGGGCTGAACGACGAACGCCGACGCCAGTTGCGCGCTCTCGCCACCAGTGGTCGCGCTCAGCGAGTGGACGCCGAGCGGCGCCAGCGCGTCAATCGACAGCGTCAGTGACGCGTGCGTCTCGTCGATGACGTTCTTGCCGACCACGGCCATGCCGCTTCCGAAGTCGAACTGAGTGGTGCCGTTCCAGTGCGTGTTCTCGCCGGTGACCGCGACGGCAAGCGTGTCCTGCTGGCGCGCGGTGTTCGGCGACACCGATACCACCACCGCCTGACTGGCGGTCACGAGGAAGCCAACACCCCCGCGCGAATTGACGATGTCCTCGTCCGTCGTTGCGCTCACGGCGCGGAAGGTCTTCAGCGCGAGCTGATCGATGGAGATGGTGACCTGGGCGATTGTCGGTCCCAGCACGGTCACGTTCGTGACGGTGATCCCGGGCCCGAAATCGAACATGGTGCTGTCGGTGAACGTGGTGTATTGACCGATGACATTCACGGTCAGCGACGCGCCCTGCATGCCGGAGACGGGATCGACAATCGTGATGAGCGGCGTCTCCTGGACCACGCTGAACGTTGCCTGCACCAGCTCCGTGCCGGTGGAGATCTCCAGCGTTCGCGCCCCGAGCGCCGCGTTGGCCGCGATCGTGACGTTGGCGCGAGCCGACGTCGGACTCGTGATCTGGAACGAGTTGACGGTGATGCCGGATCCGATTCCGTCGACGACATTGAACGTGCTGGTCGACGGATCCCACTGCGTGTCCTGGCCGCCGATCGCGATCGTCAGCGTCTGGCCGCGAAGCGCCGACCAGGGCGAGAGGTAGTTGATGCGCGGCGTCGGCGCCGAGTTCGCGCTGAGCACCTGGAAATAGCCCGTGAGCGACTGTGCACCGTTGCGGACGCTGACCTCACGCGTGCCGATGCCGGCCGCCTGGTCGACATTGATCACCGCGGTGATGCTCGTGTCGTTGTTGACCGTGTACGTCTGCAGCGTAATGCCAGGCCCGAACGACACGGTCGTGGTGCCGGTGAGCCAGTGCGTGTAGAGACCGGTGATCTGGACGTTGACGGCGGTGTCGCCCGCTTTGGCGCTGCCTGGCGCCAGCGATGCCACCGCGGGAATGCCGCCGGTGATGATGACGGCGTTGGCGTCGACGAGCGACTCGCCGCCGGTCACCATGTAGACCGAGCGTGCGCCGAGGGCGGCCGTCTTCGCGATGGTGATGCCGACCGTGGCGCTCGTCGCGCTGTTGACGATGACGTAGTTGACCTTGATGTCGCTGCCGATGCCGGGCATCGAGAACTGCGTCAGCCCTTGCGCCCAGTGCGTGTTCTGCCCGGTGATGGTCAGCGCGATTTCCTGGCCCTGATTGGCGCTCTCGGGCGTGACGTCGCTGATGATGGCGGGCCCGGAGACGACGCTGAAGATGGCTCTCGAGACGATCTCGCCGCCGGTGGTGACGGTGACCGTTCGCGCACCGAAGGCCGCCAGCGAGTCGATCGTGATCGACACGTCGGCAGTGCTCTGGTCGACCACGGTCACGCCGTTGACGGTGATGCCGTCCCCGAAGGTCGCGGTGGTGACGCCCGATGCCCAATGAGTGAACTGGCCGATGAGACGGACGGTCAGCGACTGCCCTGGCTGGCCTGTATTTGGTGAAGAGCCGTTGAGCGTCGGCGTGTCCGAGCCCACGGCGAAGCCGTACGCCATCGCCGCTGTCTCGCCCTGCGTCTTCAGGACGACGGTCCGCAGACCACTGGCCGCGTTGGTGGGCACGGCGACGTCCAGGATGGCCGTCGTGGCGCTCAACACGGTCACGTTGCCGACGCCGATGCCAGGACCGAAATCGGCAGTGGTCACACCAGGCGTGAAATGCGTACCGAGGCCGGTGACGGTAACGGTGGTGGTCGAATTCTGCACGGCGCGATTCGGTTCGACGCCGGTGATGATCGCGGCACCAGGCTGCACGCAGAGCTGGTCGAACAGGATCACCTGCTCGAAGCCCGTCGTGACGGTAAGCGGGTAGCAGTTGAGGTACGCCAGCGGGCTGATCGTCACGTTCGCCAGCGCGCTCACCGAGTCGATCACGGTGAAGGAATTGACGGCGATGCCGTCGCCGTACACCGCGTCGGTCATACCCTGCTGCCAGTGCGTGAAGCTGCCGAGCACTTGCACGTTGAACGTCGTGCCCTGGAACCCGGAATTCGGCGAGCTGTTCAGCAGCAGCGGCGTCGACTGCTGGACGTTGACCGCCTGCACCAATGAAGCGGTTTCGCCGTCGGTGACGAGAGTCACGGTGTGGAAGCCGAGCGCCGCCGTCGTCAGCACCGTGATCTGGGCGGTCGCGTGCGTCGCGTCGACGATCGTGAGCTGATTGACGTGGATGCCGGCGCCGAAGTCGGCGGCGGTCTCGCCCTGCCGCCAGTGCGTGCCTTGCCCGGTGATCGCGACGTTCAGCGTCTGGTCCTGCGCGACCGCCGACGGGCTCACCGCCGTTACCTGCGCGGCACCGCGCGTAACCGAGAAGCCCAGACCGCTGGCCACTTCCTCGCCAGTGCCGGTCGGCGTCAAGACGACGATGGTGTTTTGCCCGATTGGGGCGGTCGGCGAGATCGCCACGACCGCCGTCGCCGTCGTCGGACTCGTCACGTTGAAGTCCGAGACCGTGATGCCGGCGCCGAGAATCAGGTCGCTGCCTTCATCGAAGTGCGTGTTCTGACCCGTGATCGTGACCGTCAGCGACTGGCCTTGTGCGCCTGACGCCGGCGACGCCGAACTGATGATCGGACTGCCCGGACCATCGACGCGGAAGCCGATCGTCAGCTGCTCGGCGCCGGTATTGACGAAGGCCGAGCGCCAGCCGAGCGCCGCGTCGCTGCCCACGGTGACCTTCACGGTCAGCTCTTGCTTGTTGACGACGGTCAACGCGGTCGTCGAGGTGTTCGGCCCGAAGCTGACCGTCGTCACCCCGGCGGTGAAGTTGGTCGCCGATCCGAGGATGCGAACCGTGGTCGTCGATCCCGGAGCGGCATGGAACGGCTCGATCGTGAGGAGACGCGCTGGTGTCGACGTGACCTGGAAGAACGCCGTGAGAATCTCCGTCCCGCCCGCCGCGAGGGGAGAAGAAACCGTAACGGTGTGACATCCGGCGGTTGGGTTGGGCCAGCACGGGCCGGTCAACGCGTCGCCGGCGACCACGAATGTGGCCTTGGCACTCGTCGGGCTGAGCACCTGGAAATTCTGAATATCGACGAGCGCACCGTCGATCACGGCCGTTGTCGGTCCGCCGGGTGACGATGTGAAGTGCGAGAACTCACCCGTGAAATTGACGGTCAGCGTCGACCCGGGTGTCGCGCTCGCCGGGTTGAGGGTCAGGCTCGGTGTTTGCGCGTAAACGGTGAAGGTCGCGCTGACGACCTCGCCGCCCGTGGCCAGGTAGAACGTCTCGGCGCCAAGACAGGCACCCGGCGGAATCGTCAGGTCGAGAACGATCTCCGTCGGACTGTTGACGGTCAGTCGATCGATCACGCCCGTCGGACACGCCGCGCCGCCGCCGAACCATCCAGCCGTCGTCGATTGATCCCAATGCGTGTTCTGTCCGGTGACGGTGATGCTGACGGCCTTGCCTTGTGGCCCGCTCGGCGGGTTCACATTGACGACGCTGGCCGAAGAGGGCAGCACGGCGAACGAAAACGGATACGCCGTCCCGCCCGACGTGAGCATCGCCCCACGGCCCCCTACGTTGGCGATCAGATCGATCGAGACGCTGGCGTGGATCGTCGTGTCGTTGATCACCTGCAGCGAATTGATGGCGATGTTGCTGCCCAGTTCCAGGAGAGGAGCCGGAGCATCGGTCAGGAAGTGCGTGTTGGCCGCGGTGATGACGATCGCCAGACTCTGGCCCTGCCGTCCGATCGCCGGCACGACACTGGTCAGATAGGGAACTGTTTCAGACGGCGTGACGGTGAAGCCGCCCGTCAACGTGGCGCGCTCGCCACCGGTCGTGACCACGACGTCGCGAGGTCCAGGCGTGGCGCCGCCGGTAACTGCGACGTTGACCTGCAGCTGGACCGGCGAAATGACGACGATGTTCCCGATGTTGATGCCCGCGCCGAAGGACACTTGCGTGGCGCTCTGCCGGAAGTTCGTGCCTTCGCCGGTGATCGTGATGACGAACGGAGTGCCGCCCTGAACGCCACTCGATTGCGAAAGCGACGCGAGCTTCGCTGCCGACTCGGTGACCAGGAATCCCGGTCCGTTCTGCGACGTTGGCGCCAGGGTCGCGTATTCGCCACCCGTGACGATCGTAATCGCGCGCCATCCGAGTGACGCGGTTGGACTGACGGTGATGCTCGCCACCGCGTGCGTCTCGTCCAGCACGGTGAGACTGCTCACGAAGATGCCGTCGCCGAAGTTGGCTGACGTGACGCCTGACTCGAAGTGCGTGCCGCCACCGAAGATGTCGACGTCGAGCGTCTGCGCCTGAGCGGCCGTGTAGGGCTGCACGCTGGCGATCGATGCGGCCGACGAGGCGACGATGAAGCCGGAGGTCAAGGAAGCTGTTTCCGTGCCTCCGGCGGGCAGCGGCGTCGTCACGACGACGGTGCGTGGGCCGGGCGTGGCCGCAGCGCCGACGGTGACGTCCACGGTCAGGGTGTTCGCGGTGCATGCCGCACCGCAGTTGGGCGCCGACACCGTGATGTCGTTGCCGAAGCTCACGGTCGATTGCGCCGTGAAATGGGTGTAGCCGTTGCCGCTGATGACGACCTTCTGCAGCGACGCCGACCGCTCGGCCGCGCCAGGCGACACGTTCCGAACCGCGGCTGGTGGAGCGTTGGTGGTCCCGGTGCCGCTCAGGGTGACCTTGGCAGTCGTGCTGCTGCCCGGCGCGAAGGCGAAGGTCACCGCACCGGCGCGAGAGCCCGTGGCCTGAGGTGCGAACGTGACCGACACCACGCACGTCGCGAGCGGCTCGATGGCGCTGTTGCAGGCGTTGACGGCCTTGTAGTCCACGGCGACGCTCGTGGTGAACGTTGTTCGCAGCGATTGGTGATTCGTCAGGACGATGGCCTTCGACACCGAAGGGGGATCGCCGACCTTCTGACTGGCGAACGCCAGCGAGGTCACCGACGCCGTGACGCCGTTGATGCCCGTGCCGGTGAGGGCCAGGCGGTTGGGGGAGGCGGACGTATCGCTGCTGATGATCAGGTCGCCCGTACGGGCCTCGCCGACCGTCGGCTTCAATACGACCGAGATGTCGCAGCTTGCACCGGGAGCCAATGTCGCTTGACAGGTCGTCGTGGTCGCAGAGGTGTCCTGCTTGGCGAAGTCCCCGGTGGCGACGATCCCGTTGAAGGTGACGGGAACGCTCTGGTTGTTCTTCAACGTGACCAGCTTGCCCGCGCTGACGAGCCCGACGCCGACCTTGCCGAACGCCAGGCTCGTCGGCGTGATCGTGACCGGCGTCGTTCCATTGCCTTTGAGGGAAATGCTCTGCGGACTGCTGACCGCGCTGTGCGTCACGGTCAGCCTTCCCGTTCGCGCGCCGCCGACGGTGGGCCGGAAGCTCACGTTGACGACGCAGCTGGCAAGCGGAGCGAGCTGCGTCGAGCAGGTGGTCGCTGACTGCACGAAATCGCCGGTCAGGGCGAAAGCCGGATTGCCAAAGGTCAGCGTTCGAGTCGACGACTTGTTCGTGATCGTGATGGCTTTTGCCGCGCCCGTGGCGGCCACGGTGACGTTTCCGAAATCGACGAGCGACGGCAGGATCGTGACCGGCAGCGCCGCGGTCCCCGTCAAGGCGACCACCGGCTGATTCCATACCGTCGGATCCGGCGAGCTGATCTTCACGGAGCCTTTGACCGTCCCAAGATGCGCGGCCGTTGGCGCGAACGTCAGCGTCACGACGCACGAGCCGCCGGCGGGAATCGGCGTGGAACATCCCGTCGCCGAAAACGGTCCGGTGAACGCGAAGGCGACCGCACTCACTGGCCTGGTCTGATAGTTCGTGAGCTTCAGCGCCGTCGACGTCCGTGTTTCGCCCTGGAGTGTCGACGCGAACGAGAGCGACTTGGTCGAGGCGGCGAGGGGAAGCACGCTCGTCCCGGTCACCGGGATCGATTGCGGACTCGTCACCGCGCTATGGGTGATGAGCAGCGTAGAGTTTTCGGCGGTCGGCGCGGGCTTGGTCGGCGCAAACGTCACTGAGACGGTGCATGACGACCGCGGCGCGAGCGTGGCCGGGCAGCCGCTGGTGGCGTAGTCGGAATTCTGCGCGGCGATGGTGACGTTGTTGAGCGCGACATCCTGATTGTTCGTGAGCAGGAAGGTCTTCGGCGCGCTGACTGTGTTCTGGACCACGTTGCCGAATGCGAGCTTGGTGGGGCTGACCGTCGTCGCAGCGACGCCGCTGCCGGTGAGTGTTGCCGACAGGGTGTTCGAGGCGTTGTTGCTGTCGCGAATGGCGAGCGTCGCCGGCCGCGAGCCGAGGGCGGCGGGCGTGAACGTCACGGTGACCGTGCAGGTGGCTCCGGTGGCGACCGGGTCGCCGCACGTCGTCGTGGCGACGGCGTAGTCAGGAAGCGAAGGTGTCGCGGTGAATGTGGTCGATGGGCCGGTGTTCTTGATCGTCAGCGTCTTCGCTGCGCTCGTCGTCGTCACCACCTGCGTGATGAACGACAGGCTTGACGGTGAAATCGTGAAGGTGGCAGCGGCAGCGTCGCCCGCGGAGAGCGTGACGACGGCCGCCAGTGCAGCCAGCCAACCGACGGACTTCACTCGAAAGGCGACACGGGGGGCAGGTGTGAGCACAGGAATCTCGCTTCGAAGGCTGGTCATCGCAGCAGACACACGAATATCGACATGCCCGGAGCTGTCTTCGTCGAGAGGGCCGTCGGTGCGTCCGGGTGGCGCACGAGGGCCGAGCGCAGGCACACGTCGACCGTGTGCCGGGGTCACCTAGAAATTCACCTGGGATGGATTCGAGCGCGAGTATCCTACGGTCGAGGTGTCTCGGTCGTCTATCGCCTAGAAGTACTAAAGAGTCGCAATGGTGTTGGTCATTGTGACTCCTGATTCTTCAGGACTCGCCTCACCAACTCCACACGTCCACTTACTCCCAGTTTCTTGAACAGCGTGGTCAACTGGTTCTTGATCGTCTGCTCGCTCACGCCGAACTCGGTGGCAATCTCCTTGTTCGCGCGGCCGCGAAGCAGCGACTGGACGATCTCGAGCTCTCGTGGCGTCAGACGTTTGCCGTTGATCATCTCAACTGGCGGCAAATCTTAACCTGCCGCTCCACTCCTTGGTGCTCCGCCACCCCTTTGTAGTACGTGGCGCCGCGCGTTAGGATCGGCGCTCAACAGGAAGAGACGGACCGTGGGAGAAAATTTCGGGCGACGAGCGTTCATGAGGAGACTCGCGGGCGCAGGCACGGCGACGCTCGCGGCGCCGACGGCAGCGGCCGCGCAGAACACCGCCGCGCCGCCGACTGCGCGGCGACTGCCGGCCCGCGGCGAATTCGTCATCCGCAACGCCTACGTCCTGACGATGGACGCGACCCTTGGCGACGTCCCGGGCGGCGACATCCACGTCAGAAACGGCGAGATCGTGGCGGTTGGGCGCGACCTGCGCGCGCCGGTCGCGACGCCGATCGACGGCCGTACCGCCATCGTGATGCCGGGGTTCATCGACACGCACTGGCACATGTGGACGACGTTCCTGCGCTGCATGGCCGGCGATCGGACCAACGACGGCTACTTTCCGGTGACGACTGTCTACGGCCAGTTGATGGACCCGGAGGACATGTACCGCTCCACGCGGCTGGCGGCGGCCGAAGCGATCTACTCCGGGACGACGACCGTCAACGACGAGTGCCACAACGTCCGATCGTTCGCCCATGCGGCGGCCGATATCAGCGCGTTGCGCGAGATCGGCGTGCGAGGGCGCTGGTCGTTCGGCGCCTACCGCGGCATTCCGGCGGGACAGGCGCGTGACATGGGCATCGTGCGGAAGCTGCACGACGAATGGGCGAAGCACTCCGGAGACGGCCTGATTCATCTCGCCGTGACCGCCGGGGGCGCCGGGACGGCGGCCAATCCGCTGCCGCCCGATCGGCTCGAGCTGGCGAAGAAAGAATTCGCCGTGGCGCGCGAGCTCGGGTTGCCGATCACCACGCACCTGAGCGCGAAGGAGAACACTCCGCCCGGGTGGGTCGAGGCCTCGCAGCAGGCGGGCTTCCTCGGGAACGACGTCCTGCTGATCCATGTGCTCTCGGCGTCGCCGGAGGAGATGAAGATCCTCGCGAGCACCGGTACGCACGTCAGCGTGTCGCCGGGATCGGAGCTGCGAATCGGATACGGCCTGACGAAGGCCACCGCGTTCATGGACGCGGGCGTGAACGTGGCGGTGTCGGTCGACACGGCGCCGCTCACCGGCAACTGCCACATGTTCGGCATCCTGAAGCTGCTGCGCAATGCGGAGAACGCCAAGGCGTTCGACGAGTTCAAGCTCTCGGCCCGCAAGGCGCTCGAGATGGGCACGATTCAGGGCGCGCGGGCGCTGGGTATCGACGACCGCGTCGGGTCGCTCACCCCTGGCAAGCGAGCCGACCTGATCATGATCGCCACCAATGCGCTCAACATCGGCCCGTTCACCGACCCGACTCACATGGTGGTCGAGGCCGTCGAACCGGCCAACGTGTCAATGGTCGTCGTCGACGGACGGATTCTGAAGCGTGATGGAAAGATGGTGGCGTGCGCGCCCGACCGGATCATCGCGGACGCAAGGGCCGCGCGCGACGCCGTCGCGCGGCGGGGTAATCTGCGGCGGATTTGAGGAGGATTGATGAAGGCTCACCGGATCGTCGTTGCCGCCGTGCTGCTCGCCGTCAGCGTGCCCGCTGGCGCCCAGTGGTTGAAACATCCGACCGCGGGCATTCCGCGAACGGCTGACGGGAAACCCGATCTTTCCGCGCCGACGCCGAAGCTGCCCGATGGCAAACCGGACATCAGCGGGCTGTGGCTGCCGAATGCCGGCTTCATCGGCAACATCGCCCGCGAAGTGAAAGAGGTCCCGTTTCAGCCCTGGGCCAAGGAGTTGTACGACCATCGGCGCGAGACGCAGAGCAAGGACGATCCGACAGGCTGGTGCGTGGTCGGCGGCGTGCCGCGGTCCGATGCCGTGCCGTACCCATTCAAGGTCCTCAACGTGCCAGGAATGGTCGTCATCCTCTATGAAGCGGTCCACTCGTATCGCCAGATCTTCGCCGATGGCCGCGACCTGCCGAAGGATCCAAATCCGGCGTGGTTCGGCTATTCGGTGGGCAAGTGGGAGGGCAATGACTTCGTCGTCACGACCGCCGGCTTCAACGACAACGTCTGGCTGGATAACTTCGGCCATCCCGCGACAGGGAATCTTCGCGTCACGGAGCGCTTCCGGCGCAAGGACTTCGGCCACATGGACATCGACATCACCATCGACGATCCGAAGGCCTACACGCGTCCCTGGCAGGTCACGCTGCCGCTGACGTATCAGGCGGATACCGAGCTGCTCGAGTACATGTGCAACGAGAACAACAAGGACGTTGAGCATCTCGTCGGGAAATGAGGTGTACGATGGGGCGGTCGGAGGAAGATCAATGGAGAGAACCACGGCCGCTGCGTTCGTCATCGCGTTGCTCACCTCTTCGGCGGCAATCGCGCAGACGCCCAAATCGTCAAAGGCACAAGAGAGTGAGGTGACGCTCACCGGCTGTGTCAGCCAAAGCCCGCTCGGCAACGGTCAGTTCACGTTCACCGATGGGGTCACCGGCAGCAAATACCGCCTCAACGGCAAGGGGATCCGCCAGTTCGCCGGCCAGCAGGTGGAGATCGTCTCCGGTCCTAATAAACGCCTGGCAATCAAAGGTGGGCTGTATCCCTCGCCAAACATCGCCGCTCAGGCAGGCGCGATCGACCCTGCTCAGGCTGCGATTGCGCGCCAGCCGGGCGGTGCCGCCTCGGGAACCGGCGGAACGGAGCTGCCAGAATTCCGTGTCGCGCGCGTCCGAGCGTCCGGCGGCGCCTGTCAGTAGTCGACTCCCAAGGCCCGATCCATTTCGCTGACGCCAACTCCCGACTTCGCGACGACGCCTCACCTCGAGCGTAAGTCGTCGCGGGTGCTCTTCTTGCGTCGTCATCCTGCGTGCACTCACGGCTGTGGTACGCGCCGCTCGCCGTCGCCGTCATCGCGGCAGTCACGCTGGTTGGCGACGATGCACCGACCGGACCGGTCACGGCGGGCGCACGGCTCGCAACCCTGCGAGCAGCCCGCGTCTGGACGCCCACCAACGTCGCCACGATGAACATGTACGAGGGACCGACGGGTCCCGATGCGTTTGTCCCAGGTCAGATCGTGGACTGCCGCTTCGTTCCGAGATCCTTCGACGGCTCGACGCCGAAATTCGAGTGTGCGCTCGATGGTAGCGACGAAGTGAAGATCAAGTACGGCCGGCACAACGGCGAGGTGTACTCGGAAGTGGCGGCGTCGCGTCTGCTGTGGGCGCTCGGTTTCGGTGCCGATCGCATGTATCCCGTACGCGTGCGGTGTCGCGGGTGTCCGACCGACGAGAACGGCGCGCCCACGCGCGGCGACCCGGTTCAATTCGACGCCGCTGTCATCGAGCGGCGCTTCCCAGGCGAGGGAATCGTTGCCGGGCCCGGGCGCGGCTGGTCGTGGTCCGAGATCGAATTCATCGACCAAGGCGATGATGCCGCCGAGCGTTCGCATCGAGATGCGCTGAAGCTGCTCGCGGCGATGTTGCAGCACACCGACAACAAGCCGGAGCAACAGCGCGTCGTCTGCCTGTCGCCGATTCAATCGTCAGCCGCGGGCCCGGTCTGCGACGAGCCGTTTCTGCTGATCCAGGATCTCGGCAAGATGTTCGGCCGCGCGGATTACCTGAATCGCGACTTTGTCGCCAGCGTGAATCTGCGGGAGTGGCAGCAGGTCCCGGTGTGGACCGACGCGACGCGCTGCATCGCCCGTCTCGATACGTCGGTTACCGGGACGCTGCACGACCCACGCATCGGCGAAGCCGGTCGTGCGTTCCTTGCCGGCCTGTTGAATCAACTCGCCGATGCGCAGCTCCGCGATCTGTTCGCCGTGGCGCAATTCGATCGGCGCGTGATCGCGGGTCAGCCGCCTTCGTCGACCGACGACTGGGTGGCCGTCTTCAAGGAGAAGCGCCGGCAGATAGAGGAGGCCAGATGTCCCCCGTGACTCAGTCTGCTTTCTTGCGCTCCTGCGCGACGCCGGTCTCGCGCTCGAAGCGCCGCGCCACGATCCAGCAGAGCGAGGCCCAGACGAA
>Ga0081539_10002833_pt1 | contig 23145 bp, 23 predicted proteins | sample TabmetS4T2R2_FD_71023 | JGI IMG/M metagenome (GOLD analysis project Ga0081539, IMG submission 71023) | Tabebuia heterophylla rhizosphere microbial communities from the University of Puerto Rico - S4T2R2 | ecosystem: Host-associated > Plants > Roots > Rhizosphere ...
GGGTCCGCGCCCGCGGGGGGGGGCCCCGCCGCCCCCCCCCCCGCATCATGACCAGGGGGGGGCGGGCCCCCCGCGCTCCCTTAGCAGCCAACCGCCGCGCCGTCGCTGCGCGGGTCGGCGCCGCCCAGTCGCTCGCCGGTCACGGCATCGATGGTGATGCCGTTGGCATGACCCGCCGTCTCGTCCCAGTCGCCCCAACGGTCGAGCAGATGTCCGCGGCGCGCCAGCTCGGCGATGGTCTCGCGCGGAAAGCGCGCTTCTATGTGCAGGGTGTCGCGTGGCTCCAGAAGGCCGAAGCGGCCGGAGAGGAAGCGCGGCATGTCGAGCGCCTGCTGGATGTCGAGCCCATGGTCGATCATGGCGCTGTAGACCTGCATGTGGATCTGCGGCTGGCCGTCGGCGCCCATGCAGCCCACGGCGGCCCATGGCTTGTCGTGCCGGAAGGCGAGCGAGGCGATCAGCGTGTGCAAGGGCGTCTTGCCCGGCTCGACGCGGTTGGGGCTTTCAGGATCGAGCGAGAAGTACGCCGAGCGGTTCTGCAGCACCACGCCGGTGCGGCCCGCGACCACCGATGCGCCGAAGCTGCCGTAGATCGAATGGATCAGCGAGACGGCATTGCCCGCCTGGTCGACGACGGCAACGTAGACCGTGTCGCCCGAGAGGCTGCCGTAGGAGGGAATGCGATCCCACGGCAGGGCGCGGTCATGATCCATCAGCGATCGCCGTTGGTCGGCGTAGGCCTTGGAGATCAGCCGGTCCATCGGCACGTCGGCAAAGCGCGGATCGGCGAGATGGCGGTCGCGGTCGTGATAGGCGAGCTGCTTGGCCTGCACCATGAGATGCACCGCGTCGGGCCCGAGGAACGGCTTTTTGTGCAGCTCGAACGGTTCCAGCAGGTTCAGCATCTTCAGCACGGCGAACCCTTGCGTCGGTGCCGGCGTCTCGTAGATGGTGACGTCGCGATAGCTGCCCTTGATCGGCTCACCCCAGCGCGCCGACTGGGCCAGAAGATCGCCCAGGGTGAAGAAGCCGTCATTGGCCTCGGAATAGCGCACCAGCTCGCGCGCCACCTCGCCGTCGTAGAAGCCGTACCAGCCGTCGCTCGCGATCGCCTCGAGGGTGCGCGCGAGATCGCGGTTGGTGAGGACCGCGCCATCGGTGAGGAAGATCTCTGCCGCTTCGGCGCTCCTGGAAAGGTTGCCCCGCTCCGCGTTCCGCCAGTGCGCGAGACGCGCCGTCACGGGGAAGCCGTCGCGCGCATAGCCGATGGCGCTTTCCAGGCAGCGCTTGAGCGGCAGGCGGCCGTAGGCGGCGTGCGCCATGCTCCAGCTTGCGACGGCGCCGGGCACGGTGAGCGTGCCGGGCAGCGGACCTTTGTACGGCACTTCGTCGAGGCCGCGCCGGGTGAAGGCCTCGATCGTGCCGAGCGAGGTCGCGCGGCCGCCGCCATCGATGTAGCGCACGGCGTTGGCCTTGGCGTCGTAGATCAGCCAGAAGGCATCGCCGCCGATGCCGGTCATGTGGGGATAGAGCACGGAGAGCGCGGCACTGGTCGCCATCGCCGCATCGACGGCACTGCCGCCGTCGCGCAGCACCGCGGTGCCGGCTTCGGAGGCAAGCGCGTGCGGGCTGGTCACCATGCCGCTCGACGAACGTGTTGCCGGACGGCCGGCCCTGAATTCGATCATGATGGTTTGGTGACTAACACATCCTCGTCAGGGCGAGGAGAGTTTGTGTCGGAACCGAATTTCTCTCATCAATTGACAGCGTCTCGTATGCTTTCTAATGCTTAACCCCAAGGTTAAGTGAAGGTTGCATCGATGCTGAAGACGCTTGCCATCATCGTCGTCGTCGTCGTTGTCGCGATCGCCGGCATCCTGCTCTATGCCGCCACCAAGCCCGATTCCTTCCGCGTCCAGCGCGCCGTGCTCGTCAATGCCCCGCCGGACACGGTCTTTCCGCTGCTGAACGACATCAAGGCGTGGACCGTGTGGTCGCCCTACGAGAAGAAGGACCCGGCGATGAAGCGGACCTACGGTGCTGTCACTGCTGGCAAAGGGGCCACCTATGCCTGGGACGGCGACAAGAATGTCGGCCAGGGCAGCATCGAGATCGTCGAGAGCGGCCCGCGCAAGATCCTGCTCAAGCTCGATTTCGTAAAACCCTTCGAGGCGCACAATATGGGCGAATTCCTGCTGGAGCCGAAAGGCAACAGCACGTCGGTCACCTGGGCGACCTACGGGCCCAGTCCCTATATTTCCAAGGTAATTGGCACCTTCATGAATATCGACGACATGATCGGTCGCGATTTCGAGAAAGGCCTGGCCGATCTCAAGGCCGCTGCCGAGAAGAAGTAGTCACCCGTCAAAGTCAGGAGTAGGCGATGCCTCGTGCCCTGTGCGCGCTCGTTCTTTCGTTTGCTTTGTCTCCGTCGCTGATCATGATCGCTCAGGCGCAAGGCACGCAGCCCAACGGCCTGCCGCCCGGCGTCTACATCGGGGAGACCGATTACAAGCAGGCGCCGGCCGGTGGCTATGCGATCGACCCCGACCATGCCTCGGTGATCGCCCGCGTCTCGCACCTGCGCTACTCGTGGAGCATCTTCCGCTTCGACAAGGTGAGCGGCACGCTGAAGTGGGATCCCGCCAACCCGGCCAATTCCTCCCTCACCGCCAAGGTCGAGACCGCGTCGATCGCCTCCAACGTCAAGGGTTTCGCCCAGGAGCTTTCAGGCAACAACTACCTGAAGTCGACGGCCTTTCCCGAAGCCACCTTCGTGTCGAGCGCCTTCCGCCCGATGAGCACACGGCGCGGCAAGGTCGACGGCCAGCTGACGCTCATGGGCAAGACCAGGCCGGTGACCTTCGACGTCGAGCTTGTCGGCGCCGGCAAGGGCTTCGCCGACCGCCCACGCCTCGGCATCAGCGCGCGCGGCACCATCAATCCCGTCGATTTCGGCCTGCCGCCGCTGTTCGGCGATGCGATCGAGATCGTGCTCGACGTCGAATTCCAGAAGGACGCCTGATGCTCGCCCTCCGGCCGACCTCCCTCGAAGTCTACCTGCGGCGCGAGTTCGCGGCGCCGCGTGCGGCCGTGTTCGCGGCGTGGACCGACGAGCGGCTGATCGCCCGCTGGTGGTCGTCGCGCGCCTACACGACGCTCGCCTGCAAGATGGACGTGCGGCCGGGCGGTGCCTGGAGCCGCCGGCTGATGGCCCCCGACGGCAGGTTCATCAGCGAGCACGGCGTCTATCACGAGGTGGTGGCGCCCGAACGGCTGGTCTTCACCTACTCGAGCGAAGGCGTCCACATCGTCGATCGCGAGACCCTGGTGACGGTGACCTTCCTCGACCGCGGCGGACGCACCGTGTTGACCCTGCGCCACAGCGGCCTGCCGAGCGAAGAGGCGCGCGACTTCCATGACAGCGGCTGGGTACGCTGCCTGGATCGCTTCACGACGACCTTGCCGGAGAACTGAGGACGATGGGTGCGTTGTCCAAGTCGCGGTTGGCCCGCCTGCACGACGCCCTGGCGGCACATGTGTCGCCGATTGGCGTGCCCGGCATCGTCGCCCTGGTGAGCCGCCGCGACGAGACGCACGTCGTCGCCCTGGGTCGCCAGTCGCTGGAAGGCGACGCGCCGATGCAGCGCGACACGATCTTCCGCATCGCCTCCATGACCAAGCCGGTGACGGCGGCGGCAGCGATGATCCTGGTCGAGCAGTGCAAGCTCCGCCTCGACGATCCCGTCGACGGCTTGCTGCCCGAACTCGCCGACCGCCGCGTGCTCAAGAGCCTCGAAAGCCCGATCGACGACACGGTGCCGGCGAAGCGGCCGATCTCGCTGCGCGACCTGCTCACTTTTACCTTCGGGCTGGGCGCGGTGATGATCTGGCCGCCCCGGCATCCCATCCAGAAGGCGATGCAGGACGCCGGCGTGGCGCCCGACCCCAACCTGCCCGGGATCTCGGCCGACGAGTTCATGAAACGGATCGGCAGCCTGCCGTTGGCCTATCAGCCCGGCGAGCGCTGGCTCTACCACACCGGCGCCGAGGTGCTGGGCGTGTTGATCGCGCGCGCCGCGGGTCAGTCGCTCGGGTCCTTCATGCAGGATCATCTATTCGGGCCGCTCGGCATGCGCGACACCGGTTTCCAGGTGCCGGCCGACAAGGTCGGGCGACTGGCCAGCAACTACATGACCGATCCCAAGGACAAGACCAGGCTTGCCTTCTTCGACGACGCCCGCGACAGCCGCTGGAGCCGGCCGCCGGTCTTCGAAGCGGGCGGCGGCGGCCTGGTCTCGACGGTCGACGATTATCTCGCCTTCCAGCGCATGCTCCTCAACAAGGGGCGGCACCGCGGCGAGCGCATCCTGTCGCGTCCGGCCGTCGAGCTGATGATGTCCGACCAGCTCACGCCGGCGCAGAAGCAGGGCACCGAGCTGTTCTTCGGCGACAGCGCGAGCTGGGGCCTGGGCGGCGCTGTGGTCACACGCCGCACGCATCTCTGGGCGACGCCGGGGCGTTACGGCTGGGACGGCGGCTACGGCAGCTCCGCCTATCTTGATCCGGCCGAGGACATGGCCGGTGTCCTGATGACAACACGCATGATGGAAGCGCCCCAGCCGCCGAGCGTCTTCACCGATTTCTGGACCGCCGCCTATCAAGCCATCGACGACTGACCAAAGGAGAGAACCATGGCCGTGCAACAGAATGAAACCGTGCAGCCCTACATCTTCTTCGACGGCAAGTGCGAGGAGGCGCTCGAGTTCTACAAGGGCGCGATCGGCGCCAAGGTCGACATGATGATGCGCTTCAAGGAAGCGCCCGACCAAAGCCAGGTGCAGCCCAACACGGGCGATAAGGTCATGCACGCGGCCTTCCATGTCGGCAACACCCAGGTCCTGGCCTCGGACGGCCACTGTGCCGGCAAGCCCTCCTTCCAGGGCTTTGGCCTCGCGCTCAATGCCAAGAACGACGCCGAGGCCGAGAAGCTCTTCACCGCCGTCGGCAAGGGCGGTCAGGTGCTGCAGCCGCTGACCAAGACCTTCTTCGCCTCCAAGTTCGGCATGGTCACCGACAAGTTCGGCATCATGTGGATGGTGATGGCCGAGAACAATTAGGCGCTCAAGATTCGGACCGCGGGCGTCTCGCCCGCTCATGATCATGAGCGGGCGAGACGCCCGCGGTCCGAATATGAAAGCTAGCGCTTGTCGATATTGGCGCTGCGCAGCGGCACGCCGAACTCGCGGCGGCAGACTTCTGCCAGCACGGCCACGCCCTGCTTGATCGCCTCGGGCTCGGGGTTGGCGAAGCAGAGCCTGAGGCGATTGCGCGAATAGGTCGGGTTCACCGACCATTCCGGGCCGGGATTGATCGACACGCCGGCCGCCAGGGCCGCCTGGGCAAGCTTCATCGTGTCGACGTTCTCGGGCAGCTTGATCCAGAGATAGATGCCGCCCGGCGGATCGCCGAATTCGGCGGCGGTGCCGAACTGCTCGGCCAGCGCCTCGCGCAGCACCTGCATCTTGCTGGCCAAAAGCTTGTTGCTTCGCGTCACATGGTCCGCGAAGTGCTTGCTGCAGTACTCGGCCAGGATCATCTGCTCGATCGCGCCCGTGCCGGCATCCTGCTTGAGCGCCTGCAGGCGCGACAGCACATCCCACTTGGCGACGATGTAGCCGACGCGCAGCGCCGGCCCGAGCGACTTGGAGAACGAGCCGATGAAGATCACGCCCTCGCCCTTGGCCATGGCGTAGAGCGACGGCGGCCGCTTGTTGGTCCACACCAGGTCCGAGTAGCACTCGTCCTCGAAGATCATCACGCCGTACTCGGCGGCGAGCTTCAGCAGCGCCGCCCGGCGCGCCTCGCCCATGATCGCGCCCGTGGGATTCTGGATCGTCGGGATGGTGTAGATGTACTTGGGCTTGATGCCCTTCTGCTTCAGCTCCTCGAGCTTCTGCTCCAGCATGTCGAGCCGCAGTCCCTCGTCGTCGAGCGGGATGCCGATGGCATTGACGCCGATCTTGACCAGCCGCGAGATCGCGCTGCCGTAGGTCTCCTGCTCGACCAGGATGGTGTCGCCCTTGCCGACCAGCAGGCTGTTGACCAGGGCGAGGCCCTGGGTCGAGCCGGAGGTGATCAGGATCTCGTCCGCCGTGCAGTCGATGTCGGCATGGCTCTTGAGCTTGCCGACCAGGAACTCGCGCAGCGGCCGGTAGCCGAGCGGGCCGGTATGGTTGTAGGTCGAGAGCATGGCGCCTTCGCGGCTGAGCACCGCCGTCGCCGCCGCCACCAGGTCATCGACGGGCACCTGCTCGGCGGCAATGTGGCCACCGATGAAATTGTACTTGGGAAAGCCGTTCCATTTGAGGGCGGGAGGCGGCGTGTCGGGCGCCAGAAGAGGGGCGACATCGAAGGGCGCGGTCATGGGGCGGTTCCTCTCTTGCTTGACCCAATTGCTGGGCCAAGCCCCGCCGCGATGCAAGCATCTTCCTCCCCACGCTTCGCGTGGGGCGGTGTCGGCGTCTTACGCCGACGGGGGGATCATGAGCATCGCGACTGCGGCTCATGACCCGCCGTCCGCTGCGCGGACACCTCCCCTCGCAAAGCGAGGAGAGGGATGACGTTCACAAGGTCACGGCGCGGAACGAATGGGCGTCGGCCATGTTCCAGGGCTGGGTCCAGCGCGGCGGCGCCGTGCCGTTGACCAGCGCCTTGTTGTCGAGCGCCGGATAGACGTCGTCGAAGGTCACGACCTCCTTGGGCGAGACGCGCCGGGAGATGTGGATCGGCCTGAATTCGCGGGGATGCTCCAACCCCGCCGCCGCCGTCAGCTCGGCGAGCTCGTGCACCGTGGCGCGGTGGAAGTTGACCACGCGCTGCATCTTGTCCGGCACCACCAGCGCGCGCTGGCGGACGGGATCCTGGGTGGCGACGCCGGTCGGGCAGCGGTCGGTATGGCAGTGCTGCGACTGGATGCAGCCCACGGCGAACATGAAGCCGCGTGCGGCGTTGCACCAGTCGGCGCCGAGCGCCATGGCGCGCACGATGTCGAAGGCGGTGATGATCTTGCCGGCCGCCCCGATCTTGATGCGGTCGCGCGCGCCGATGCCGACCAGCGCGTTGTGCACGAAGTAGAGACCCTGGCGCATCGGCTTGCCGATATGGTCGAGGAACTCCATGGGCGCGGCGCCCGTCCCGCCCTCCTTGCCGTCGACGACGATGAAGTCGGGATAGAGGCCGGTCTGCAGCATCGCCTTGCAGATCGCCAGGAACTCCCATTCGTGGCCGATACACAGCTTGAAGCCGGCCGGCTTGCCGCCCGACAGGCGGCGCATCTCGGCGATGAACTGCATCATCTCGACCGGCGTGGCGAACGCCGAATGGCGCGACGGCGAGATGCAGTCCTGGCCCATCGGCACGCCGCGGGTCAGCGAGATTTCCTGGCTGACCTTGGGCGCCGGCAGCACGCCGCCGTGGCCGGGCTTGGCGCCCTGGCTGAGCTTCAGCTCGACCATCTTGACCTGCGGGTTCTTCGCCCCCTCGGCGAAGCGCTCCGGCGAGAAGGTGCCGTCGTCGTTGCGCGCGCCGAAATAGCCCGAGCCGAGCTCCCAGACGATGTCGCCGCCGCCTTCGCGGTGATAGCGGCTGTAACCACCCTCGCCGGTGTCGTGGAAGAAGCCGCCGATCTTGGCGCCGCCGTTCAGCGCGCGGATGGCGTTGGCGCTGAGCGAGCCGAAGCTCATCGCCGAGATGTTGAAAACCGACGCCGAATAGGGCTGCGTGCAGTCGGGGCCGCCGATCGTGATGCGGTGCGGCTCGCGGCTCACCGACGTCGGCGCGATCGAATGGGCCATCCATTCGTAGCCCGGTGTGTAGACGTCGTAGTTGGTGCCGAACGGCCGCACGTCGAGCGCGTTCTTGGCCCGCTGGTAGACGATGGCGCGCCGGTCGCGGCTGAACGGCATGCCGTCCTTCTCGCCCTCGAAGAAATACTGGCGCATCTCGGGGCGGATCGCCTCGAAGATGAAGCGCAGATGGGCGGCGATCGGATAGTTGCGCAGGATCGCGTGCGACTTCTGGAAGAGGTCGATGATGCCGACGCCGGTCAGGAACAGCGACATGCCGAACAGGATCGCCCAATGGAACGACCACAGGCTGAACGCCCAGGCCAGGCCAAAGACCGCGGTGCACAGCGTGGCGAGCGTCAGGGTGATGTATCGCGGCGAGAAGGGCAGTTGGAGCGGCGACATCGTTTCCTCACTTCGGTCTTACATCGCGCAGCCGGGCGTCGGGCTGGGCGAGCTTTCCCCGGCGCAGCAGCTTCACGGCGGCGATGAGCGCCCGCGCGGCGTTGCGCGTCTCCTCCTGGAAGGCCTCGTCGCGATCGAGCGCGCCGTGGCTCGTGGCATAGGGCTCGTAGTAGCCGACATAGCGGTCGAGCTCGGCGGCGTGGCCGGCCGAGACCAGGCCCATGTCCTTCAGCCAGTCGACCAGGATGCGGCGCAGCGTCTCGCTGCCGGCGGCGTCGCCGTGCACCACGACCGAGAAGGCCCGTCCGGCGAGATGGCGCGGATAGGGCCAACCCTTCATCTCGAGGTCCTTGGCCTTCGCCGCGTCCTTGCCGCCGGTCGAGGTCGGATCCGGATTGCCGCCGTCGGCGCACACCAGACGATCGATCATCGCCTTCAATCCCCCCGGCACCTGATACCAGTAGACCGGTGTCACGATCATGACGCCGTGGGCGGCGACCCACATGGGATAGATCTCGTTCATCCAGTCGTTGTGCTGGCCCAGCGAATGGTTGGGGTAGCAGGAGCACGGCCAATGGCAGAGCGGCATGGCCGTCGATACGCAGGCCTTGCAGGGATGGATGTTGCGGCCGTATTCCGAGGCGAGACGGCTGAGGTCGAGCAGCTCGACTTCCAGCCCGCGTTCGGCCGCGAAAACCTCCTGCGCGATCTTCATCAAACGAAAGCTCTTGGACATCTCGCCCGGACAGGTCTGGTCGCTGCGCGCGGAGCCGTTGATCAGCAGGATGCGTGACTTTGCCGACTTCGATTTCTGCTGCCGCTCGGCGAGCTTGATGGCTTTGCTCGCTTCGGACCATTCGACCGAGAGCTCGTAGGTCGGATCGGCGTAGCCCGCGCCGGCCGGCTTGGTGACCGGTGACTTGCGGCTCTCGTTGTAGCCATCCCAGGCGATATCGACGATGCGCTCGATCTCCCGCTCGACCGACCCGAAGGCCGGATCGTAGAAGCGGCGGCGCGCGCGGCGGGCGAACTCCGCCTTGTCCAGCGCGACGCTCGGCATGCCTGTGCGGACTTTTACCTTCGCCACGGCGGCCCTCCCTTTGCCGCCGAGGATAGCGGTTATTTCCTGCGCCCGTTGCGGGAAATCGCCTGCAAGGCCTTGAGATGGGAGGCCGTCGCCGACAACGCCTTGCGCTCGATCGCCCGGTAGTGGCGGACCAGCTCCTCGCCGCGCGGCGTCAGGGCCGCGCCACCGCCCGATTTGCCGCCGGTCTGCGCCGCCACCAGCGGCTCGACGAAGCTCTTGTTGATCTCCGACACGAGCTCCCAGGCCCTCTTGTAGGACATGTTCATCGACCGCCCGGCAGCCGAGATCGAGCCTTCGCGGGCGATGCGCTCGAGCAGCGCCACCTTGCCGGGGCCCAGTCGGCCCTCCTGGTCGAAATCGATGCGGATGCTGAGATGGGGCATCGATACCTCTTAGCTGCGTTCGAACGACACGCTCTTGATCACGGCATAGACGGACCGACCGGGCGCCAGGGCCAGCCGCTCGACGGACTTCGCCGTCAGACGGGCGATCAGGATGGCGCCGTCGCAGTCGAGCCGAACGTCGGCCTGGGCGCCGTTGGCGGTGGGTGCGATCTCGGCGACCTTGCCGGCCAGCACGTTCAGCGCGCTGATGTCCTGCGGCGGATGCAGCGAGAGCATGACGTCGCGCGAGCGGATATAGGCGCGCACCGGGCTGCCGACCGGCGCCCTGAGCCGCGGCACCTGCAGCTCGCCCGCCGTTGAGGCCAGCACCGTGAGCTGGAAGGCATCATCGTGGCGTGCCACCTTGGCGTCGAGCACGCTGCCGCCGTCGTTGCCATCGGCCAGCGGCAGGATGTCGAGCACCGGTCCGACGGCGGTGACCTTGCCTTCGGTCAGGATCACCACGGTGGTGGCAAGGCGCGCCACCTCGGCCACCGAATGGCTGACATAGAGGATCGGGATGCCGGCCTCGTCGCGCAGGCGTTCGATGTAGGGCAGGATCTCGGCCCGCCGCGCCTCGTCGAGCGACGCGAGCGGCTCGTCCATCAGCAGCACCTGCGGATGGGCGAGCAGCGCCCGGCCGATGGCGACGCGCTGCTTCTCGCCGCCCGACAGCGATGCCGGCCGCCGCTCGAGCAGGTGGCCGATGCCGAGAAGCTCGACGACCGACGCGAGGTCGACCGGCGTCCCGCTGGCTTCGCGATTGAACCAGCGCCCATAGAGCAGGTTGCGGCGCACGCTGAGATGGGGGAACAGCCGGCTGTCCTGGAAGACGTAGCCGATGCGGCGGCGGTGCCTGGGCACGAAGATGCCGTGCTCGGTGTCGACCAGCACCTGTCCGTCGACGGCGACGCGGCCGCGGTCGGGCCTCACCAGGCCGCCCACGATGTCGACCAGCGTGCTCTTGCCCGAGCCCGAGCGGCCAAACAGCGCCGTCAGTCCCGGTGCGGCCGCGAAACGTGCGCTGATTCGGAAGCTGCCGCGCGTGTGGTCGACGTCGATCTCGAGGCTCATGCCGCCATTTGCCTGCTCATGCCGCCATCTGGCGAACGCCGATGCGCCGCGCCAGCAATTCCGAGCCCAGCAGCGCCAGCATGGAGATCGCGATCGACACCAGGGTCAGCCGGAACGCGCCGGCATCGCCGCCGGGAATCTGGGTGAAGGTGTAGATCAGCGAGGGCAGTGTCTGCGTTTCGCCGGGGATGTTGGAGACGAAGGTGATGGTGGCGCCGAACTCGCCCATCGCCTTGGCGAAGCTGAGGATCGCGCCGGCGATCACACCGGGCAGGCAGAGCGGCAGGGTGACGGTGGCGGACACCCAGAGCGGATTGGCGCCCAGCGTGCCGGCCGCGGCCTCCAGCCGTGTGTCGACAGCCTCGATCGAGAGGCGAATGGCCCGCACCAACAGCGGAAAGCCCATGACGCCGCAGGCCAGGGCCGCGCCGGTCCAGCGGAACGAGAAGACGATGCCGAAATTGTCGGCCAGGAAGGCGCCGACCGGCGCGCGCCTTCCGAACGAGATCAGCAGCAGGTAGCCCGTGACGACGGGCGGCAGGATCAGCGGCAGGTGCACCGCGGTGTCCAGCAGGCCCTTGCCCCAGAACTCCTTGCGCGCGAGCAGCCAGGCAATGGCGAGCCCGAACGGCAGGCTGGCCAGGGTTGCGGTGGTGGCGACCAGCAGGCTCAGCCTGACCGCCGTCCATTCCTCCGGCGTCATGTCGAGGAGTTGGGCTTCACCAGGACCGTGAAGCCCTGCTTCTCGAACGAGGTCCGCGCCTTGGCGCTGCGCAGGAAGTCGAGGAAGGCCTTGGCGTCGGCGTTGGTCGAGTCCCTGGTCAGCGCCGCCGGATAGATGATCGGCGGATGGGAATCGTCGGGGAAGGTCGCCACGATCTTCACGTTGGGGTCGGAAGCGGCGTCGGTGCTGTAGACGACGCCGAGCGGCGCTTCGCCGCGCGCCACCAGCAGCAGGGCGGCGCGCACGTTCTCGGCCTGGGCGATGCTGTCCTTCACGGCGCTCCACGCCCCGAGCTTCTCCAGCGCTGCCTTGCCGTACTTGCCGGCCGGCACGGCCTCGACATTGGTCATTGACAACCGGCCGCCGGCCAGCGCCTTGGCGAGATCATCTCCCTTGATGGCGAGGTTCGCAGTCGTGGAATCCTTGGGCGCGACGATGACGATCGTGTTGCCCAGGAGGTTGAACCGGGTGTCGTTCTTGAGGAGGTTCTTGCCCTGGACGTAGTCCATCCAGTCGAGGTCGGCGGAGATGAACATGTCGGTCGGCGCACCCTGCTCCATCTGCTTGGCGAGCGCCGGGCTGGAGGCATAGGAGATCTTGGGCGCGGGCTTGCCGGTTTCCTTCGACCAGGTCGCGGCGATCTCATCCAGCGCATTCCTCAGGCTGGCCGCGGCGAAGATCACCACGTTGTTCTGCGCCTGCGCGATGCCCGGCAGGAACACCAGGGCGACCGCCAAGCCAAGCAAACTCCGCTTCTTCAACGTACCAGCCTCCGAAATTCAGGGAGTCGGTATAGTTGACTGGATATAGCGCTTCGTCCAGAGCTTGTTTGCAGCGAGTATGAGGCGGCGCAGCGCCACCGCCGCGATCACCAGCAGCGAGACGATCAGCACTTTCTGCGCCGGCCGGAAGGCGAGTTCCGGGTCGAGGTTGGCCAGTAGGGCGGCGGTGGGATCGCGGCCGTTCACCAGCCAGTACCACGCCGCCTCGAAGACCACCGTGGCGACCGTTGCGGCAACGCCCAGGATCGCGAGGCCGGGATAGGTACGCTGCAGCTTCGACGGCAAGGCGCGCCACAGCATCAGCCAGGCGAACAGGCCGGCGGTGAAGGCCGGCTCGCCGATCTTGACCTTCGACTGGATGAAGAAATGGACGATGGCGATGAAGGCCGCGGGATAGATCAGCCAGTGCAGGCGCTTCCAGTTGCGGCGCAGCCGCTTCTGCCAGCCGTCGGTCGAGGTGACGGCGAGCGCCACCAGCATCAGCAGGGTGACGAAGCCGATGGTGAGATAGAAGCGCTTGATGATCTCGGTCGCGACCACGACCAGGTTCCATTTCTGGTCGAGCACGTAGATCAGGAAGTGCGCGCCGGCATAGAGCGCGGCGGCGACGCCGATGCGTCGGCGGATCTGCACCAGGGGCATCCAGTCGAACAGCGCCCGCGCCGGCGTCATGGCGAGCGACAGCATCAGGAAGATGACGGCCCAGTCGCCGGTCGAATGCGTGGCCAAGGTCACGGGCCTGGGCTCGAGATCGCCGTTGGTCCAGCGCCACGCAAGCTCCAGCGCCGGCAGGCAGAGCCCGATCAGCGTCACGAGGCGCAGCCAGAAGATCTTCTGCTTGGCGGTCACATCGCCAAACTACGCGAACCACCGATCAACGGAAGGTCAAAGTTGCGTCATCGGGAGCGCGGGCCTCTGGCCCGCACATGATGCGGGCCGCAGGCCCGCGCTCCCATTCATCGCTGGTTGCCGAACAGGAACTGATAAGTCCCGATCTTCGGCGCCACCGAAACGCCAAAGTTCTTCAGTGTCGCGAGCTTGAAGGTTGCGCGCGCCGCGGCGCCGACGGTGGCGGCATCGTTGCCTTCCAGCAGGGCCACCCATTCGGCCTCGTCAGCCCGGGGAGCATCCCTGCTCTTGGACTGCAAGGGCGCATGGGCGACCTCGAGGTCGTTCTCGCCCGCCATGCCGCCCACCATGCCCGGCCGCTCGATCGCCTTGGGCAGGGCCGTTTCGTTCAGCCACTCGACCAGCGCTTTGCGCGCGCGCGGATTGGGCATGAAGCGCACCGCCGCCACCGCGCCGCCGACGCCATGCGCCTGGTCGGCCTGCACGCGCAACGTCAGGCGATTGAACTTTGTGAACTTCGCCATCACCGCCTGCGTCCATGGCGTCTGGTTGGCCAGCAGCGCCAGGTAGCCCGGCGTCGCAAGATCCTCGGCCGTGTCGCATTCGTAGGTCGCCAGGTACTTGGGTGAGCCGCGCACGGCGAGGTAGCGCCGCCCGCGGTGAAAGCCCGGCAAGTTGACGCGCTCGTCAATGTGCTCGCGATTGTACCACTCGTTGAAGTCGCGCTCGTCGCGGGCCTTCACCTCGCAGAACACGATCAGCATTCCCTTGCCGTGCAGCGGCATGGTCACTCCCCGCAATGGCCATTGCCAGTCTATGCTGCCGGCCGACGGAGAGGAAACACCCATGAAAATCACCAAGATCGAGGACCTGCACTGCAACGCCGGCTGGCGCGACTTCTCGTTCCTCAAGATCACGACCGACCAGGGCCTGATCGGCTGGTCGGAATACAACGAGGGCTACGGCAGCGCCGGCCTCACCGCCGTGATCCGCCGCATGGCGCAGGACCTGATCGGGCAGGATCCGCGGCCCATCGAGCGCCTCATGGCGCGCCAGCAGGCCATCACGCGCCAGGCGCCGGGCGGGCTCAACCAGCAGGCGATGGCGGCCATCGAGAATGCGCTGCTCGACGTCAAGGCCAAGGCGCTGGGCATTCCAGTGTACGAGCTGTTCGGCGGGCCGGTGCGCGACCGCCTGCCGCTCTACTGGTCGCATTGCGGCAGCTATCGCTTCCGCAACGCCGACGTCATGGGCGTCGAGCCGGTGCGTTCGCTCGACGACCTGGTGAAGCTCGGCAAGCACGTGAAGGAGCGTGGCTTCAAGGCGTTGAAGACCAATATCTTCCGCTTCGATCTCGACCCGCCCAACATGCACCAGCCGGGTTTTGCGCGCGGGCCGGGCTATCCCGAGCTCAACGCCGATGGCGCCACGCTCGCGGCCATCGCCGATGGCCTGGCGGCGTTCCGCCAGGGCGCCGGGCCCGAGATGGGCATCCTGCTCGACAGCAACTTCAACTTCAAAACCGAGGGTTTCATCAAGGTCGCGCGCGCCTGCGAGCCCTACAATCTGTTCTGGCTGGAGATCGATTCATACGATGCAGAGGGTCTGCGCCTGATCCGTGACCGCGCCTCGATGCCGATCGCCTCCTGCGAATCGCTGTTCGGCCGCCGCCAGTTCCGGCCGTTCTTCGAGAACCGTTCGATGGACGTGGCGATCATCGACGCGCCGTGGAACGGCGTGCAGGAGTCGATGAAGATCGCGGCCATGGCCGAGCCGTACGAGATCAACTGCGCGCCGCACAATTTCTACGGCCACATGTCGACCCTGATGAGCGCCAATATGTGCGCCGCCATGCCCAATTTCCGTATCATGGAAATCGATATCGACGACGTGCCCTGGAAGGACGATCTGGTCACCCATCCGCCGGTCATCCAGAATGGCGAGCTGATCGTGCCCACCCGTCCGGGCTGGGGTGCCGACATCAACGAAGAAGCCGTGCGGGCGCATCCGCCTAAAAACCCACATCCGTGAGGGGAGACGTCATATGGTCTACGAACTACGTTGTTACACCCTGGTGCCCGGCAAGATGCCGGACTACCTCAAGGCCGCCGAGACGATCGGCCGGCCGGCGCGCGGCAACAACTACGGCGTCAATCATGGCTACTGGACGGCCGAGTTCGGCGCGCTGAACCAGATCTGGCATCTGTGGAAGTACGACAGCCTGAACGACCGCGAGCGCCTGCGCGGCGAGCTCGCGAAGAACAAGGACTGGACCGAGAAGTACGTGCCGACCATCCGGCCGTGGATCCAGCGCCAGGACCTGCGCGTCATGAACCCGGTGGTCGACATCAAGCCGTCGGACGGCACCACCGGCAACGTCTACGAGCTGCGCATCTACCGCACCGTGCTGGGCGGCGCGCAGCAGTACGGCAAGGATTTCCTCGAGGTGAAGGAAGCACGCGAGAAGTATTCGCCGATCTGGGGCGCCTGGACCGGCGAGTTCCCGCAGCCCAACGAGTGGATTCACCTCTGGCGCTACAAGAACCTGGCTGAGCGCTTCGAGGCGCGCGCGGCGGCGATGAAGGACCCGGCGTGGCAGGCCTACCTCGCCAAGGGCCCGGCCAAGCTCGCCGAGATGCATTCGACCCTGCTGCTGCCGACGAACTACTCGCCGCTGAAATAATGGCCGTCATCCCGAGCGCAGCGAGGGACCTTTAAAGCAACAGTAAAGGTCCCTCGGGCTTCGCCTTCGGGATGACATTGTGCGTAAAGAGGAAGCTGCCATGGACTCGTACGACGACACCGAGCTTGCCCTGATGAAATTCGGTGTCGGCCAGCCCGTGCCGCGCATGGAGGATCCAACTCTCCTGCGCGGCCGCGGCCGTTACACCGACGACATCAACCTCCCGGGCCAGGCTTATGCCGTGATGGTGCGCAGCCGCATTGCGCACGGGATCCTGAAAGGCATCGACACGAAGGCGGCGCGCGCCATGCCGGGCGTGCTGGCGATCTACACCCACGCCGATCTCGACGCGGCGGGCTTCGGTCCGCTCAAGTGTCCGATGAACATCCCGCAGCGCGACGGCTCGCCGATGAAGACGCCGCCGCGCCCGTCGCTGGCCAAGGGCAAGGCGCGGTTCGTCGGCGAAGCCGTGGCCTGCGTCGTCGCCGAGACCGCCGTGCAGGCCAAGGACGCCGCCGAAGCGGTCGAGCTCGACATCGAGGAACTGCCCGCCGTCACGACGCCGGCCGAAGCACTGAAGCCCGGCGCGCCGCAGATCCACGACGACGTGCCCGGCAACCTGGCGCTCGATTTCCACTACGGCGATGCCGAAGCGGTGAAGAAGGCCTTCGCCGAGGCGGCGCACGTCACGCGGCTGGAGATCGTGTCCAATCGCATCGTCGTCAGTCCCATGGAGCCGCGCTCGGCGATCGGTTCCTGGGATCCCCAGACCGAGCGCTTTACGCTGAACGTCGGCTGCCAGGGCGTGATGGGCCTGCGCGGCGGCCTGGCGCGCGACGTGCTGAACGTGCCGACCGACAAGGTGCGCGTGCTGACCGGCAATGTCGGCGGCTCGTTCGGCATGAAGAGCCAGGTCTATCCCGAGTACGGACCGCTGTTGTTGGGAGCCAGGCTGCTGGGCCGGCCGGTGAAGTGGACCGACGAGCGCTCGGAAAGCTTCCTGAGCGACCACCACGGCCGCGATCACCAGCGCGTGGCCGAGCTGGCGCTCGACAAGGACGGCCGCTTCCTCGCCGTGCGGCTCACCGGCACGGGCAATGCCGGCGCCTACATCTATCCGCCGATGCCGGCCACGACCAACGCGGTGAAGAACATCATCGACGTCTACGCCACGCCAGCGATGGAGGTGAATTCCAAGGTGGTGTTCACCAACACCACGCCCATCGGCGCCTATCGCGGCGCCGGCCGGCCCGAGGGCAACTACTACATGGAGCGGCTGATCGACACGGCGGCGCGCGAGATGGGAATCGACAGGATCGAGCTGCGCAGGCGCAACCACATCGCGCCCTCGCAGATGCCCTACAAGGCGCCATCGGCGATGAACTACGATTCGGGCGAGTTCACCACCGTGCTCGACAAGGCCTTGGCTGCCGCCGACTGGCAGGGCTTCGACAGGCGCAAGGCCGAGAGCCGTGCGCGCGGCAAGCTGCGCGGCCGCGGCATCGGTTCCTACCTCGAAGTCACCGGCCCGCCGGCCAAGGAGTATGGCGGCGTGCGTTTCGAGGCCGACGGCACCATCACCATGCTGAGCGGCACGCTCGATTACGGCCAGGGCCACGCCACGCCCTTCGCCCAGGTGCTGGGCGGCAAGCTCGGCATTCCGGTGACCCACTTCCGCCTGCTGCAGGGCGATTCCGACCAGCTCAAGGTCGGCGGCGGCACCGGCGGCTCGAAGTCGGCGCTCGTCGCGAGCCAGGCCTTCCTCGAAGCCGGCGACAAGGTGATCGAGCAGGGCAAGCAGATCGCCGCCCACGTGCTGGAAGCGTCCGCGGTCGACATCGAGTTCGCCCGTGGCCGCTTCACGATTGCCGGCACCGATCGCAGCATCAGCATTCTCGATTTGGCCGAGAAGCTGCGTTCCGGGCTGAAACTTCCGGCCGACGTGCCGCAGTCGCTCGACGTCAGCCACATCTCCGACAACCCGCCGTTCTCGTTCCCCAACGGCTGCCACATCGCCGAGGTCGAGATCGACCGCGACACCGGCGTGATCGAGGTCGTGCGCTATTCCATGGTCAACGACTTCGGCACGGTCATCAATCCGATGCTGACGGCGGGCCAGGCGCATGGCGGCGTGATGCAGGGCATCGGCCAGGCGCTGATGGAGCGCACGGTCTACGACCCGCAGGGCCAGCCGGTCGCCGGCTCCTACATGGACTACGCCCTGCCGCGCGCCGCCGACGCGCCGGACATGTCGGTGCAGAACCATTCGGTCCCCTGCAAGACCAACCTTCTGGGCGTGAAGGGCTGTGGCGAGGCGGGCTGCGCGGGGGCGCTGCCGTCGGTGATGAACGCCGTGGTCGATGCCTTGAGCGAGTTCGGCGTCACCCACATCGACATGCCGGTGACGCCGGAGAAGGTGTGGCGAGTGCTGAACCGCGGAAAGTAGACGATGCGGCACCGCTGTCATCCCGAGCGAAGCGAGGGACCTTTCCTGCGGCCTTGAAGGTCCCTCGCTACCCTCGGGATGACAGTGCCCGGCACAAGACTTGCCTTCCTGCCAGGAGGAACGCGCCATGAAAGCCGTCGTGATCCATGCGCTGGGCGGGCCGGAGCAACTGACCCTCGCCGACATGCCCGACCCGGTGCCGGGTGCGGGCGAGGTGCTGATCGACGTTGCCTATGCCGGCTGCAACTGGGCCGACACGCAGGTGCGGATCGGCATTTATCCGCATCCCATGACCTATCCCATGGTGCTGGGCTTCGAGGTGTCGGGCACCGTGGCGGCGCTCGGTCCCGGTGTGACGGGCGTGACGATCGGCGATCGCGTCGCGGCCTTCCCGGAGAAGGGCGGCGCCTATGCCGAGAAGTGCGTGGCCGCGGCAAGCGGATTGATCAAGTTGCCCGAGGCCATCGGGCTCGACGTCGCGGCTGCTTTCCCGATCCAGGCGCTGACCGCCTATCACATGATGTGGACGATCTACGGCGGCGTCGGCAAGGGCTGCACGGTGCTGGTCAATGCCGTGGGCGGCGGCGTCGGCCTGATGTGTACCCAGCTCGCCGTCCATGCCGGGGCGCGCGTCATCGGCACCACCGGGACGCCGGGCAAGGAGAAGCGGGCGCTCGCCTACGGTGCGGAGCGCGTGGTCGTCACCTCGGCCGAGGATTTCGAGAAGGCCGTGCTCGATTTCACCGGGGGCAGGGGCGTCGATCTCGCGATCGATTCCTATGGCGCCACCATGCTCGACCGCACCTTCAACGTCGTGAAGAAGCTCGGCCATGTCGTCAGCATCGGCGAGGCCGAGGGCCAGCCCTTCAAGAACATCCGCGAGCGCATCCTGCCGCGCTCGCAGACCTTCACCCGCCTGCATCTCGGCCATGTCGACCACGCCCTGCCGGAATGGCAGAGGGGCATCGATCACGTGCTGGGTGGCATCGCCGCCGGGTGGCTGAAGGTGCCGATCGAGGGCGTCTTCCCGTTGGCCGAAGCGGCCGAGATGCACCGCCGCCTGGAGGGCCGGCATGTCGCGGGCAAGTTGCTGCTGAAGGCGTGACCGCCGGGCCTCTGGATGAAGCAGAGCGCTGATGCGATAATGAGGACATGAAACGCAGTGACGCCCTCAAGAGATTGGCGGCCTTGAAGCCTGAGTTGGACAAGCTCGGGATCAAGTCGCTTGCCCTCTTCGGCTCAGTCGCACGAGGCCGAGCTCGTCCTGGCAGCGACATCGACCTGCTGGTGGAATTTCATCATACGCCGGACCTTATCGAATTCGCCGGCGTCAAGTTGCGGCTCGAGGAACTTCTTGGCTGTCGCGTCGATCTGGTCACGCGCAGCGGAATCCGTCCCGAGCTGCGCCGACGAGTCCTTAAAGAGGCAATACGTGCCGCCTAGAGATTGGCGGCTCCGGTTCAAAGACATCGAGCAGTCGATCGATCGTATCGCGACGTATATCAAGGGACTCGACTTCCAGGCGTTCTCCGGCGATCGAAAGACCGTGGATGCCGTCATCCACAATATCCAGATCATCGGCGAAGCTGCCATCGCGTTGCCTGATTCAATCATCTATACTTGTGCACGGCTATTTTGCGGTCGATCTGGAGATCGTCTGGTCCACGGCAAAGCACCGTCTTCCCGAACAACGGCGGGCCCTGCGGCGCCCGGCAAAATCGCGGCGACGATCAAAGAAGTGATCGTCTGTTTCAACTCAACCCCGCCTAACGCGGCAGCGAGTAGCCGATCTTCTCCTCGATCTCGATGGTCTTCTTGACGGCGGGCCGCGCCATCACGCGCTGATAGTGCGCCTCGATGTTGTCGAACCCGCCCTTTTGGGGTTCGAGCGCGTCGCGGATGCGCCAGTAGAGCCGGAACAGATGGATGTCGGCGATCGAATAGCGGCCGCCGACCGCCCAGTCGTTTTTGCCCAGCCGCGCGTCGGCGACCTGCCAGACCTCGCGCGCCCGCTCCATGCCGGCCGTGCGTGCCGGATGGATGGCCGACGCGATGAAGGACATCCACGACACGACCTGCGCCTCGGCTTCGGGATCGTTCACGGGCAGCAGCTTGGCGTCGGGAAAGGCCCGCGCCAGGTAGAACAGGCAGCCCGCGACCTCGGTCAGCACGCGGCCGTCGATCAGCAGGGTCGGCACCTTGCCGTTGGGATTGATCGCCCGGAACTCGGGCTTCTGCATGTCCTTGGTGGCAAACGACATCGGGCGCGCCTCGAAGGGCGCGCCCGTTTCGTGCAAGGCGATGTGCACCGCCATCGAGCTGGAACCGGGGGCGAAGTAGAAGGTCAGCACCCGCCAGTTACAGCGCGAGAACGGCTGCTTGTCGAGCCCGAACGTGTCGAGGCTCCCTTCCATCCAGGAGCATCAGTCCGCGCCGTAGACAGGGCCGAAGGGTTTCCAGGACGAGCCGTCGAAGCGCGACATCTGGTACCGCCGGAAGGCCGTGTAGCTCGCGGGCGAATTGGTCAGCGAGACACCCGGCAGCAGCATCCGGAGCTTCACGTCCTGCAGGGTCGTGGCTTGCCGCAGCACGTTCTCCCGGGTCAGCTCGTCGCCAGCCCGCCGCACCACGTATTCGAAGATCTGGCCGCCGAGATAGGCAGCGATGGCGTTACTGTCGCGCGGGCTCTCCTGGGGTGCCCACTTCTTCATGAAGACGAGATAGTCCTGGACGTCTGCCTCGTGCGAGAAGCCGGCATCATCAGGATCCTTGACCAGCTGGCTGCTGAGCACGCCGGTCGAAATCTCCAATCCGGCGGGCTTCAGTGCTCCGTCGATGCTGCTGCCTGGGCTGCAGACGATGCGCAGTGCGTTCCAGCCGAGGTCGGCGGATTTGCGTATGGCCTGGGCCGTGAACTTGGGTGTGCCGAACACGACCAATGTGTCGGCGCCGCTCCCTTTCAGGGAGATGACCTGGGAATCGACCGTGGGATCCGTCAAATCGAAGCTTGCCTCGCTCACGATCATCTTCGTCCGCTCGCCCAGCGCCTTGCGAAAGCCGTGGAGGTAGTCCCGGCCAAAGTCGTCGTTCTGGTAGAGGATGGCGACGCGGGCAGCCGGTTTGTCCTGGATCAGGTACTTGGCATAGGCGACCGCCTCGAACTCGAAACGCGTATACCAGGGCACGGTCCAGCGAAACTTCTGAGGATCGTCCATCTTCGTGATCCCGCTCGGGACGAAGAGCTGGGGCACTCCCTTGCTGTTGAGGTAGGTCCGCGTCGCCAGGTTGGGTGGCGTGCCGAGCGTGCCGACCTCGGCGAAGATGCCGTCGCTCTCGACCATCTTGCGGCTCGCCTCCAGCGCCTTGGGGGGCAGGAAGCCGTTGTCGAGCGACGTGAGCGCAACCTTGCGACCGTCGATGCCCCCGCTCTCGTTCAGCATCTTGAACCAGGCCTGCATGACCCGGCCGTAAACGCCGAAGGCAGAGGCGGGGCCGCTGTAGGGCACGCTCTGTCCGATCTTGATCTCGCTGTCGCTGACACCGATGTCGTACTTCTTGGGCGCCTGCGCGAGCGCCGGCATCGCGAACAGGGACGCCGCGGCGGCAAGTGCCATGGCCTTCTTGAGCATTCGTTCTCCCCCTCTTGCAGGCGGTGAGGCCACCAGGGTTGTTGACGAGTCGTTCGCTACACTGCCACTTGGCGGCGTGGCTGGCGCGTCTGTTGCGCCGGACGCCAGCCGGTCGCCAGCGCCGCCAGTTCCGGGGCGTCCGGTGGCGGCCCATCGCCGCGCCAGACGATGTGCAGGTCGGGCCGCAGCAGGAACACGGATGCGCCGTAGACCTCGCGCACGCGCTTCTCGTCGAGGTGCAGGACCTTGAGCGGCGCGCCGACCTTCCGGAACGCCGCTTCGAGCAAAGCCGTGTCGCAGTCGCCCTCGAGGTCGAGCAGCGTGTAGTCCTCGCCCAGACGGTCCTGCAGCGCGCTGCCGTCCGCGAGCCACATATGCGGGATGCGCGCCCCTGGCAGGGCCTTCGGCACGTAGCGGCTGGTCTCCCACTCGGCCACGTTGCCCGGTTCATCGGCGATCAGCGGCGAACCGGCATAGGAGTAGCCCGCCTCCACGCCGACCATGCCGTGCATGCGCCCATGGTTGACCTTGAACGACGCCGCCACCTGCTGGCGCAGCGCCGCGCCCTCCGGTGTGTCGTCGTAGATCCCGGGCTTCACAAGCGCCCGCCAGATCGGCACGCCGGAAGCGGCCCACCCGGTCGCCTCGACATTGCGCACGCCGATCGGCCGTCGTTCGCCCTCGTAGGCGTCGAGCAGGGCCGGCCCGCCCCATCCGTGGATTGTGCCGGCGAGCTTCCAGGCGAGGTCGAAGGCGTCGCCCACGCCGGTGTTCATGCCGAGGCCACCGGTCGGGATGACGAGGTGGATCGCGTCGCCCGCCATGAACACGCGGCCGTCCCGATATCGGTCGGCGATCAGGAGATTGTGCCTCCAGGGTATCACGTCGAGAATCTCGAAGCGGCAGGGAAAGCCGATCAGGCCTTCGATGACCGGACGGAAGTCCGTCTCCGCTGGCAGCGACGAATGCAGGGTGAACTCCGTGCGGCATCCCTGCGCCACGATCGTCGATCCTGCGGCGTCGACAAAGTTGTAGTGCCGGCCCTTGCCGGTGCGGATGCGCTCGTAGAGCTCGTCGGACTTGAAGATCACCTGCACCAGGTTGCGGATGCCGCCCTTGCCCTCGAGCTTTATGCCGAGTGTCTTGCGCACCCGGCTCGAGCCGCCGTCGCACCCCACGAGATAGCCGGCGCCCACGTCTCTTCCTTGCCGTCGACCGTTCGAGCCAGCACCGTCA
>Ga0081539_10002834_pt1 | contig 23134 bp, 24 predicted proteins | sample TabmetS4T2R2_FD_71023 | JGI IMG/M metagenome (GOLD analysis project Ga0081539, IMG submission 71023) | Tabebuia heterophylla rhizosphere microbial communities from the University of Puerto Rico - S4T2R2 | ecosystem: Host-associated > Plants > Roots > Rhizosphere ...
GTCCGGTCGGTGATCGCGGCGGCCATCGCGGGCAGGTCGTGGCCGTGCCCGGCGGTGTTGGGTACGCGCACGCTTGTCGCACCGCCGCCGGCCGAGATGATCGGGTACGCCTCGAACGAGCGCCACGCGTACACGATCTCGTCCCCGGGCAGGCAGGTCGCCTTGGCCAGGTGCTCGGCCAGCGCCACCGAGCCGCAGCCGGTCACGATCCGCCCGGGGTCGACGCCGTACCGCTCCGCCAGCTTCTCGCGCAGCGCGACCACACCCATGTCGGGGTAGCGGTGCGCGGACCGGACCGCCTCGGCCACCGCCTCCGGCACGCCGGGCAGCGGCCCGAACGGCACCTCGTTGCTGGCCAGCTTGACCGCCTCGGCGATGCCCAGCTCGCGGGCCAGATCGGCGACGTTGCGCCCGGGTACGTAGCTGGGCAGCGCGTCGAGGTCAGCGCGGGTCAGCCGGGTCATGAGTGTCCTCCGGGAGGGTTGCCGGGGTGGCCGCCGGACGAGGTGCCGACGGGCTGCCGGTCGTTCGGCGGGAGCGCGACGACCACCGTACGCGCGGATCGGTCGTGTATGGCCTGCCGCAGCCGGGGATCGAACAGCGGCGAAGCGGAGTCGACGAGCTGGAACAGGACGCCGATGCAGCAGCCCCAGAACGGTGTCCAGAGCCCGAGCGGTGCCCAGCGCCGGAAGGCCCGGGCGAAGCCGAGCGGCTCGGTGCTCTCCACCCCGACCACCTTGATGTGCATGATGCGTTTGCCGAGCGTCTGGCCACGGGCGCCGGTGGCCGGTGCCTCGTAGAGCAGCCAAAGCAGGGTGGCCACGATCAGCATGATCCACATCAGCTGCGCTGCGCGGGGGGTGGCCTGCGGCTGCGGGCCGAACGGGTCCGCCATCGCGGCCTGCCAGATCGGCGCGAGCTCCAGCGCGAACTGGTACGCGAAGTAGCCGTTGACCACCACGTTGAGCAGCAGCACGGCGATGATGTCCAGGATCCGGGCCATGAATCGAGGGCCGAGTCCGGCCAGCGCGAAGCCGTGCGGACGCGCCTGCACCGGATACGGCAGGGACATCGGGAAGCCCGGCGGCGGGGTCCAGCCCGGTGGCGGCTGCCCCCAACTCTGGGCCGGCGGCGGTGCCCACGCGGACGGCATCGGCATGCCCGGCGCGGGCTCGCCGGCCACCGGGATGCCGGGTGACACCGGCCGGGCCACCGGAGGCGCCTCGGACGGGGGCGGCCCGTCCGGCGGCACCGCGTCGGCCGGGATGGCCTCGCCGACCCAGCCTTCACCGTCCCAGTAGCGCTGGGTCGAGGTGTCGGCCGGATCCTTGTACCAGCCCGGGGGCAGGGAACTCATGAGGAAACCTTTACCACGACGGTCTGGGCGACCTTGTCGTGCAGCGTCTGTTGGAACGGCTTGTCCCACAGCTGCCACAACCCGTCGATGAGCGCGAAGAACCCGACGACGCTGGCGGCGACGCTCTCGATGAGCCACCTCTTCACCGCCGTGCCGCGGCTGAGCGACGCCCGCGGATCCAACGGGACTACCCGCAGGTTCATGACCCGCTTTCCGACCGTCTGGCCCCGGCGCCACATCAGCTCGACGAAATACACATACGTGACCCCGAGGCCGGCGACCAGGCTCCAGGCCTCGACACCGAACCACCCGAAGATCCACGCGGGGGGGAACTCGCCGGTCTGGTTGTCCGACGGCATGCTGAGGAACAGCACCATAAAGGGCGGCCCGACCAGGATGATGTCGGCGGCCACGATGATCGCGACGTCGAGCAACCAGGCGAGCAGCCGCTCCCCGAAGCTGGCGAGAAGCTGCCCGCTCGGGCTCCAGCCGGGCGGCGGAGGCGGCGGATAACCGTACCCGAACGGCGGGGCGTACCCAGGCGACGGCGGGCCATACCCCGGCGGCGGGCCATACCCAGGCGGCGGGCCGTACCCGGGCGGCATCCGGTATCCGGGGGGCGGTCCGTACCCGTATCCGGGCGGCGCGTACCCGTATCCGGGCGGTGGTCCACTTCCGGGCGGGACCGGACCACCGGCCGGCGAGCGGCTCTCGGCATCGTCGGATGGTTGGCTCACGAGGACAGTGTTACAGGTTGCCGCGACGCTCCTGTTCCCGCTCGATCGCCTCGAAGAGGGCCTTGAAGTTGCCCTTGCCGAAGCCCATCGAACCGTGCCGCTCGATCAGCTCGAAGAAGACCGTCGGGCGGTCCTGCACGGGCTTGGTGAAGATCTGCAGCAGGTACCCGTCCTCGTCCCGGTCCACCAGGATGGACCGCTTCTTGAGCTCGTCGATCGGCACCCGCACCGTGCCGATCCGGGCGCGCAACTCCGGGTCGTCGTAGTACGAGTCGGGTGTGTCGAGGAAGTCGCAGCCGGCCGCGCGCATCGCGTCCACACTGGCCAGGATGTCGTTGGTGGCCACCGCGACGTGCTGGGCGCCCGGGCCGCCGTAGAACTCGAGGTACTCGTCGATCTGGGACTTGCGCTTGGAGACGGCCGGCTCGTTGAGCGGGAACTTGACCTTGCGGGTGCCGTCCGCGACGACCTTGGACATCAGCGCCGAGTAGTCGGTGGCGATGTCGTCGCCGATGAACTCGGCCATGTTCGTGAACCCCATGACCCGGCGGTAGAAGTCCACCCACTCGTCCATCTTGCCGAGCTCCACGTTGCCGACGACGTGGTCGACGCTCTGGAAGAAGCGCTTGGGCTGCAGGCCCGCGTCGATCGCGGCCCGCCGGTCCACGATCGCGCCGCGCGCCACGAAGTCGGGCAGGAACGGGCCGTCGTAGCCGGACCGGTCGACAAGCGTATGGATGGTGTCGCCGTACGCCGCGATGGCCGCCACCCGCACCGTGCCGTGCTCGTCCTTGAGGTCGTGCGGCTCGGTCACGCCGCGGGCACCGGTCGCGGTGGCGTGCGCGTACGCCTGGTCGACGTCGGGTACGGCCAGCGCGATGTCGTGGACGCCGTCGCCGTGCCGCGCGATGTGCTCGGCGCCGGGCGCGCCCGCGTGCACCGCCCCGGTGATGACGAACCTTGCGGACCCGCTGACCAGCACGTATTCGGCGTGGTCGCGGTAACCCTGCTCCGGCCCGCGATACGCCACGCAGGTCATGCCGAACGCGGTGGAGTAGTAGTGGGCCGCCTGCTTGGCGTTGCCCACCAGGAACTGCAAGTAGTCGACGCCCTGGACCGGGAAGACGTCGTTGTCCTTCTTCATCTGCGTCATGACGGGATGCTGGACGCCTTTTCGCGGTTAGGCAATAGTTGGCCGAAGTGCTGGTCAGTGTGTGCATTCGGTAGAGTCTCATGGCGTTATGGCTGCACAAGATGTCCACCTCGACGAGCTCGACGTCCGGTTGCTCACGCTGCTGCACGCGGAGCCCCGGATCGGCGTGCTGGAACTGTCCCGGCGGCTCGCTGTCGCCCGCGGCACCGTGCAGGCGCGGCTGGACAAGCTGACGGCGCGCGGAGTGATCAAGGGCTTCGGGCCGGATGTCGCGCCCGAGGCCATCGGGTTCGGCGTCACCAGCTTCGTGACCTTGGAAATCAGTCAACGGTACGGGCACACCGCGGTCGCCGAGCACCTCGCGGACATCCCCGAGGTGCTGGAGGCGTACACGATCACCGGCACCGGCGACATCCTCTGCCGGATCGTCGCCCGGTCCAACGCCGACCTGCAGCGGGTGATCGACACGATCGTCGGGTACGACGGGATCCTGCGTGCATCGACGTTCATCGCGCTGGCCGAGCTGATCCCGTATCGGGTATTGCCGCTGGTCCGGTCGGCCGCGTCCCACCCGTAGCCCGGTCCCCGGCCGCGATTCGCTCCATAAGGGATCGACACGGACTATTCGCCATGCTGCACGCCTACCGGTGATCTCGTTAGCGTAGTGATCGTGGCCTCGGGCAGCGGACCTGGGTGGAAGGGCTTCGCGGTATTCGCCGGCGTGGTCCTCATTATCCTGTCCACGACCGGGGTGTGGAACCCGTTCCCCAGGCTCTGGAGCTGGATCAGCGCCGCCGCTCCGATCGCCCCGGGCAACGCCCAGTGGCAGCAGACCCTCGGTGGCACGCCGCAGAGCGTGACCATCGCCGACTCGGCGGTGATCGTCTCCTACCGGACGTCGGTCGATGCGTTCGGGCTCGGCGGCGGGTACAAACTGTGGCATTCGGACGCCGACTGGGCCGCGGTCGCCGGAGAGCCGGGGCAGACCGTGGTTGTGGTCGGACGGCTGCTGACCAAGGGCTACCAGGTGCTCGACCCGCGTACCGGGGTGATCCGTCGGCAGGACACCCAGGCCACCGCAGTGTGGACGTACGCGAACGCGATCCTCGACCTGCACTGCGCGAAGGGCGCGGGCTGCACGCTCACCGCCTGGGATCCACGCGGCCTGCATCCCTTGTGGAGCGTCGGCACCGGCGGGATCGGTTTCGTGCTGAACGCGGCCAACCCGGATCTGCCCGACACCAACGTGCTGTGGTCGCCACGAGTGGACAGCGGCGCGGCGGGTCCGAACGAAATGCCCAACCTCATCGGGCTGCCCGACGACGGCCGGGTCCGCATCGTCAACACCGCCTCCGGCCGGATCCTGCAGACCGTCACGCCGGGCCCGGACCAGCGGATCGCGGTGGCCGGGGGCCGCGTGCTCAAGGTGACCGGCACGGCCCGCGACGGCACGTGCTACTACAGCGTCGTGGCGTACGACCCACCCAGCGGCGACCGGGTCTGGTCGCGGGACGGGTTGAACCTGCGTACCGCCAACAGCGGCGCGGGATGCAAGCAGAGCAAGGATCCGGCGGGCGGGTACGACGTGGTGCTCGGCGTCGACCCGTACGGGCGGAAAGAGCTGATCAACGCGCACGACGGCCGAATACTGTGGCACGGCGCCAAGGGACAGGACGTGCTCGCGGTCGACGACGCGAACGCGGTGATCCGCAGCGCCGACCGGGGAACGTTCACCGGCCACTCGTTCAGCCGTGGGACGACGACCTGGCAGCGTGCGGTCAACGACGGGGCGTCCGCGGCGATCACCCCGTACGCGGCGATCGTGGCGAACACGAAGCCCGACCGGATCACCGCGTTGTCGCCCGGAAGCGGTGCGGTGCTGGCGGATCTGCGTGCCGATGCCAAGGTCGTCGCGGTCGGACCGGCCGGCATGCTCATCCTCTCCGGCCGGGAGATGGCCTACCTGCCGTTCCATTGATCGGGAGGTGCCCTGAGTAGAGTGCTCGCTCATGAGCCGCGCCGCCGCCTTCTCGTATTCGCCCCTGCTGCCCACCGGCGACGATCGCACCGACTACCTGCTGATCACCGACGAGGGCGTGGATGTGGTGAACGGCCCCGGCGGCCGGCGGTTCCTGACCGTGGAGTCCTCGGTGATCGCCCAGCTCACCGCGGAGGCGATGCACGACATCGCGCACTTCCTGCGCCCGGCCCACCTGTCGCAGCTGCGGTCGATCATCGACGATCCCAAGGCGTCGCCGAACGACCGGTTCGTCGCGCTCGACCTGCTGCGCAACGCGAACATCGCGGCCGGCGGCGTGCTGCCGATGTGCCAGGACACGGGTACCGCGATCGTGCTGGGCAAACGCGGGCGGCACGTGCTCACCGACGGGCTCGACGAGCAGGCCGTCGCGCAGGGCGTCTATCAGGCGTACACCAAGCTGAACCTGCGGTATTCGCAGCTCGCGCCACTGTCCATGTGGGACGAGGTGAACACCGGCAGCAACCTGCCCGCGCAGATCGAGCTGTACGCCGAGGACCCGGGCGGCCAGCCGGATGCGTACAAATTCCTCTTCATGGCCAAGGGCGGCGGCTCGGCCAACAAGTCCTACCTGTACCAGGAGACGAAGGCACTGCTCAATCCCGAGCGGATGATGCAGTTCCTGGACGAGAAGCTGCGGCTGATCGGCACCGCGGCGTGCCCGCCGTACCACCTGGCCATCGTGATCGGCGGGACCAGCGCCGAGTACGCACTCAAGGCTGCGAAGCTGGCCAGCGCGAAATACCTGGACACGCTGCCCCGGGCCGGCTCGATCAGCGCGCACGGGTTCCGCGACGTCGAGCTGGAGGCCGCTGTCCTAGAGCTCACCCGGGACTTCGGGATCGGGGCGCAGTTCGGCGGGCGGTACTTTTGCCACGACGTACGGGTGATCCGCCTACCCCGGCACGGCGCGTCCTGCCCGGTCGCGATCGCGGTGTCCTGCTCCGCCGACCGCCAGGCGGTTGCCAAGATCACACCGTCCGGCGTGTGGCTGGAGCGGCTGGAGACCGACCCGGCCCGGTTCCTGCCCGATGTCGACCTGGACTCCTCCGACGTGGTGAACGTCGACCTGCGGCGCCCGATGGACGAGATCCGGGCGCAGCTCGCGAAGCTCCCCGTGAAGACCCGGCTGTCGCTGACCGGTCCGCTCGTGGTCGCCCGGGACATCGCGCACGCCAAGATCGCCGAACGGCTGGACGCCGGCGAGCCGATGCCGCCGTACCTGCGCGACCACGCCGTCTACTACGCGGGGCCGGCCAAGACCCCCGAGGGGTACGCCTCCGGCTCGTTCGGCCCAACCACGGCCGGCCGGATGGACTCATACGTGGCGAAGTTCCAGGCGGCCGGAGGTTCGAAGGTCATGCTGGCCAAGGGGAACCGATCCGCCCAGGTGACCCGGGCCTGCAAGGAGTACGGAGGCTTCTACCTGGGCTCGATCGGCGGCCCGGCCGCCCGGCTGGCGCAGGACTGCATCCGCAGTGTCGAGGTGCTCGAGTACCCCGAGCTCGGCATGGAAGCGGTCTGGAAGATCGAGGTAGCGGACTTCCCCGCGTTCGTCGTGGTCGACGACAAGGGCAACGACTTCTTCGCCGAGGTCACCAAGCCGAAGGGTCTCCTTCGGATCGGAGCCAAGCCCTGACGTCGCTCCGGGTCCGCGGTCAGGGCCGGCGAAACACGACGATCAGCTCGGCGAGCGCGCCGGCGACGATCGCCGCGACCAGCGGCGCCGGGCTGCCGACCAGGGCGTACACGATGACCAGCAGTGGGGCGGCCAGCGTGGCGTAGGCGCTGACCGCCAGCCACCGGTCGCCGGCCCGCAGCCGCCGCAGGGCCGCCCCGGTCGGCTCGACGAGCCGGCGGGACAGCCAGATCGGCACGGCGACGAGAAGCAGCGCACCGATCACGGCGGCCCAGGCCCGGGCAACGCCGGAGCTGGCAAGGGTCATCGCCGCGGTCAGCACGGCGGCGACGATTGTCGCGTTCGCGCCCACGAGGACGGCCCGGCGGACGGCGGCGGCGATGTCCGGCGACGGGTCGAGGACCGGCCCAGACGGGCGGCTGACCATCGGCTCGAACCAGCCGCGCACTGGCGGCTCGGGCGCAGCCTCGGCGGCCGGGAGCGCGCCGGACTCCGGGTCGGTCTGAGCATCGGGCATGGCGGCGGTCCCGGGCCTGCCCAGGGCCGCCTCGTCGGCCAGCGCCTCCAGGGTGCGGGCCCACCGCCGGCGCTCCAGCCGGACGATTCCGACGTCGTGCTGGGCCTCGCCGATCCCGGCGTCCAGCTCCAGCGCCTCGCCGTACGCCCGCTGCGCCAGGTCGAACAGCCGCAACCGGGCGGCCACCACGGCGAGCACCAGGTGCGCTTCGGCGTCGCCCGGTGCCGCCCGGACGGCGTTCCACGCGGCGTTCAGCGCGGTCTGGCCGTTGCGCGTCTCGCCCAGCAGCGCGGCGCCGGTGCGCTGCGCGTACGGATCGTCCGGCCAGCGCCGCAGCATCTCGGCGGCGACCTCGGCGGCGTCGGCGTAACGGGTGCTGTCGGTGAGCGCCATCGCCCGTACCACCAAGGGGCCGATCGTGCCCGGTGCGGCCGCGACCGCCCGATCGGCCGCGACCAACGCCTCGGCCGGCTGGTCTGCGGCCAGATGCACGCGCGCCAGCGTCGCCAGCAGGCCCGGATCCCCGGGCGCCACGGCCAGCCCGGCGGCGATCTCCTCGGCCGCGTCGTCGTAGCGGCCCAGATCGGCGAAGAGCAGGGCGCGCTGCCGGTACTCCTCCGGGGTGGTCTCCGGCTCGGACGACGACGATGGCGTGGGCGCGGACACACCTCGAGCGTAGGCGACCTATGCGCCCGGTTCCGTGCCGGGCCGAGTGACGAGCCCGGTCGACGTGACGAGCGCTACCGCGATCGCGGCCAACCCTTCGCCCCGGCCGGTCAGCCCGAGGCCGTCGGTGGTCGTGCCGGACACGGTCACCGGTGCGCCGGCCGCCGCGGAGAGCGCTTGCTGTGCTTCCGCGCGGCGGGTGCCGATCTTCGGGCGTACACCGATGACCTGGATCGACACGTTCACGATCGCGAAGTCCGCGGCGCTCAGCCGCCGGGCCGTCTCGGCCAGCAGCACCGCCCCCGCCGCGCCGGACCATTCCGGGCGATCGGTGCCGAAGTTGCTGCCCAGGTCGCCGAGCCCGGCCGCGCTGAACAACGCGTCGCAGGCGGCGTGTGCGGCCACATCCCCGTCGGAATGGCCGGCCAGCCCGGGTTCGTCCGGCCACCGCAGTCCGGCGACCCAGCAGGGCCGGTCCGCCGAGAACGCGTGCACGTCGGTTCCCACGCCGATCCGCGGATTGATCACGGCGGTCAGCGTACGCGGACGGGAGTCATGGCAGCCGGAGCAGCGCCTCGGCCAGGATGAGGTCGAGCGGTCGGGTGATCTTCATGGCCAGCTCGGAACCCGGCACGCAAGTCACCGGGATGCCCGCCTTCTCCACCAGACCGGCGTCGTCGGTGAGCGGATCGGCGGCGGCCGCGTGCCCCTTCGCGAGCACGTCGTGCCGGAATCCCTGCGGAGTCTGCACGCTGCGCAGGACCGAGCGGTCGACCGTGCCGAGGACGAGATCCTCCGCACCGACCTCCTTGATCGTGTCGATCACCGGAAGCACCGGAATCACCGCGGGGCAGCCGTCGCGGACCGCGGCCGCGACCGATTCGATCAGCTCGGGCGGCGTGAGCGCGCGCGCCGCGTCGTGCACCAGGACGATGTCGAGCTCCGGTGGTACGGCAGCCAGCGCGCTCGCCACCGACTCCTGCCGGTGGGTGCCGCCGGGCACCACGCGCACCGGGGCCACCGGCGCGAGCAGCGCCCGCACGGCGTCGAGGTCCTCGGGCGGCGCCGCGACCACGATCAGCCGGACCGATGCGGCGGCGGCGACCCGGCGGATCGCGTGCACGAGCAGGGGTTCCCCGTCCAGTAGGCGCAGCGCCTTGGGGCCGCCCGGGCCGAGACGCACGCCGGCCCCGGCTGCCGGAACGAGGACCGCGACGTCACCGCGCGGGTTGAGTTGCGCGGTCACGTCGCGGTCCTGGTCGTGGTGGTGCGGAAGTGGAGGGATCAGGCCTCGGTGAGCACCTTGTCGAGGAGCACCTCGGCCTCGTCCTTGGTGCTCTTCTCGGCGAGGGCGACCTCGCCGACCAGGATGTCGCGGGCCTTGGCGAGCATGCGCTTCTCCCCGGCCGAGAGACCGCGCTCACGCTCACGACGCCAGAGGTCCCGAACGACCTCCGCAACCTTCAGCGGGTTACCGGAGGCGAGCTTCTCGAGATTGGCCTTGTATCGCCGCGACCAGTTGGTCGGCTCCTCGGTGTGCGGTGCGCGGAGGACGTCGAAGACCTTGCCCAGGCCTTCCTCGCCAACCACCTCGCGCACGCCGACGATCTCGGCGTTCTCAGCGGGCACTCGAACCGTCAGGTCGCCCTGGGCGACGCGCAGAACGAGATACTGCTTTTCCTCGCCCTTGATGACCCTAGTCTCGATTGCCTCGATGAGTGCGGCCCCGTGGTGGGGGTAAACAACGGTCTCGCCGACACTGAAAACCATAGGTTCGAAACCCCTTTCGCTGTGTCTAGGGTAACACGCTCAGGCAGCGATGTCCCACCCTGCCCGTGACTGTTAGTGCAGCTCAGAGGGCATGTGACGGGCCTTTCTCCTGCTTGACAGGAGCGCCGGAAGCTGCCTCAGTAACGCAAAGTGATCTAACTGTGACCGGTTTGCGTAGCGAGTCGTATATTTCGCACCTACGGCGTTTGTGAGGTCAAGCTTATCGCTAAGGTCCGGTAGCGCACACTACTGGCGGTCGGGCCCGGCGTAAGGGAGGCTGAACATTAGGTCCCCAACCGAAGAGTAACTTGGTCGGCCCGGGGGGAGGGTGAATCATGGCTGGCGCGAGCGACAACGGCGGATGGTCCTCTGATGGCGGTTCGCCCGACGAGCTGCCTGACCTCCCCGAGGAGTGGGGGGTCATCGTCATTCCGGACGATCTCTCCGAGCTCTCCGACGAGGTCGAGGCGATCCGCGCCGAGCTCCGCCTCACCGAGCCACCCACCCGCTGGCAACGCTTGACCGGACGACCCGGCATGCGCGGGCTGCACCGGCTCGCCCGCGTCGCGGTGCGTGCCCCCGTTTTGATCATCTCCATGGCGGTGCTGGTCACGGTGGCGAGCCTTGTCGCCTCCGCGTGGCCGGGCCCGCCCCGGTACCCGGTCGCCCAGGGCACCGCCCCCACGAGCCAGCAGCGCAGCACCACGCTCCCCGCCCTGGAACTGATCGGTACGGACGGTCACGCCGTTCCGTTGCGCGGTCAGCTACCCGCGGTGATCCTCGTGATCGACGGCTGCGACTGCGCCGCCCTCGTCGACGCCACGATCGCCGCCGTCCGTCCCGAGATCGCCGTGGTCACCGTCTCCGGCTCCGCCGCCTCGGCCGCCGCCGGCAGCGCCCCGCCGACCGGGGCGACCCCCCAGGCGCTCGGCAAGACCGTCCGCACCCTGTACGACCCGTCGGGCAACGTCCGCCGACAGCTCAAGCTCGGCATGCCGGACGGCACGGCCGCGGCGATACTGGTGAACCGCGGTGCCGAGGTGATCTCCAAGGTGGAGCGCACCGTCTCGGTGGAGGAGATCCGCCCCCAGTTGGCCCGGCTGTAACGCCGCGCCGGTCGCGCCGGCTCAGCCGTCCAGGCGCACCACCGCATACCGGAACACCACCGGTCCGGCCTCCCCGACGCTGACGTTCATCCGCAGGCGATGGCCGACCCCGACGCTGAAGTGGTGGGGCGGATGCTCCCCGGCGCAGTCCAGACCACGCCCCGAGTCGTCCGCCAACGACCCCAGGCTGACCCGTACCTGGCTGTCCGTGCCCCCCACGCAGATGATCCACACCGTGTACTCGCCGCCGTCGATGTTCGAGACCACCTGGTGCTGGGCGCCCGCCGGCAGCGCCACCGCACCCGCGTCCTCCTGACCGGCCAGGTCGGGCAGCAGACGCTGCGCGTTCGACCGCCACTGCTCGAGGCGGGGATCCACGCGCTGCCGCGGCGCAGTCTGGAACCACCAGAGCACACCCGCGGCGAGGAGAAGGGCGGCGAGCCCGTAGAGCACCACGCCGCGTGCCCGATCACCCATCACGTTGTGACTGTAGAAGCCTCGAGCAGTGATCCGTACAAGGTCAGTCCGGGACCGAACGCCAGCATCACCACGCGCCGCGGCGGCGCCGCCCGGCGGCGCAGGGCGTCGAGCACCAGCAGCACGGTCGGCGACGAGCAGTTCCCGTACCTGGACAGGACGCTCCGCGACGCCGCCATCGCCGCGTCGTCCAGGCCGAGCCGGTCCTGCACCACGTCCAGAATCCTCGGACCGCCGGGATGCACCGCCCAGCCGTCCACCTCCGCGCTGCTCAGCCCCCGCCGGGCGAGCAGGTCTTCGACGATCTTGCGGACGTGCAGCCGGAGCACCGCGGGCACTCGCGGCGAGAGCCCCATCCGGAAACCGAGATCGGTGACCTCCCAGGTCATGTGGTCGACCGTCGCACTGTCCGTGATCGCGGCCACCTCCGTCACGGCGTACCCACCCGAGGTCTCGTCGCCCGGCGTGAGCACGACGGCCACCGCCGCGTCGGAGAAGAGCGCGTGCGAGACGATCTGCTGCAGATCGGTCCGCACGCTGGCCGGCTGCAGATGCAGGCTGGTGAGCTCGGTGCAGAGCAGCAGCGCGGGCCGGCGCCGGGCGACCACGAAGTCGGCGGCCGCGCCGAGGCCCGGCAGGGCGGCATAGCAGCCCATGTGACCGACGAACAGCCGCTGCACGTTCGGGGACATGCCGAGATCGCGGGCCAGCAGGATGTCCAGCCCGGGCGTGGCGTACCCGGTGCAGGAGCAGACCGCGAAGAGCCCGATCCGGTCGGCGGCGATCCCGGCGTCGGTCAGCGCCCGGCTCACCGCCTCCTTGCCGAGCGGCACGGCTTCCACCTGGTAGCGGCGCATCCGCCGCTCGGTGGACCAGTCCGAGACGTCCTCCAGCAGCGGGCTCACCGCCGCCTGCCGGGTGCGCACGCCGGAGTTGGCGAAGATCCGCTGAGCCAGTGCCCGCCGCTCCCCGGCGTAGTGGCGGGCGAAGTAGCCGTCCCAGAGGTCGTCCTGCCCGGCGGAGGGTGGCAGCGCGATTCCCAGCCCGGCGATGGTCGCGTTGCGATTCACTCGTGCCTCCCCGGGCGGCATCCGTTTGCCTTGTGACCGCGGCCCTGGTAGAGCACGGCGGTGAGCCGGGTGGGAACGATCCGGCCCCGGCTGCGACCGTTCCGGAGCACCAGCCAGCGGAGGAGCCCGGTGAGAGTGGGACGGACGCCACGGATCTCGAGGCGTACGCCGTGGCGGGCGCACTCGGCGGTGAGCCGTCGCGGATCGACGAAAAGCTCCGGGTCGTGCAGCCCCACCGGGGCGACGCCCAGCCACTCCCCGGCGGTCACCGTGATGAAGCGGCTCAGCGCCGTGCCGTTGACCGTGTCCAGCACCAAGAGGCCGTCGGGCCGCAGCACCCGGCACAGCTCGGCCACGGTGCCCGCCAAGTCGGGCACGTGCTCGAGAAGCTCACCGGCCGCGACCACGTCGGCGCAGCCGGTGGCCAGCGGCAGGGCGGTCACGTCGCCGCGCACCGGGCGTACCCCGTGCGCGGCGGCCTGCTCGAGTCCGGAACGGCGCAGGTCGACGCCCACCTGGGTGTAGCCCTTCCCGGCCAGGTACGGGGCCAGCAGGCCACCGCCGCAGCCGGCGTCGAGCAGGATCGCGCCCGGCCGCGCGGCGGGCGGGATCATCGCGGCGCGAGCGGCGGCCAGCCAGTGCAGGATCTCGAAGTCGCCGCCCGGTCGCCACCACTCACCGGCCAGGTCGTCGTACTGACGCGGATCGTTGCGCACCATAGACGGCATGCGATCGAGCGTGGCATGCCCAGGTCACAACCACCACACTGCTTCCATGTCGCGTACGCTCGCCCTGCTCAGGTCGTCCCATCCGGAGCCCGGCGCCGCCGTAACCGCGGCCATGACCCTGCTCGCCGCCGGCGTCGGCCATCGCGGCTGGGCGGTGGTGGGCGTCGCGCTCGCGGTCGGCGCCACCCAGCTCGCCGTCGGCTGGGTGAACGACTGGCTGGACGCGGACCGGGACCGCCGTGCGGGCCGGCGGGACAAGCCGGCCGCGGCGGGTGCGATCAGCCCGCGTACGGTGGGTGCCGCCGGCCTGGTCGCCGCGCTGGCGATTCCCTTCCTCGGTCTGCCCTTCGGTGCGGCCGCGACCGTTCTCATCTCACTCGTCGGCCTCTTCGCCCTGCTCTACGACTGGCCGCTGAAGTCCACGGTGTTCTCCGTGGTGCCCTACCTGGTCGCCTTCGGGCTGCTCCCGGCGTTCGTAGTGGTGGCACTGCCCGGCCATCCGGCGCCGCCCGCCTGGCTGATCGCCGCGGGTGCGCTGCTCGGCGGCGGCGCGCACTTCGCCAACGTGCTGCCGGATCTCGCCGACGACGCGGCCACCGGGGTACGCGGTCTGCCGCACCGCCTCGGTGCCACCGGGTCCGCCCTGGCGGCCGCGGTGCTGTTGCTCGGTGCGACACTCACTCTGGTCTTCGGGCCGCCCGGGGCGCCGTCGTGGGCGGGTTGGGCCGCCGCCGCGGCCGCCGGCGTGGTCCTTCCGCTGGGCTGGTACGCGGCCGGACGGGCGCGCGGGCGGGGCGTGGCGATGTTCCGGGCGGTGATCGCGGTCGCCCTGATCGACGTCCTTCTCCTCGTCTTCAGCGGCCGGGTGGTGTGAATGGACGGGTCGGCGCACGGACCGGATCAACGCCCTCTAGGCTGAGGCCCTACACCCCCCGGTGTCGTCGTTTGGAGGATCGTGATGCGTTCGCTGGGAAGCCGCCGCGCCGCCATGCTCACGGGTGCCGCGACGGTCGCTGTCATCGCGCTCACCGGCTGCTCGGCCGGCCAGGTCGCCGAGACCGCGATTCTCCAGGCACCGGTCTCCGGCCTCAACACCCAAAGTCCGGACGGCCGCGTGCTGATCCGGAATCTTCAGGTTCTCTACAACAATCCGCAGGGCTACCCCGCCGACGGCGCGGCGCCGCTCGAGGTCAGCCTGTTCAACCAGAGCGAACAGGCGGTCACCGTCCTGATCAGCAGCCGGCCGCCGCAGAGTGCCGGCGACGAGAACGTCATCACGGCCCGGCAGGTCGGCATGTCCGGTGGCACGCCGATGCCGGGCAACAGCGACCAGGTCGGGGAGCCGTCGGCCGGACCGTCGGCGGCGGCCCCAGGCACCGCGCTGCAGCCGGCCCGGATCACCATCGCGCCCCTCAGCTCGGCGGTCTTCCTGCCCGGCGGCCAGCAGACGCTGCAGGCCACCGGTCTGAGCGGCCAGCTCGCCCCGGGCGGCGCGTTGAGCCTGGTCTTCGAGGTCTCCGGCAGCAGCCAGCCGATCGAGGTACTCGCGCCGGTGGCGATCCCGCTGTCCCCCGCGTCGCGGGTCCCCGGTGCCCCGCCGAACGAGAACGCGGGCGAGGGCGAGTAACCGTGTCGTACCTCCCGGCTAGCGTGTCCGGGTGACGACCTCCCGTACGGCTGCGAAGGCCGCCCGACCCACCTACCTCTGTGACGCCTGCGGTCACCAGCCGCCGAAATGGCTGGGCCGGTGTCCGGAGTGCGGCGAGTGGGGCTCGATCATCGAGTCCGCGGTGACCAGTCCGCTCGGTTCCGGCCGCGTGGTGAGCTCCCGGATTCCGGCCGAGCCGGCCCGGCCGATCGCCACCATCAGCGCCGCGCCGGCCCGTGCGGTGCCGACCAATGTGAGCGAGCTCGACCGGGTCCTCGGCGGTGGCCTGGTCCCGGGCGCCGTCGTGTTGCTCGCCGGCGAGCCCGGGGTGGGCAAGTCGACGCTGTTGCTCGACGTGGCACAGCAGTGGGCGGCCGGTGCCGGCACACCGTCCCTGGTGGTCAGCGGCGAGGAATCGGTGAGTCAGGTACGGCTGCGGGCCGAGCGGCTGGGTGCCCTGCACCCGCGGCTCTACCTGGCCTCCGAGAGCGATCTCGGAGCGGTGCTGGGCCACCTCGACGCCGTGAAGCCGGGGCTGCTCGTGCTCGACTCGGTACAGACCATCTCGGCGCCGGGCACTGAGGGTGTTCCCGGCGGCGTGACCCAGGTCCGAGCCGTCACGGCGGCGCTGGTCGGCGTGGCCAAGGAGCGGGGCGTCGCCACCGTCCTGGTCGGCCATGTCACCAAGGACGGCCAGGTCGCCGGTCCCCGGGTGCTGGAGCACCTGGTGGACGTGGTGCTGCATTTCGAGGGCGACAAGCATTCGTCGCTGCGGCTCGTCCGCGGGGTGAAGAACCGCTTCGGCGCGGCGGACGAGGTGGGCTGCTTCGAGATGCACGAGGGTGGCATCGCCAGCCTCGCCGATCCGTCCGGGCTGTTCCTGACCCGCTATCAGGAGGCGGTGCCGGGCACCTGTGTCACCGTGGCGATGGAAGGGCGGCGCGCCCTGGTCACCGAGGTGCAGGCGCTGATCGGGGCGGAGGTGCAGGGCTCACCGAGACGTACGGTCTCGGGCCTCGACAGCGCCCGGCTGGCGATGGTGCTCGCCGTGCTGGAACGTCGCACCAAGCAGCTCAAGCTGTACAACCGGGAGGTCTTCGCGGCCACCGTGGGCGGCATCCGCCTGGTCGAGCCGTCGGCCGACCTCGCCATGGCCCTGGCGGTCGCGTCCGGCGGCTTGGATCTGGCGATGGCCCCGCACCTCGTGGCCATCGGTGAGGTCGGGCTGACCGGCGAGATCCGCCGAGTGGGTGCGGTCAGCCGGCGGCTCGCCGAGGCGGCGCGTCTCGGCTTCCGGGCGGCGCTCGTGCCGTCCGGCTGCGGCCCCGAGGGCTCCGGTGGCGCGCCCAAGGGCATGCAGGTTATCGAGGTGGGCGATCTGAGGTCGGCGTTGCAGGCCGCCGCGCGGGCCTCCGCCGAGCACGGATCACGGTGACAGGACGTGAGATTTGATCACGCTAGGAAGCATTCATCGAACCGTGCCTCGGTGACGTGGACGACAGTCCGTAGAATGTACAGGTGCCGCTCGACCGCGATGGTTCCAAGCCCGCCGCCGCCGCCGCGACGCCCCGCCCGGGTGTCAACGGTTCGGCCCATCGTGCGGCGAACCCGTCCAGCCCCGGCTTCACCGGGGGCGGCGTGAGCGGCGACCCGCTACGCGCCAATCTTGCGCTCATGGCGCCCGGCACGGCACTGCGAGACGGCCTCGAGCGGATCCTGCGCGGCCGCACCGGTGCACTGATCGTGCTCGGCTACGACGCCGTCGTCGAGAGCATCTGCACCGGCGGGTTCCCGCTCGACGTGGAGTTCTCCGCGACCCGCCTGCGCGAGCTCTGCAAGATGGACGGTGCGGTCGTGCTCTCCAGCGACGGCACCCGCATCGTGCGCGCCGCCGTGCACCTGATGCCCGACCCGTCGATCCCGTCCGAGGAGTCCGGCACTCGGCACCGCACCGCCGAGCGGGTGGCCAAGCAGTCCGGCTTCCCGGTGATCTCGGTGAGCCAGTCGATGCGGATCATCGGGCTGTACGTGAACGGCCAGCGCCACGTCCTCGACGACTCCGCCGCCATCCTGTCCCGGGCCAACCAGGCGCTCGCCACCCTCGAGCGGTACAAGCTGCGCCTGGACGAGGTCTCCGGCACGCTCTCCGCGCTCGAGATCGAGGACCTGGTCACCGTCCGGGACGCGGTGGCTGTGGTGCAGCGCCTTGAGATGGTGCGCCGCATCGCCGACGAGATCTCCGGCTACGTGGTGGAGCTCGGCACCGACGGCCGCCTGCTCGCGTTGCAGCTCGACGAGCTGATGGCCGGCGTCGACGCCGACCGCACCCTGGTGATCCGCGACTATCTGCCCACCGGCCGTAAGGCCCGCACCCTCGACGAGGCGCTGGTCGAGCTCGACCTGCTCTCCGCCACCGAGATGATCGACCTGGTCGCGGTCGCCAAGGCGATCGGCTACCCCGGTGCCTCGGACGCGCTGGACGCTGCGGTCTCGCCGCGCGGGTTCCGGCTGCTGGCCAAGGTTCCCCGACTGCCGGCGCCGATCGTGGACCGGCTGGTCGACCACTTCGGGAGCCTGCAGCGCCTGCTGGGCGCGACGGTCGAGGATCTGCAGGCCGTCGAGGGCGTCGGCGACGCGCGGGCCCGCGGAGTGCGGGAGGGACTGTCCCGGCTGGCGGAGGCATCGATCCTCGAGCGCTACGTCTGAGCGGTGAAGCTCACCCGACGATAGTCAGCGTGACCGGCTGGCTGACCAGCGTGCCGAGCCGGGCGCGCAGCTCGAACTGGCCGGGCGGGGGGTTCGGGCCCGAGGCGACGCCGCCGGAGCAACTGCTCGACTGGCGACCGTTCCAGGTGATCCGGTACTCGCGCTCGTCGCCGGGTCGGAACTGGCGTACGTCGGTGGTCTTCGTCGCGCTGCAGGTGTCCGACGACCAGTACTTCCGGGCTCCCTGATCGATGTAGAGCTCCTGGGGGTCGGAACCGACGTCACGCGAGCAGGTCCGCGTGCCGATATTCTTGATCTTGAGAGTGAGCTCGACCGAGTCGCCGCGCTGGAGGGTGGTGGCGGCCGGAATGGGCGTCACCGACATCTCGGCGTCGGCGCACGACCCGTCGGCGGGAGCAGTGACGATCGCGTTCTGGCCGGTCCCGGTCCCGCCGGTCTGATTCGGCAGGGTCGGCGCGGCCGAGCCGTCGCCGCCCTGCTGCTCCAGGTCGCCCGGAGCGGGCAGGGAGGGACCGCCGCCGCCCGGTAGGGGGTCGACGAACGACGGGTCGGCGTCGGGCGAGGTATCCCCCGGCGCGGGCGTCGGATACTGCGACCCGGTTCCCTGACCGCGCGGCCCGCCCTGGTTGTCCTCGTCGCCGGAGCAGGAGACGAACAGCACGATGATGCCGAGCAGCAGCGCACCGAGTACGACCGCACGACGCCGCCAGTAGACGGCGGGAGGAAGGGGACCAACCGTCGTTCGCATGATGGGGCCACGTTAGACCCGTACCCCCACGGCGACGGCCGCGACGCGCCGGTTATGCGACACCGACTCGCTTACAGATCGTTAGAGATAGACCTTGCGCTGATAGACGGCGTGCGCCCCCGCCACCCGGTCCAGGAAGAGCTTGCCGGCACAGTGATCGATCTCGTGCTGCAGCGCCCGGGCCTCGAACGCGTCCGTGGTGATCGTGACCGGCTCGCCGGATCCGGGTAGGACGGCGTCGACCACGATCCGGCCGGCGCGCTTCACGTCGCCGGTCAGATCGGGCACCGACATGCAGCCCTCCCGCCCCGCCTTCCACCGGCTCGCCTCGATGATCTTCGCATTGCACAGCACGAAGGTTCCGTGCGTTGTGGCCGCCTTCGGATGCCCGGTGACGTCCACCGCGAACACCTGCGCGCCCACGCCGACCTGCGGGGCGGCCAGGCCCACGCAGCCCGGTGAGACCCGCATGGTGGCGACCAGGTCGGCGGCGAGCCGGGCCACCGTCGGGTCGGTCGGGTCGACCTCGTCGCCGACCCGGCCGAGGACGGCCGCCGGAGCGGTGACGACGGGCAGGACGCGGCCCTCGGGGCCGGACCACAGCGGACCGGTCACAGGATCTCCGACTCGGCGCGCCGCAGCGTCACCTCGACGCCCAGCTCGGCGGCGGCCACGGCGAGCCGCTCCGCCAGCTCGTCGGCCGCGCCCGGTGGCAGGTCCACCTCGGCGATCAACACGTAGAGCGTGCCGGCCAGCCGGGTGGTGAGGTCGGTGATGTTGCCGCCCACGCCGGCCACCACCCGGGTCACCGCGGCCACGATGCCGAGCCGGTCGGCGCCGTGCACGCTGACCAGGTACGGCTCCCCGGCGCTCGCCGCCTCCGCCTCGGGCTCGACCCGGCGCACCTCGGTGCTGATCCCGGCGAGCGGCTTGAGCGCCGCCTCCGCCTCGTCGGCGGTGGGGCCGGTGCAGATGAGGGTCATCGCGAAATGGCCGCGCAGGCGGGTCATCGTCGAATCGGTGAGGTTGGCGCCGACGCCGGCGAGCGCCTCGGCCACGTCGGCGACGATGCCGGTCCGGTCGGGACCGATGACGGTGATGGCTAGCTCGTGCACCCGCCTACAGTAGGCCTGCCATGACCGACTGCTCCGAGCGGCACACAGCCGCACCCGACAACGGCCTCGCAGGCGAGGGCCAGGAGGGCATGGCTGAGGAGGCCCAGCCATGACTCTCGCCGACGACGCCATTGCCTGGTATGACCGGAACGCACGCGATCTGCCGTGGCGACGGCCCGGCACGAGTGCCTGGGGCGTGCTGGTCAGCGAGGTGATGCTCCAGCAGACCCCGGTCGTACGTGTCGAGCCCGCCTGGCGCTCCTGGATGATCCGCTGGCCCACCCCGGCCGCCTTGGCGGCGGACCCGCCGTCCGAGGCGATCCGGATGTGGGGCCGGCTGGGCTACCCACGACGGGCGATGCGGCTGCACGCCTGCGCGGTGGCCATCGCCGACCGGCACGGTGGCGTGGTGCCCGCCGATCTCGACCAACTCCTCGCCCTGCCCGGCGTCGGCACCTACACCGGTCGGGCGGTGGCGGCGTTCGCCTACGGGCAGCGCCACCCGGTGGTCGACACGAACGTACGGCGGGTGGTGTCCCGGGCCGTGGAGGGCAGGCCGGACGCGGGCCCGGCCACGACGGCCGCCGACCTGACCGCGGTGGCCGATCTCCTGCCGCTCGAGGAGAAGCGTGCCGCCCGGGCCAGCATCGCCTTCATGGAGCTGGGCGCGATCGTCTGCACGGCTCGTTCACCGCGCTGCACCCAGTGCCCCTTCGCGACGGTCTGCGCGTGGCGGCTCAGCGGCGCACCGCCGCTCGAGGGCCCGAGCCGCAAGCCGCAGCGGTACGCCGGGACCGATCGCCAGGTCCGCGGCCTGCTCCTCGAGGTGCTGCGGCACGCCACCGGCCCGGTGCCCCGGCGGCGGCTGGACGTGGTCTGGAACGACGACCTGCAACGCGCCCGCGCCCTGGCCGCCCTGGTCGAGGACGGCCTGGTCGAGCCGTTCGGCGGAGAGCACTTCGTGCTGGCCGGCGACGGTCACCGGGACGACGTCCAGTCGCTCTGAGCGGCGGGCGGGGCCCGGGACGCGCGACGGCCCGGCTGCGTCGCAGCCGGGCCGTCGGGTGTCGCCGGTGTGTCCTACTCCTCGCCGGTGGCGGCGCCGAGATCGGCCGGAACCGCGTCCGGCACCGAGACGCCGCGGTCGGCGCCGCGGAAGGTCAGCTTGGACTTCTCGACGTTTTCCGGATCGCCCTCGCAGTCCACCACCACGATCTGGCCGGGGCGCAGCTCGTTGAAGAGGATCTGCTCGGACAGGCTGTCCTCGAGGTCGCGCTGGATCGTGCGGCGCAGCGGCCGGGCGCCCAGCACCGGGTCGAAGCCCTTCTTACCCAGGTACTTCTTCGCGTTGTCGGTCAGCTCGAGGCCCATGTCCTTGTTCTTGAGCTGGGTCTCGATCCGCGCCACGAAGATGTCCACGATGCTCAGGATCTCGTCCTGCCGTAGCTGGTGGAACACGATCGTGTCGTCGATACGGTTGAGGAACTCCGGGCGGAAGTGCTGCTTCAGCTCGTCGTTGACCTTGGTCTTCATCCGCTCGTAGTTGCTCTCGGTGTCCTCCGAGGCCTGGAAGCCCAGCGACACCGCCTTCGCCACGTCCCGGGTGCCCAGGTTCGTGGTCAGGATGATGACCGTGTTCTTGAAGTCCACGATCCGGCCCTGGCCGTCGGTCAGCCGGCCGTCCTCCAGGATCTGCAGCAGCGTGTTGAAGACGTCCGGGTGCGCCTTCTCGATCTCGTCGAACAGCACCACCGAGAACGGCTTGCGGCGCACCTTCTCGGTGAGCTGGCCACCCTCGTCGTAACCCACGTAACCGGGAGGGGCACCGACCAGGCGGGACACCGTGTACCGGTCGTGGAACTCCGACATGTCCAGCTGGATCAGCGCGTCCTCGGAGCCGAACAGGAACTCCGCCAGCGCCTTGGACAGCTCCGTCTTACCGACGCCGGACGGGCCGGCGAAGATGAACGAGCCGGACGGCCGCTTCGGGTCCTTCAGGCCGGCCCGGGTACGCCGGATCGCCTTCGACACCGCCTTGACCGCGTCCTCCTGGCCGATGACCCGCTTGTGCAGCTCATCCTCCATGCGCAGCAGCCGGGAGGTCTCCTCCTCGGTGAGCTTGTAGACCGGGATTCCGGTCCAGTTGCCCAGCACCTCGGCGATCTGCTCGTCGTCGACCTCGGACACCACGTCCAGGTCGCCGGCCTTCCACTCCTTCTCCCGCTGCGCCTTCTGGCCCAGCAGCTGCTTCTCCTTGTCGCGCAGCTGGGCGGCCCGCTCGAAGTCCTGCGCGTCGATCGCGGACTCCTTGTCCCGGCGGACCTGGGCGATGCGCTCGTCGAAGTCGCGCAGGTCCGGCGGCGCGGTCATCCGGCGGATCCGCATCCGGGCGCCGGCCTCGTCGATCAGGTCGATCGCCTTGTCCGGCAGGAACCGGTCCGAGATGTACCGGTCCGCCAGCGTCGCCGCGGCCACCAGGGCGGCGTCGGTGATGCTGATCCGGTGGTGCGCCTCGTACCGGTCGCGCAGACCCTTGAGGATCTCGATCGTGTGCGCCAGCGACGGCTCGCCGACCTGGATCGGCTGGAACCGGCGCTCCAGAGCGGCGTCCTTCTCCAGGTGCTTGCGGTACTCGTCCAGCGTGGTCGCGCCGATCGTCTGCAGCTCACCGCGGGCCAGCATCGGCTTGAGGATCGACGCGGCGTCGATCGCGCCCTCGGCGGCACCCGCACCCACCAAGGTGTGGATCTCATCGATGAACAGGATGATGTCGCCTCTGGTGCGGATCTCCTTGAGCACCTTCTTCAGGCGCTCCTCGAAGTCACCGCGATAGCGGGAACCGGCGACCAGCGCGCCCAGGTCGAGCGTGTACAGCTGCTTGTCCTTGAGCGTCTCGGGCACCTCGCCCTTGACGATGGACTGCGACAGGCCCTCGACCACGGCGGTCTTGCCGACGCCCGGTTCGCCGATCAGCACCGGGTTGTTCTTGGTGCGGCGCGAGAGCACCTGCATGACCCGCTCGATTTCCTTCTCCCGGCCGATGACCGGGTCGAGCTTGCCCTCCCGAGCGGCCTGCGTCAGGTTGCGCCCGAACTGGTCGAGCACCAGGCTCGTCGAGGGCGCGGCCTCGCCGGGAGCGGCGCCGGCCGCGGCCGGTTCCTTGCCCTGGTAGCCGGAGAGCAGCTGGATCACCTGCTGGCGGACCCGGTTGAGGTCGGCGCCGAGCTTGACCAGCACCTGGGCGGCGACACCCTCGCCCTCGCGGATCAGGCCGAGCAGGATGTGCTCCGTACCGATGTAGTTGTGGCCGAGCTGCAACGCCTCGCGCAACGACAGCTCGAGTACCTTCTTGGCGCGCGGCGTGAACGGGATGTGCCCGCTCGGCGCCTGCTGGCCCTGGCCGATGATCTCCTCGACCTGCTGTCGCACCCCTTCCAGGGAGATGCCCAGGCTCTCCAGAGCCTTGGCTGCGACGCCCTCACCCTCGTGGATCAGGCCGAGCAGGATGTGTTCTGTCCCGATGTAGTTGTGGTTGAGCATCCGGGCCTCTTCCTGGGCCAGGACGACAACCCGTCGCGCTCGGTCGGTGAACCGCTCGAACATGCCCTCGTGCTCCTCACGTGCCGTGCGCCAATGAA
>Ga0081539_10002835_pt1 | contig 23125 bp, 17 predicted proteins | sample TabmetS4T2R2_FD_71023 | JGI IMG/M metagenome (GOLD analysis project Ga0081539, IMG submission 71023) | Tabebuia heterophylla rhizosphere microbial communities from the University of Puerto Rico - S4T2R2 | ecosystem: Host-associated > Plants > Roots > Rhizosphere ...
GTCGTACACACCCCAGAAGAAATGCCGCAGGCGCTCGATCGGCGACGGCTCGGACGGGAGATGCGGGAGCAACTCGCGGCTCATCAACAGGCGAAAGCCCTCCTCTTTCAACGCGGCCATGAGCTCGTCCTTGGTCTTGAAATAGCGATACAGTGCCGCCGGACTGTAGTCGACGGCCGCCGCGATCTGGCGAATCGGCACGTTGGCATAACCGCCTGCGATGAATAGGCGCCGCGCCGCATCGAGGATGGCGCGGCGCACTTCGAGCTGCTCGGCTTCTCTCTTTATAGTTGTTTTCATGAACGGGGCAGCCGGCGTTGAGTCGCACGAATGCGCGCTCGTCCGAGCCTGCGGGGTTGATTATGACCGAGAGTGGTGGAGGTCGGCTCGATGCAGGACTCGGTTCCATGCGGTCAGCACGAAGAAGATCGGGGCAGCCTTTCCCACTTCCCCGCGCGAACGGCCGACCGAGTCAAATACCAAAAAAACCGCGCACATCGTTGACGCGAATTCGCTCACGATCCCGCGCTATCCGCAGGGTGGTCGAGGCCTCCGGATATGGAGTGAAAAGGGCGGCGACCGGCGCGCTCCAGCATCTCGACCTTGCGGTCCAAGGCGAGGGATCGACGGCGAACATCAGGACGCACGCCACACACGTGTCCGCGTCTCTCAACGACGTTTTGCAGTGGACGGATCGGGCGGTCGCCATCGCGCAGCAGATTCGATCCTCTGAATCGACGAGCGACGCCGCGCGCCTGGTCGCCGAGCTCGTTGCGCTGACTACTGCCATCGCCGAGGGTAGAGACGCGAACAATGATGGACAGGTGGACTGGCAGAGCGGCGAGGGCGGACTGCAGCAGGCGCAGACACATATGGCGTTGCTGATGAAGGGCGAAGGTCTGCAGAACGCGCCGCGCTGATCGACCGCTTCGGCGAAACGCTTACTATCCTTCTGGAGAGGTTGCTCATGCCACATCGCGCTCGCGTTTGGAGTATCGCCGCCGTCGTCCTGGCGGTGCTGGTGGGCATCGGCGTCGCCCGCGCGCAGGAGAAGCCGCTGGTCACCGGCCAGTCAACCGTCGAGCGGCTCTTCACGGTGGACTTGAGTGATGTCGGGCTGGCGGGAAACAGCGCCGCAGCGCGCCTCACCCTGCCTCCAGGCATGATGACGGCGGACCACACGCACACCGGCAGGAACTCGCTGATCGTGATGGTGCAGGGCACGTTGACGGAGGCGCGCGGGGACGTGCGCCACGACTACAAGCCCGGCGATGTGATTGCGGTCGCAGAAGGCGTGACCCATCACGCCGAGAACCGCGGCACCGTGCCGGTGATCTACGTCGAGATCAACACGACGAAGAAGAACTGACAACCCGGAATTGATGCGCGGGATAGACGCAGTTGCCTTCGTTGCGGCGGTCAACGCCGATCCTGAATTCCGCCTCGCAGCACGCTACTGGAACGCGAAGGTCGGATTGAATTTCCCACCCGACAACCTGGTCTTGACGTTCGAGAATGGCGCATTGATCGAAGCCGGCCCAGGCGACACGGCCACTGCCGACATTCGACTGACTGCCCCCGAGGGCGGCTGGTTGGAATTCCTCAAGCCGGTCCCACGACCATTTCATCACGGCATGCTGCCGGCAATCGTACGGGAGGGCTTTGCGCTCGATGGCGATGTTGTTCTCTGGACGACTTATTACGGCGCGCTCTCCCGTGTCTTTGCGGTCATGAAGACATTCGTAAATGGACAGGGATAGATGGCTCGATTTGACAAGGCCGTCGGCCGATACGTTTACCTGACCGTGGAAGGGGTCGATTATCGCGTGTATTTCGAAGAAAGCGGCAGCGGAATCCCCCTCCTCTTGCAGCACACTGCCGGGGTCGACGCGCGCCAGTGGCGGTTCTTTCTCGAAGACGAAGAGATTACGCGAAATTTTCGGTTGATTGCCTACGATCTGCCATTCCATGGCAAGTCCTTGCCACCTTCGTCCGAGCGGTGGTGGGAGCAAGAGTATCGGTTGACGGAAAGCTTCCTCAAAGAATTCATCCTGGGCCTTTCCGCGGCGCTCGAACTCGACCGACCGGTCTTTCTGGGCGTTTCGCTTGGGGGCTACATTGCCACCGATCTTGCGTTGACCCACGCGGACAGCTTTCGGGCCATTATCGGCTGCGAGGTCTCGACCGAACTGCACGGGCTCGACAATCCGCTGTTCCACCATCCGCAAATCAGCGATGGCGCGAAGGCGGCACAGATGTATGACGCCATGGGGCCGGAGAGCCCGGAAGCATGCAAGCGCGAGTCGACATGGCTCTTCTCCCAAGCCGCTCCGCCCGTCATGTTGGGAGACCTGTACTACGTGTGTAACGAACATGACCTGACTGAAACAGCGCACAAAATTCGCACCGATCGGACGCCCCTCTACTTGCTGAACGGCGAGTATGACTTCGTTATGCCGCCGTCCCACGGTAAGGCACTCGCTGACCGGATCAAAGGGGCACGTTTTTCGTCTATGGCCGGTCTAGGCCACTTCCCGATGATTGAGAATCCACCACTCTTCCGGCGCCATGTCATGCCGATACTGGAAGAGATACGACGACTATTCTAGGAATCGAGCGCCACTTTCCCGTGACCGTGGCCTTCAGTACGCGCCCCGTGACTTGAAGCGCTACCCGCAGCCGCCAAGTGGAAAGCTGTCGAAGGGGGAAGAACGTCCTCGCCAGCAAGAATCTGTCGCCATCTTGGGAGTCTCGAGGTCTGACGCGATCGATGTGCAGGCCCGCCGAGAAGCGTCCGATAACAGATCTAACGCCCCGTAGATCACACGTTTCTACCGTCAGCCCCTTCGCCAGCGAGGTCGCGGAATGTGGACTGCCCTGGCGCTTGCCCTGGCCGGGGCGGCGCTCGTCACGACTGCGGTTTCCGTCGTTCGCCTGAGGGCGCTCTCACCTCGCCTCGTTGAAGGTGAACGATCGGCTCGCGAACGCGAACGGCGCGCGGCGCTCGAGTTGATCGCCTCGGGGACCGACTACCCGAAGGCCCTGCCCGCGATTGCCGATACCGTCGAGCGGCTCATTGGGGGCTGCGCGTGCGCGTTCTTTCGAGCCGATGTGCAGGAAGAACGCCTGTGGCTGCTGGCCGGGGGAAGCGTGCCTGCCGAGTACCTCGCGTTTCTGACAGATGAGTCGAGCGGCTTCGGCGCCTCGAGTTGCGGGTTGAATGCTTCCTCGACTGAGCCGGTCATCGTCTCGGATCTCCGCATCGATGCGTCATCGACTCGCGGGCGTGAGCTTGCCGCACGACACGGATTCGTCAGCCGATGGTGCGTGCCGATCGGGCATCAGGGGCAGCTCCTCGGTGTGCTGGCGATCTTCTTCAAGCGGCCGCCATCCACCGACGACGAGGCATCGGGCGTAGCGCACGTCGCCGCCCGACTTGCCGCAATGGCGATCGACCGCATCAGCACCGAAGAGAAGCGCGAAGCGTATTTCGAGACCGTGAAGCTGGCGGAGCGCGCGGCGACGTTTGGCATCTGGGAAATGGACCTTGCCACCAACGTCGTCAAAGGATCCGAAGCGTGGGCGGCGCTCGAGCGCGTCAAGGATGGGAACGTCGGCGTGCACGTCGATCAGGTCCGCGACGTCGTGCTGCCCGAAGATCGCCACCTGCTCGCCGAATCCGCGCGCCTTCATCGCGAAGGCGTCGAGCACGCGCTCGCGACTGAAGCGCCGCCGTACCAGGTGGATTTTCGGGTGTCGAGACAGCCGGGAACGATCGAATGGCGCCGCACTACGGCGCGAATCCAGTTCGTCGATGGCAAACCGCGGCGTCTGATCGGTGTCACGCTCGACATCACCAAAGAAAAGGAAATGGTCATCGCGGCCGAAGCCGCCAGTCGCGCGAAGAGCGAGTTCCTCGCCAGCATGAGCCACGAGATCCGGACGCCGATGAACGCCATCATCGGCATGACAAGCCTGCTGCTGGATCGTGATCTCGACCGCGAGTCGGCCGAGTTCGTCGAGACGATTCGCAGTTCGTCGGCATCGCTCCTGACCATCATCAACGACATCCTCGATTTCTCGAAGATCGAGTCGGGCAAGCTGGATCTCGAGCACCTGCCCCTGGACCTGATCGAATGCGCCGAGGAGGCAGTGGACCTGCTGCGCACACGCGCGGCGGAAAAGGGGCTGGAGCTCGCCGTCGACATCGAACCCTCGCTGCCGCAGTGGATTCTCGGCGACGTGACGCGTCTTCGTCAGGTGCTCGTGAACCTGATTGGCAACGCCGTGAAGTTCACCGACAGAGGTGAAGTCGTGCTCTCGATCCGCGGCGTGTCGGACGAGGACGGCCGGCCCGCCATGCAGGTCGCGGTCCGCGACACGGGGTGCGGAATTCCTCCTGATCGACGTGATCGGCTGTTCCGCTCCTTCAGCCAGGTCGACACGTCGACGACCCGGAAGCATGGAGGGACGGGCCTCGGTCTCGCCATCAGTCGTCGTCTCGTCGAACTGATGGGCGGGCGCATCTGGGTCGAAAGCGAAGTCGGGCGGGGATCGGTGTTTCAGTTTGTCGTTCCGCTGCAGGCCGCGCCGCAACAAAACGACCCCGTTCCCGCGGATTCATTCTGGGAAGGGCGGCGGATTCTCATCGTCGACGACAACGCGACGAACCGGCGGATCCTGACCGCGCAACTCGAGAAGTGGGGACTCCGTCCGTTCTCTGCGGCGACTCCCGCCGAGACCATCGATCTGCTGCGCCGCGAAGCGGTTGACATCGTGCTCTTCGACTACGAGATGTCCGAGATGAACGGCGTCGCGCTCGCGCGTCACGTGAAGCGTCTCGGCCTCGTGCCCGACGCGCGCCTCATCTTGTCCAGTTCGTCAGGAACGCTCCAGCGCGACATGCCGAAGCACGGGGAGAACCCCTTTCACGCATTCCTCAGCAAGCCGACGAAATCGGGTCAGCTGAAAGAAGTCCTGGGTCGGTTTCTTGGAGGCGTCACGAGCGAGCGCCGGCCGCGCGTCCGCATCGCTCTCGAGGCCGGCCTGGCTGCTCGCCGTCCGCTCCGGATTCTTGTTGCCGAGGATAACGCCGTCAACCAGATGGTCGCGGTCCGGCTCCTCGAGCGCATGGGATATCGGCCGGATGTCGCCTCGAACGGCATCGAAGCGCTCGAAGCGGTGACGCGCCAGCAGTATGACGTTGTCCTGATGGACGTGCAGATGCCCGAGATGGACGGCCTGGAAGCGGCGCGCCGCATCACCTCGAAGTACGAGGCGCCCGCGCGGCCGAGGGTGATTGCCCTCACTGCCCACGCCCGTCAGGATGACCGTGCAATGTGTGAGGCGGCCGGAATGGACGACTACCTCACCAAGCCGCTGGATGTCGGACAGCTGCAGACCGCGCTTCTGCGGTGTCACCCGATCGCGCTCGATCGCACGGCGTGAAAGCTGAATGCGTCGCTCTTCTTCTCGCTCTGTGAGCTGACGAAAATCGGCCGGCAGTTGACCTGATTTCTCGATTCGTTACTTGAGTTCTATGAACACCGCTCGCGGTGGACCCTGAGTGGCTTCCTCGGACGGAAGGTCAGCCCCCGCCGGGACATATAGAACATCACCGACATTCCGCCGCGTGTCGCTTACCGCCGCACCCTCCGGAGATTGCCGAATGACACCACCCTTGAGAAATACGACAACGGTGTCTCGACCCTCCTGCCGCCTCGGGATCTGTTGACCCTGAATCCACGTGACGTCCCACACGGCGACCCGCTCGTTCTCCAGTGCTTTCGTGGCTCCGTTCCGTGGAAAGCCTGATCCGGTCACAGCCTCTGCGGGTTTCGGAACCGTCTTGAGTTCCACCATGATCGCCCGTCTCTCTTGGTCGCTGACACCCTCTTCCGCGTGAATCACGCCCTTCCGATTGAACCGGACACCCCCAAATAGAGCGGTAGCAACAGAAGACGTTCCGTCTCGTCCCGTAATCTTCACGGCCCCTTCAACCAATGTGACTGAGAGATAGTCGACGGGGTGTTCATGAAGGGCGGTCGCCTTGCCCTTTGGCCACGTCGCATCCCAGATAATGACGCGGCTATTCTCCAGTACCTTTTTCGACCCGTCGCGCGGAAACGCCGGCGGGAAACCCTGCGCCTCGAGAGAACTGATGAGCGCCACGCTTGCCAGGGCGAAGAGGATGCCGTTCTTGAGAATTGTTCTGTTCATTCGATCGTCTCCGGCTAACTGTTCGCGCTGAGCCGCGCGCCACGGCGACAGCCTTCCATGCATGGTGGGCGCGACGGCTCAAGCGCGGGGTTAGCCAGCAATGAGAACATTCGCGGCTCGTTAAGGTGCGGGAAACTTCACGAGCACGTACGTGATGTGCTTCCCTTTGGCGACGAGGAAGCTGTGTGGAATCTTGGCCGGGATGTGAACCAAATCACCGGGCCCGAGCGCATGCCGTTCTCCGCCCTCGATTCCCGTGCCTACGTACTCGCCGATGCCCACCGAGCTGGCCTTGAGGTTGATCATTTTGCCGCCCAAGACCAACGTGCCCTCCCCGCTTTGCACAATGACGACATCGACCGTGTTGTCATGCTGCTCTGGGACTCCATCCGCGTCCCGATAAAGCAGTCGGAAGCGATGATCGCCGTAGTCGGCCAGCGTTTCCCGCGCGGAGTGATCCGCACCGACCTTCTTGGATAGCGCCTCGTCTCGTTGCTTCAGTTCGGCCGGCTTCCAGATGGCGAACCCCACCGGGTCCGCAGCCAAGACAGGGACAACAAGAAACCCAGCGGCGAGGAAACAGATGGCGGCCTTCATCGACGGAGCTCCTTTGAGGTAGTGGAACGTCTGCGTTGTCCGGCTAACGACTCGCGCCAGACGATAGTCGAACCAGTCGTCTCCGGACGCAAACCGCGTCTTCAGCAGTTGTTACTACGGCGAGTCGCCTACCAACGACCAAAGGTTTGGCCAGCTCCTTGGGCCTTCACTCCGCGCGTTTCCGCCTACTGCAGCGCCAGTACATGGTCCGCGTCAATGCGGAAAATCAGGTACTCAACGCCTCCCGCGTCGATCGAACTCCAACCATGGCCGACACCCGGAGGGATAATTTGGATGTCACCCGGCCCGAGCCTGCTGCTGCGGCCATTCTCCAGGGGCTTGTCGCTCGTGAGACTGGGACCGATTGTCGGCGAAACGGTGTTTCCCTTGCTCCCATTGACGAGCGTGCCCGTTACTTGCGTCCCGGAGCCCCTCAGGATGTAGTAAATCTCGGTGATCTTGTCGTGGCTAAGGTAGGTCTGAAACGTTCCCGCAGGCCGAGCGACGACGGCGACACCCACGCTGTACTTACCTATGTCCCGCAGGCTGACAAGGTGATCGCTTGCTGACACACCCGGAAGCAACTCCTGGATCGCCTTCTTCGTGGCCGCCTGAATCTCGTTGGCGCTCACATCAGTGGCAGTTGTGGCCGGTGTGCCCGCCTGTGCAAACGTGATTGCCGGTGAGAGCGTGAAGAAAACGGCTAGAACCCGCAGCAGAAATAGCATGGTGCCCTCGTATCGTGGCCGATTCGTCAGCCATCCAGTCCTCCATTGGGCGCGGCGTGCCAACCACGCGGACCGCGCCCGCTATCTGGCAAACCGGCTTCACGCCGGTTCGCTATCGACCGGCGACTACGTACGACAGGGTTTCGGTGCCCACTTCGAGGCATCCGGCTCGCGGCGGAAGTGCGAGCTCGTCACCAGACGACCCAGCAGATACTCAGGATCGACGACCTGCGTCGTGACCACGAACCATTCGGAGCCGTCGGGCACCGGAAAACGATCGAAGAACTCGGTGACGGTGGTCTTCGCGCTGTAGGGCACACCGTTGCGACGCAGCCAGCCGCCGCTCAGATTGGTCGTGACGACGCGCAGCGAGCCGCCCGGCGGCGGAGGCGGCCCGCCCGGGAAGTTGATTCCGAACGGATTGTTGGGCGGCGCCGTCCGCTGCCAATCGGCCGCGGAATCGCCCTGCAACGACGGCGCGCCAGGCCCCGGGGCGGCACCGAAATGCAGCAGGCGCGTCTGCTGGCCGTTGTCGGTCTCGATCTTCAGCGTGGCGTCATCGGCCCACGAGATCCGCACGCGCGTCGGCATGCGCATCACAGCCGCCGCGCCGAACGCCTTGCACGAGCCGTCAGTCTTCGGGTCCCATGCCATCGCAATCGCTCGACCCGCCGGACTGAGCGGCAGTCCCGGAAAATCGCCTCGCGGCGCCGTGATCATCCGCCACCGCCAGTCCTCGTTGACGATCGACACCCAGACGCCGGTGAGATCGATGGGCGCTGACGCGCGCGGCGTCGGCGGGGGACCGCCACCGCGCGGCGGGAACTGCGCCGCCGCGGGTGCGGTCCACGACATCACGACGGCCGCAAACACTGCAACGCCCCACGTCGTCTTCATCACTTGCCTCCCAGAGTGCGGTACACGGCCTCGACGAAGTTGTCGGTCGTCCAGAAGCCGGACGTCGCGCCGTAGCGGCCGTCGTAATCGGACGTGGGGCCTGCGGCCTTGATCTGCGGAAGGGTCATGCGCTTCTTCGTCATGTCGCGCACGCGGTCGCGAATGATCGTCACCATGTCGCGGTACTCGACCACGTCGGCTTCGTCGGCGATGCGGCCGTGCCCCGGGATCACCATCGTGCCGCCTTCCTGCTTGTCGCGCGGGACCGTGATCTCGATGATGCGATTCAAGCCGGCGATGATGCCGTTGATGGTGCCGCCGCGCGCGGTGTCGATGACGGGATAGCTGGTGTTGACGTAGACGTCGCCGGTCGCGATCACGTCCGACTTGCGGAAGAACACCATCACGTCGCCGTCGGTATGCGCCGCGGGCTGGTGAATCAACCGCACCGCCTCGCCGTTGAAGAACACCTCGTCGCTCTCGCCGAAGAACGTGTCGGTGGGAATTGCGCCACCAGATGCAGGTGGAGTCGTGCCGTCCTGCTGACTCATACGCGCGGCGACGGTCTCGTGCGCGATCACCGTGGCGCCCTCGTTGCCACGCACGTCGCCGGCGACGTTGCCCGCGACGATCGCGCGGCCCGCGCGGCGGAAGCGCTCGTTGCCGCCGACGTGGTCCGGATGCACGTGCGTGTCGATGACATAGCGAATCGGCTTGTTGCCGCTCAGTCGCGCGATCTCGGCCAGCAGCTTGTCCGCCATCTGCGCGTACTGCGTGTCGACGACGAGCACGCCGTCGTTGCCGAACTGCATGGTGACGTTGCCGCCTGCGCCGGCCAGCATATAGACGTTGTCCTGAACCTTGAACGAGCGCACGTTGATCGCGTCGAAGTTCGGTTGCTGCGGCGGCGCCTGTTGCGCGGCGACGATCCCGGAGAGAACGGCGGCGGACATCGTCGCAGCCACGAGCGCGACGAGGAGATGAAGCAAGACGCGACGGTTCATTGGCGCCCCCGTCCCGTGCCGCCGGCCGCCGCGGGGCCGCCAGGGCTTGCGCCGCCAGGACCTGCGCCACGGCCGCGACCCGGGCCCGCGCCACGACCGGCGGGAGGTGGGCCGAACCCTTCGTTGGGGTCGCCCTTCGGCTCGACGAGCGGCAGCGACGGCAGCTTCGCCATGTACTCCGGGAGTGCCGTGGCAGCACCGCCAGCTGCGGCTTCTTCCGGTATCCCGTGGCGCTCGGCGAACTCGCGCGTCGGCGGCACGTCGTCGATGCCGTGGTGCGGCACCTCGCCGGCGTCGCGTGGAACTTCGACCGCGGGACGGCAGGGATACGGCTCCATCGTGGCGTTGGGCGCCACCGCGAACCCGTTGGTCTTCACGAGCGGCTCCGACAGATACACCGGGTCCTGGACCATCATCACGTGCGTCAGCAGATCGCCGTGGCGAATGAACCGCTCCGTCATCATCGCCCGGTCGCTCAGCGGCAGCCCGTTCCGGCGGATCCAGCCCGCCTTCAGATGCGTCGTGCGGACGACCAGCACGTCGCCCTCGAACCTGCCGGTCGAGAACCCCTGCCAGGTGTGCGGCTCGAGCTCCGAAGGCTCCGAACGTCCATCCATCCAGATGTCCCGCTCCTGCTCCTGCCACTGAATGTGCGTCTTGATCCGCACGAGCTGCTGCGTCTGCGGGTCGCGATCCTCCCAGACGCGCAGCACGCCGATGCCGCGGAAGCCGTAGGTCGACGGGTGCGGCTTGCACTGGTGCTCGGGCAGCGTCAGCAGCGACGCCTCCCAGGTGTTTGCCCGCTTGCGCGCGGCCTGAGTGATCGGTAGCCCCGCGTAATCGCCGACGTTCGGGCCGGGCACCCGCTCGATGAAGTCTTCGTCGGCGACGAGCGGGTTCCAGTAGCCGACGATGTTGACTTGCGCGAAGGCTGGCGGCGACATGGTCAGAGCGACCGCTGCCGCGAGCGTGAGCGTCGCGTGTGCTCGTATCGGGATCATTGGAGCTCCGTGAGCAGGCCGTCGAGCAGGCCGGGAAACACGAGCTGCGCGCCCTGGAAGTCCGACTTGAGAACCGCGCTGATCTCGTCCTTCGACTTCTTCTGCATCAGCATCTCGTGGACGCGCGTGCGCATCGCGAGGGTGCTGTCGCGGAACTTCCGCATCTCGACCTTCGTCGTGACGTCGCCGTGCCCGGGCACGACTGCATCGAAGTCGAGCTGCAGCGCGCGATCGAGCGTGGCGGTCCAATCCTTCGCGCTGCCGCCGTTCTGATAGTCGACCAGCTGCGGCGTCGCGGCGCCGAAGGTGAACGCGTCACCTGCCGCCAGCACTCGATCCGCCGGGAAGTACGCGAACACGTCGCCGCCGGTGTGCGCGCGGCCGAAGTAATAGAGCTCGACGGCCTTACCACCCAAGTGAATCAACGCCCGATCGACGAACGTGACACCAGGCTGACCCGGCTGCTTGCCGTCCACCATGTATTGGCGCGCCTGCTCGGACGCAATCAGCTGCGCGCCGGCCATCTGCATCCGGGCGTTGCCGCCCGAGTGATCCCCATGGTGATGTGTGTTGACGACGTATTTCACGGGCTGGTTCGTCACCGTCTTCAGCAGCGACAGGATGTTGGGTGCGTCCTGCTCGAACTTGTCGTCGACGAGCACGACGCCCTCATTGGTGACGAGCGCGGTGGTGTTGCCCGGGACGAAGTCGTTGTGGATCACGAAGAGGTCGTCCTTGACCTTGATGATGTTCAACTTGGCCGGATGGTTCCCGAACTGCTGCGCGCGCACATAGGCCACGACGATTAGCAGGCCGACGACCGATGCAATGGCGACACGTGATCTCATCGAGTCTCCCTCCGGTGGCATGAGCCGGCGCGGCCGGTATCGAGAGGAACAGCGCAGCGAGCGACGCGCATGCCAGGACGATGGCATGCGCCTCGGAAATGCGGCTAGTAAGAAACGGACCCGCGACGGAACCTGGCCTTCAGCCCTCAGCCTGACAGCTACGAGTACACAATGATCGAGCTGATTACCGTTCGATCGGCGCACGCCTGCAAAGCCTCGCGCGTCTGATCGCTCGGATACGCTTTTCCGACGAGCGACTTCGCGTCGAACAGCCCTCGCTCAATCAGCCTCACGAAACGCGGGATGTCGCGCAGCGCCTGCACGCCGGCGAAGTTTCCCGGCACGTGCGTTTTGCTGCTGTTCGCCCAGCGTGCGGCGGGGAATGAGACGGTCGCGTTCGCCGGATGGCCGACGCTGCACGTCCGCAAATACCCGCCGCCACGGACGACGTTGTAGCACTGCTGCAAGGCGTCCACGCCGGTCATGTCGAACGGCGACTCGATGCCTGCCGGCAGCGGGAAGCGCGTGCCGCCGACGGCTTCGAGGACATACATCGCGCCCGCCTGATTCGGCCGGATCTGGCCGGCGAAGAAGCGTCCCGCCGGCACGGCGTCGGCGGCGATCGCGTTGATCTTGTTGACCAGGTCGTTGCCGCGGTCGGCGTTGGAGTCGATCACGTGCGTCGCCCCCAGTTTCATCGCCAGCTCGCGGCGGTACTTGATTGGATCGACGCCGATGATCCGCGTCGCGCCTTGAATCCGCGCGCCCTGCACTGCGCTGAGCCCAACCGGACCCAATCCGAAGACGACGACGTCCGATCCGGCTTCGACGGGATAACGGCACATCGCGAGGCCAAGGCCGCAGGCGCTGACGCAGGCGAGGAGCGACAGCTCGACCGGCGGGACTCTCGTGAACACAGGGACGACGAACTCCTCCCAGGTCACGAGGAATTCGGAGTATCCGCTCGGGCCGTTCGCCATCTGCACCGGCGTTCCGCCCGACATGGTGGCTTGCGGAATCGCCGGGCGGCCGAGCATCGCGCAGATGTCCGCACGGCCGTTCAGGCAGTTGGCGCACGCGCCGCACTGGGGCGTGATCGACATGACAACCTGATCGCCCGGCTGCACGCGCTTAACCTGCGAGCCGACTTCCTCGACGATCCCCACGCCGCCGTGTCCGGCGACAACGGCGTTGGCGACGGCGTTCGTCGTGTTGAGCGCGGCGGTTGTCGTGTAGCAGGTTTGGGACGCCTGATTGCGGATGACCACCTGCTGCGGGTGCAGCGCCCGCAGCGTCAGCGTCTCCATCGTCAGAGCGGTGTCGTGACGGACGAGCGCCTTGAACTTCAGGCCCGTCGTCTTGGTCGCGCCTTGGCGCTGCGATTCGGCAGTCGCCACCGCGGCCGGCGCCGGAGCCTGCGCCAGCAGCGGGGCAGCGATCAGAGACTTGAGCAGGTCACGCCGATCCTGATCGAACGGATAGGTGAATTCCATGCGCTCCTGCCTTTCTGTAAGAAGCGGACGCGACGGCCGCGCCCTGGTCTGAAAAACCAGGATCCACGTGCTCGGCCTGGCGCGGACGGGGGCCGAAGAAGTCGTCTCCGGTGGGGCCGATCTGCCTCATGAGCTGCGACGGCGGCGCCTCGGTGAGCGACTTGAAGTCCTTCACCAGGTGCATCTGATCGAAGTAGCCGGCGCGCTGACTGACGTCGGCCCAGGTCCGTGACGGCCGTGCCGTCTTCAGCGACACGGCGAACGCGAATCGCGCGACCTTGGCGTAGTGCTTCGGCCCCATGCCGGCGCGCTCGACGAACCGCCGGCGGAAATGCCGGTCGCCCAGACCCGCGCGCGCGGCCAGGGTCCACGCGTCGATGCCGCCGTGCACGGCCGCGAGCATCTGTGCCGCGCGATCCACGGGATGCAGCTCACCAGCGCCGGACAGCCGCGTGGCCAGATAGCGGTCGAGCGCGCACGCCATCTCCGTGGGCCGGGTCGCCGCTTCGATGCGATCCAGAACGCTGGCAATGCCCGGCCCAATCACGTCGGCCGCCGGGTGCGCATAATCGGCAAGCGCGGATGAATCAGCGCCAAAGAGCCGATGGAATCCCCCCGGTTGGAACAGCGCAAAGAACGCCTCGACACGGCCGGGACGGAGATCGACCCAGTGGCGGGTCTGCGGGCCGATCACCGCGGCGCGCGCGATCGTGTCGATCCCCTGCAGCCGATGGTCGAACACGCGGCACGCGTTCCGCGGATAGAACGCGAGCCGCGTTTCGAGTACCGGTAGCACGGGATGCTGCGCGGTTGCGGCGCGGTGGATGTAGACGTACGACCGCACGAACTCGCGGAGCGCCGGTGAGGGTTCGAGCCACGTGATCATCATCAGAAGTCAATCTGTGCGCCGATTTTGGCAAAGCGCGCCAGCATGATCTCCGTCGGCTGGCGGAACACGGCGAAATTTGGATTCTCCCGCGTGGCCGCATTCGCGTTGAACAGATTGAAGATGTCCAGATTGATCGAGGTCCGCGCCCTGCCGGCCCTGAGGACCTTGCCGATCCGAAGATCCAGCTGGTTCATCCGCTCACCGTACTGCGAACTGGTCGGCTGATTCGCACCGTTGTAGGTACTCGGCAACACATTCACGAGCTGATTGCCGAAATTGAGCGGCGATCCATCCGCCCGCTGCGCGACGTTTAGTTGAGCGAGGACCGGCGGTCCTTGCACGCTCACGAACGTGGCACTGAGCACCACGTCGATCTTCGGCACCTGGTACGCGCCGTTCCCTTTGATCTGAAACAGCCAGGGGCTCTCGGTGTGACAGTAGTCGAACGGCGTCAGCACCGACTGTGCGCCGACATTGGCGATCAGCGACTCCGGCACCTTGGCCGCGACCGCACACGTATCGAGCATGGTCTTGCCAACATCGAAGCCGCCAAACAGAAAGACACCGTTGTTCAGCCGCGCGTTCAGACCGAGGTCGACGCCGTTCCAGTGCTCGCGCTCCTTCCCGTAGTTGCTGGCCAGCGTCGTGAACAGCTGTTGCGGCACGACTTTGTTCTTGTCGAACATCGTCACGGTTGTGCCGCCGGAGGACACGCCGGCTTTCGGCGGCACCTCGAGCGCGAACTGGGTGAAGTCGCCGGCGGCGAGTGCCCGGTCGTCGGTCACCTGAAAGTTGCCGAACCAGCGGCGGAAATACCCCACGTCCATCGAGACGCGCGGGATGACCTCACGCTGCACGCTGGCCCCGAATTCCCAGTTGAACGGCCGCTTGCCCCATCCGAAATACAGGTCGTGATCGAACTGCTGCGCGTTGGGATCGTTCTGCCCGAAATTCGGATTGATGAACGGTTGACAGATGTCGCCGGTGACCGGACTGATCTGGAATCCGCCATTGGTCAGATCGCATTGGGGAATCATGTCGCCGTTGGCGTCGATCCAGACGCGTGGCGTCGAGTTCACGAGGCGATTGATCGGGTTCAACCCACCTGCGCCCGCAAACCCGGCGAGGTTGCCGACCGTCTGGCTCTGGAGGTACTTGTTCAGACTCACCTTGACCGCGGTCTTTCCGTTGCCATTGACGTCCCAGCTCAGACCGAAACGCGGCGTGATGTCCTGCCAGTGATTGAACTCCGTGTACGGGAAGTCGACGTCGGGCCGGTTCGGCGTCAGCGGCGTGGGGCCGATCATGTGCTGCGGCGGCGCGCTCGCCTTGTAGGTGTCGTAGCGCACGCCGAGATTCAACGTCAGCCTGTTCCGCGTCCACCGATCCTGGGCAAACACGCCCAGGTCGTAGTTCTGATCCGACTTGGTGTGGATCGGCCGCACGTTCTCGACGATCAGATGGACCGGCGCGCCGGGCACGATGTTGGTGATGAAGCTGTACGGCGAGAAGTTGTAGACGGTGGAATCCAGGTAGCCGACGGAATTGGAGAAGCCGACCTTGAACTGGTGCCCGCCCGTCACATACGACGCCGCGCCACGGTAGAAGAAGTTCGGGACCCAGTTGTTGTTGTACTGGAGGAAATTGCCGTGCGACCAGATGCCGGTCGTGGAATCGATGATCGGCACCAGCGCGCCCGACCTGAGGATCGCCTCCTGTGCGGGCGAGATGAAATCGTCAGCCTCCTTCGCATTCGGGTTCATGAACCCCCACCGCTCGGTGCGGTGTAGCAGCAGCCCCTCCAGGAGCAGATTGTTCGTCACCGGTGACGACCACTCGGCGTGCAGCAGGCGCTGCGTGGGCGAGCGGAAGTTCGCCGACGCTTCAGGGGTCGTCGTGGCCGATATCGTCCACGGGAGGTACTTCGTGTCGCCGGGACAACTGCAGCGCGTCTCCTGATCCCAGGTGAAGGCGACCTTGTTCTTGGGCGTCACCTGAGTCGTCAAGCGGACCTGGCCATCGGTCCACAGGCTCGCGTTGTACCCTGGACGGCTCTTGTCATAGTCGACGGTGTACACATTGGGCGTATAGCCGTTCTTGTTCACCCACACGCCGCCGGCGTACTGATCCGCTCGATTCACGCGGCCCGTGAAGTAGAACCACACACGATCCTTGCGCAGCGGCCCACCGAACCCGGGGTTGATGTCGTAGATCTTCTTGACCGAGTTCACCGAGGCGAATCCACGCGCGATGAGATCGGAGGAAAGATTGCTGGCCTCCATCCCGTGTGTGGAGTAGGTGAGGAACGTCGTGCCGCTGAACGTGTTGCCGCCATCGCGCGGGATGTAGTTGATGCGGATGCCGCCCTGCGACTGTTCGGCGGAAATACCGGATGTATCGATGGTGACTTCGGCGGCCATCCCGGGGTTCGGCACGGCGATCCCGATGTCGCCGCCGGCCTGGAGCGTCATCGTGTTCACGCCGTTCTGCATCACTCTCTGGTCCCCGGGCCGGCTGCCGTGAACGCTGAGGCTGGGCATCGGGTCTCCCAGCGCGCCGCCACTGTCAACGTGATTCGTGTTCACGCCGGGCAGCAGCACACCGAAGCTGTTGTAGTTCCGGCCGGTCGGCAGCACGCCGATGACCTCGCGGCTCATCACCTCCTGCTTCGTGGTGCTCTTCGTCTCGACGGTGGGCGCTTCACCTTTGACGGTGATGGTCTCCGCCACATCGCCAACCCGCAGGTCGATGCTGAGCGTCGTCACCTGCTCGCCCGACAGCTGGACGTTCTCCCGCTTCACCGGGGTGAAGCCGGTCAGCATGAAGGTGACCGTATAGACCCCGGGACGCAAATTCACGATCGTGTACTGACCGCTCGTCTCGGTGATGGTCGAGCGCACCTTCTCAATCAGTGCCGGGCTCGATGCTTCGACGGTCACACCGGGCAGCACCGCTCCGGACGCGTCTCTGACCACGCCCGTCAATGTCGCTTGTGCGAATGCAAGCGAGGGAAGAAGAAGTAAGCATCCGACAAGCAGCACTGGCAGGCGGCACGACTTCCACGCAATCCTCATTGATCTCATCTGGTGCTCCTCCGACACGATTCACTCGAACAACTGTGACCAAAGTTGAACGTTGGTACGACGGCAGGAAGCGGTGACCCACTCTGTCTGAAAGCGGCACTCCCGCACGGGATGTCGGCCCGAGCGACATCCGAGTTGATCGCGTCGGCATCGATTCGCAGCAACAGGCGCTGCTTTACGAGCTGATTGGTGACCCCGATGACCGGTCTCACGTTTTCCGTGCTCCGGGTGGAGCTCGCGCAAAACGTCGTCGGTGAACGGAGCTTTGTACCCGGCGTACGGCGCATCGGCAGTTTGTACGACGGGAATGTTGTTCTCATCCCATGTATCGCGGTGGCGGCGCGGATGACGAAGAATTCCTGCTCTGTGTACCCTGGTTTTTCGAGTGCCACCAGCGGCGGTCCGATTCGATCCCGGAACGGACGGGATTCGGCTGTGACTGGCAGAGGTCCGTTCACCGCCGGCGGCTGAACGATGCCCTCGGCTCGGGCAGCCGCTTCGAACGATCCCAAGGTCGAGACAAGCAGCAGCGCGCATCCTCACGTGAATGCGCAGACTGGACTGACTCTCATCGCGTCCCCCTCGTTCTCAGTGACCGGCGACTCCGTACCGTGCTCTGGCCCGTGCAGATTCGCAGCAATAGAGCATCGGGAATGGTCTAGACAATCGCCAAAACGTGAAGGTGACGAGGTAGTTGCCCAGTCGCAGATCGACGATGCGGTACTGACCGCTGCTGTCGGTGGTCGCCGCGCGGATCTTTCGATCCACACGGGAGTAGCCGCTTCAACGGTGACTCCTGGCAGCACGGGTCCCGACGTGTCTTCGACCACGCCGGTCAGAGGGCCCTGAGCGAACGCCGCTCCGGGCAGTAGGGAGAAAGCAGCAATGACGAACAACAACGTCCTGGCGACTCCGCGCATCGACCGTCTCCTTTGAGTCCGAAGGAGGGCTCCTTGGACACCGAGAGCGGAAAGGTCGGGCGAGTCTAGCGCAAGTGCGCGCGAAAGTGAACAAAGTTCGCGTACTAAGTTCGCCGAATAGCGCTCATCCCCTGATTGCGGGCGGCCGGTATCTGAGCGGCTCGAAACCTTCGAATCGCAGGGCGTGCCATCGAGTGAGACCTCGATAAGACGGCAGGAATATCTCGTTGGAGCTCTGGGACCCCACGTCACTTCTTCATCTGGCGCCGCCGGGCCTTCTAAGCTGGGGGGCGCAGGTTCGAGACCTGCCGGGCGCTCCGATGTGCAGATTCATCCGAGAATCGCTCGAATCTGTCACCGGTGCCACTGGTGGCGCTCGGGAGCGCAATTTGCCTTGATGACCGCTGATGACCATAATTGGTCATGAGTGATGTAGGCATCGCAGACCTCAAGGCGCACCTGAGCGAACACCTGCGCTCGGTGCGGAACGGTGAGTCGCTGACAGTACTCGATCGAAATACGCCGATAGCGCGTATCGTTCCATACGCGGCGCAACCGCTCGAGATTCGTCCGGCGACACGGCGTCTCCGGGAACTGAAGCTTCCTCCAAAGCTGGCGAAGCGCACTGATAGCATCTCGCTCCTCCTGGAGGATCGACGCCGCCGATGATCGCGTATGTCGACACCTCTGCGCTCTTGCGCATTGTGCTCCGTGAGCCCGGCGCCCTCGACGATCTCCGCCAGTACGACCGACTGGTGTCCAGCGAGCTTATTGCCGTGGAGAGCGCTCGGACGATCGATCGGCTGCGGCTGCAGGGCTCGCTGAGCAGCGAAGAGGCGGCTGCTCGACTGCGCATCGTCAGCGAATGGCTTGAGGCCATCGATCTAGTGTTGCTGCGAACGCCGGTCCTCAGCCGCGCCAGCGAACCGATGCCGATGCCACTCGGGACGCTCGACGGCCTTCATCTCGCGACCGCGCTCATCTGGCGGGACCGGGTGGGGACGCTGCCGACGATGGCCACCCATGACACAGCCCTTGGCGTGGCCGCGCGCGCGTTCGGATTCGAGGTGCGCGGAATCTGAACGATCAAGCAGCGCGAACTTGGGGTCCATATTTGGGGCCATTAAGGCCCAAACACCACTGAAAACCGAGTAGCACCCGGTACCAGAAGACGAGGCCAGCCAACAAGATAGGGAACCGCGCCGAATCTGCAAAACCTCCATCCCCGGTTCAAATCCGGGCGGCGCCTCAATTTTCCTAACAAATTGGCGCGTTTGGTCGTTTGCCGCTGGCCGCGGCGGAAATTCTTTTGTTCCTAAATCGACTCAAATTCGCCGATCGTCGAGGCGTCCGCATCGCGTAAAGCACTGAATCCGTGGCGGTTGGCGGCAGGGCCTTTCCGCAACGGTGGAGGTTTCCAGGACCCCACCCTTCGCGCGTCCGCCTGTCCCTGAAACACCTCGCGGCCGACACGGTGTCCCTCTGTTCTGATTGCGGCATGCGGCGCGTAAGTGCGTTACCGGACCTTCGACACACTCACCGCGCTGGTCAAGGGCGCGGCCATCGTACGCAGCGGACTGGTGGGTTATCTGGCCTCGTGCCGGACGGGCCTCACCTGACGAGGCCGCTACGTGCGACAGGGCTTCGGGGCCCATTTCGACGCGTCGGGCTCGCGGCGGAAGTGCGAGCTCGTTACCAGACGACCCAGCAGATACTCAGGATCGACGACCTGCGTTGTGACCACGAACCATTCGGAGCCGTCGGGCACCGGAAAACGATCGAAGAACTCGGTGACGGTGGTCTTCTCGCTGTAGGGCACACCGTTGCGGCGCAGCCAGCCGCCGCTGAGATTGGTCGTGACGACCCGCAGCGAGCCGCCGGGCGGCGGGGGAGGGCCGCCTGGGAAGTTGATCCCGAACGGATTGTTGGGTGGCAGCGTCCGCTGCCGATCGGCCGCGGAATCGCCCTGCAACGATGGCGCACTCGCCGGGCGGCCGGCACCGAATGCAGCAGACGCGTCTGCTGGCCGTTGTCGGTCTCGATCTTCAGCGTGGCGTCATCGGCCCACGAGATCCGCACGCGCGTCGGTATGCGCATCAGGGCGGCGGCGCCGAACGCCTTGCACGAGCCGTCGGTCTTCGGGTCCCATGCCATCGCGATCGCTCGACCTGCCGGACTGAGCGGCAGTCCCGGAAAGTCGCCAGGCGGCGCCGTGATCATCCGCCACCTTGCCGTCGTTCGGCTCGCGACGAACGTCGGTGGTCGTCACGAAGCGCCCGAGGCTATCACAATAGTGAACTAAGTTCAGTGAACTCGTTCATCGCGAACATGCGACGCCTGTCACCGGCGGGTGTGCGGCCGATGACGTCAGGGTTGGCGGGCCGGTGTGTCACGCCAAACGGGGCAGTCGGCGTCAAATGGCCCGAATGTGGCACGAGCCCACTCGCCTGTGAACTTAGAACGCGTACTTAGTTCATTTTCACCCGCGCTTGCGCTAGACTCCCTCGCGTTTCGGCAGACCTTAACGATTAGGGGAGGGGATACATGAGTTCCGTGCGAAGTGTGGTTCTCGTTATCACATGTCTGTTCGTGGCTCCCGCCGCGGCCCTGGCGCAAGGGTCGATCAAGGGGACCGTGAAAGACACCTCCGGCGCGGTCCTGCCGGGCGCGACCGTTGAAGCCGCCAGCCCTGCGCTGATCGAGAAAACGCGCTCGGCCGTCACCGACAGCACGGGGCAGTACCAAATCCTCGATCTTCGTCCCGGCGTCTACACGATCACCTTCTCGCTTGCAGGCTTTTCGACGGTCAAGCGCGAGGGCATCGAGCTGACTGGATCGTTTGTCGCCACGGTCAACGGGGAACTGACAGTCGGCGACCTCGCCGAGACGATCACCGTCACGGGAGAGTCGCCGATCGTCGACGTGCAGACGGTCACGCGCGAGCGCGTGTTCGGGCACGACGTCGCCGACGTGATCCCGACCGGCCGCAGCCAGTTCAATCTGGCCGTCCTGATTCCCGGCGTCAGCACGACCGGTGGCCAGGACGTCGGCGGAGCGCTCGGGACCGAAACCAATCAGCTGACGGTGCACGGCAGCAAAGGCAACTCGCAGCGCATTACGCAGAACGGCATCTCGCTCGGCACGCTGATCGCCGACGCGTCCATGGCCGGCGCCGTTCCGAACACCGCCGCGCTGCAGGAACTGACGGTCGACACGTCGGCCGTCTCGGCGGAGCTCGCCGAGGGCGGCGTGCGCGTCAACATCATTCCGCGCGAGGGCGGCAATACGTTTCGCGGCACCCTCTTCGCAAGCTTCGCGAATGCGTCGATGCAGAATGCCAACCCGTCGGCGGAGATCACGCGCCGGACGACGCCTGGCGCGCTGACGCCTGTCGGCAACCTGCTGAAGCGCAGTTCCGACGTCAATCCGGGGTTCGGCGGCCCGATCGTCGAGGACCGCCTCTGGTTCTACGCCTCCGCCCGCGCCAACGTGGCGGACAACTACGCGCCGGGCGGCATTCAGTTCAACGCGAACGAAGGAAACCGCGCCGTCTGGAACTACGTGCCGGATACGACGCGCGGCCGGCCGTCCAATCCCGGCACGTGGCACGACGGAACGCTGCGGCTCACGTGGCAGATCACGCCGCGCAACAAGCTTGCGGCGTCGCTCGACTACCAGACGCGGTGCACCTGTCCGAACGGCATCAACGCGACGACGGCGCCCGAGGCCGGCAACTGGCGCAACTTCCCGCTGCAGCGCTCGCTGCAGTTCGACTGGACGTCGCCGGTGACCAAGAACATGATGCTCGAGGTCTCCGGCATTCACCGTATCGAGCGGTGGGGATTCTACCCGTTGCCGAACGTCGATCTGTCCCTCATCCCAGTGACCGACGTCGGCGGCTCCTTCCCGAACCTCACCTATCGCGGGACAGCCGGCGGTTTCATCGCCAACAACTCCGTGAACGAGAACTTCTACTACCGAGGGGCGTTCTCGTATTTGACCGGCGGTCACAACATGAAGATCGGCTTCACCGACGGCATGGGCTACAACGACAACATCGATCTACGCCAGCCGATCAGTTACACGTTCAACAATCTGGTGCCGATCTCGTTGACCCAACGCGTCACGCCGTTCGAGTCGAGAACCAACGTCGATCACATCCTCGGCGCTTATGTGCAGGACAAGTGGACGATCGCGCGTCTGACGGCGACCTACGCGCTCCGCTACGACCATTTCGCGAGCAGCTACCCGGCGCAGACGCTGACTCCGGCGCCGCTTGCGCCGACGCGGAACGTCAGCTTTCCGGCAGGACGGATCACGAGCTGGAACGACGTCACACCGCACTTCGGCGTCTCCTACGATCTGTTCGGCAACGGCAAGACGGCGCTGAAGGCCACAGCGAACCGCTATCTGGCGGGGCAGGGCTCCGGCGGGCTGGCGAACGCCACGAACCCGCTGAACACGTTCGTCTCGACGGCGACGCGGACGTGGACCGACGGCAACAGAAACTACGTGCCCGACTGCAACCTGCTCAGCCCGGCGCTCCAGGACAATCGCGCCAGCGGCGGCGATTCATGCGGCGCCATCAACCCGCTGTTCGGCACGGTCGCGCCGGGATCGACCTACGACCCAGCGGTGCTCACCGGCTGGAACCATCGCGACTACAACTGGGAGTTCTCGGCGGGCGTGCAGCGCGAGATTCTGCCCCGCGTCTCACTCGATGTTGGATACTTCCGGCGCATTTACGGCAACTTCATCGTGACCGACAACCGCGCGATCCCGCAGGGGCTGTCGGCATACGGCGCGTTCACCGTCCTCGCGCCCGCCGCGCTGCCGACGACAGCACCCTCGGACGCTGCCATCCCGAGCGGTGGCGGTCCCTTCTACGATCTCAGTCAGGCGTTCGTCGGGCTGCCGAGCGACAACTACGTCACCTTCTCCAAGAACTACGGCAAGCAGATCGAGCATTGGGACGGCTTCGACGTCAACGTAGGGGCACGTCGCGGCGCGCTGCAGATGCAGGGCGGACTGAGCACGGGACGGACGCTGACCGACAACTGCGACGTGCTTGCACAGGTGCCGGAAGGGACCGCGGTCGGTGGTCTGCCGGGGGTCACCGGCGCCTTATCCCTGCCGTACTGTCATCAGAACCTCGGATTCCTGACGCAGGTAAAAGGGTTTGGCTCCTACGTCGTTCCCAAGATCGACGTGCAGGTGAGCGGCGCTTTCCAGAGCATTCCGGGACCGCTCGTGCTCGCGAACTACACCGCGGTCCAGGCGCAGGGGGCGATCGTGGGCCTGGGGCGTCCGCTCGCGAACAACGCCACGCAGGTGATCGTGAACCTCACGCCGCCCGGGTCGCTCTACGGCGACCGTCTGTACCAGCTGGATCTCCGCGTCGGAAAGGTGATTCGCGCGGGACGCACGCGCACCGTCGCGAGTCTCG
>Ga0081539_10002836_pt1 | contig 23118 bp, 16 predicted proteins | sample TabmetS4T2R2_FD_71023 | JGI IMG/M metagenome (GOLD analysis project Ga0081539, IMG submission 71023) | Tabebuia heterophylla rhizosphere microbial communities from the University of Puerto Rico - S4T2R2 | ecosystem: Host-associated > Plants > Roots > Rhizosphere ...
GCCGCTCGCCGTCGCCGTCAGGGCGAGCCCGAACCGGCGCGGCCAGATCGCCCGGGTCTGCTCGTCGTCGGCGATGGAGGCGCGCCAGCGCGCGGGGCCGCCGGGGCCGCCGCCGGCCTCCTCCTGAGTCCAGGCGCGGTCGCGGGCCAGGCCGTGCTTGGGTAGTGGCTCGGCGTCCGGCAGCGCCCGGTCGGAGAACTGCGGGAAGACGACCGGTATGCCGCCCCGGATGGCCTTGCCCGGGCCGCAGGCGGCGTCCGGACTGACCCACAGGCGTTCTCGGCCGCCGGCCGGTGTCCAGCCCAGGACATGGCCCCCGTGCGCACAGGCGACCAGCCGCGCGCCGTCGGCGCCCTCCACGGTGACAGGGGTGCAGGGATCGGTCATGGGCTCACTCTGCCCCCACCACGCGGCACGGGCGAGACAGACCCTCACCGCGGCGCGTCATCGTGGCCCCGCTTGCTACCGTCGGCGCATGCATGACGCTCGTGCCCTGCTGGACCCGGGCACCGATGCCGCCCGCCGCCTGGCGCGCCGCGGCCACCAGCTCGACGTCCCTGTGGTGGAGGACCTGCTCACCCGGCGCAACAAGAGCATCCAGCTCGCGGACGAGTTGCGCGCGGAGTCCAAGCGGGTCGCGAACGAGGTGGGTGCCACGGCGCGCCAGGGCGGGGATGTCGCCGCGCTCAAGGACCGGGCCCGCCAGCTGAAGGACGACGTCCGCGAGGTTGAGGCGGAGCAGGAGCGGCTAGCCACGGAGCTGCACGCCCTGCTGCTCGGCATCCCCAACCTGCCGCTGGACGACGCCCCTGACGGTGACAGCGAGGACGATGCCGTCGAGATCCGGCAATGGGGAACGCCGCCGCGGTTCGACTTCGCCCCCAAGGACCATGTCGACCTCGGCGAGAGCCTCGGCATCCTCGACCTGACGCGCGCCACGAAGCTGGCCGGGCCGCGCTTCAGCGTGGCGCGCGGCGTCGGAGCCGCGCTGGAGCGGGGGCTGGCGTCGTTCTTCCTCGACCTGCACACCCGCCATCACGGCTATGTCGAGATGTCGGTACCGCATCTGGTCACCGCCCAGACGATGACCGGCACAGGCCAGTTGCCGAAGTTCGAGGACGACCTGTTCCGGACCTCGACGGGGTCCCGGGACCTGTACCTGATCCCGACGGCCGAGGTGCCGCTGACCAACCTGCATGCCGAGGAGATCCTGGATCGGGCCTCGTTGCCGCTGGCGTACACGTCCTGGACGCCCTGCTACCGCGCAGAGGCCGGCTCGTACGGTCGCGACACCCGGGGCATTATCCGAGTCCACCAATTCTCGAAGGTGGAACTGGTCCGAATCTGCGCACCGGAAGACTCGCGGGCCCAGCTGGAGCTGATGCTGAGCCACGCCGAGACGTGCCTGCGGCAACTCGGACTGGCCTACCGGGTGGTGCTCCTGGCCGCGGGTGACATGGGCTTCTCTGCACAACTGACCTACGACATCGAGGTCTGGCTGCCGGGGCAGGATCGCTACCGCGAGATCTCCTCGTGCTCGGACTGCGGGGCGTTCCAGGCGCGCCGGGCCAACATCCGCACCCGCACCGCGGACGGCAAGCGGGAGTTCGTGGCGACGCTGAACGGGTCGGCCCTGCCCATCGGGCGGACGATGGCGGCCGTGCTGGAGCAGGGGCAGCAGGCCGACGGATCCGTCGTCCTCCCGGAGGCGCTGGTGCCGTTCACCGGCTTCCGCCGCATCGAGCCCGACGGCAGCGCCGGCGACTGAGGTCCGGACCGTGGCCTAGGCCACTCACACTGGCCTAGGCCAGTGGCGGGTGGCCCGGCCTATGCCGGTCGATGCCACTGGGGGAGGGGGGTTGGTGACGGACGGGTTGCCCGTGTTCCTGCGGATCGCGCATGCGGTGCGCGACCGGATTCTCTCCGGCGAGCTGGCAGCAGGTCACGAGGTCCCCAGCGAGCGAACGCTCGCCCGGGACTGGGCAGTAGCCCGGCCGACGGCGGCCCGCGCCCTGCAGGTGCTGCGCAGTGAGGGCTGGATCGAGTCCCGGCGGGGGGCCGGGTCGTTCGTCCGCGCCTCGGCGGACGGCCGTTCGGTGTCGGCCGAGGACGGCACGCAGCGCCTGGTCCGGGCGCGGGAGGTCCGGGTCACCGGCCGGCTGGCCGCCGAGCTCGGGGTCCCCCCAGGGACTCTGGCGGTACGCCGTAACAGGATCGTCCGCCGGGACGCCGCGACGATGGAAATCTCGACATCGTGGTACGTCGCATCCGCGGGAAAGCCGATCGGGCGGGTCGCCGGGAGATTGCTGCGCCCCGAGCACCTCCCGGGCGGCGAGCTGGCCTACCTGGAGGCGGCGACGGGCCGGGTCGGCGTCCGGGCCACGGAGGAGTTCGCTGCGCGACTGGCGACGGCGGCCGAGGCGCGAGTGCTGCGGGTGACCCTCCCGGCAGCCGTCCTCGCGATCCGCCGCCGGGTGCTGGACGCCGCCGGGCTCGTCCTGGAGCTGACCGAGACGACGCTGCCAGAGACGGTGCCGGCCGTCGCCCGCGACATGCCGCTGCTGCGGTAGCGACGGCGCGGGACGACGGCCGGACGGGGCGAGCGGTGCGTGAGCCAGGGGTCGAGCCAGGTGTCGAGCGGCTGTCAGGCGGCCAGGCGGTCCTGCGCGTCGACCCGCTTGGCGGCGATGCGATCCGGCTTGGGCCAGCGGACGTTGCTGACCCAGCCGGCCTTCTCGAACAGCCAGATCACCCGGGCCGAGATGTCGATCTGCCCAGGCAGGACGCCGTGCCGGGCGCACGTCGGGTCCGCGTGGTGCAGGTTGTGCCACGACTCCCCGAAGCTCGGGATCGCCAGCGGCCAGAAGTTGCGGGAGCGGTCCTTGGACTCGAAGGTCTTCTCACCCACGATGTGGCAGACCGAGTTGACCGCCCACGTGACGTGGTGCACCAGCGCGATGCGGACCAGGCCGGCCCAGAAGTACGCCGTCAGGGCGCCCTGCCAGGACATGGTCAGCAGGCCGCCGATGGCGGTGGGCGCCAGCAGGGTGAACGCCAGTACCCAGACGAACTTGCGCTGGATGAAGCGCACGTCCTTGTCCGCGATCAGGTCGGGGGCGAACCGCTTCGCGTTCGTGTTCTCCCGGGAGAACAGCCAGCCCATGTGGGCCCAGACGAAGCCCTTCGTCAGGCCCCAGGTGCTCTCGCCGAACCGCCACGGCGAGTGCGGGTCGTTCTCCTCGTCGGAGAACTGGTGGTGCCGCCGGTGGTCGGCGACCCAGCGGATCGGCGCGCCCTCGATGGCCATAGTTCCGGCCAGTGTCAACAGGATGTGCAGCCAGCGCTTCGTCGCCTTGAACGATCCGTGGGTGAGGTAGCGGTGGAAGCCGACCGTGACGCCCAGGCCGGTGAAGACGTAGAAGACGGCGAGCAGGGCGAGGTCCAGCCAGCTGACGCCCCAGCCCCAGGCAAGCGGGATAGCGGCCACGACGGCCAGCGGCGGGACCACCACGAACAGCCACAGGAAGACGATCTCGACGTTGGTCTTCTTCCCCCAGGTCAGAGGTCGTGGTCCGGTGCGAACCGCGGACTTCTTCGCGGCGGGCTGCGTCGCGGGAGTCGTGACGACGTCGGCTTCTGCGGTCTGCGCGGTAGCGCTCGGTGGTGTCATCGGGCCTTCCTGAGTCGGGTCCGGCAGGCGGCCCCGGAACGGGTCGCCTTACATACGACACCGTAACCTACGAATCCGTAAGTTACGCAAGCGGAGGGGACACCCAATTTCCGTCTTATATGTACTGATCCAGGGTAGTTAGCCATCATTTGCGCAGTGGAGCAAGCGCGATCAGCAGGGGTTTTGACCCACCCGTGGGGGCAAAACCCCTGCTGAGTCGCCCATCCCGACGGGGTATGTGTCGCTTCTCACTCTGTTGCGGCCACCAGCGGGGGAGTGGTGCTGCCGTCCGGGACGACGACGACGCCGTTCGCTGTCACTGGTGGCTCGGGCGCGCCGCCCTCTTCGGGCAGCAGGTCCTCGCTCGGATCACGCGGCTGCACTTTGAGCGCCATGAACGCCAGGCACACGACGGCGGCGAACAGGTAGCCGAGCGAGACCTCGCCGTTCGCGTTCCACTGCACTTTCTCGGCATGGATCAGCCCGATGAACGACAACGCCGCGCCGAAGAGGCAGAACAGCGCCGCCTGCAGGAACCGCCGGTCGATGATGAACGCCACGATCGCCCCGAGTACGAGGCCGGCCAGGATCGCGCCCTCACCGAGGATTTTCGTGCCGGTGTAGACGACGCCGGCGTTCACGATGGTGTCCGGGCCGACTTCGGCCGCACTGGTGCCGGCCGCCGCGAGGACGTTGTCCATGTAACTGGTGGCCCACGAGGCGATGTTGGGGATCAGCGCCGCGACGATGGCTGCCGCGTGAATGCGCGGTGAGACCTGGAACGCCTGCGCGCCGATCATGAAACCGATGTACAGCAGGATCGGCACGATCGCGGGCAGTGGCAGCAGGGCGCTGAGGACGCCGAACAGGCCGAGGAAGCACATCAGGGCGATGGTGACGCCGGTGGCCAGCGAGTACCCGGTACGGCCGCCCGCGTCCTTCCAGCCGGGGTGGCCGATGTAGACGGCGGGCGGGAACGGCGAGCCGAGCGCCGATCCGACGACGGCGCCGGTGCCGTCCGCGAGCAGGACGGCGCGCAGGTTGTAGCTGTCACCGGCCGCCGCAGCACTCTCGACGTTGGTCATCGCCTCGGTGAAGTTGTAGACGCCGAGCGGGATGGCAGTGGCCAGCAGCGGCGAGACGTCCTTGAGGCCGTCGATGAGCAGGCCGAGCTTCAGATCGGGCAGCCCGATCGCGATGTTGCGCACGGCGTCGCCGACGTCCGGTGCCGACATGTAGCCGCCGATCCAGGCGATGGCCGTGCCGATCAGGAGCGCCGCCAGCCCCATCGGAAAGTTGCCCGGCAGCCTCACCCCGGCCAGGAACCCGATCAGGATCAGCATGAACACCGGGAGGGCGATCCACGCGGCCTCCCACATCTGTGCCGCAGGGCGCATCGAGATGAAGGCGATCGAGATGCCGGCGAGCGTGCCGAGCAGCGCGGCGCGCGGAGTGTATTTGCGGATCAGCGGCCCGACGAAGGCACCGATGAGGACGATGACGCCGATGACGAACGCCCACGCGACTCCGGCCTGCCAGGCCTGCACCGGATCCTGTGTGGCGAGATAGACCGGCAACATGATGACGAACACGACGATGAACATGTGCGGGACGCTCGGCCCGTAGGGCATCGACGCGACGTCCGTGCGGTTCTCCTTCCGCGCCAGGCGCCGTCCGAGATAGGTGTAGTAGACGTTCCCGATGATCAGCGCGATGCCCAGCGCGGGCAGGATCGTGCCGAAGACGTCGCCGGTGGGGATCTTCACGACGCCGGCCGAGAGGCTGGTCAGCACCAGCACGTTGACCAGGATGTTGAAGCCGAGGCCGAAGAAGGCGTTGGTGTCGCCCTTGACCCAGAACGGCAGTCTGACCGGCGCACCGGTTGCGGTGGGGGCGGGCGTGGTCGTGGTCATGGAGGGCTCCCCTCTGCTTAAGGAGTCGGGTGGGCGTCGGATCGGCGTCGGGCGGCGGTTCAGGTGGCCGGCGGCGCCGCAGCGGACGGCGCGAGTGACGCCAGGGCCGTCAGGAAGGCGGGCGACGGCGCGACCCAGCCGAAGATGCCGCCCTGGGCCGCGATCATCTGCAGCCCGACCTGCTGGAACTCGGGGAAGTACGAACCCACGCAGTCGGACAGGACGAGGCATTCGTACCCGCGGTCGTTGGCTTCGCGGACCGTCGTGTGCACGCACACTTCGGTCGTCACTCCGGTGACCACGAGCTTGGTGATGCCGTGTGCTCGCAGCACGTCGCCGAACTCCGTGGCGTAGAAGGCGCCCTTTCCCGGCTTGTCGACGACCGGTTCGCCGTCGATCGGGTAGAGGTCGTCGACGATGTCGTGGCCCTTCTCGCCGCGGATCAGGATGCGCCCGTTCGGCCCCGGGTCGCCGATCCGCATGGACGGCTTCCCGCGCGACACCTTCGCCGGCGGGCAGTCCGACAGATCCGGCAGGTGCCCCTCGCGGGTGTGGATGACGAGCATCCCGGCGCTGCGCGCCTGCGCCAGCACCCTCTGCAGCACCGGGACGACGCCGCTGAGCTGCGACACGTCGTTGCCCAGGCTCTCGCCGAACCCACCGGGTTCGACGAAGTCACGTTGCATGTCGATGATGAGGAGTGCCGTGTGAGCGAGTGCGAACTGGAACGGGTACGGCTCGGCGTCCACCGCGGCTGTGCTGGTCACGTCCACTCCTCAGGCAGCTGCTCGCCGAGGATGCGCGCGGCGATCCGGGCCAGTCGCAGGTCGCTCTTCGCCGGGCCGATGAGCATCAGGGCGACGGGCCGCCCGTCCGCCGTCGTTCCGGCGGGGATGCTGAGCGCGGCAAGGTTCAGCAGGTTGGCGAACTGGGTGTACCGGCCGAGCATCGTGTTGCGCGCGATGGGCTCGGCCAGCACCTCCTCGATGGTGAACGTTGTTCCGACGGTCGGCAGGACCAGCGCGTCGACGTCCTGCCAGACCCTGCCGGTCACGTGCCGCAGCGCCTTCAGCCGATGTTGGGCGCGGAACAGTTCGGCCGCGCTGTACGTCGCGCCGCTGCCCTCGATGATCGTGCGGATCACCGGAAGCACCGAGTCAGGATGGGTCCGGATGAAGTCACCGAGGTCGGCGTAGCGCTCGGCGACCCACGGCCCGTCGTACAGCAGTGACCCCGCCTCGAAGAAGGGGTCGAGGTCGACGTCGATCACGGTTGCGTCGAGGGTGTCGACGGCGGCCGTCCGCGCCTGGAGGTGAGACCGGCGCATCGACTCGTCGCCGAAGAACTCCAGCGCGCTCGGATCGGGAAGCCCGAGGCGGACGCGGCCGAGCAGTGGCTCCTGCGCCAGTTGGACGGTGAGGGCGGCATCGGGGCGGCTCCACGGGTGATCCGGATCGGCGCCGCCGGCCACCCGGAGCACGCTCAGCGCATCCGCGATGTTCCGGGACATCACCGTCACGCAGTCGATCGACCGGCAGGCCGGCACCAGCCCGGCCGTACTGATCAGGCCGAGCGTCGGCTTGAAGCCGACGATGCCGTTCAGGGCCGCCGGTACCCGTCCCGATCCCGCGGTGTCGGTGGCGACGGCGATCGGCACGACGCCGGAGGCGACGGCGACGGCCGACCCGGAGCTGGAGCCACCGGAGATCATCCCTTGGCCGAAGACGCTCTCGCAGGCGCCGTACGGTGAGCGGGCCCCGACCAGGCCCGTGGCGAACTGGTCGAGGTTGGTCTTGCCGATCACGATCGCGCCGGCATCGGTGAGGCGCTCGACGGCCGTGGCGGTGCGGTCCGGGCGGTAGGCGAAGTCCGGGCAGGCCAGGGTGGTGGGCAGGCCCGCGACGTCGATGCTGTCCTTGACCCCGATCGGGATGCCGTACAGGGGCAGGCGGTCCAGCCCGCCCGCAGCCTGCGCCTCCGCCTCGAGCCGGCGGGCGGTCATGAGTAACTCGTCGGCCGGACGCAGGCTGATCCAGGCCTGGTCGTCGCGGTCCTCGATCCGGGCGAGCACCTGCTCGACGACCTGCGTCGGCGTGAGGGCACCGGATGCGTACCCCCGACGAAGAGCCGCCAGCGTCACGTCACTGCACCCCAGACCGTTCTGAGCCGGGGCCGCCGGAGCCGGTATCGCCATGCTGTCGACTGTCGACGATTGAGATGACGGGCAACCACATGGTTGTGTTACGGCCCTGTTGCCCGGACGTCGAGCCGGAGCGTGTCAGCGCAGGTAGGTCTGCGCGCCGTGGTCGCTCAGAGCACTGATCACGGCGTCCGGATCGCCGGTTACGACGGCCTCGAGGAGGACGCCGTGCCGCCGGATCCCGTCCATCGGCGGCGCGACCTGCGCTTCGCGCCGAAGGTTGGCGGCCATGTGCAGCTGGAGGCGGAGCAGGATCGGCTCGTACGTCAGGAGCAGGTGACGGCGTCCGGCGAGGGCGACCAGCTCGGTATGGAACCGCCGGTGCGCGTCGGCGAGCGTGAGGACGTCACCGTGTCCGGCGGCGTCCCGCATGGCCGCCAGTTCGCGCCGCATGGCGCCCAGGTCGTCTTCCGGGCGGGGCAGAGCAAGCGAGACGGCGTGCCGTTCCAGAACGTCGCGCAGCTCGAACAGCTCTGCGACGTCTCGATCGGTGAGCGTCGCCACCCGGACGCCGCGCCGCGGCAGGTGCTCGATGAGACCCTGCTGCACCAGCAGCCGCAGCGCCTCCCGCAGCGGCGCCCGGCTGATGCCGAACCGCCTGGTGACCTGCTCCTCGACGATGCGGTCACCCGGTACGAAGGCGCCGCCGAGGATCTCGCGGCGCAACCGGTCGACGGCGAGGTCCACGAGGCTCGACGACGCCAGACCCTCCTCGGCGATCGTGAGCCCGGTGTCGTGCACGTGTCCTCCGTTCGGAACGCCCGTCCGCTCATGGTGCCCGATTGTCGACTGTCGGGCGCATTCATCCGAGTCCAGTGGCCGAGGCAGCACTCACAGTGATCCCCCAGGCCTCGCGCAGAGCTGTCTCATCTGCCGTGCGCACGCTGTCGTCATGGCAGAAGACGACATCAACCTCCACCGGCCGACGCCGGCGCAGCCCGCGCCGGTGTCCGAGACTCAGCCCATCCAGTCCGTGGCGAATTCGCCGTCGTGGGCCGTTCCCGCTCCGGTTCCCGCTGCTGGTTCCGCTCCCGCCGCGAACGGTGAGAATCGACCGCCGAGCACTCCCGGCGGCGCCATGCCGACCGCACCCGCCGTCTCACCCGCCGCATCACCGGCCGCATCACCGGCCGCATCACCCGCCGCCGCGCCGGCCACCGCGCCGGCCACGTCATGGCGTTCACGAGTCCTCGCGATGGGTGCCGGTGGCGTGGCGGCCACCATGCTCGCTGTCGCCGCCGGGTCGTTCGGCGCCGGATTCGTGATCGGCAAGGGTGGCGGCAGCTCGGTCAGCCTCACCGGCGCTCCCGGCAGCACCCAGCAGGGCGGTCCGGGTCAGTTCGGTCAAGGTCAGCAGGGCATCCCTGGCCAGCAGAGTCAGCAGGGTCAGCAAGGGCAACAGGGTCAGCAAGGGCAGCAGGGCTTCTCCGGTCAGCCGGGACAGCCGGGTCAGCAGGTCAACCCAGGCACCGGTGACGGCAGCGGCGGGACGGCGCCGCCGACGGCATGATCAAGGGGACCATGTCATGATCAGAGGGACGAAGATGCTGTTCAGCAGCTGGTTTGCAGCATCTTCGTCCACTTGATCAAGCCAACGTCCACTTGATCAAGCCAACGTCCACTTGATCAACGTGCCCGCGGCAAAGATCGAGTGTGCACTTCCACGGCGACGCTCCGGGCGTGTCGCTCAGAAGCGCACAGTTGATCTTGTCAGCGGCAGGCGGAGGGCGTCGGGGCGGAGTGTCGTCGATGGGCGGACGAATCGGCTGACGAAAGCAACAGCGGCGCGACGGCAGCCCCCGCGGTCGCCGTCAGGCACGTGGAACGGTGAAGGAGCGCCCCGCCGGCGCTGCCCTGGAGCGCGGCGGCGCCGGCGAGCAGAAGGACGAACGTCACGGCTGCGCCGGAGATCCGCCGGTGCCGGCCCAGCCACCCGCCCCGCCGTACCGGCACCCAGAGCTGCCATCCAGTCGGAAGCGGCCCCCATGCCGGGTCGGGGCGCCATGTATGCGGTGGCTTCCATCCGGCGGGCGGCGTCGGCCATCCCGGTGGAGGATTGAACGTCCAGCGTCGCACCATCGCGCTCCCACCCTGAGTCACATGTGCTCTACCGAACGTTAACCTAGATCACATTCGCTGCTTTCCACAGCGGGGAGTGCATTGTTTGCCGGTTCGACCGAGGCGCGGCAAGCCGGACGATGTCGATCACCGGTCCATTCAGCCCATGTCGCCAGCCCGTCGGTGGCACCCTGCTCAGCTTGTGATCGAATCGGCGACGAAGTCGCGTTCTATGGGGCAAATTGGGCCATGGGCGTGACAATAGGGCGGGGGACGCGTGAGTCACGCTGGTCGGGGGTGACAGGAGGGAGTCGTGCGTGAAGCGCTCGTCGATCCCGATCGCGTCCCTGGCGCTCGCCGCCCTGCTCGGCACGTGGGGCGTGCTGGCCGGTGCGGCGGCGGGGGCCGCTCCCAACCTGACAGCGCAGGATCGCAGCTACCTGATCACCGCGCACCAGTCCCACCTCGCGGAGATCGCTGCTGGTCGTGACGCTCAGCAGAATGCCCGCAGCAGGTCGGTGAAGGTGCTGGGTGGGGTGTTCGTCACCGATCACACCGCCCTGGACCGGGACATCACCGCGCTGGCGGACAAGTACGGGGTGCGGCTGCCCGACACGCCGACGCCGCAGCAGCGGGCGGATCTGGTGACCGTCCAACGCAACGCGGGCGCGGCCTACGACTCCGAGTGGCTGCGTATGGAGACCATCGCCCACCAGAACGCGAAGGTGACCGGTGCCGGGGAGCGGGTGGAGGGATCGGCGCGGGACATCATCGACGAGGCCCAGGCCGAGGCGAAGGTGATCGACGACCACCTGAATCGCCTCGCTGCCGCCCGGTCCAGCATCGCGGCGTCGCCGTCCCCCACGCGCACCGCGACAGCGCAGAACCGCAGCACGCCGCCTCGTCAGGTTCCCGCCGGAAACGGCGGCCAGGCATCCGGGCCCGGGCGAGCCGATCTGGCCGCGGCACTTGCCTTCGTCGGGACCCTTCTCGTGATCGCCGCGATGGCGGCCATCGCTTGGCGGTACGCCGCGACATGGGCCCCGGTGTCCCGTCCGGTTCCGGAGCGTCCGTCCGGCAGCCGCCCGTGGAGTTGGTGAGGCGCGGACGGCGCCTGCGGACCGGACCGCTGATCGCCGTCGCCCTGATCGCGGGGGTCGCCCTGCTCGCTCTGGGTCTCGGTCTGGCGGTCACCGTGCCCAGGCCGGACGCCGGTGCCATACCGGAGGGCCGCCTCCAGGCCCGGGCGGTGCCGGAGAACTCAGCCTCTCCGCGTGCTGCTCCCCGTCCCTCAACGCTTCGGCCCATCTCGCTCCGGCTTCCCGACGGGACGTCCGCCCACGTCGTGCCGGTGGCTCTCACGGCCGATGGCGCGCTGCGACCACCGTCCGACGTCCGGGTCGCCGGATGGTGGATCGGCGGGGCCGGGCTGGACAGCCAGGTCGGCACGATGGTGCTCGCCGGTCACGTCGACTCGCTCCGCCAAGGCCTTGGGGTCTTCTCCCGGCTCCGCACGCTGAACCCGGGCCAGCTGGTTTCCGTCTACGGCGCGGACGGGGCGGCGCGCCGGTTCAGCGTGGTCGCGCGCCGCAGCTACGCGAAGTCGGCAGGGCTGCCGGCATCGGTATTCGCGCTGGACGTCCGTCCCAGACTGGTGCTCATCACGTGTGCCGGCCGTTTCGATCGCCGGACCCACAGCTACCCGGACAACCTCGTCGTGTACGCCGTCCCGGCCTGAACGGCGCAATTCGGGCGACTCCAGCGATTGGCAGCCGCTGAATGCGGTGATTGCATGGGAGAGACGGCCGCCTCGCGGAAGCCACCCGCGCAGCGGCAGCCAACGGGAGGCCTACGTGGCGACGCAAACCACGACCCGGACGGCTCCGGGGCCCGTCGGTGCGCCCTCCGCACCGGCTGCCCGGGCCGTGGCCGTACGTCCGCGCGCGAAAGGCGGGCGGGTGGTCGGGTGGATCACGACCACCGACCACAAGACGATCGGCAACCTGTACTTCGCCGGCGCGTTCGTGTTCTTCCTGATCGCGGGCGTGATGGCGCTGCTGATCCGGGCCGAGCTGTTCTCCCCCGGCCTGCAGGTCGTGCAGACCAAGGAGCAGTACAACCAGCTGTTCACCATTCACGGCACGGTCATGCTGCTGCTGTTCGCCACGCCGCTGTTCGCCGGGTTCGCGAACGCGGTGATGCCGCTGCAGATCGGCGCACCGGACGTGGCCTTCCCACGGCTGAACGCGTTGTCGCTGTGGTTCTTCCTGTTCGGTGGCTTGATCGTGGTCGGCGGGTTCTTCACCGCGGACGGCGCGGCGGACTTCGGCTGGACCGCCTACACGCCGCTGTCCGATGACCAGTTCACCCCCAACTTGGGCGGCGACCTATGGGTCTTCGGCCTCGCGCTGGCCGGGTTCGGCACGATCCTCGGCGCGGTCAACTTCGTCACCACGATCCTGTGCATGCGCGCCCCCGGCATGACGATGTTCCGCATGCCGATCTTCACGTGGAACGTGCTGCTGACCAGCGTCCTGGTCCTCATGGCGTTCCCCGTACTGGCTGCTGCGCTCTTCGCGCTCGGGGCGCAGCGCACCCTCGACGCCCAGGTCTTCAGCGCCGCCAACGGCGGGGCGATGCTATGGCAGCACCTCTTCTGGTTCTTCGGCCACCCCGAGGTGTACATCATCGCGCTGCCGTTCTTCGGGATCATCACCGAGATCATCCCGGTGTTCTCCCGAAAGCCGATCTTCGGCTACCGCGCGCTGGTGTTCGCCACCTTCGCCATCACCGGCCTGTCGATGGCGGTGTGGGCGCACCACATGTACGCCACCGGCCGGGTCGCGCTGCCGTTCTTCGCGCTCATGACGATGCTGATCGCCATCCCGACCGGGGTGAAGTTCTTCAACTGGATCGGGACCATGTTCCACGGCTCGGTGACGATCGAGACGCCGATGCTGTGGGCCCTCGGGTTCCTGGTCACATTCCTCTTCGGTGGCCTGACCGGGGTGATCCTGGCGAGCCCGCCGTTGGACTGGCACGTCACCGACACCTACTTCGTCGTCGCGCACTTCCACTACGTGGTCTTCGGCACCGTGGTGTTCGCGATGTTCGGCGGCTTCTACTTCTGGTGGCCCAAGCTGACCGGACGGATGCTGCATGAGGGGTGGGGCAAGCTCCACTTCTGGATGACCTTCATCGGCTTCCACACGACCTTCCTCATCCAGCACTGGCTCGGGGTCGAGGGCATGCCGCGGCGCTACGCCGACTACCTGCCGCAGGACGGCTTCACGACGTACAACCGGATCTCCAGTGTGGGCGCGTTGATCCTCGGTGCCTCGATGCTGCCGTTCCTCTGGAACGTGTTCCGGACCGCGCGCAAGGGCCAGCTGGTCGCCGTCGACGACCCGTGGGGGACCGGCCGCTCACTGGAGTGGGCGACGTCGTGCCCGCCGCCACGCCACAACTTCGTCGCCCTGCCGCGCATCCGCTCGGAGTCCCCGGCGTTCGACCTGCATCATCCGGAGATCGCGGGAACGCAGCCGCCGACGGAGCACGAGCAACCCGCGCCGGCGCACGCGATCTACGGCGAGGCGGAGCGCACCGACGACTCCGACATGTGATCACGGAAGATTCGGTGGCAATACGGGACCGGATCTTCCGTGATCATGAAGGGAAGGCTAATCGAACGGTCGTTCAACGGCCTCGGGTATCATGGCGTCCGGGGTCGACAGGTTCGGAGGCTGGGGTTGGCACGGACGCCAGGCGCAGCGGCGGAACTCACTCGCGCGCGGATCATCGACGCCGCCCAGGGGCTCTTCATGGAACGCGGGTACGCCGGCACCTCGATCCGCGACATCGCCGAACACCTCGGCATGACGAAGGGCTCCCTGTACTACCACTTCACCTCCAAGGAGGACCTGCTCGACGCCATGGTCCAGCCGCTGCTGGAGGGCATGGAGTCGCTGGCCCGCCGTGCGGCTGGCGAGTCGATGGACGAGGAGCAGTTGCTGACCGAGCTCGTGGATCTTTTCTGCGGCGCGGGCGCCGCGCTCGGCATCTGCCTGCAGGATCCGTCTGCGCTGCATCATCTCGCGCAGCGGCACGACATCCGCGCCCGCTTCCTGGCCATGGAGGCGGCGCTGGCTCCCAGCGGCACGCCGCATGACGTCCTGCGCGCCACGTGCGCCCTGGGTGCGGTTCATGCCGGGACCCTGAAAGTCGCCGACCGCGGGCGCGGCGCCGTGATCCCCGGTCCTGCGCTCACCCCCGCCCAGCGCGCGCTGGTCGTACGCGCCGGGCTCGCCGCGCTCCGCACCGGCTGAGCCCGTCGGCGGGCTCGCCGCGCTCCGCACCGGCTGAAGGAGCCCTACTCGCGGACCCCGGCCGGCGGCGAAAACCGCCCGACCGCCGGCGGCAAGGCGCGTGACGTCGCGCCGAGCGGGCCCTCGATGTCGTACGCCACCCGCCCGCGGACCAGCGTCGTGCGCACCCGGCCCGGCAGCGTGACCCCGGTCCAGGGCGACGAGGGATGGCGGGTGAGCAAGGTGTCGGGCCCCACCGTCCACCTGTCGGCCGGATCGACCAGCACCAGGTCCGCGTCGTACCCCGGCGCCAGCGCGCCTTTCCCGGGCAGGCCGAGCAGTGCGGCGGCACCGGTCAGCAGCTCCACCAGGCGAACGAGCTCGATCCGCGGCAGCGGCCATCCCGGTGCGCCGCCGATTGCGACCCCGCTTGCGACACCGGACCGGACCACCGGTTCGCCGTTCACGTCCGCCTGCGACAGCAGGAGCCCCAGCGCGGTCTGGACCCCCGCCACGCCCGCCCACGGATCGGCGCCGGTCCGCAGCGGCGGAGGACAAGGCGCATGATCGGAGGCGATCGTTCGCACCGCTCCGGAGATCACGTACTCCCACAACCGTCCGCGGTTGGCCGCGTCGCGGATGGGCGGGTTGCACCGCGCGGCGGGCCAGACGGCCTGCGCCGCGACGTCATCCAGGAACAGGTAGTGCGGGCACGTCTCCACCGACACGGCCCGCCAGCGCAGGGCTTCGCGAACGGCGTCCGCCGAGGCGGCGTGGACGATGTGCAGCCGCGCGCCCGCCTTGGCGGCCAGCGGCGCCGCCCACGCGACGGCTGCGGTCTCCGGATCGCCGTCGACGTCGATCTCGGGTTCGAGCTGCGCACGGTCCGGATGGTCGCCCGGGAGCTCGGCGTGCAGGGCCAGCAGCCGCCCGGTATCGGCGCACGCCTTCAGACCGGTGAGCAGCGACGCCGTGTCCACGGGCGGGAAGTCCTCCCATCCGGACGGGCACGCGAACGCCTTGAGCCCCACCACGCCGGCCGCCAGCAGATCCGGCAGCTGGTCCACGTTCCCCGGTGTCAGGCCGCCCCACAGGGCGAAGTCGACGACGGACCGCCCATCCGCCGCCCGCTGCTTGCCCCGGACGTCGCTCGCCGTGAGGGTGGGTGGGTGGGAGTCGATCGGCATGTCGACGACCGTCGTGGTCCCGCCCGCCGCGGCGGCTCGACTGCCGTGCCACCAGCCCTCCCAATGCTCTCGGCCCGGTTCGTCGAAGTGGACGTGCGCGTCGACGGCTCCGGGCAGGACGAGCAGGCCGTCCGCGTTCAGGTCCGCACGGCCCGCGGGAGCGTGGCCCGCCGGGAGGACGGCATCCACCCGGCCGTCCACGACGGTGAGGTCGACGAGTTCGACACGGCGTGCGCCGGGCGCCCCGATCACCGCACGCCCGCCGCGGACGACGACGTCAGGTTGGGTTGCGGGGTGGGCCATGAACTCCTCGCGGACGCCGACGCCAAGGATGGGAATGCCCGGCTCTCCCGCAGTCTAGAAAGTCTGGAATCGATCGCGGGGGCGTCAAGGGGTCGACGTCGGCCGGCCCGGAGGCGTGGACGGCTTGCCGTGGCTGGTGGTGGGCTTCGCCGTCCGGCTCGGCCGGGGCGTCGTCACCGCAGGGGTGGCGGACGTCGGGAGGCTCGCGGTGGGTGCCGTCGTCGCGGACGCCCGCGGCTCCGGGATGAGGACGACGGTGGCCGACTGTGTCGGCGTCGCCGACGTCGCGGACACCGCATCCGGCGTCGGCCCGGTGGTCGGGACGGTGGTCGTGCTGTTGTCCCCGCCGACGGTCGCCGGCCCCTTGCCCCGGGCCTGGCTGAGCGGATCCGGCAACGACCCGGCGTTCCCGAACGGCAGCACGATCATGAGCAGGGCGGCCACCGACGCCGTGGCGAGAATGCCGCCGCCCGCGAGGCGGGTGGGCCGCAGCGGCCCGGAGGCCCAGGCTCGCCCGCGCTCCGTGCGACGGCGACGGCGCAACTCGTCCGGCAACTCGGCGCGCAAGGCCGCCACGGTGTTGATCGGCGCGGCCAGCAGCCCGAGGATCGGCTGCAGCAACATGAGGGTCAAGACGACGCGAACCACTCCGGAGGCCTGGGCCAGCGTCGTCGCGAGCGCCCCGAGCCCGATGGCGGCCAGCGCGACCTCCACTCGGTTCACTCGGACGGCGTCGATCCACGATCCCTCACTGCGCGTCTTCGGCGTCCGCAGGAACACCCCGGCGGGCGCGGTCAGGCCACGCACGCTCGCCGTCGCCACGGTCCATCCGAGAGCGAGCCACAGTCCGAAGGCGCCGACCGCCTCCCGCCAGGAGGCATGGGTGGTCCGGCGCAGCAATGTGATGGAACGAGCGAGGTTGAGCAGCCCGAGCAGCGGCACGGCGACGAGCAGTAGCCCGGACAGGCGGCGGAAGACCAGCCCGTTGCCGAAGGCGAGGTCCAGCACACCGGCGACCAGGAGCGTGCTGAACGCCAAGCCGAGCAGGTCGGCGTACCACTGCAGACCGCCGGACAGGTAGGACCAGCGCTGCGCGAGGGAGAGGTAGTTCTCCGAGTCGCGATTGAACGGCAACAGCGAACGCCAGTGCATGCGCAGGATCTGGATGCCGCCGAAGCACCACCGGAAGCGTTGGCGCTTCAACGCGTCGAAAGTCAAGGGCATGACGCCCTTGCCGAAGGAGCGGTCGACGTGCCGGCCGGTCCAGCCCGCACGCAGCAGCCGCAGCGATAGTTCGGCGTCCTCGGTGATGCACCACTCGTCCCAACCGCCCACGGCCTGCAGCGCCCGCCGGCGGATCAGGCCCATGGTGCCGCCGAAGATGGCACCGTCGTGTTCGTTGCGGCTGACCTGGGACACCGCGAAGAAGAAGGCGTAGGAGTGGTAGAGGCGGCGGAAGTACGGCGAGTTCTGCCAGTCGCGGTAGTCCTGCGGTGTCTGCACGAACCCGAGGCGCCGGTTGCGGGCGAACAGCGAGGCGCACCGGCGCAGGTAGTCGCGCTCGACCAGGTAGTCCGCGTCGACGACGCCGACCACCTCCGCCCGCGGATCGGTAACGGTCAGGGCGAAGTTCAGCGCGCCGGACTTGAAGCCCGGCCAGTTCTCCAGGTGGTAGAACTTGATCTTGTCGGGGTACAGCCGGCAGAAGTCGGCCACCGGCTCCCACAGGGCGCGATCGGTGGTGTTGTCGTCGACCATGACGATCTCGAATGCCGGGTAGTCCATGGCCAGCAGCGACTGGAGCGTCGCGATGACCATTTCCGGCGGCTCGTTGTGCGCCGGAACGTGCACGGACACGAACGGGAGGTGGTCGTTCGGGATCTCCCGCTCGTCCCCGTCCGCTAGCCGGCGTGCCCAGGTACCGCTGGCGAGGACGTCCACCGTCTCCCACACGTACACCAGCCCGAGCAGGTAGGCCATCAGCTCCAGGATCCACAGCAGCAGTCCGGCCATCAGGGATACGGGTCCCAGCCCTGCCTGGAGGGTCCATGCCAGCACGTAGGCGAGGTAGACCGCGCCGGCCATGGCCGCCGTGCCCCAGGCCAACCGCCCGGCGGCGCCCCACCGCGGCGTTAGGAGTTTCCAGCCGATGCACGTGGCCGCCAGGACGCCACCGGCGATCGCGGCCGGCCCGGTGGCCACGCCCAGGACGACGGCCGCAGTGGCGGCGATGTCGGCCAGCAATGTCGCGCCCAGCGCCGTCGCCAGCCAGGACGGCCCGAGCCGGGCGAACGGACTGAACACGGAGACGGTGGCCAGAGGTAGCGCCACCACGCTGACCACGACGAGGGATGCGAGCATCGGCCTGCCTCGGACGAACGGCGCGGAAGCGCCCATGACGGCGACGGGCGGTCAGACAGTACACCGACGGCGACCGGTGTCCACGAACTGCTGGCGGTGCACGAATGGCCCGGTCTAGGCTGATCAAGCGGGGAGGCGCAAAGGGACAAACGTCCCGCTGTGCGGGGGTGGGCACGTGGCGAGTCATCGGCTGGAGCTGATCGCCAAGCTGGCGCCGCCGGAGCCAACGGGACTGCTGCGGCGGCGGTTGCTCGACGTTGCCTCCGGCCGGGTGGGGCTGGTGCTGGCTCCCGCCGGGCACGGCAAGACGACGCTGCTCGGGCAGGTCGCCGCGGCCTTCCCGGGCCCGGTCGCGTGGTACCGCTTCGACGTCGTCGACCGGAGGCCGCCGCAGGCGGCGGCGGGGATCCGCCGGGCGCTGCTCAAACCGTTCGGGGTCGGCACGCCGGCGCAGGATGCCGATCCACAGTCAGATCCGCCGAGTCTGGACCGGCTGGTGGCGGCGCTGCAGGACGCGCCCGCCATCCAGGGTGCGCTGCTGGTGCTGGACGACTTCCACGAGATCGCGGGCTGCGAGTCGGAGCAGCAGCTGGCCCGTTTCATCGCGGCCGCGCCGAGCTGGTTGCATGTGGTCCTCGGGGCGCGGCACGTCGCCACGCTGGATCTCGCCGCGTTGCGGATGTCGGGCGCCGTGACCGTCCTGGACGCCGACGACCTCCGGTTCCGCGCCTGGGAGGTGGAGCGGCTCTTTCGTGACGTCTACCGGGAACCGCTGCCGCCCGAGGACGCCGCGCGGCTCACCCGACGGACCGAGGGCTGGGCCGCCGGACTGGCCATGTTCCACCTGCTCACGGCGGGACGGCCACCCGCTCGGCGGCGGCAGGCGCTGGGCGACCTGGCGCGCGGTTCCCGCCTGGTCCGCTCCTACCTCGTCCGCGAGGTGCTCGGCGACCTTCCACCGCAGCTGCGCGACTTCTTGCGGCGGACCAGCGCGCTCGGCGTCCTCACCGGTCCTCTGTGCGATCGGCTGCTGGACACCACGGGCAGCCAAGCCGTGCTCGAGGAACTCGAGCAGCGGCACCTCTTCACGTCCACTGACGACGACGGCCGCCGTTTCCGCTACCACCAGGTCCTGCTGGACCACCTGGAACTGGAGCTGACCGAGCAACTCGGCCACGACGCCACTCGGGCCTGGTACACCCGAGCCGCCGAGCTGCTGCTGGCCGAGGGGGAGGTCCGCGCCGCATTCCGGGCTTACGCCCGCGCCGAGGATTGGGCCGCCGTCGAGCAGCTGCTGCACCGGCATGGTGCCGAGGTGGTCGCCACGCCGCTGGGCCCGGTGGAAAGCCTGCTGCCCGCCGAGCTGTGTTCCCAGGACCCCTGGCTGCTGTTGGCGAACGCCCGGCGGCTCGTCTCACGCGGCGCCCTGGCGGACGCCGTCGCCACGTTCCGGTTGGCGGGCTCGGTGGCCGAGGACCCGCTGCTGGCCGCCGTCTGCGCCGAGGAAGCACGCGCCGCGGCGTTGTGGCTGCCTGGTGCCGACCCGATCGGTCGCGGCTGGGCCGGTCTCGTGCGTTCGGCGACGCAACGCAGCCCGCGCAGCGCGGCCCTCGCGGCGCTCGACGTACGCGGTCCGGAGGGACGGCTGGCCGCGGGGCTGGCGACGCTGGGCGCCGGTGACCTTGAGCAGGCGGCGACGCTGCTCGCCCAGGCCGCCGATCATCCGGACGCGGGTCTGCGGGTGGTCGCACTCGCCACCTGCGGGCGGGCGGTCCTGGAGATGCTGACGGAGCGTGGCCCGGCACGCCGGGTCCGGGTGACGCCGGACGTCGACCTCGAAGCCGTGATGCTGGATGTCGAGCTCGCGGGCTGGCAGTGGCTCGCGCGAATCGGACGGGCCTTGCTGGAGGCCTCGGCCGGCGATGTCGCGGCTCTGGACCGGTTGGCCGCCGAGGCCGACGCGGTGCGCGACCTCTGGGGGGCGGCTGTCGTCCGGTTGCTGCACGGGGTGGCGATGCGGGACGGCGCGGCCCTGCGGGATGCGGCGGCCCGGCTGACCGACGTGGACGCTCCGGTGCTGGTCCAATGGGCCGAGGTGCTCGCCGTCGCGGCTGCCGGCCCGGGACTGGAGCAGCGGTTGGCCGCCGCTGCTCCGGCTGCCCGCGCAGTGGGGATCCGGGACGCGCTGCCGGTGATCGCGGCGTGGGCGGCAGTTTCGCCGCCGGCCGTGTCATCGGCACCGGCGGCGGGGACTCAGGCCGTGCCGATTGTCGAACCGCCAGAGACCTCGGCGCCCGGGGTCGACGAGACGCCGTCGGCGACGGCGGCTCAGGCAACGGCGGCTCAGGCGACGGCGGCTCAGCCTCTTGTCCTCGACGTCCGGCTGCTCGGCGGGTTCGAGATCTCGGTGTCCGGGGTGGTGATCGACGTCAGCTCGGTCCGGCCACGGGCCCGCTCGACGTTGCGGATGCTCGCCCTCCACGCGGGCGACGTCATGCACCGCGACGTCCTGGCGGGTGCGTTGTGGCCGGACGTCGAGCCCGAAGCGGCGCTGCGCAGCCTGCAGGTCGCGGTGTCCAGCCTGCGCAACCTGCTGGAGCCGACGGCGGCGCGTGGCCAATCCACGTTCCTGTTGCGGATCGGCGACGGCTACTCGCTGGCCATGCCCGCCGGCAGCCGCAGCGACGTGCGCGAGTTGGACGCCGACGTCGCCGCCGCTCGGCAGGCCCGGGCCGGTGGTGACCACGCGGGCGAGCGCCGCGCGCTCGAGCGGGCCGTCGCGGGCTACCGCGGCGAACTGCTCCCCGAGGAGGGGGCCGCCGAGTGGGTGGTGGGGGAGCGCGACCGGTTGCGGCTGGCCGCCGCCACGGCCGGGGAGGCGCTGGCTCTGTGCCAGGCCACTGACGGCGATACCCCCTCCGCAGTGGACACGGCGCGTGAGTGCCTACGCCTGGATCCCTACCGGGACAGCGGATGGCGGCTGCTGGTCGACCTGCACGTGCAGGCCGGGAACCAGGCGGCGGCGCAGGCGGCGCGGCTGCAGCACGGGCGGGTGCTCGCCGAGCTGGGACTTCCCGCCGAGGTCTGACGTCAGATGCGTGACCAAAGCTGCGGGCCCCGGATCACCCGGGGCCCGCTGCCTTTCGTCAATGCGTGTACCGGCTCAGGGAGCGTTGCGAGCCGCCCGCAAGGCGGCGACGAAGCTGGCCGCCCGCGGAGAGCCGAACCCCGTGGTCATGTCCCAGCCGCTCAGTGTCGGCCAGCCGGGAACGGGTCCGGGCGAGACGCTGCCGTCCCCGTTGTACTCCCACACCTGGTTGTCGTCCAGCACACCGCTTGACGCCGTCCCGTACGTCTGCGGAACGATGTCGCGGAAGCTGCCGCCACCGCCGAACGCCGCGCTGGCTGAACCCGGCTGGTCACCCACCTGGTACAACAACGGGTTCAGGAATCCCAGCGGTGGCTGGCCGGCCGACGCCTGCTGCTCGTTGGCCAGGGCGATCAACCCGGCGACCTGCGGCGAGGATGCGCTGGTCCCGCCGTAGACGTGCCAGCCGGGCCGCTGATAGTTGGGGTACGCGGTGATCCAGACCAGGACGCCGCCGTTCACAGCCGCGTTCCATGAGAGGTCAGGAACGCCGCGTGCGTTCCGGCCGATGATGGACGCCTGGGCGCTCTGCCAGGACGGCAGCGAGTAGATGGCGCTGGGACCACCGCCGGTGGCGGCGGGCAGCCACGTCTCGTTCCACACCGGCTCCGACGCTCCGCCGGCCGAGTAGGCGAAGTAGGCGGGGTTGTAGTCGCCGTCGGGCAGGAACGGGACGTCACTGGTCGGCTGCCATGTCCAGCCGTACTGCAGCTGCGTGCCCCCAACCGCGGTCAGGTACGGGCTGGACGCCGGCCAGCCGACCGTGGCGTAGGGGTAGGTCGCCGTCTCGCCGTGCTGCTTGGCGACGCCCGTCGTCCCGTCGTCCCCGGAGGAGGCCAGCACGGTGTCACCCTTGGCGGCGGCTTCCCGGTAGATGGCGTCGAACCGGGCGGTCTGCTGGGCGGCCGCCCCGCCGAACGTCTGCTCGGTGATGCCGAAGCTCTGCGAGATGATCGTGCCCGGTGGGTAGGTCTCGATCGCCTGCTGCAGCGCGTTGAACAGGTTCGGGAAGCCCTGAACACCCTCGGTCTCGGCCGGCGGCACGCCGATGAGGACGATGTGCGCCTTGGGCGCGATGGCGTACGCCCACTCGATATCGAGCGTGGCCTCACCCGACCAGCCGGCCGCGGCGCATTGACCCGACAAGCCCGTGCCGCCGCCGTTGCACCCGTTCTGGAAATTGGGCCTGCCCTGCGGGTACACGGCGTCGAAGTCAGGGTCCGGCAGGCTCGGGAAGAACACGTCGTGGAACGTCTGGAGGTCCTGGGCCGCGGTGGGGCTGCCGTAGGCGTCCAGCAGCACGATCGTCTGCCCCGCCCCCATGTTGCCGCTTGCATGCAGCGCGTCCACGCCGTAGGCGGCCGCGATCTGCGCCGGTGTGTAGCAGTGGATCCAGGCGTACGTCTTGACCGTCCCCGACGGATCAGGGCTCGGCGCGGTGCAGGCGTCCCCGGCCGCGTTGACCGGCTCAGGTGCATCGGGTGCCTGCACGGCGTGCGGTACCAGTACCGGGCCGGCGGCCGTCACGGCCGTTCCGGGACCGGCAGCCACAACGGCAGCGACCAAGCCCAGAGTCATGATCGAGCCGGCCAGTAGACGTGTGCGCATGGACCCTCCCTCAGAGCGCCTCCCCAGGTCAGGGCGACGCGTGCACCGACCCGCACATCCTGGCGTATTCGTTCACTTCTGACGCAAGAACGCAACTTGTCGCCCCGCGTAACCGCATGGTTTGTTTCAGCGACGCCCACGTGCCGGCGGCGCAATGCATGGCCCACGCTTCAAGATCGAGTGTGCGCATAGTGCTGGTTTTGATCATCGGGATCGGCAATATGCGCACACTCGATCTTGAGCAAGCACGAGCACGGCGTGGGGGCGGCGGGGCCCGCCCGGGGCGCGGCGGCCCCCCCCCGCCCCCCCGCGGCGGCGCGGGGGGGCGGGGCCCCCCCCCGGGGGGGGCGCCCCCGCCCCGCCCCC
>Ga0081539_10002837_pt1 | contig 23114 bp, 15 predicted proteins | sample TabmetS4T2R2_FD_71023 | JGI IMG/M metagenome (GOLD analysis project Ga0081539, IMG submission 71023) | Tabebuia heterophylla rhizosphere microbial communities from the University of Puerto Rico - S4T2R2 | ecosystem: Host-associated > Plants > Roots > Rhizosphere ...
GTGTGTTGACCAGGCCGGGGGTGACCAGGCACCCGGACGCATCCAGGACGTGCCCGGCGGACGGCGGCGGGTCGGCCGGTCCGCCGAGCGCGCTGACCATCCCGTCCGTCACGGCGACCCAGCCGCCGGGGATCTCGCGGCGCGCCTCGTCGACCGTAGCGATCAGCTCCGCCCCGCGCACCAACAGATCAGCGGGCCGGCTGTCTGGTGGATGGCTTTCGCTCACGGGTCGCTCCGTTGCCCGGCGTGACCCGGGCGGCCGGTGCCGCGCGGTGCCCACGGCGCGGACCGCGCGCGGGAGTGCCGGTGCTGGATCGGACCGGTTCGCCCGTCGGTCGGGCGCCGGTCGATCCGCGGCTCGACCCCCTGCCGCAGCGCGATGTGCTCCGGCTTGATCGGTGCCTTCACCAGCGGCAACCCGGTGGCGTTCCGGATGGCCGCGGCCACGGCCGGCACGACACTGCAGATCGGCGGCTCGCCGACACCCTTCCAGCCGACCGGCATGCCGGGCTCCGGAGCCTCGACGAACGCCGCCACCACCTCCGGCGCGTCCACGATGGTGGGAATCACGTAGTCCTGCAGATTCGGGTTGACGATGGCGCCGTCACGCACGACGACCTCCTCCATCAGCGCCAGACCCATCCCCTGCACGATGCCACCTTCGACCTGACCCAACAGCTGCGTCGGGTTGACCACGACGCCGACGTCCTGAGCCGAGGCCACCTGAACGACGCGGACCAGGCCCAGGTCGATGTCGACGTCCACCACCGCACGCTGGGCGGAGTACCCGAACGCCACGTACAGCGGCTCGGCGTCGCCGAATGTGCCGGTCTTGCGATGCGCGAATCGCTCGGTGGCCCGGAAACTCAGCCCCGGCGCCGCCTCCGCGATCCGCAGGAACGGTTCGCCGTCGAGGGTGACGTACCCGTCGGCCAGCCCCAGCCGGTCCTGCGCCAGCTCCCGTTTGCGGGCGACGTGCTGCAGCAGCCGCTCCCGGACCGTCGAGCACGCCAGGTGCACCGCGCTGCCGGAGGCCATGGTCTGCCGGCTGGCGGAGGTCGATCCCGCGGAGGCGATCAGCGTGTCCGGCTGGTCCACCACGACGTCGTGCACGCCGAGGATGCCGCGAGTGATCTGCTGCGCCACGGTGACGAAGCCCTGTCCCACCTCGGCGCACGCACAGTGGATCGTGGCGACGCCGTCGCGGAGCAGGCAACTCGCGGTGGACTCGTCCGGCAGCCCCTCACCGAACGCCAGGTTCTTGATGGACACGCCGTACCCGACGCCGCGGCGGACTGCCCCCCGGTCGCGTGGCGTCGCCACGGCACGGCCCACGCCGCCGGGCAGGTCCAGCGCGCCGGCGTCCGGCGGCAGGTCCGGCGGCATCGGCAACGCCGCACACTGCTCGATCACCTCGCACACCGGCGTCGCGCCGTCCAGCACCTGCCCGAAGGCGAGCCGGTCGCCGCGTTCCAGAGCGTTGCGCAGCCGGATCTGCACGGGATCCAGACCCAGCTCGGCCGCGAGCAGGTCCATCTGCGCCTCGTGTGCGAACGCCGCCTGCGGGACGCCGAAGCCGCGCATGGCGCCGCACGACGGGTTGTTGGTCCGGACCGCCCAGGCGTCCACCCGAACGTTGGGAATGCGGTAGGGACCCTGGACCAGGGTGGCCGTGTTGGTCAGCACCACCGCGGACGTCGAGGCGTAGGCGCCGCCGTCCATCATGACGCGGGCCTCCATCGTGACCAGCCGGCCCGCGCGATCCGCCTGGTGGCGCAGCCAGATGCGCGCTGCGTGCCGCTGCCGGTGGCCGAGGAACGACTCCTCCCGCGAGTAATGCATCTTGACCGGGCGGCCGCTGTCCAGCGCCAGCATGCAGGCGTGGATCTGGAACGTGACGTCCTCCCGGCCGCCGAACGCCCCACCGACACCGGACAGTCGCAGCCGCACCTTCTCCGGCGGGAGTCCGGTGGCCCACGCGATCTGGTCGCGGTCGGAATGCATCCATTGCGTGGCAACGGAAAGCTCCACGCCACCGTCCGGCGTCGGCACGGCGAGCCCCGCCTCCGGCGCGAGGAAGACGTGGTCCTGCCGCTCCAGCTCGTATGTCGCCTCGACGCTCACCTCACCGCGGACGTCCGGGTCCCCGGCGCTGAACTGGACGTGCCGGTAGATGTTTCCGTGCGGATGGATGGCTTCGGCGGTCAGCGCGTCCCGCGGGTCGAGGATGGGCGTCAGCGGCTCGTAGACAACCTCGACGGCGCGGGCGGCCCGCTCCGCGATCACCGGGTCCTCCGCCGCGACGATGGCGACCGGCTCGCCGATGTACCGGACGTAGTCCATGGCCAGAACGAGTTCGTCGCGCACGGCGAGACCGAACATCACGTCGCCGGGCACATCCCACGACGCCAGGACTGAATGCACGCCGGGGATCGCCTTGGCGGGCGCAGTGTCGATCTTCATGATCCGCGCGTAGGGGTGCGGCGAGCGCAGCGTGGCGCCCCACAGCATGCCGGGCGTGGTGAGGTCGTTCGCGTACTCGAACGTGCCGGTGACCTTGCCCGGGCCGTCCGGCCGCCGGGCCCGCTCCCCTACCGCCCCGTCGATCATCGGCGACGTCACGAGTCCACGCCCTGACGGCGCTGGGCGGCCAGCTCGACAGCGGCGAGGATCCGGCCGTATCCGGTGCACCGACACACGTTGCCGTAGAGCGCCTCGAGGGTCTCTTCGCGTGCCGGATCGGGATTGCGGTCCAGCAGATCGGTCACCGCCAGCACGAAGCCGGGAGTGCAATACCCGCACTGCACGGCCCCGGCGTCGACGAAGGCCTGCTGGACGTCGCTCAGCGCGCCGTCGGCATCGGCGAGCGAGGCGACAGTCTCCACGTCGGCGCCGGCCGCCGCCGCGGCGGGCATGAGGCAGGCGCAGGCGAGGTGACCGTCGATGCGAACCGCGCATGCACCGCACCGGCCGTGACCGCAGGCGAGCTTCGGCCCGTACACCCCCAGCCGGTCCCGCAGCACGGCCAGCAGGCTCTCGAACCACCAGGCGTCCTTGACGGTCCGCGGCTTCCCATCCACCATCAGCTCAAAACTCACACTCTCATCACTCATGACGCCCTCCTTCCAGGGCGGCCACCCCGCGGGCGAGCAGCCGCGCGGCGAGGACGCCGAGGGCCTGGCGGCGATATGCAGCGCTCGCGACGTGGTCCTCGGGCGGGTCGACGCCGCGCCGCACGAGCTCGCCCACCTCGGCAACGGCGTCCGGATCGGGCGACCCGCCACCGCTCCAGTCGATCGCCTCGGCAGCGACCCGCTCCGCCTCTGGCACGGTGATCGGCGTGGCGGCGGCATTGCCGAAACCGAACCGCACCGATCGGGCCAGCCGGTCAACGACGATCGCCGCGCTCGCGGTGGCGACGAACTGGGCGTTGCGCGGGCCCACCTTGACGTAGTCCTGAGCGCCCGGCAGCACCGGCACCAGAACCGCCGTGAGCAACTCACCAGGATTGATGGCACAGCGCCCAGGCGCGGTGCAGAATCCGTCGAACGGCATGAGCCGCGTACCCGTGAGTGAGCGCAGTTCCAGGTCTGCTCCGAGAGCGAGCAGCACGGGCAGCAGGTTGCGGTAGGGCTGGGCGCTGACGACGTTCCCACCGATCGTCGCCTCCGCCCGCACCAGCGGGGTTCCGAGGTTCGCCGCTGCCCGGGCGAGCCCCGGTGCAGACGCCGCGACGGCGTCGAGCAAGGCGGCGACGGGGGTAGTGGCGCCGATCCGCAGGACGCCGGGCGCGTCGTCGCTCCCCCCGCGCAGCTCGCTCACTCCGCGCAGCTGCGCAACTCGGCGCAGCGAGATCAGCCCGGCCGGAGCCGTGGTGCGCCACAGCAGTTCCGGCATCAATTCGGTGCCGCCGGCGACGTACGCCGCGTCCGGACGGCGTTCCCGGCTCTCGACGGCCTCCTCGATGGTCTCCGGGAGGGCGAACGCGGGGCGATCGATGATCATCATGGGCACACCCCGCTCAGCTGATGGACGTCCCGTCGTCGTGCCGATGGAAGACGTGATTCGACCACGCCACCATTGCGACTGACAACGCATCGTGCGGTTCGGCGCGGCTGTGGTGCGATTCACAGTGGCAAACGCGGTGAAAATCCCGGGAGGCGCACCGTGCAGGTCGCCGGTGTGGTGCTGGCAGGAGGCGAGGGCAGCCGCTTCGGTGGGCCCAAGGCCCTCGCGCAGCTGGACGGCGTGCGCTTGGTCGACCGCGCGGTCCGCACGCTGCGGGACGCCGGCTGCCGGCCGGTCTGCGCCGTCCTTGGTGCGGCCGTGACCGAGGTTCCCGACGCGGACGCCGTCGTCGTCAATCCGGAATGGCGCTCCGGACTGGGCTCGTCGCTGCGCGCCGCGCTGGCCGCGGACGCACTGCAGAACGCCTCGGCGGCACTGATCGTGCTCGTCGACCAGCCCTGGATCGCCGCCGAGGCGGCGCGTCGGCTGATCGAGGCCCACCAGGCGGGGACGACGCTCGCGGTCGCGACGTACGACGGGGTCCGCGGGCATCCCATCCTCATCGGACGCGAGCATTGGGCCGGCGTTGCCGCGCTCGCCGTCGGCGACGTCGGGGCGCGGCACTACCTCGCCGAACACCGGGACGAGGTCGTCGAGGTGCCGTGCGAGGCGGGCTCGCCGCGTGACGTCGACACCCCGGACGACCTGCTGCGGTGACCCCGCAGAGCGGATCTCGATCACGACACCCGCTGCAAGCAGGCTGTTGAGTCCCCGTTGAGCCGTCGTGCAGTCCCCGCCAAGAGCGGCGCCGACACTGGACCGCACGCCTCGGAGGGGAGCTTTCACGATGTCTCATCGGATCCCGGTCTACGTGTACGCGAACGACCCGATCTCGCAGGCCGGCGTGGCCAGCCAGCTGCGACCCCGACCGGAGACGGTCATCGTCGACCAGGCGGATCTGGACCAGGCCGAGGTCGCCATCGTGGTCACGGAGACCGTCGACGACGACATTCTGCGGGTGCTGCGCGCCATCCAGCGCGGCAGCGCGCCGCGCACCGTGCTGATCGCGGCGGCGCTGGACGAGGCGGCCGTGGTGGCCGCCGCAGAAGCCGGGGTCTCCGCGCTGCTGCGCCGGGCCGAGGCGACGCCCGAGCGGCTGGTGGCCGTCGTCACCCGGGTGTGCGCCGGTGAGGCGGAGGTCCCAGCCGATCTCCTGGCCCGCCTGCTCGGCCAGGTCGGCAAGCTGCAGCGGCAGATCCTTGCCCCGCGCGGCCTGCGGTTCTCCGGGCTCAGCGAGCGGGAGATCGAGGTGCTCCGGCTGGTCGCCGAGGGCCTCGACACCGGGGAGATCGCCCGTCGCCTCGCCTTCAGCGAGCGGACGATCAAGAGCATCCTGCACGACGTCACGACCCGGCTGCAGCTGCGCAACCGGGCCCACGCCGTCGCTTACGCCGTGCGGGAGGGCCTGATCTGAGAGATACGGCCCACCGGCTCACTCATCTTGACCCTGGAACGGCACCCGGTCACGCTGGGTAGGGTCGTTGGGGGAGACGAGAGGTCTGGAGTGGGCCATGGCACGGCTCAGCGCGCTGGAGATCTACCAGGTCGCCAGGGCCGCCGGATTCACCCGCGATGACGCCGTCACGTGGACGGCGATCGCGCTCGCGGAGTCGGGCGGCAATCCCCGCGCGCACGCAACCGGGATCGAGGACTCCCGTGGGCTCTGGCAGATCAACCTCGACGCGCACGCCAACAAGTGGGGGGATCTCTACGATCCGCTGACCAACGCCCGTGCCGCGTTCGACGTCTCGCACCACGGCACGACGCTGCGGCCCTGGTCGGTGACTCACGCCAACAACCGGGGAACGCCTCGCGACTATCGGCGATACCTGGACGAAGCGCAGGATGCCGCTCAGAGGGACCCGGGTGGCGGGTGGACCGGCCACGCGGCCGCGGTGAGCGTGGCGACGGCGAGCAACGGGGCCGGCGCCGACGTCACCTCGCTGTCCTTCGACGGGGTCGACCATCAAGGACCGACCTGCCAGCCGATTTCCGACGCGAAGCTCGCCGACACCTTCGGCGCTCCGCGCTCGGGCGGTCGCAAGCACCTGGGGGTCGACATCTTCAAACCCGAAGGCACCCCCATTCACGCGATCGCAGGCGGCACAGTCGTCCAGGGATTCGACAACTCCCTCGGCGGCAAGGTGGTGCGGATCCAGGGCGACGATGGGCGGTACTACTACTACGCCCACCTGAAGGACCACACCATGGATCACCTCAAGGTGGGCCAGCACGTCAACGCCGGGCAGGTGATCGGCGGCGTCGGGCACACCGGGGACGCCGCGGGCACACCTAACCACCTGCACCTTCAGGTGCGGGAGAACGGGCAGTGGATCAACCCGTACGAGTTCCTGCAGGGCCTGCCGGACATCGAGGACGTTGTCGGGACGACGCCGACGGGCCTCCCGGCGGACCCGTTCGCCATCGATCCCGGCGCCCCGCCGTCCGTCGCCGACAGCGATCATGACGGCCTCACCGATCTGTTCGAGGCGCTGTTCGGCACGGATCCGAACCAGGCCGACACCGATCACGACGGGCTGTCCGATGCCTACGAGACGGGCGTCAGCCACACCGATCCGCTGTCCGCCGACACCGACCATGACGGCATCTCCGACGCCGTCGAGGTGGCGCGGGGGTCGGATGCCGGGCTCGCGGCGGTGCCCGCCGCCGTTCGGGCCCAGCAGTTCGGCGGCCTCGCGACCCTGGACAGCGACCACGACGGCCTCAGCGACCTGTACGAGCAGCGGATCGGCACCGACCCGATGAAGGCCGACAGCGACATGGATGGCCTCAGCGACGCCGACGAGGTCGCGCGCGGGAGCAACCCCCTGTCCATGGACAGCGACAACGACGGACTCACCGATCCGTTCGAAGCCGCCGCCGGAACCCTGGAGCCGTCGGCGCCGACGGGCACCTCCGCGACGGGCTTGCCGGGACCGGGTCAGGGCGCAGGCCTGGGCGCCGGGGTGGGGGCGGACGCCGCGGGCGGGCACCTGGACGACCTGCTGGACGACGACCCGACCACCTAGTCAAGGTTCCCGAGCCGCCGCTGCCGTTTCTTGATCAGGTGGATGTTTGCTTGATCAGGTGGATGAAATTGCTGTTGATCATGACCGTGGGCAGCATTTTCGTCCACCTGATCATGAAGGGACCGGCTGGTCGGAGAACAGGTCCGCCAGGATCCCCTCGCACGTCCTGGTCACGCCGCGCGCCGCGAGCTGCAGCGGACGCCCGGACGTCGGCGACTCCGCCACCCGATGCCAGCGTGACAAGGCATCCATGGCTGCCGTCCGCAGCTGCTCGACCGATGCGTGCTCGGGCAGGCCGAGCCGGGCCGCCGGGCTGTGTCCCGATCCGCCGAGCAGCTGATCCATCTCCGGCTCCAGCCGGCCGGGTACGTCGATGGACCCCGAGCGCAGGTCGTTCAGCAGGCGCACCTCGACGAACTCGTGCGCCGAGGACGTCACCTCCTCCGCGGCGGACTCCAGCAGCGCGGGCTCGGCGCAGCCACCGCGCCGGACCACCGCCCGCACGGTGGCCAGCGTGGATCGCGCGCGCAGCAGCTTGCTGCGCTGGGTGAACTGTCGCAGCAGCACGGTGCGCAGCTCGTCCAGCCCACTGCGGCCGGTCAGCTCCTCGGCGAGTTCGGTGGCGGATCGCACCTGACCGGTACGGATCAGCATCACCGACAGGCGGACGCCGAACAGTCCCAGCCGGTCGATGAGGTGGCGCCGCTCGATCTGCGTGAGGCTGACCTCGGCGTCCTCATCGGTCATCCGATCGGCGGTGAGCAGCAGATCCTGGGCCACCTCCTCCGGCTGCGCCGCGATCCGGGTCAGCGCCCGGTACTCCTGCTCGGTGAGCGTCGTCCCCGCCTGGCCGAGCAGCCCGGCGACCGGGATGACCAGCGGGCACAGCCGGCGAATGCGCTGATCCCGCTGGTACCGCAGCGCCACCCGGGCCGCGACGTCGAGAGCGTCCAGCCGGCACGAGCCGATCTCGTCCGCCCGGGACAGCACGCCGACAGCGTTCACCGGCGTCCCGCGGCCGAGTTCGTCGTCGTGGAACGCCTCCAGGAACCGGACGTCGCTGGCGTGCGTGTGCCGCAACAGGTACAGCACGGCGTCGGCCACCGGCGGGCGGTCGTCGTCCGTGGCCAGCAGGACCGATGTCCGCTGGGAGACTTCGGTGGACAGCGAGGCGATGCCCGGGGTGTCGATCAACGTGACGTCGCGCAGGCGGGACGACGGCCAGCGGACCTCCAGATGATCGATCTCCTCGATCGGGGCACCCAGATCGACGTCGATCGCGCCGCCCTCTCGACGGAACGGCCGGACCTCCTGACGCCCGTCCCGCCGATAAGCGATCACCCGCGGGCTGTCCGCGCCGACGTACCAGGTGACGAGCTTGGTGCACTCCCCCGCGTCGGTGGGCGCCAGCTCCTCGCCGACCAAGGCGTTGAGCAGCGTGGACTTTCCCGCCTTGACCCGGCCCGCGATGGCGACGCGCAGTGGCTGCGCGAGACGCCGCAGCGCCTCCTCCAGTTGGGTACGGGACGGTTCATCCGCCGCGCGCTGGAGTGCCATCCGGGTCAGCGACTCGACGGCGGCCATCAGCGGATCCTGCGCCGCGACGTATGTCACGCGGCGCCCCGCTGCTGCCGGCCACCGCGGCCGAGCGCCTCGATCTCCTGCGTCTTCTGCGCCAGTTCGTCCGCACGGGCGCGGCGCTCCTCGGGCCCCAGCTGCACCGCCCGCTGCGCGACGGCCAGAGCCCGCTGCGACGAGGCATGCAGCACGGAGGCGCGGGCCTGGAACTCGTCGCGCAACTCACGCCGGGTGCGCCGCAAGGAGTCCTGGCAGTCCTTGCCGACGACGAAGGCGGCCTCGTCCAGATACCGCCGGCAAGCGATCTTGGCCTGCTGCCGGCGGTAGGCGAGCTGACGCTCCTTCTCGTCCCGCATCAGCTTGCGACCGATCCCAGCGCCGAGCACCAGCGCCAGCGGGCCCATCGCGGCGAGCAGCAACAGGTTCCCGCCCAGCACGCCGAACACCAGGGACGGCACGAGGACGGCGGTCCGCCCGGCGAAAACCATGCGGGCGACTCGACCCCCGCCGGGGATCGACATCTGGGCACCGTCCAGGGTGAGCCCGCGCAGCACCTCGCCGGGTGCGGTCAAGCCGAGCTCCAGCGGAGCCTGTGACTCCATGGCGAACGCCTCGGCCACGTCCGCGGCCAACTGCTCGGCCCGGTCATTGAGCAGGTCGTAGTTCGCGGTGGCGGCCTCCACCACCTGGCGTTGCAGCCAGACCTCGATGTCCGGCCACGTCTCCTTCGGGTCCCCCTGGTCGATGACGGCTTCGACGTCGCGGGTCAGGCCGCGCATCCGCTCCTGCAGGTCGTACTTCACGTCGGCGAACAGGTCCTCGACGCCGTCGAAGAGCGACTGCTGCCAGCCCGTGCTGGTGTCCACCAGCCGCCGAGTCCGCTCGGACGTGCGCTGCAACTGCTGGACTACCCGCTCGGACTCCTCCGGCCGCTCGATGACTCGCTGCTCGGCGGTGACCTCCAGCTTCAGTTGCTCGCGGGCGAACTCGATGTCCCTGGACGCCGCCGTCACCGCTTCCTTCTTGGCGGCTTCCACCACGGCGGTACGCAGCCAGGTGAACAGCGGAGCGAAGCCGGACTCTTCGTTCAGTTGTTGCATCCGCCACGCGCGCAGCCGGAGGAAGGACGACACGGGGATGATCGGCAGGTCGATGCCCGCCCGGGCGAGGTGGCCGCGGTCCAGTTCGACGATGCGCCGCCATTCCGGGTACAAGTCCGTCTTGGTGACCACGCAGGCGGCGGCGGGGCACCGCTGCAGTGCCTGCCGGAGGAAGTCGAGTTCGGGCTCGGTGAGCTCCTGTGAGGCGTCCGTCACGAAGATCATGCCGCAGGCCTGGTTGAGGGCGCTCAGCGTCACGACGCCGTGAGCGGACTCCAGACCCCCGACGCCCGGGGTGTCGACGAGGCAAAGGCCCGAGCGCAGCAGGCGGTGCGGCAGACGCACCTCGACCGATCGCAGCCGCCGCCGCCAGTCCGACGGAGCAGCCTCGGACACGAGCTCGAACAACTGGTCGATGTCGACCGGCTCCTCGACCGACGCCGCCTTGGGGTCATCGGGTGCGTCGAGATGCGCGACGGCCGAGGGCGGCGAGCCGAAGCGGATCGCCGTCGGGACCGCCGTGACGATGTCGGCGTCCACCGGACAGATGTCCGTCTGCAGCAGCGCGTTGACCAGCGTGCTCTTGCCCCGCTTGAACTCCCCCACGACGGCGACCCCGAGCGTCTGCCCGGCGAGCCGCTCCCGTGCGACGGCGAGGTGACGACCGAGGTCCGGCCGTTCGTGCCGCGCGGCCAGGCGCTCCCCCTCGTCGAGGGCCGCGACGACCCGCGCGACCGGGCTGCCCGGCGGCTCCTCTGCCGGGCCGTCGGGGTACGCCCGCGCCGAGGGTGGTGGGCTCGGCCGGGCGCCTGGCGCCGGTGCGGTAGTCGACCGCCGGCTCGGCTGTTCTGGCGGTTGTGTCGGCTGGGACGCCGATCGCGGCCTCGGTTGCGGCGTCCGCTCGGCTCTGGGCTCGGCTCTGGGCTCGGCTCTCGGCTCGGCTCTGGGCTCGGCTCTGGGCTCGGGTCTCGGCTCGGCTCTGGGCTCGGGTCTCGGCTGCGGTCTCGGTTGCGGCGTCGGCTTCGGTTCGGGCTCGGGCGGCGGCTGCGGCGTCGGCTCCGGTTCCGGCCGGGCCGGCGCGGGGGCACCCGTTTCCTCGGGCTCCTGCCAGCCCAGGTACTCCCCGCAGCCCGCGCAGAACTGCACACCGGCGGCGTTCTGCCGCCCGCAGTTCGCGCACGCGGTCATCGCAGTCCTCCAGGCCGACGTTCTAAGGGCTGCCTGAGGTGTCGGCCCCCGCCCATTCTGGCAAATCCCCAGTCCGGCCGGGTCGGATGCCGGGGTCAAGGTGGTCCGCGAAGGGGATGAATGCCTCGTCGCCCGATCCGCCAGAGGGTAGATTCCAGGGAATCGGACTCGGCAGTCGGCGAGGGCAAGAGGGGGCGGAGTGGCCGCAGTCGTATGCGGGCACTGCGGGGCCAGCAATCCCGCGGGATCGCGGTTCTGCGAGAGCTGCGACGGGTTCCTCGACTGGGAGGGCGCTCCCGCCGAGGAGGAGCCGGCACCCGCGCGCCAAGAGGCAGTCCGCCCACCCGCTGCGCGTCAGGAGGCCGCCGTCGCGGCATCACCGACGACCGGAGCGGCGGCCCGTCCACCCGTTACCCCGGCTGCCGGCACCAGCCAGCCCGGGCCCGCACCGGCCGCAACGGCCATGACGATGACGCCGCAGCAGGCCGCGTCGTCCTCCCCCAGCACGCCGACCAGCACGCCGGCCGGCCCGCCGCAGAGCACCACCAATCCCACGCTGCAGCTGAACCAGTGCTCGTGGTGCGGCACCGTCAACGACCCGCAGCGCCGGTTCTGCCACCACTGCGGGGACTGGCTGGTGACGCCGAGCGCCCTGCCTCCGACACCGCCCCCCACCCTCCGCAAGCGCCTGCGGCGACGCTGGTGGGGCGGGGACCGGAACCCCTACCAAGGCAGTCTCACCAGATCCACCATCGGCTTCCGGATCCTCGCTTCGGTGATCTCGCTGGTGGTCATCGGGACGGTCCTGACGGTGGCCGGCTTCCATCCGATCCGCCGCTTGACCGACTACGCCGGGCACGTCCGGGGGACCGGTCGCATCGAGGGCGTCACGGCGACAGCCGAGCCCGCCGCCGGTAGTCCGGCGGAATGGGTGGTGGACGATGTGCGGGGTCGTGGCTGGTCGACCGAGTGGACGGCGGCCTCCACCGGGAATCCGGCGTCGGCCTGCACCGATCAGCCCGTCCCTGCGACCGCAGGCGTCCTTACCCTCACCCTGCCCGCGCCGACCGATGTCCGTGAGATCGGCTTCGAGGGCGGCCTACCGGACGGCGACGGCGAACGCCGCTCACGCTGGCGCCCGAAGACGATCGAGCTGCGCTGGGACGGCGGCGAGTGCCAGACCGTGAACCTTGCCGACTCCGGCGGGCTGCAGCGCTTCGGCGTCGACCGGGGCACCGTACGCGGCGTCCGGGTGACGATCGTCGCGGGTTACGCGCCGACCCCTGCCAAGTCGCGGCTGGTCGACATCGGCGAGATCACCTTCTGGCATCGCTGAGCCGCGCACGCCCGTATTAGCCCGCGACTTGCTGCCCGCCCGCGCGTTACACATCGGATGCCGCGTTACACATCGGATGCCGGTCTGGCGTGCCATGGGAGCGCTCCCAAAACGGCATTCGATGAGTAATGCGGCAGTCGGCGAGTAATGCGGATCTCATGCGCCGCTTGGGGAGTGGCCCAGTCCGGGTCTGGTCCACGGGCCGCCGCTCTTGTGGTCGGCGTTCGCAAGTCGACTCGGTGAGAGTCGCCCAGGACATCGTTGTCCAGCGCCACTTGCGCCCGTGGTACCGAGTCTTCCTGCGAACACTGCTTGGAAAGCCACGGTGCGGACCATACGCGGCCATCAAGAGCAGGACTGTGAGCGCGGGAGGGGCGGTCAGCCCGTGGCCTCAGCCACCCGGCAGGTCGTCGGGGTCAGGCCGCCGGGCGGACTGGTGCAGAACTGCTGTGCCTCCGCCGCGGTCGCGAACCCGGTCGCCACGACGACGAGCCCCTGCCGGTAGCCCAGCGAGGGAACCTTGGTCACCGGGATGACGGCCCCCTGGATACCGCGGTCCGTCAGCTCCTTGAGCCCGGCGTTCGCCTGGACCTCTTCCTGATACGGATCGTTGATCACCGCCACCCAGCCCACGACGCCGGATCCTGAGCCGGAACCCGTCCCGGAACTCGTCGTCGGGGTACTGCCGGAACCGCCACCACCGCCGGTCCCGCCGCCATTACCGGACGACGCCGTCGCGCCGGGGCTTCCGGCTGACGTCACGCACGCCTCCTCGCTGAGCGGCGAGGCGGCGGTCTCCCCCTGCTTCGCCACGACCTGGACGCAGTGCTTTCCCGACGGGATGTCGATCGGCGCCTCAAAGACCCCCGGCGTGATCGGCGAACCGACCTGGCCTTTGTCCAACAGCACGAGGTGGGCATTCTGCGGATCCCCCTGCCAGCGCACCGTGTACCGGCCGCCGTCGGCCGGCGTCACGGTGACCCCGGTGGGCGCGGGCAGGCGCCCGTCCGGTGTCGTGGCGCACTGCTTTTCGCTCTCCGGCCCGGCAAGATCCTTGCGGACCGCGGCCACCGTGAAGCACACCGTGGTGGACGGCTTGTCGATCTTGGCATCGAAGGCCGCAGCACCGCCCGGGACGTCCTTCACGGCTGCCACGGTGCCGCCCTCGTCCATCTGCTTCACGACGTAGCCAGTGGCCCGATCGACCGGCGTCCACTTCAGGTGGATCTGGTCAGCCGCGGTCGCCTGGGCCACGACCTCGGTGGGTGCCTCGGGAGCGACGTCCGCCTGCGTGGCGCCCTGGACCGAGCTCGTCCGCAGCAGTAGCAGGACCAGCCCCGCGATCGCCGCCACCAGCAGCATGACCGACATGACCAGCCCGCGGGTCAGGATCGGCTTGTGCTGCATCGCCGCGTCGATCACCGGCCGGCTGGGATCCGGTACGCCGGCCCGGGCAGCGGGCGAACGAGGTGTCCCCGGCGGCGGTCCGCCGCCGAGCGGTTCGCCGATCACCTGGAACGGCCGGTGCACCGCCGTCCCGCGGAGGAAGGGGTTACGCGGTCGCACCCGCACCCGAGCCGTCGCCTTGCCGCCGACCGGGACGAGCACCCGGTCCGGCGTCACCTTGAAGCCGAGCTCCTCGTCCTTGTCGGTGGCGACCAGTTGCAGCTGAACGGGCGAGTTTCCCCAGTTCGTGAACTGCACTCGATGGGTGGCGACCCACCGGCCGCGGGAGGTCACCGGCACGATCGCGGACTGCAGGTCGAACACCCGGCCGACCTCGAGATCGCCCTCCTCGACGACGCTGCGCTGATCGTCCAGGGTGGAGATGGCACGCACCCCGAACGGCAGCGCCTCCTCCGGTGCCTCAGCCCGCAGCGGCGGAGTGAGGACGACGAGCGCGCTCTCCTCCTTGCCGGGATAGACGGGCAGCTCCGGCGGATGGACCTGCCACCAGTCGGCGTCCAGCCCGACGACGTCGATCCGGAAGGACTCCACCAGCGTGCCGGGGTTACGCACCTTGACCGACACCTGCGCCTGGCCGCCGGGCTCCGCACGCAGCCGCGTCGAGTCCAGCGTCAGGACGGGCTCGTTCATGGCAGAACGGTAATGCGCGCAGATCCCGCGTGGGGGCGTCGCCCGAAGGGGCAACGGATGCTGCCCTCCCGGTCGCCCGGCCCCCCACGACCGCTGAATAGAGCGGATGCCAACCTCGATGGGACGAGGGGAGGTTTCGTGATCCACGAGGTCGACCAGGCGCTGCGCACGCTGATCCGCCAGGAGGCGATCGGTGACACGGATGTCGAGGTCGTCTTCGACGCCCCCACGAAGGACTGGGCCAGCCGGCGCAACGCACCGACGATCGACGTCTACCTCTACGACATCCGCGAGGACATGCGCCGCCGGGAGCGGGGCCGGGTCAACGAGTACGACGACAACCATCGCGTTGTCGCCCGGCACCTGCCGCCACGGCACTTCAAGCTCTCCTACCTCGTGACGGCGTGGACGCAGCGGCCCGAGGACGAGCACCGGCTGCTGTCATCGCTGCTGTCCTGCTTCCTACGGCACGACGCCATCCCGACCGACCTGCTCGGCGGGCCGTTCGCCGAGCTCGGGTTGCCCGTGCCGCTGACGGTCGGGCTGCCGCCGCCGGAGGACCGCGCATTCGCCGACGTGTGGTCCGCCCTCGGCGGAGAGCTCAAGCCGTCGCTGGACGTCGTCGTGGTGGCGCCGGCGGACACCGGGCAGCGCTACGAGGCCGGTCCGCCCGTGGTCCGCCCGCCGCGCGTCGTCATTGGCGGCCAGCAGGGCTGGCCCGGCGAGGAATCCCGCGAGGCGCGCCGTCCCAACGACGGCAACGGCGACGACGAAGGAGCTGGGGACGGCGGACCCGGCGGGCCCGGCGAACGCCCTCCGTCGGACAAGCAACCCGCCATGCGCCGCACCCGGAAGGCGGGGCGCGCGTGACGGCCGCCGCGCCGGGGCCGTCTCCTGAGCCGTCGCCGGAGCCGTCGCCTGGGCCGTCTCCAGGGCGGTCTCGTGGATCCCCGTCGGGGCTGGCCCACCTCTTCGCCCGGGTCTCCCTTGTGGAGGCCCGGGTGCGCGCGATGGTGGACCACCGCAGGCAGGACGACCCCGCCCCCGACGACCCGTTCCGCGGCCTCTACCTGACGGACGACGACGTGGACCGCATCCTCGCCAGCAGGGCGCCCGGTCCGCCGCGGGACGAGGACGAGCATGCGCGGGTGGAGCGCGCCTGCGACGCGGCCGAGCGTGGGGGGAGCCGCTCACGGCTACGCGCCCTGCAACAGTCCTGCCGGCTCACCGACCTGGATGTCGAGATCCTCCTCGCCGCGCTCGCGCCGGATCTCGACGCCAGGTTCGAGCGGCTGTACGGCTACCTGAACGACGACGTGACCCGGCGCCGGGCCACCGCCGGGCTGGCCCTGGAGATCGCCGGTGCCCGGCCGACGTCGGCCGCCGCCCGGGCGCGGCTGGCGCCCGGCGCGCCGCTGCCCGACCGGCGACTGGTCGTCATCGAGGACAGCGAAAGACCGTTCCTGTCCCGCGGCCTGCGGGTGCCCGACCGGGTGGCGTCTCACCTGCTGGGGGACGACGAGCCCGACGCCGCCCTGGCCGACGTCCTGGTCGAGGCGGCGGACTATCCGGGGCCGCAGTCCGACGACATCGGCCGCGTCGTGGCGGAGGGCGTCACCCTCGTCTACCTGCGGGATCTCGGCCGGCGCACGGGCCGGGGCACGGCCATCGCCGCGTTGCACACCGCCGGACGGCGAGCCATCACGCTGGATCTGGAACGACTTGCCGGGCAGCCCGGCGCCGAGGAGCTGGTGCGCATCGCGGCCCGGGAGGCCCTGCTGCGCGAGGCCGGCATCGTGGCCGAGCCGGTCGAGGCGCTGGTGGATACCGCGGGCGACGCCTTGCGCAGGCTGGCGGCGCTGCCCGTTCCCGTGCTGCTCATCGGCGACCTCACCTGGGACCCCGGATGGAGCCGCACCGTCCCCCTGCAGGGCGAGTCGCCCGCCCTCGGAATCGATCAGCGCCGGCAGCTGTGGTCGGCGGCCCTCGGGGACGCCGAGGTCCGGTCCCCCGTTCACCTGCACCTCGGCCCCGACCAGATCGGCCGGGCCGTCACGTCGGCGCGGTTGACGGCGACGCTGGCCGGCACCGACGTCGACGGGCGCATGCTGCAGGCGGGGGCCCGGGCGCAGAACGCCGCAGGGCTCGAGCGGTTGTCCCGGCGGGTCGAGCCGTCGGTCGGTTGGGACGATCTCGTCCTGCCACCGCAGGTCAGCTCGCAGCTGCACGAGCTCGCCGCCCGGGCCCGGCACCGCGACCGGGTCTTGAGCGAATGGCGCATGCGGCCGGGCGGAGGGCGCGGGATCGGAGTCACCGCCTTGTTCGCCGGTGACTCCGGCACGGGCAAGACGATGTCGGCCGAGGTGATCGCGGGCGAACTGGGCCTGGACCTGTACAAGGTCGACCTGGCGACGGTTGTCGACAAGTACGTCGGGGAGACGGAGAAGAACCTCGAGCGGATCTTCGCCGAGGCGGCCGGGGTCAATGCCGTCCTGCTGTTCGACGAGGCGGACGCCGTGTTCGGAAAGCGCAGTGAGGTGCGGGACGCGCACGACCGGTACGCCAACATCGAGAGCGCCTACCTCCTGCAGCGGATGGAGAGCTTCGACGGCCTGGCGATCCTGTCCACGAACCTGCGCGCCAACATCGACGAAGCGTTCACCCGCCGGCTGGACTGCATCATCGACTTCCCGGCGCCGACGGAGGAACTACGGCTCGCGCTGTGGGAACGGTGCCTGGCGCCGCCACTGCCGGTGGCGGACGATCTCGACCTGGCGTTCTGCGCCCGGGCGTTCGAGTTGACCGGCGGCAACATTCGCTCGGCCGCCATCACAGCCGCCTACTTGGCCGCCGCGGTAGACCGGCCGGTGCGGATGGTGCACCTGATCGCCGCCGTTGAGCAGGAGTACCGCAAGCTGGGCCGCCTCGTTCTGGAGCGCGAGTTCGGACCGTACCTCTCCTTGCTTCGCTGACCCTTCTTCTCCGATCAAGCGATCCGAGTCCCTCGGCGGCGAATTAGGATGCAGTTCCGCGGGCTGTCGAGACTGCGAGGGGTGACGGGTGGGCTACCGGTTGGGGGTGGACCTCGGCACGACGTACACCGCCGCAGCCATCCAGGCGGACGATCGGCTGGAGATGCTGGCGCTGGGTAACCGTGCCATGCAGGTGCCGTCCGTCCTGTTCATCCGGGAGGACGGCGACGTGCTGGTCGGCGAGGCCGCCGAACGGCGCGGAGCCACGGAGCCGGCTCGCGTCGTCCGGGAGTTCAAGCGCCGCATCGGGGACCCGGTGCCGATCGTGGTGGGCGGATCGCCCTACTCGCCACAGTCCCTCGTCGCCCGGCTGCTGTCCTGGGTCGTCGGCGTCGCCACCGAGCGGGAGGGCGGCGCACCGGCCCACGTCACGGTGACCTACCCGGCCAACTGGGGACCGTTCAAGCGTGACCTGCTCCAGCAGGCCATCGCGATCGCGAACCTCACCGACGTCGACACCTGCACCGAGCCGGAAGCGGCCGCCATCACCTACGCCTTCCGCAACCGGATCGCCGACGGCGACCGCGTCGCGGTGTACGACCTCGGGGGCGGGACGTTCGACGCCGCGGTGCTGCGCCGGGAGGGAGACGGCTTCCGGCTGCTCGGCGCCCCCGAGGGCGTGGAGCACCTGGGCGGGATCGACTTCGACGAAGCCGTCTTCCACCACGTGCTGACCGCCCTGGACGGCACGGCGCAGTCCCTCGACAGCGAGGATCCCGCCACAGTGGTCGCACTGGCCCGGCTGCGCCGCGACTGCGTCGAGGCCAAGGAGGCGCTGTCCGCGGACACCGAGGCCGTCATCCCGGTAGTGCTGCCCGGCATCAACACCTCGATCCGGCTGACGCGCGGCGAGTTCGAGGACATGCTGCGGCCCTCCATCGAGGAGACGGTGTCGGCGATGCGCCGGGTGCTGCAGTCGGCCGAGACCGACGCCGACGACCTGGCAGCGATCGTCCTGGTGGGCGGCTCGTCCCGGATCCCGCTGGTGAGCGAGCAGCTGACCGCCGCGTTCGGCCGGCCGATTGCGCTGGACACCCACCCGAAGCACGACGTCGCTCTCGGCGCGGCATTGCGCGGAACGCGGGAGTTGCTGAACGCCATGGGTGCCGCGTCGGTGGGCGCGCAGCAGGCAGGTGCGGCAGCCGCCGCCGCGGCCGCCGGCGCCCTCGGCGGCGCGATTTCGTCGGCGCCCGCGACCGCTCCTCCTGTCGTGGCTCCATCCGCCGAGGCTCCTCCCGTCGAGGCCCCTCCTGTCGAGGCCCCTCCCGCCGGGACTTCTCCTACCGCGGCGCCGCCTGCCGCACCGCCGCCTGCCGCAGCGCCTCCTCGGACGAAGAAGCGTCGATTCGGGGCACCCGCCCCGCCACCCGCTGCAGCGGCGGCCGGCCCGCCACCCGCTGCCTGGGCATCGGCGCCGGCTGCGGCGAACCCGCCGCCTTCGGCGCCCCCGCCCCAAGCTGCCGCCCCCCGGGCGCCTACTCCTCCGCCCACGCCCGCCCCGCCGCCGGCGCGGCGTCCGCCACCGGCGTCCGTGCCGTCACGCGGCTCCGCCGCCCGCCTGGGCGCGCCGGCCACCCTGGATTCCGACCAGGCTTCGGGGACTCCAGGAGGCCCGGGGGGCCGCTCCAAGATCACCGCATGGCTCGCGACGGGACAGAACCGGTTCATCGCCGGCGGGGCGGCGGGGGCCGTGGTGCTGGTAGTCGCCGTGGTGGCGCTGCTGCTGAGCCGCGGAGGAGGCGAAAAGCCGGACGCCCAGACCACCCCTTCCGCATCGATCACGGCCTCGCCCACCCCGAGCGCCTCGGCAAGCGCCGACAACGGCCTACCGCAGTCGGCGCAGGCGCTCGGGCCCGACGTCATCGTGTACCCCCACAAGACGGGGGACAACTGGGATGTCTGGACGATCAAGTCCGACGGGTCGGGTAACAAGCAGATCACCAACAGCCCGGAGCAGGACAGCTATCCGCTGATCTCGCTCGACCGCCGCACGGTGGTGTACCTGCGCCACCGGGGCTCGAAATTTGGCATAGACCTAGAGGTTCGGGTGGTCGCGGCCGACGGGACGGGTGACCGTCCCCTGTTCCAGACCACGCCGGAAGGTTGCCGGTACATGACGCGCCCGGCGTGGAGCGCCGATCAGCAGTTGGCGCTGACCTGCCGCCGGGACCCGAACAAGATCCAAGACGTGCAGCTGAAGGTGGTTTCGCTGGACGGGACAGCCCGCGACATCGACAGCGGGAATCTTGACGACCCCGCGTTTTCGTCGGACGGCAAGACGGTCTACTACTGGCGCAACGACACCGATAGCCAAGACGGCGGCGCGATCTACCGGGCCGCGGTGGACGGTTCGACTCCACCGACTCCGCTGACGCCGGGTGGCGACATCCACGACAAGGATGCCGCGCTCTCCCCCATCGGTGACCTTCTGGCTGTCACGCGTGTCGGCCCGTCGGGCGGCGCCATCTGGGTCGTGGACGTCGCGACGGGAAAGGCCACCCGGCTCACCGCCGTGAAGCCCGAGGGCCAGCACGACCGGGATCCGACGTGGTCACCAGACGGCCAGCAGATCGCCTTCAAGCGACAGGACCATCTGTGGGTCATGAACGCCGACGGTACCGGCGCGCACCGGGTGACGAAGGGCGACGGGATCGACACAGCGGCCGCTTGGTCGCCGCGCTGAGGCTCTTTGTGTCGCAGGTTGCGTCGCCGGCCGCTGCCCCTTCGGGCAGTCCGCACTTCCCACCCGGCCGCGCCGTGGACCCTGGTCCTCGTCCGGGAGCGGTGCGAGGCTAGGGCGTACGCCACTGGTGCAGGAGGAACCTCATGCGCGCGCACGAGCACGACGTCGACGCCGCCGAGTCACTGCGACCGAAGACGGCCCGCATCGACGATCCCGAACAGTCCCTGCGCATGCGCGCCGCCGCCGAGGGGCGGTGGGACGCCGTCGGTGCCGGCGGGATCGCCCAGCTGCAGCGCGCTGTCGGCAACGCAGGCGTCGCCGCGGCGATGTCCGAGGACGAGGAGCGCTCGCCGGTTCACGACGTCCTGTCCTCCGGCGGGCGGCCGCTGGAGCCCGAGGTCCGGACCGACATGGAGGCCCGGCTGGGCCATGACTTCGGCGACGTCCGGGTGCACGACGACGACCGCGCACACCAGTCGGCGCAGTCCGTGAACGCACACGCGTACACGTCAGGGTCGAATATCGTCTTCCAGCGCGACCGGTACGACCCCCAGTCCAGCGACGGACAGGTCACCCTCGCCCACGAGCTGACGCACGTGGTGCAGCAACGCAACGGTCCGGTGGACGGTGCCCCGGCCGCCGGCGGCATCCAGGTCAGCCATCCGGACGACCGGTTCGAGCGGGAGGCGGCAGCGAACGCCTCGCGCGCCATGTCCGGTCCTGCGCCGTCGCCCACCGATGCGACACCGGCGAGCGCCGGGGCCGCCGTACAACGGCAGGCCGACGACGAGGAGCAGGAAGAGGTCCAGGGCTCGTTCGTCCAGCGGCAGGCGGCCGAGGAGGAGGAGCAGGAAGAGGTCCAGGGCAGCTTCGTGGACGCGCCCGTCCAGCGTGCGGGCGAGGAGGACGAAGAAGTCGCGATGTGAGGCGTTCCGCGGAACGCCTCACTCCAGTCGGCTCGCCACCTCGAATGCCACGCTCGCCGCGGCCTGCGGTGGCCATGGGCCGCCGGCACGGATGCTGCCCGCCAGCCGGACGACGTCGCCGGGTCCGGCGTCCACCCCGCGCAGCACGAGCATGGCCACGCCACCCGGCCCGATTGTCGCGGGCACCTGCCAGCCGTCCAGCAGCTGGTCCTCGGCGTCGACGAGCGCGCCGCGCGGCAGTGCACGCTGCGACCCGTCCGGCCGCACCAGCCGAACGCCGCCGTCCGCCTCCCCGAGGTGAACCACTGCCTGCTCGGTGCCGATCGACGAGAGGCTGGCGCCGAGGACCGTCTGCCCGTCGGCCCCCGTCATCCGGCCCGCCCGCAAGCGGATCGCGGTCACGGGTAGCAGCCGGTCGGTGGTCAGGAGCGCCGCCACCGCCGTCTCGATGTCGGCGTCGATCTCGGACGGCGGTACGCGCCCGGCGTCCAGCCGCGCTGCCAAGTCGATGAGCGCCCGCCGCTCGGCGTCGTTCGGGGTGCAGCGGAACGCGCCCGCGACGTCGGACCACTCGTCCGATGTGGCGCCAAATGTCCAGAACCACACGTCATCGTCGGGCGCGAACATCGCCGCCGCCTGCTGACCGCCTGCGCCGTCGCAGGTCACGGCGAACATCGCGCTCGCGAGGTCGAGCGTCGCCTCCGGAGCCAAAATCTCCACGCACAGATGATGCCCGGTAACTCGCCGTATTCACACCCCGCAGGTGGGTGAGACCTCGGAGCGACCGTCCATGATTGTGGAAGATCCGTCGGCTCTGGACCGACGAATCTTCCACAATCATGGACGGCGACTGCGCTCAGACCTCTTCCTCGCGCAGCTCCTCGACGCGGGCCAGCCGGAGCGACCAGAACTCCAGGATCTGCTCCACCTGGGCGTTGTAGGCCGCACGCATCTCGTCCTCGGTCGGCCGTGGCTTCGCGCCCTTGCCGCGAGCGTCTCCCACAGCCTGCTGCTCGGTGACGACCGCGGCCGACGCGCGGCCGAAGGCGTTCTTTCCTCGGCTGTCGAGTTGGCGCAGCACGTGTTCGCGAACCTGCGCCACCTCGCCACTGATCGGCCTGCCGGACCGCAAAGCCTTGCGCATCCGATCCCCGACGTCGCGCTTCATGGCTCGGATGGATGCGAGGTCTCCCACCGCGGCGGTCGTCGTCTTGATCTTCGAGGCATTGGCGTACATCAGGATGGTGACCATGGCGTCGTACTCGGCGTCTGAGATCGCGGCTCCGGTGATGGGGAGCACCGAGAAGTAGGCCGAGATCAGCTCACGTGGGACCAGATGCTCGGACTCCATGCGCCACGCGGGCACCTCCTTGCCCTTGTCCTTCGGGCGCAGCCGCGAGGTCTGCATCCGGTGCGGCCCCTTGTCGCCGATGTTCGGCGCGTGCCGGCCGGGGCTGTCCTTCGACAGATGCTTGCGGGTCAGATCCACGATCTTCTTCAGCGTCGTCTCCGCCTGGCTCTTGAGCGCGCCGGCCCGCCTGGCCAGTTGAGCGTCAGCCGGACCGCCGGTCATCTGGCTGGCGATGTCCCAGTACTGCGACATCAGCGAGTTGAACTGCGTGTCCAGTGCCGCGATCTCGGCTTCGGGCGTGGCTTCGGTGGTGCGCTTGGGCTTCGACGCCGTGTAGAGCACCCGCGGCTCGCCCTTGCGCGTGAAGACCGAGTGGCTCTCGCCGTCGACCTGGAACGACTCGCGGAATGTGATACCGAGCAGCTTGTCGCGCAGCCCCTTGAGGGCCTGCTTTCCCGCTTCGGCCTTGCCCTTCACCCAGGCCTTGCCCGCCCCGAACTTGTCCTTGACCCATTTCTTGCCGGCTTCGTACTTGGTCTTCACCCACTTCTTGCCGGCTTCGTACTTCCCCTTCACCCACTTCTTGCCCGCCTCGTACTTGCCCTTCACCCACGCGGCGCCCTTCGACATCGCCTTGATGATCGGTGACGCGAGCTTCAGGCCGCCCTTGATGACGGCGTCCACGATCTTGCCGACCGGCTTCTGCACTGTCTCCAGGATTTTCTT
>Ga0081539_10002838_pt1 | contig 23104 bp, 20 predicted proteins | sample TabmetS4T2R2_FD_71023 | JGI IMG/M metagenome (GOLD analysis project Ga0081539, IMG submission 71023) | Tabebuia heterophylla rhizosphere microbial communities from the University of Puerto Rico - S4T2R2 | ecosystem: Host-associated > Plants > Roots > Rhizosphere ...
TCGAGAGCCTGACGAGGACCCTACGAGACGCCCGGATCGACATCACACGCCCAAGCCTTCCATCACCGCGTCGTGCACCGCCGGGCGCACGGCTTTGATCGCGTTGTTCTCACGTGTCGGATGAACGCGATTCGTCAACAACGCGACATAGACCTGGCGCTCGGGATCAATCCAGAGCGAGGTGCCCGTAAAGCCCGTGTGACCGAACGCGCGTGGTGACATGCGTGTGCCGCACGACGAGGTCGGCAGCATCGTGTCCCACCCGAGTGCACGCGAGCTGCCTGGAACGTCGGTCCGCCGCGCGATGAAGCCTTCGACCGTCTCGCGCCTGAACACTCCGGTGCGGCCATCCAGGATCTGGAGCAGATGACGGGCGCATTCCCCGACCGCCCCTGCCGTCCCGAACAACCCCGCCTGTCCTGCTGCACCCCCAAGCGCCGACGTGTTCTCGTCGTGCACCTCGCCGACGAGCAACCGTCCGCGCCACGGATCGATCTCGGTCGGCGCGATGCGCTTCCTCCACAAATCCGGCGGATGGAACTGCAGTTCCTGGATGGCTCCCATCTGCGTCATCAAGGCCGAAAACCTCTCGGGTAACGACGCACCGTTTTCCAGAATGAAACCGAGCAGCATGAACCCGAGATCGCTGTAGATCGATTTCGTACGCGGCGAGTATTCGAGCGGCCTGGCGCACATAGCGGACTCGATCGTCGAGCGGCCGCGCAAGTCGATGAAAAACGTTTCGTGAGCGGCCAGGCCGCCGCAGTGGGCGAGAAGATCGCGGATGGTCACGTCTTCGCGATCGCCGCCGCGCCAGCAGCCGATGTGGCGCGCGATCCGATCGTCGAGGCCCAGCGCTCCGCGCTCCACCTGCAGCATCACCAGCGGTGTCGTCGCCAACACTTTCGTCAGCGACGCGAGATCGAAGATCGTGTCCTCGCGCGTCGACGGAGCCGAGGCGTCGTAGGTGAGCGTTCCGAACGGCTCGCGCCACAGCGGTCGCGTCGACGTTCCGACCTCGATCACCGCCGCGGGGAAGGCGCGATCCGCAATCGCCTGGTGGAGCAGCGCGCGCGCGGCCGCAAACGCCGGCATCAGATCCTCGCCCGACCGCCGGCAGGACGGTTCATGCGATGTACGATAATCGATCGATGGCAGGCGCTCGTAATACGAAAGCAGGGTGTGTGACGTGCCCGCGAGATGGCGGCCCCAAGGCTGTCGCGGGCGATGCGGGTTCAGTTGAGACCAACCAGTAATGCATGTACTGGGCATCGACGCGGGCGGGACGAAGACCGTCTGTCTGCTCGCCGACGCGGACGGTCACATCCTCGCCGAGGCGCGTGGCGGCAGCGCGAACCTGCAGGCATCCGGAGAGCTCGAGGTCGAGAAGGTCCTGCACCATGTGATGGAGGATGCGATCGGCGATCGAGACGTGCGGCCCGCTGCCGTCTGTCTCGGGATTGCCGGTGTCGATCGGCCCACCGACGCCGACGCGGTTCGCGCCATCATGCACCGCCTTGGATTCAAGAGCCGCACGCTGATCGTCAACGACGCGCTGGTGGCGCTGGTGGCCGGTGTGGGCGACAGTCCGGGCGTGGTGCTCGTCGCCGGCACCGGCTCGATCGCGTACGGACGCGACGCGGCGGGACGCGCCGCGCGATCGGGGGGGTGGGGCTATCTTCTTGGCGACGAAGGAGGCGGCTTCTGGATTGGACGATCGGCGCTTGCCGCGGTGGTGCGCCAGTTCGACGGTCGTGGACCAGCGACGCTGCTGACCGATCTCGTGCTGGAGGAAATGCGTCTGGCCAATCCGACAGAGCTGATTCACGCGATCTATGACAAGGGACTCCAGCGGCGGGCGATCACCGGAATCGCCGCGCTCGTGCAGCGGGCGTCGGATGCGGGCGATGCGATTGCATCGGAGATTCTGTCCCGCGCCGCGGCGGAACTGGCCGCGGCGGCCGCCTCGGTCGTCGGCCGTCTCGGCATGCGCGGAGACATGTTTCGCACGGTACTTGCCGGCGGAATCTTCCATGGCATTCCGGCACTCGTCTCCGACGTTCGCGCGCGACTGTCGGAAGTGGCGCCGCGCAGCGAGACGGAGCTGCTGACCGTGGAGCCGGCCGTCGGCGCGGTTCGGCTCGCCCTTGCAGCCGCGCGCGGGTCGGTGACGCTCCCCGTGTACATCTGAAGTGCGGATTCACGTCTTCGACACAACCGAAGATCTGGCGCGTGCCGCCGCCGCTCGCATCGCGGATCAACTCTCGAGCAACCCGCGCAGCGTGCTCGGCCTGGCCACAGGCGGCACGCCGCTGGCGACATATGCGGAGCTGCGGCGGATGCACGCCGCCGGTCGCGTCGACTTTTCGCTCGCGACGACGTTCAACCTCGACGAGTTCGCCGGCATCGACCCGTCCCACCCGGGCAGCTTTCGCCGCTACATGGACGTGAAGCTGTTCGACAGCGTCAATCTCGACGCACGGCGGATCCATTTCCTCGATGGGGCAGCGCTCGATCTCGATGGCGAATGCATCCGGTATGAAGACGCGATCGACGCGAGCGGAGGGATCGATCTGCAGCTGCTCGGCATCGGCGCCAACGGCCACATCGGATTCAACGAACCCGACGAGACGCTGGCGGCGCGAACGCATCGCGTCCGACTGCACGATCAGACGCGGCGCGACAACGCGTCGCTGTTCGGTGGCGACCCGACATACGTACCGCGTGAAGCGTTGTCGATGGGAATGGGGACGATCCTGAAGAGCCGGGCGATCGTGCTCATCGCGGCCGGGACGCGAAAGGCGCGCTGCGTCGAGCTCGCCGTGAACGGGCCGCTTACGACTCGTCTTCCCGCTTCGTTTCTGCAGTTGCACCGCGACGTGGAGCTGTATCTCGATCGCGACGCCGCGGCGCGGCTGACGCAGTCGTCGTAGCCGCGGTCTCGCCGCCGGCCGCCGCGCCGGCGCGGGCCGTCGTCTGATGCCGGCCGTCGAGCAACGTGGCCTCGGCGTGACCCTGCAGCATGCCGCGCAGTCGGGGCTCGATGTCCTCGCCAATGGCGTCTCGCATCGAGTCGTGTGCCTTGCGCAGGCGCGCCATCGCCTTGGGAAAGGGAAGGCCCGTCTTCTGCATGACGATCGCCGCCTTCACGTTCCAGCGGGCGAGCTTCAGCAGCTTGTCAGCCTCCTCGTATTCGAGGCCGGTGACGATGTTCACAATACGACGCGCCCGGTCCTTCAGCTTTTCAGAACCTGTCTGCACGTCGACCATGAGGTTGCCGTACGTCTTGCCGATGAGGACCATCGCGCCGGTGGTCAACATGTTGAGCACCAGCTTGGTGGCGGTGCCCGCTTTCAACCGCGTGGAACCGGCAATCACTTCGGCGCCGACGCCGGGCGAGATCGTGAGATCGACGAAGGTCTGCAGCTCGGTGCCGGGATCGCAGGTGACGAAGATGATCCGGGCGCCAGCCTTCCGCGCGCGCGTCAGCGCACCACGGACGAACTGTGTCATGCCGCTGGCCGAAACGCCGATGACGATATCTTTCTTGGTGGGTTTGAGGCGGGTGATCGCGCGCTGCCCCTCTTCGTAATTGTCTTCGACGCCTTCTTTGGCGGCGAAGATGGCATCGCGCCCGCCCGCCATGATGGCCTGCACGAGATCGGGATCGGTGCTGAAGGTCGGCGGCATCTCGGCGGATTCGAGGATGCCCAGTCGGCCGCTGGTTCCGGCGCCAACGAAGATCACGCGGCCGTCCTTGCGCAGCGTCGCGGCGATCATCTCGACGCCGACCGCAATGCGCTCGCGTTCCCGCTGCACCGCCGCCAGCATCTTGCGATCTTCGTTGATCATCAGGTCCACGAGCTCGTCGGGCTGGAGCTTGTCGATCGCCAGACTCGACGGGTTGATCGCTTCCGTTGGCAGCGACTGCCACTTGGACCGCACGGGCATACGGCTACAATTTTACATTCGTCGAGACAGCAGGTTGTTACAACCACCCGCCGAACCTACGCCGCCGACCGTCGAGGCCTATCTCACCCATCTGACGGTCGAGCGGCGCCTGGCTGCCAATTCGGTTGCCAGCTACGCGCGCGATCTGGCGTTGCTCGCACGTTACGCCGCCGACGGCAGCCGAACCATCGTCACGCTCACTCGCAGCGAGCTCGAGGCGTTCGTCCGCGACTTGATGGCGGAAGGCCGCTCACCGAAATCGGTCGCGCGACTGGTCGCCTGCCTCCGCGGCTTCTATCGCTTTCTCGTCGTCGACGGCAAGCTGGCCGCGAGTCCGGCGGAGGATCTGCGTCCGCCGCGGGCCTGGAAGGTGCTGCCGAAGTATCTGTCGATTGATGACGTCGATCGGCTGATCGCGCAGCCGGACATCGCCACGCCGCGCGGTCTGCGGGACCGCGCGCTCATCGAATTGCTCTACGCCACCGGCATGCGCGTGTCCGAGCTGGTGACGCTCCGCACGGCCGACCTCAACCTCGATGCGTCCTATCTCACGTGCACCGGAAAGGGCGAGAAGCAGCGCATCGTGCCGATCGGCGATGAAGCGGCGCAATGGGTTCGCCGGTATCTGCGTGATGCGCGTCCCGTTCTCCTCGGCAAGCGGACGAGCTCGCGATTGTTCGTCAACGCGCGTGGCGGCGGACCGGGGCTGACGCGCATGGGGTTCTGGAAGATCCTCAAGGCGTACGCGCGAAAGGGCGGCCTCACGCGAACGCTCAGCCCCCACATGCTGCGTCATTCGTTCGCGACCCATCTGCTCGAGCGCGGCGCGGATCTGCGCGCCATTCAACTGATGCTCGGGCACGCCGACCTGTCCACGACGCAGATATACACGCACGTCCTCGAGCAGCGTCTGCGTTCCGTCTACGATCGCTTTCACCCTCGCGCATGACCCGGCGCGTTGCGTCCGCGTTTCTCGTTGTCGCCCTGGTCGCGGCGTGGTACCTGACGCTGCCTCCTGCGTCCGCGTCGTTGCCCGTAACCGGTGGCGACATTCCGGCGCGCGGCGTGATTCACGTTCACACTCGTCGTTCCGACGGTACGGGGACCGTCGACGATATTGCCGCGGCGGCAGCGCGCGCTGGGCTCTCATTCGTGGTCCTGACCGACCACGGCGATGGCACACGCGAGCCGGAGAGTCCCGCCTATCGCAGCGGCGTCCTGTGCATCGATGCCGTGGAGATCAGCACGAACGGCGGCCATCTCGTCGCCCTCGGTCTTGGCAAGGCTCCCTATCCGCTCGGTGGCGAACCACGCGACGTCGTCGACGACGTGACGCGCCTCGGCGGGATGTCGGTTCCCGGGCATCCGGGCTCGAACAAACCAGAGCTGCGCTGGAACGATTGGGCGATCCCCTTTGACGGCCTCGAGTGGCTGAACGGCGACAGCGAGTGGCGCGACGAGTCTGCGGCAACACTTGCCCGAGTCCTGCTCGCCTATCCCGCACGGGGCGCCGAAGCGCTGGCGATGGTGCTCGATCGTCCCGATGAGATTCTCCGTCGCTGGGACGCCTTGACACGGCAACGCCGCGTCGTCGCCATTGCCGGATCCGACGCGCACGCCCGCCTTGGCCTGCGCACGTTGGGCGAGCCGTACGACCGCAGCGCCGCGTTCCCGCTTCCAGGCTATGGGGAAGTATTTCGCACGTTCTCGATCTCACTCCCGCAACTGAAACTGACGGGGAACGCAGTGAGCGATGCCGCCGCCGTGCTCGCGGAGATTCGCGCCGGTCGCGTCTATTCGACGATCGACGCGCTGGCCCGGCCGGCGCAGCTGTCGTTCACCGCGAGCTCCGCTGACGTGCACCTGACGATGGGGGAGGAGCACCACGCGCGCGGCCCCGTGACGATCCATGCAGCGACGAATGCTCCTGGTGGGGTGGAACTTCGACTGCTCAAAGACGGAGCGGTCACCGCAACAATTCGCGACGTCACGCTCGAACAGACGGTTCCGCCAGACCCGGCGGTCTATCGGGTCGAGGTGATGCTTCCGGGGGCGCCGGGCCAGCCTGCGGTTCCCTGGATCGTGTCGAATCCGATCTACCTTCGTGCCCCTGGTCCAATACGTGATCCTTCACTGCGTCCCGCGCCGACACGCGTCGCCGTCCAGTACGGCAACGGCTCCGCGGCCGGATGGCGGATCGAGAAGAGCGAGCGGTCCTCGGCAGCACTGGATGTCATTGGAGCCGTCGGCGGCACGCAGTTGCTGATGCGATATGCGATCAGCGGCGCGATGACCGACGCGCCATTCGTCGCTTTCGTCATGCCCCCTGGTCAGGAACTACCGGACAACGATCGGCTGATCTTCAACGCACGAGCCGATCATCCGATGCGCCTCTCGGTGCAGCTGCGCGCGGCCCAAGGCGCGGCACTGGAGCGGTGGCAGCGATCGGTCTACGTGGATCAGACGCCGCGAACGATTGCCGTCTTCTTCGACGACATGCACCCGGTGGCCACGACAAGCAGTCAGCAGCCTCCGCTCGATCGCATCGAGTCGGTGCTCCTCGTTGTCGACACCGTCAATACGAAGCCAGGAACCAGCGGCCAGATGTGGATTGATGACGTGAAATACGCACGATAGAACTTCGGTTCGCGGACCTTTATGGTCCGCGAACCAAAGTTTCTAAGTCCGAACTGTCAGCAGCAGATAGGCCGCACCCGCGCCGAAGAGCATGTTGGGCGCCCACGCAGCGAGCGCAGGCGCAATCAGCCCTCCTGACCCCAACGCCGCGAAGATGCTGATGGCCGTCCAGTAGGTAATCGCCAGACCGATGCCAACGCCGATTCCCGCCATCGCGCCACCGCGACCGACGGTAACGGCAAAGGGGACGGCCAGCAGCGTCATGATCAGCGTGACAAACGGGAACGACACCTTCCGCCACAGCGCAACCTGCTGCTGCAGCACATCGAATCCACCGGTGCGCAATTGGTCGATGTAGCGCCGCAGCTGCGTGTAGGTCATGAACTGCGGGTCCACCTGTTCGCTGCCGAAGTAGGAAGCGGACTCGAACTGTTTCGTCGTCGTGTCGAATGCGGTGAAGCTTCGCGGCTCGCCGTTGGCGTCGAACTCTCGCGTCCAGCCGTGAAGCACTTTCCAGAAGTCGGGTAAGACCCCTTCGTGCTCGCCCATGTAGTCGGCGCGCTCGGCATAGGTTCGCGCCCGGAGGCGCGTCATGTTATCGGCGAACTCGAACACCTCGAGGCCGGCGAGCTGGCGCGTACCGGGGTTGAAGATCGTGTAGTGGTAGATGTCGCCATCCATGCCGGCGGTCCAATGCCTTTTTGCCGCATTGAAGGTTTCCGCGGGCGATCCCTTCATCAGGTGGAGCAGAAACTGCGCACGATAGTTCGCGGCGCCGAGAATCGTCTGATCGAGGCTGAACAGAATCGCACCCACGACAACGGCGCACAGCAGCATCGGCAATGCGACCCGATAGAGGCTGATGCCGCACGCCTTCATGACGATCAACTCGCTGTTCTTCGTCAGGAGCGCGATCGTGACCAGCGCCGCCAGCAACACGGACAGCGGCAGCACGTAGTAGACGTACTGCGGCGTCATGTACCCGAGGAACGCACCGAGCTGCCCCCACGTCGCCACGCCCTTGAAGACCTGACCCGATCGGTCGATGAAGGTGGAGATGTAGAACACGCACAGCATCGCGATTCCCGCCAGCGCCAGATACCGCAGGTACATGGTCGCCACGTATCTGTCGAGAATGCTGAGCGCACGCCACCGCTGCGGTCGACTCGATCCCGATGTGCCCTTGCCCGATCGCTGCAGGAATGCCGGCATCGAGAAGCGGAACGGTTGATCGGCGACGCGATCGCGCCATACGAACAACGCGACACCGAGTCCCCCAAGGACGATGTTCGGCAGCCACACCGCGAGCCACGGCGGGATCCGTCCGCCTTTCGCGAGCGCCGGGCCCAGGTACAGCGGGATGTAGTACGCAAAGACGATGATCACGCCGAGCACGAAGCTGCCGAGCGCGCCGTCGCGACGGTTGGTGGCGCCCAGCGCGAGACCGATCAAGCCGAAGACGAGGCACGCCACCGGGATCGAGAACTTGCGGTGAATGGCCATCAACTGGTTGTGCGTCGACACGCCGTTCGCTTCGAGCTCCGCGGCGCGCGCGCGCAGCTCCGCGATGGTCATCTCGTTGTCGCCCTTGGCGGGCCCTTGTCTTGGAAACACTGTCTCGGGGTCGACGCTCATGACGAGCGTGCTCGAGTGACCGACGTTGTACTTGCCGGACGCATCGGTGGTGTGCGTCGTGACACCCTCGAGCGCCAGTTCCACCGTCCGCCGCTCACGATTGAGCAGGACGCGGCCCTCGCGCGCGACGTAAATCTCCTCCGCTGAACCAGGCCGATTGACGGCGAGGAAGACGCCCTGCCATCCGCCTCCCGGCGGAACGTCCCGCACGTACAGCTGCAGGTCAGGAAACGTATCGAAGAAGACGCGCGGCTTGACCTCGCCCTCGGCGAGCGCCGCGACGATGTTGTAGGTGATCTCGCGAAAGGTCTGGTTGGCCGAGGGCAGGGCGACGATCATGACGTACGACGTCGCCGCCCAGCTCAACACGGCGGTGAGACCGACAGGGCGGAGCAGACGCATCAAGCTGATGCCGCACGCCTGCATGGCGACGAATTCGCGATCGGCGGATAGACGTCCGAATCCAATCAGCAGTCCGAGCAACAGCGACATCGGGATCGTCAGCGCCAGCGCCTGCGGAATCAGCGTCGCCATCAAGCGAACCACGACAGGCGCCGATACACCCTTCGCGACGAAGATCTCGGCCTGCTGAATGAGCGCGGGAATAATTAGGAGGAACGTGAACACCATCAGGCCGATGCCGAACGGCATCAGCACCTGGCGAATCACGTAACGGTCGATAATCTTCATCGAGAATCGTTGTCATTATGACGCGCGTCGCCCTGCTGTGGCACATGCACCAGCCGTTCTATCAGGACCTCGTCACGGGGGAGCACATCCTCCCGTGGGTGCGGTTGCACGGCCTGAAGGACTACTGGGGCATGGTCGCCTTGCTGCGCGAGTTCCCCGGCGTGCGGATGACCTTCAATCTCGTGCCGTCGCTGCTCGTGCAGCTCGAGGCGTTCGCCAACGAGCACGCCCGCGACCGTCATCTCGAGGTCGGCCTCAAGCCGGCGGAGAGTCTGTCGGAAGACGATCGCGCGTTCTGCGTCGAGCACTTCTTCCATGCGCACCGCCCGCGGATGATCGATCCGTTCCCGCGCTACGCCGAGCTGCTCGCCAAACGAGGCGGCACCGGCAACTCGCTCAGTTACCGCACGCTCGCCGCGCAATTCTCGACCGACGATGTGCGAGACCTGCAGGTCTGGCACAAGTTGACCTGGGTCGATCAGCTGTACTTCGAGAAGGACGCGCGGGTGCGCGCGCTGGTCGCCAAAGGTCGCGGGTTCAGCGAGCAGGACAAGCAGACGCTGCGCGCGATCGAGCTCGAGATCCTCGGCGCCGTCATCCCTGAATATCGCGATGCCGCGGCGCGCGGACAGGTGGAGCTCTCGACCTCGCCGTTCTATCACCCGATCCTGCCGCTGCTGTGCGACACCGACGTCTATCTCCGCACGCATCCGGACTCGCGCAAGCCGCGGGAGCCGTTCCGTCATCCCGAAGACGCCACCGATCAACTGACGCGCGCGATCGCCTTGCACGAGCGGCTGTTTGGTTCCAAACCGCACGGCGCCTGGCCCTCGGAAGGTTCGGTGTCCGACGCGATGGTGCCGCTGGTGGCGCGCTCCGGCTTGTCGTGGATCGCCACCGACGAAGAGATTCTCGCGCGCACGTTGGGTCGCGGCCTGACCCGTGACGGAGCCGGCAACCTCGATCAACCCGAGCTGCTGTACAGGCCCTATCGCATCGGCCCGCCCGGTCAGGACGTCGCCTGCGGATTCCGCGATCACCTGCTGTCGGACCTGATCGGGTTCACCTACGCGTCGTGGTCCGCAGACGCCGCGGCCGATGATTTCGTCCGTCGTCTCCGTGAGGCGGGCGCACGTTACCGCGCGCGAAGCGGTGGGGAAGAGGCAACCATCTTCGTCATCCTCGACGGAGAGAACGCCTGGGAGCACTACGACTCGCAGGGACGTCCGTTTCTCCGCGCGCTCTATACCCGGCTGGACTCACATCCGGAGCTGCGCACCGTGACGATGAGCGAGGCGTGCGGAGGCGCTCGAGACACACTGACCTCCGTCTTCCCCGGCTCCTGGATCAACGGCGACTTCTACATCTGGATCGGTCACGCCGACGATCACCGCGCCTGGAGTCAGCTCGTCGACGCCCGGCGCGCCCTCGACAACGCGTCGCCGCACCTGCCCGAACCCGCGATGAGCCGGGCGCGGGAGGAAATGCTGATCGCCGAAGGCAGCGACTGGTTCTGGTGGTACGGAGACGACCACTCCTCGGAGCACGATCTCGAGTTCGACGACCTGTTTCGGCGCCACGTCCGCAACGTCTACCGTGCGCTCGACAAGCCGATCCCGGAAGAGCTCTTCGTCACCAACATCACGACGCAGCCACCGGCCGTGGAGATCCTGCGACCGACCGGCTTCATCGACCCGGTGATCGATGGAGAGGTCACCAGCTACTTCGAATGGATCGGAGCGGGCTGCGTCAACGGCAGCTCGGTCGCCGGCGCCATGCACCAGGTCGCCGGCCACGATGCCGGGATCGCGCTCGTCGAGTTCGGCTTCAATCTCGAGAACCTGTTCGTGCGAGTGGATAGCCCTCGCCCCATGGCGGAGCTCCTCGGGGAGGGTCTCGACCTGACGTTGCGCTTCCTGAAGCCGGCAGGCGTGCGGGTGCTGGTCCGTGCCGCGGGCGGGGTTGTCGAGACTCAGTTGCTCGCCCGGAATGCCCAGGGGGAATCGCAGACGCTCACTCCGCCGGATTTGAAAGCTGCCGTGGGCCAGGTGGCGGAGATTCAGGTCCCGTTCACAGCCATGGGTGTCAGCAGGCCGGCGCCGGTGGCGTTCATCGTCACGCTGCACCGCGGCGCCACGGAGATCGAGCACCATCCCCGACATCGGCCGATCGAATTCGAGATTCCCGACAAAGACTTCGCGTCGCTGAACTGGACCGCCTGAGGGAACTGACGGCCTGAAGCAGGGCGAGAAACGACGCACAATCCGTCCACAGGCCGATTCCCCGAGCACTTTCCAGAACGTCGCATAATATGTGTTATGTCAACTTAACTCGCGGGGATGCCACCGATTCCGGCCTCGGAGCCGGCCCGAACGTCGGCCCTCTCTCGTCGACCGTCCTCTTACGCCGACGGGCCCGCGGCTACGCTTGCGACTGTTTTTGGGTTCGGAGCTCGCTGAGGATGTTCTCGAGCGCTTCGATGATCTCGTCGGGATCGACCTTGCTCTTCTTGAACGCGAGGCGGAGGTCGAATGCCTTGGTCGGCGGACGGAACGCAAACACAAACGCCTTGGGTCGCGCCGTCGGTTTGGCGGTCTCGCGGCGGACCGCTTCGCGCGTCGTGCCGCCTTGTCCCGCCAGCCGCTCCACGAGCGCCAGCATCTTCTGAGGATCGGACTGCCGGACGATCTGCAACAGCGTCGACTTGGCCGTAATGTCGGCCAGCCGACAAAGGTTTCGCACCTCGACCGGCATGTTGTTCAGGGACAGCGATTCAGTGATTCCCGTCCGGGACTTTCCGAGCTTCCGCGCCATGTCTTCGTGCGTGTAGCCGCATCGCTGCGCGAGCTGCTGGAGAGCCTCGGCTTCTTCGAACGCGGTCAGGTCCTTCCGCTGGAGGTTCTCGACCAGCGCGAGCTCCATGACCTCGGCATCGTCAGCCTCACGAACGACGATGGGCACCTCGCGCAGACCCACCTGGACAGCCGCATGATATCGACGCTCGCCGGCGATGATCTGGTAGCGACCTCCGCGTGGCCGGACGATGAGCGGCTCGATGATCCCTTTTTCGGCCACCGACGCCATGAGCTCGGAAAGGTCGCCCATCACCTGGCGTGGCTGCCCTGGATTCGGATCGAGCAAGTCGATCGGAATCATCCGTCCAACCGGATCGACCACGGTCGTCGACAGCGCTTCGACGTAGTGCTGGTCGTGCCGCATCCGCAGGGTCTCAGGCAGGCCGCGCTTCGCCACGTTCAATCACCTCTTCACACAGGCTGTAATAGTCGGTAGCCCCGGACGAGTCCGGCGCGAACGTAAAGATCGATTCTTTGTAGGCCGGGCTCTCCTCGAGGCGCACGCTCTTGCCGATCACCGTGCGAAAGACCTTCGGACCAAAGACCTTCTGGATCTGCTCCCGGATGTCACGCCCGAGCGCCGTCCGCTTGTCGTGCATCGTGATGACGACGCCGAGGATGCGGAGCGTCGGGTTGGGTCGCTGACGGACCTTCTCGATCGTCTCGAGCAGATCGTCGGTACCTTCGAGCGCAAAGTACGACGACTGGATCGGGATGAGGAGATGCGTGGCGGCAACCAGGGCGTTCACCGTCAACAGCCCCAACGCCGGCGGACAGTCGATCACGATGTGGCCGTACTCACCCGAGAGCTTCTCGATTTTGTCCTTCAGCCGGAAGTGTGCGTCGAGCTCGCCGACCAGCCGCGCCTCCAGCTTCGCCAGCGCGATGCGTGCGGGTGCGATGAACAGGTTCGGCATCGACGTCGGAACGATGACGTCACTGAGGCTGCAGGTCGCATCCGCGATCGCGTCGTACGTGCTCCGCGTGACGGACTGCAGATCGAGGAATGAGATGCTGCTGTTGGCTTGCGGGTCGAGGTCGATGAGCAGCGTATTCCGCCCCCGCATCGCAAGCGCGGCCGCAAGATTGACGGCCGTGGTGGTCTTGCCGACGCCACCTTTTTGGTTCGTGATTGCGACGATCATGCTGGGCGCTTCAACCCGCTATCTTGTGGGGGGCAGGTCGCGCCCATTCTAGGGATTGTGGCCAGCGCTGTCAAACGATCTAATTGTCGGCCGGCCGACAACTGGGCCGTGGGGGGTCGTTGGGCGGATGGGTGGCCAGGGCAAAGGACTCGGCTACATCTTGTACTTCCCAAGTTCTTCCGGGTCGAGACTCTCGAGCCACTTCTGCAACTGATCGCTGTCGGCCCGCTCCGAAGCGAAGTCCATTGTCTTCGCGTTGTCGATCACCGACTCCTCCACCATGATGGGCGACCGCGTGCGCAGCGCGAGCGCAATCGCGTCACTCGGCCGCGAATCGATCGCGATGCGCTCGCCTCGAACAGTGAGATGAATGATGGCGTAGAAGGTGTTGTCCTTCAGATCGCTGACCACGATTCGATCGACCCGGCCGTCGAGATCGGTGATGACGTTGCGCAGCAGGTCGTGCGTCATCGGACGCGGCGTCGCGATGTTCTCGATCTGCAGCGCGATCGCATTGGCTTCGAAGATGCCGACCCAGATCGGCAGCACCCGGTCGCCCTGCTTGTCCTTGAGGATGACGATCGGCATGTTGGTGATCGGATCGACCATCAACCCCTTGATGGTCATTTCAATCAGCATGGCGTGCCCCGTACGCAGAATAAGTGCCGCGCGGATGACGTGTCAGGCACAACCCGCTTGCCACGCTACGGCGCGACACGCTGGACCTCTCCCCACAGGCTGTGCGGACCGGCTCTCTTGATGTGAACCGAAACGGTACGACCAATCCAGGAGCGCGAGCTCCCCTCACTCGGATTGCCGGGCACCGGAAAGTTCACGACCGTGTTTCCGCTCGTGCGACCGGACAACTCCATCTCCCGACGCCGGCTGCCGGCATCCACGAGCACGTCAACCGAGGAGCCGACGGCCACCTGGTGCAGTCGCGACTGGATCTCCCGCTGCAACGACTGCAACGCAACGATGCGCGACGTCTTGTCGTCTTCGCTGACATCGTCGGGCATCCGCTTCGAGGCAAGCGTGTTGGGCCGGACCGAATACTTGAAGGAGAACATGCTGTGATACTGCGCTGCCTCGGTCAGCGACAGCGTCTGCTCGAAGTCGTCGGTGGTCTCGCCAGGAAAGCCCACGATCATGTCGGTGGTCACGGTGACGCCCGGAATGGTCTCACGGATGCGCGCAATCAGATCCAGATACTCCTCGCGGGTATGCCGCCGGCGCATCAGCTGCAGCACGCGCGACGATCCGGACTGCACCGGCAGGTGCATGTGCTTGCAGACGCGCGGTAGATCCCGAACCGCTTCGATGAGACGCGTCCCCGTGTGACGCGGATGCGGGCTCGCGAACCGAATCCGCTCGACGCCTGGAACGTCGTTGACCTCTGACAGCAGCTCCGCGAAGTCGCACGACGGATCGTCCGGCGCCTGATAGTGATTCACGATCTGCCCGAGGAGCTGAATCTCCTTGCGGCCCGATTCGACGGCCTCGCGCACGTCGGCCAGGATGTCGGCCCTGGCTCGCATCCGCTCGTGACCGCGCGTGTAAGGGACGACGCAGAAAGCGCAGTGATCGTTGCAGCCCTCGATGATCGTCACGTACGCCTTCACCGGATCGGCGCGGCGCGTAATGCCGAGCGGGAACGTGACGTCGTCCCAGGGGTTGATGTCGACTTCGGGAAACGGCGACGCAGTAGCCTTTTCGACGAGGACCGGCAGCATCTTCAGACGCTGCGTTCCCATGACCACGTCGATGACGTGGCCGTTGGTCTTCTTCAACAGCGACTGCCCTTCTTGCTGCGCGACGCAGCCGGCCACGGCGACGACCGGCTTGTGACCGGTTTCCTCGTGCAGTACGCGCAGCTCGCCCAGTCGTGTGTAGAGCTTCTCCTCCGCGTGTTCCCGCACGCTGCAGGTGTTGATGACGATGACGTCGGCGTCCACGTCGTCTCGAGTGGGCTCATAGCCAGCCTGCTCCAGCAGACCCGCCATTCGCTCCGAGTCGTGGAAGTTCATCTGACAGCCGAACGTCTCGATCAGGTACTTCTTCGCCACCGGACTTTCGCTTTCGCCTTTCGCTTTCGCCTTCGACTTTATACGCCGGACCGCGCCCGTGACCAGCCGGGCTTGGCTAGTCCCGAGAACTTCCCTTTGCCGACCTTATCAGGTCCGCGCTGGTTTACGGGAGACCCTCCGCGCGGCCGCATTTGCGGCACCGAAGCCGAGCATCTCGCGCGCGTTGGCTCGGACCGTGTCTGTGACTGCTGCTCCACCGATCATCCGGGCGATCTCCTCGACGCGAGAGGATTCGTCGAGCCGCGCCACGGAGGTGACCGTCCGCGTCCGCCTGACTGCCTTCTCGATCCGAAACTGGTTTGCCGCTCGCGCCGCGATCTGTGGCAGATGGGTGATGCAAAGCACCTGGAAACGCCCGCCCAGGTCAGCCAGCCGCGCGCCGACGACGTCCGCCACACGACCGCCGATGCCGGCGTCGACCTCGTCGAAAATCAACGTCTTGCCCGCTTCGTTTCCTGCGGCCAACGTCTTCAGCGCGAGCATGACGCGGGACAGTTCGCCACCGGAAACGATTCGCGCCAGTGGCCGGAGATCCTCACCCAGGTTGGGTGAGACGAAGAACTCGGCCTGGTCGATACCGCGGTCGCTCCACGCTTCCGGCGGCAGCTCGGTCCGGTTGAAGCGAACATCGAACCGCGTCCGGCCCATCGCCAGCTCCGCGAGTCCGGATTCCAATGCGGCGGCGAATTTCACAGCGGCGGCTTTGCGACGCTCTGAGAGTTGCCGCGCGACATCGAGGTACTTCCCGGTCGCGGCATCGAGCTCTCGACGCAGGTCCTCGGCCCGTTCGGTCGTGCCGGAGAGCAAGTCGCGTTCACGCGCGAGCGCCACTCCCCTTTCGACGACTTCCTGGAGGGTGGGACCGTATTTCCGCTTGAGCCGTTCCAGGAGCGCCAGCCGATCTTCGACCTGCTGCAATCGAAGTGGCGAGGCATCGACGTCGGCGGCGTAGTCGCGCAGGAAGAACGCGAGATCCTCGAGCTGCGACTTGATCCCGTCGCGCGCCTCGACATAGGGCGAGAACCGCGGGTCGATCGTCGCCAGCTCGCCGACGCGCTTCCACACGCCGCCGAGACCGGCCAGCACCGCCTGATCGCTGTCATACAGCGCCGCGTAGCTCTCATCGCACAAACGGCGCAGGCGTTCGGCGTTGGCCAGCACCTGCTTGGTCGAGAACAGCTCCTCGTCTTCGCATGGCCGCGGAGCTGCCTTCTCGATCTCGGTCAACTGGAACGCAATGAGATCGAGGCGGACCGCCTTCTCCCGTTCATCCATCCGCGAACGATCGAGCTGCTCACGCGCCACGCGGACGCGCTGCCACGCGGTCGACACCTCCTCCCCCAGGGCCTCGAGACGCGCGTACTGGTCGAGGAGCGGAAGGTGCGCCGCCGGATCCAACAGCGCCTGGTGCTCGTGCTGGCCATGCAACTCCACGAGCTGCTCCGACAGAGTCCTGAGCGCGGAGGCCGTGGCAAGGGCGCCGTTCACGAATGAGCGACTTCTACCCTGCGCCGTGATCTCTCGCCGGATGACGAGCTCGGTTCCATCCGGCCGCTCGAACAGCGCTTCGATTGACGCCTGGGACTCGCCGGTTCGGACGAGGTCGGCGGTCGCCCGCGCTCCGAGCAGCAGCCCGACGGCCTCGACCAGGATGGATTTGCCCGCGCCGGTCTCGCCGGTGAGGACGTTGAAGCCGGTCTCGAACTCGACGTCAACGGCCTCGATCACCGCAAGGTTGCGGATGCGGAGCAGGCGGAGCATTTCGGCGGAACTGCCATCGTATCATAGGTTTGACAGCGTTTTCGGTGCGTGCTAGGCTCGCGGTGTCTGCGCTGTCGACACCGGTGATCGCGCCTTCGAGCGCGGCCAGAAACCCCTCCCGGCGACAGCGCGTTGCCTATGCTTCGGAGGCTTTGTTGCACACGCTTGGCTCCCTCGTCATTGCACTTCAGGTGCAGGAGGGCGCTGTCCCTCTGGCCGGGACGGGCAGTGGTGTCATCGACATCCTTCGCCAGACCGGGCCGCTGAACCAGGTCGTTTTCGCGATCCTGCTCCTGTTCTCCATCGCGTCCTGGTCGATCATTCTTTCCAAGGTGTTGACGTTCCAGAAAGTGTCGCGGCAGACCGCGACGTTCCTCGAGGTCTTCCGCCGCAGTCAGAAGTTCTCCGAAGTCCAGGCGGTCTGTCCCTCGCTCCCCGCGAGCCCGCTGGTGGGCGTCTTTCAGGCCGGATTCGCCGAGCTCAACGCACAGTTCCGCGCGACATCGTCCGACGTATCGAACGGGCCCAATCCGCCGGCCGTGCCGCAACGTCCAATGCTCAAGAGTCTCGACGCCGTCGATCGCTCGCTCATCCGCGCAGCAACGGCGGAAGTCAACAAGCTGGAGCGCAAGCTGACGTTTCTCGCGACCACGGCCAGCATCACGCCGTTCATCGGCTTGTTCGGGACGGTGGTCGGCATCATGATCGCCTTCCGCCGCATCGGCGCGACCGGGTCGACGAACCTCGCGATCGTCGCGCCGGGGATCAGCGAGGCGCTGATTGCCACGGCAGCGGGACTCTTCGCCGCGATTCCCGCGACCTATTTCTACAACCACTTCACGCACCGCGTGAAGGAGCTGTCGGCGGAGATGGACGACTTCTCCCTCGAGTTCCTCAATATCGCCGAGCGGAACTTCACGTAGTGCCTTCCGATGCCTAAGGTCCTCGCTTCTGCGCCGAACGCTGGTGGCCGACATCAACGCGGACGGCGCGTCGGCACCACGCTGTCGGAGATGAACGTCATTCCGCTGGTCGACGTGATGCTCGTGCTGCTGATCATCTTCATGGTGGCGGCACCGATGCTGCAGCGCGGCGTGGAGGTCAAGCTGCCGGTCGCGAGTCGAACGCAGGAAATCGCGAGCGAGCGGTTGTTCATCGATGTGCCGCTGTCGTACCGAAACGATCGTCGCGTGTTCCTCGGCAAGGACGCGGTGCGCGTGGAGGCGCTTGCCGAGCGGATGCGTCAGCTGCTCCTCACACGAACGGACAAGCAGGCCTTCCTGCGTACGGACGGTCGACTGAGCGTGCAGGATCAGATCGATGTGCTCGAGCGCCTCAAGGAAGGCGGCGTGGAGAACGTCGGCATCGTGACGCGGCTTCCAGGGGAGCAGTGAGCGAAGTCACCGACGTCATCGTCGCGCGATCGCGTCCCGCCGAACGCATGAAGGCGATGACCGCGTGGTCCGTCGCCGCGCACGTCACCGTAATCGCGGTGATCCTGCTGATGCCGATGCGCGCCGCGCAGCAGGCCCCGCGAATGGTGATGACAATCAGCCTCGGTGGCGCGCCGGGTCCGCGGGCCGGAGGGTTGACGCAGGCCGGCGGGCGCACGATACAGGCCCCTCCTCCTCCGGAACCCGTTCGGCGAGCCACGCCACCAGCGCCGACGCGCCCGGCGATGACGATCCCGGATCCGAAGGCGCGGGTGCGAACGCAACCAAAGCCCGAGCAGGCGCCAAAGGATGCGACGTCGCGGACGGTCTCGACCGGAGAACAACCCGAGAAAGGCAGTACGCGCGTGGAGACAGGCGCGAAGGGTCAGGGGTTCGGGCTGAGCACGGGTGGCGGTGGAGGGACCGGCGTCCAGCTCGACGTGGCCAACTTCTGCTGTCCCGAGTACCTCGAACAGATGGTCTCGCTGATTCAACGCAACTGGGATCAGAATCAGGGAGTGGTCGGCACCTCGTGGATGAAGTTCACGATCGAGCGGGATGGGGCGATTGTCATGCCGCAGCTGGAACGATCGAGCGGCTTCTTCGCGCTCGACAACGCGGCGCAGCGCGCGCTCCTGCTGGCGAAGCTCACGCCGCTGCCGGCGGCGTTTCCGAATCCCTCGTTGACGGTCCACATTCAATTCAAGTATTCGCGGTGATGAACAACACGTATCTTTCCCGTCGATTCGGTGTTGCGGTGGTCGTAGCCGCGTTGGCGGTCTTCACGGTGCTGGCCGCGCAGCAGCCACCGGCGCCGGCATCGCAGGCCCCCACGCAGCCGCAACAGCCGTCCGAAGTCGAGCTCGTCATCAGCGGCGACCCGGGGACACCGCCGCGCTACGCGGTACCGGACTTCATTGCGCTCTCACCCGATGCGGCCGACGTCGCCAAGGCCGTTGGCGAAGTGCTGTGGACCGATCTCGCGTTCGAACGCGAGTTCTACCTGATTCCGCGCGACACCTATTCCACGGTTCCCGTCGCGCGAACGGCGGATGGGATCCCGTTCCAGCAGTGGCGCGAGCTGGGTGCCGACGCGGTCGTGTTCGGGACGGTGCAGAAGACGGGCAACAACGTGACCGTGCAGGTGCGCCTGTTCAACGTGCGCACGCGCCAGTCGGTCTTCTCGAAGGAATACGGCGGCGCCGTCACCAACCCTCGCTTGTACGCGCATACGATTGCCGACGAAGTCCATCAGCAGCAGCGCGCGCTGCGTGGTGTCGCGCGCACCAAGCTCGCGTTCTCCTCGGATCGCAATCGGGAGAGCCTGGCCGGGCCGGTTCGGAACCGCGACGTGAAGGAGATCTACATCAGCGACTACGACGGCGCGAACCAGCGCCGGATCACCACCGACAGGAATCTGAACATCACGCCGGTCTGGTCGCCTGACGCGCGCGCGCTCGCCTATACGTCGTATCGTCGTGTCGTGCCTGACATCTTCGTGTCGCTGGTCTATCAGGGCATTCTGCAGAATCCCACGAAGGGACAGGGCAGCAACTTCCTTCCCATCTACTCTCCCGACGGAACCCGGATCGCATTCATGTCGAACCGCGACGGGAACACGGAGATCTACGTGATGAACGTCGACGGGTCCAACGTACGGCGGATTACGAACCATCCAGCGGGAGACGCGTCGCCAACCTGGTCGCCGAGCGGAACGCAGCTCGCGTTCACCTCCGATCGTTCGGGCACGCCCCAGATCTACATCGTCAGCGTCGACGGATCGAACCTGCGACGGCTGACCACGAGCGAGTCGTACGCCGATCGTCCGACGTGGTCTCCGCCGCCACGAAACGAGATCGCGTTCGCCGCTCGCAGCGGGCCCGGCTTCGACATCAAGGTGTACGACGTGGCAAGCGGACAGACGCGGCAGCTGACGTTTGGCGAGGGCACCAACGAGAGCCCCGCGTATTCGCCGAACGGCCGCCACATCGCGTTCACGACCACACGCTTCGGTCGCGTGCAAGTGGCGACGATGACATGGGACGGACGTGACGTTCGACAGGTGACACGAGACGGCAACAACTGGACGCCGTCGTGGTCGAATTGATCACGACATCGGTGGGCCGGGCCTCGTCAGGCCCGGCGTGACCGACGGAATTTTTGGGCGGTGAGGAAATCAGAGATGAAGAGACTCGTGGTGGTAGTCCTGACGCTCGTCGTCATGGTGGCGGCGTGCGCAAAGAAGACGGCGACGACACCGACGCCCGCGCCAACGCCGCGAACTCCCGCTCCGCCGGCAGTGACGCCCGCGCCACCATCGCCGCCCACGCGCGTCGAGGAGTCGCTGCCCGTACCGCCGCAGCCGCTGACCGAGGACAGCATCGCCAATCGCTCCCTCGAGGATTTAAATCGCGACTCGCCGCTCAAGCCGGCGTTCTTCATCCTGGACAGCTCCGAGCTCGACGACGCCGGCCGTGCCGTCGTGTCGGCGAACGCCGAGATTCTGAAAAAGTACTCCTCGTGGCAGATCACCGTCGAGGGACACTGCGATGAGCGCGGTACCGCCGAATACAACCTCTCGCTCGGCGAACGGCGCGCCGTCGCGGTGAAGACGTATCTCGTGTCACTGGGAATTTCACCGGATCGTTTGCGGACCGTGAGTTATGGCAAGGAGTTTCCGTTCGATCCGGGTCACACCGAAGATTCGTGGTCGAAGAACCGCCGCGCACATTTCGTCATCACCTCGAAGTGATCGGACGGGCCGCCTGAAGCTGGCCCCTACGATGATGGCGGGGCGTCGTACGTAGGGGCCGCCTGTAGGCGGCCCGTGAGGCATCCATGAAGAAGATGGTCATGACCGCGGTGATACTCCTGCTGGGCGGGGCGATGACGCCGGCGTCCGCGCAGAACCGCGAGCATCAGCAGATGGCCGCCGAGCTGCGGATGCTGCAGGAACAGCAGCAGCAGCTGGCGCTGACCTTCGCGCAACTGGCTGAGGCGCTCAAGGCGCTGAACGCACGCCTCGAGGCACGCCTCGACGAAGCCAATAACGCCATGCGCAAGGGCTTCGCCGATCAGAAGCTGGTCATCGACGGCATGGGCAACGATCTGCGGACGATTCGCGAACGCACCGACGATGCGAGCGTGCGCCTGGGAACGATTCGCGACGAGATCGACGCGTTGCGCACGACCGTGACGGCATTGAGCCAGGGGCAGACATCCGCGGCGCCGGTTGAGCCACCCGACCCGAATGCGCCGCTGCCGCCGGTCCCGCCGCCGGCCCCTCTCCCGTCCACTGCCGGACTATCGCCCACGCGCATGTATCAGACCGCGTTCGCCGATTACACGTCGGGCCAGTACTCACTGGCGATCACCGGCTTCGAACAATTCATTCGTACGTTTCCACGTTCGGAGATGGCCGACGACGCCCAGTTCTTCATCGGCGAAGCGCAATACATGCAGAACAAGTTCGCCGACGCGATCGCCGCCTACAACGCCGTCATTCAGAACTACGCCATGGGCGATCAGGTGCCGCTCGCGCTGTACAAACGCGGGCAGGCGCAGCAGCAGCTTGGACAGATCGACGCAGCGCGCGCGTCGTGGCAGCTCGTGCTCGACAAGTTCCCCGACAGCGACGGCGCGCGGCTGGCGAAGCAACGCGTCGACGCACTCGGTCGACAGCAACCGCGTCAGTGACCTAAGCTGTCACGAACCCGAAACACACTTAAGGGCCGAGCCTGACAAGGCTTGGCCTACTGGACACGTGCGCAGCAACTGCGCTCGTAGGGCTCGCCGGAGCGCCGCGCGCGAAGGCCGGCCGGAAGGGAACGTATGGGAAGCGTCAACAAAGTGATTCTCGTGGGGAACCTGGGACGCGACGCGGAGCTGCGCTACACGCCGGGCGGCGCCGCCGTCGCAACGCTCAACCTCGCGACCACCGAGGTGTGGAACGATCGCAACAACCAGCGCCAGGAGAAGACCGAGTGGCACCGGGTGGTGCTGTGGGGGAAGCAGGCGGAAAGCCTGCAGGAGTACCTGACCAAAGGGAAACAGATTTACGTCGAGGGCCGGCTGCAGACGCGGCAGTGGGACGACAAGGACGGCAACAAGCGCTACACCACCGAAATCAAGGCCGACCGCATCACGTTGCTGGGTGGTGGCGGCGGAGGCCGCGGTGGCGGGATGGATCGCGGCGGCGGCCAGATGTCCTCCGGCGGCGACGAACCGCCAATGGAACCGATCACCGACGACGATATCCCGTTCTAACGGTCCGATCCCCGATTAACCGGCTTCAACGATCAAATACGCCGACTCTGGCTCGCTCGCGACATGCGCATCCGGCGTTGACGCTGGGAGAAGACAGAACTCGCCAGGACGCAGGGCGACGGTAATGCCGCCGCCCTGCACGACGACCCGTCCCCGGACGACAGCAAGCACACGCGCAACGCCGGGCTCGACGTGAACGTCGTTGTGCTGCACCGGTTCGATCAGATCGACGCTGAACAGCGGATCTCTGACGAGCGGTCGACTCCGTCCCATCTCGCCCTGGCGCGCGTCTGCACGGACGAGCGACGGCTCGACATCGTCGAAATCGATATTGGCGAGCGACTGCGAGACGTGCAGCTCGCGCGGGTTGCCATCGTCTCCGAGGCGATCCCAGTCGTACACGCGATACGTCGTGTCAGAGTTCTGTTGGATCTCGAAGATCACGAGACCCGCACCGATGCCGTGGACCCGTCCGCTCGGCAGGAACATCACGTCGCCGGCGCGCACCTCGATGCGGTGAAAGCAGTTCGCCACGCGTCCCTCGCGAATCGCGTCCGCGAAGCTCGCCCGAGTGGTCCCTCGGCGCAGGCCGACAAAGAGCTCTGCCCCCGGCTCGGCCGCGGCGATGTACCACATCTCCGTTT
>Ga0081539_10002839_pt1 | contig 23102 bp, 18 predicted proteins | sample TabmetS4T2R2_FD_71023 | JGI IMG/M metagenome (GOLD analysis project Ga0081539, IMG submission 71023) | Tabebuia heterophylla rhizosphere microbial communities from the University of Puerto Rico - S4T2R2 | ecosystem: Host-associated > Plants > Roots > Rhizosphere ...
GCCATGGCGCGAGGTGGCGAGCCGATGACCGCTCGGACCACCGCGGGATTGTGCGTCGGCTTTGCCGGGATCGTGCTGCTCGTGTGGCCGAACTTGACCGGTGCCGGTGGCGTGACCGGCCACGCCTTCATTGGCGTCGTCGCGCTGCAGGCCGCGTGTGTCGGCTGGTCGCTCGGTTCGACGTATACGAAGCGCTACGCCCCGGCCACCGACGCGCTGACCGCGTCCGCGCTGCAGATGCTCTTCGGCGGCCTTGTGCTGCTGGCAGTCGGGACGGTCATCGGCGAGTGGTCGCGCATCACACTCAGTCAGCGCAGCGTCATCGCCGAGCTGTACCTCATCGTCGTTGGATCCTGGATCGGGTACTCGGCGTACGTGTACGCGCTGCAGCACCTTCCGGTGTCGACCGTATCGATGTACGCGTACGTCAACCCGGTGATCGCCGTGCTGCTCGGCACGTGGCTGCTCGACGAGCCGTTCGGGTTGCGTGTGGTGATCGCGTCAGCGATGGTGCTGCTGGGGATCGCGATCGTTCGATCAGGAAAAGGCGCGATTGGGGCCGGGGTCGGCGGCGGACCTCGAAAGGTCCGCCGTGAAGTCGTCACCTGACGAACTTCGTGAGCCGATCCCGTCCCTGCCGTCAGACGACTCTGCGGCCGCTGACCAGCCGCACGAGGAAGAGCACGACGGCGATGACCAGCAGGACCCAGATGAAGTTGCCCAGCGTGTAGCCGCTGACCATCCCCAGCAGCCAGAGGACGATCAAGATGATCGCAATGGTTTCGAGCACGTTCCAACCCTCCCCTTCAGGCCTCAGGTGCGTGCCCGGGCCTCGACGGGCTGAGGCTGCAACATGAATGCCGCGAGATCGCGGCTCAGCGGATCGATCACAGCCGTTCTATTCGTGATCCTCATGTTTGGTAGAGGCGACCCGGTACTCGCACAACAACATACGCTCATCTTTTTCGGGGGCGCCGCCATCGCGCTCGGCATGCACGAGGCTGGTCATCTGACACTGGACGAGGCATTCGACGCCTCACCCGGTTTCAAGAAGGTGTCTTTTGGTCCAATTCCTTTCTTCGCCATCACCCATCGCTCGACCTCTCCCGCTCGTGAGTTCACGATCTCGTCCGCTGGCTTCTGGGTCCAGCACGCGACCGACGAGATACTGTTGCGCTCGCCACGATTGCGCGAAGCCGATCATCCACTGCTGAAAGGGATGTTCGCGTTCAACGTTCTCGCATCGGTCGCCTATGCCGGCGCCGCCTTTGCCGAGATCGGGCCTGACGAGCGAGACACGCGCGGCATGGCCGTGTCGGCTGATGTCGCTGAGCCGGCGATCGGCGCGTTGATCCTCGCCCCGGCCGCGATGGACGCCGTGCGCTACTTCAAACCGCAGTGGGGCTGGGCGAAATGGGCGAGCCGCGCCGCGAAGGTGGGCGGAGCACTCTTGGTGATCAAAGCGAGAACGTGAACGATTACGCGTTCGGTGCCGCGCCGAGCGCGAACGTCATCGTGCCTTCGAGCACGATCTCTCCGTTGACGCGCGCGTATCCGCCCAGTTGCCCCATGCGGCTGCGCAGGCGTTTGACGCGCGCTTCGATTTCGACGACGTCACCGGGGAAGACGGGACGTCGATAGCGGACGCGTTCGATGCCGGCGAAGAAGGGCAGCTTGTCGCGGTTCTCCGGCTTCGACAGGATCAGGATCGCGCCGACCTGTGCCACGCACTCCGTCAGAATCGTCGGCGGCAGCGTCGGGCGCATCCCTGGGAGATGTGAGAGAAACCGTTCGTTCAGCGAGACGTTCTTGATGCCGACGATCCGTTTGTCCGGCTCCAGCTCGGTGATGCGATCGACGAGCAGGAACGGATAACGGTGCGGGAGAATGCGCTCGATCGCCGAATGATCGAGCGGCAGCGTCAAGGATTCCATTGGTCCGGCTCAGTATAATGCGACCCATTCCATGTCCGACCGCCCTGTCATCGATCCACGGCCCCCTTCGTCCGGTGCCACGCGCACGCCGACGGAAGCCGAGCTGCTTTCGACCTTGTTCGACCTCGGTCGCGAGGTCATGTCGGTGCTCGACCTCGACGAGCTGCTCGCAAAAATTCCTCAGCTGATCGCGCGCCTGACGCGCTTCAGCGCGTTTTCCGTGTACCTGCTCGACGAGCAGCGGCAGGAGCTGCGTATTGGCTATGCCGTCGGCTACCCGGAGGAGGTGACGCGCAATCTCCGGATGAAGGTTGGGCATGGTGTCGTCGGCACGGCGGTGCAGGAGGGGCGCCCCATTCTCGTCAACGACATCCGCGAGGAGCCGCGCTACATGGGGCCGCTGCGCAACATGCTGTCGCAGCTCGCGGTGCCGATGCGCCGCAAGGGTCGGGTGATCGGCGCCTTGAACCTGCTCAACGAGGTCGAGGGAGCCTTCACCAGCCTCGACGAAGCGCTGCTGCGTCAGTTTGCGGCGCACGTCGCCGTCGCGATCGAGAACGCGCGCCTGTTCGAATCCGAGCGCAACTACGTCGACACGTTGGAAACGCTCGCCGAGATCGGCCGTGAGATGTCGTCGATCCTCGACCTGGACGTGCTCCTCACGCGCATCGCGAATCTCACCAAGCGCCTGATCGATTACCGCACCTTCGGCATCCTGCTGCTCAACGAAGACACGCAGGAGCTCGAAATGAAGATGGCCGTGCGATACGGCCAGGGCAACGAGTCGAAACGGGTGAAGCTTGGCGAAGGGCTGGTGGGATGGGCGGCCCTCCACAAGGAGCCGCTGCTGATTGCCGACGTCTCGCAGGATCCGCGCTATCTCAACCTGGTCGAGGACGCGAAGTCCGAACTGGTCGTGCCGATGCTGATCAAGGATCGCTGCGTCGGCGTCTTCGATCTGGAAAGCAACGAGCTCAGCGCATTCACCAAGGAGCACAAGGAACTGTTGACGCTCCTAGCCGCCCAGGCCGCGGTGGCGATCGACAACGCCCGGTTGTACGAGGAAGTGCGGCGCAACGAGGAGCGGATCGAAAAGGAGCTGCGATTCGCCCAGCGCGTGCAGCTGGCGCTGCTGCCGAGCGAGCCGCCGAGGACGCAGGGCGAGGTGGAAGTCGCCGGTCGGTTCGAGCCGGCACGCGAGCTCGGAGGCGACATCCACGACTATCTCGCGCCGGCGCCGCACACGCTCGTTGTTGCGGTAGGCGATGTGTCCGGCAAGGGTGCCCCCGCGGCACTATACGGCGCTTTTGCGTCGGAGCTCGTGCGATCGCGCACGCTACGCCGGCGCTTCACCGCGGAGCGGTTCAGCGTCGCCGGCGCCCTGTACTCGATGAACACGACGCTGCACGAGCGCCAGCTCGAAGAGTATTACTGCACGCTCTGCTACGCGTTCTTCGATTTTCAGCGCCGGCAGGTGACGCTCTCCAATTCCGGGCTGCCGTATCCGATCCGCTGCTCGGAGAACGACTGCAATCAGATCGAGCTGCCTGGCGTCCCGCTGGGATCGTTCCCGGGCGTCACCTACGACGAGATCACCATTCCGCTGCAGCGTGACGACGTCTTCGTGTTCTGCACGGACGGCATCTACGAAGCCACCGATGAAATGGGCTTGGAATTCGGCGCGCGGCGCACCTGCGAGATCGTCAAAGCGCGTCGCCACGAGCCCGCGCGCGTGATCGTCGATGCGATCTACGACGCCGTCACGGAGTTCCGCGGCCGGACAAGCCAGGTGGACGACATGACGGCGGTGGTCGTGAAGATCCTGTAGGGCGACTCACCCCTTGATCTTCCGATCCCTCTCCTGGATGTGCAGCCCCACTGACTGACCGCCGAAGTTTCCGATCTCGCTGACGCGGCCCTTCACCTGCACGCGCGATCCCTTGCGCGGGGCGCGCGCGCCGCGCGACACGACGGTGATCTCGCCGGAGCCGTCGTCGACTTTGTACAGCTGGAACGGCACGAGCGGGATCCCGAAGCTGCTCGTCACGACGCCGTTGACGCTGACGTTCTTGTTGTCCCACTTGTCGGGACGGTTCTGGAGATCGGCGATGTGCACGCCGCGTGCGGCACACCCGGTAATCAGAATGGCTCCCAGCACGGCGGCGGAAAGACGGGACGCAGTCTTCATATCTGCCTCTCATGGGCCGCGCCGGATCGTGAACTACGTGCGCCAGGATGCGGCGATGCCAGCGCCTGCCTGAAGTAACGCACCCCGGTGATCCGACGCGACCCGCCGAACCATCGATCAAAAGATGTGCCCGCGGATGTGGCGCGTGAATCCACTATTTCTGTCGTGCTGAGTCCGATCCGTCCTCCGCTGGGGCCACTGATCAGGCGACACCTCGTCCGCGCCAACCTTTCGAGAGGACGTTTCGTCAGAGCAGATCGGAACGGAGGTTCGGACGTGAAAAAGATCGTGAGCGCCGCCGTGGTCACCTGCGCGGCGGCCGTCGTCGCACTGTTCGTGTTTGCGCCGCACGTCAACGCCCAGGGTCGTGGGCGCACCATCATCACCGACCGCGGGTTCGGCGCCTCGCTCGGCGTCTCCGTTCGCGACCTGCAGAGCGAGGAAGCGACCAAGGCGAGAGTCGCGAGCGGCGGTGTCTACGTCGAGAGCGTCACCGACGGAAGTCCGGCCGCGCGTGCCGGGCTCAAGGCGGGCGACATCATCACTGAGTTCGACGGTGAACGTGTCCGCAGCGCGCTGCACATGACGCGGCTCGTTCGGGAGACGGTTCCCGGGCGAGTGGTGGAGGTGACGCTGCTCCGTGACGGCAATCGCCAGACGATCGACGTCACGCCGGAGGAAGGACGGTTGCGGATCCCCGACATCAGCCGCGACGTCGAACGCGGATTGAGAAACCTGCCGCGGAACTTCTCGTTCGACTTCGACGCCTTCGCCAACGGTGGTTTCGGCACGCGCGGGCGGCTCGGCGTCACCCTGATGCCGATCACCGATCAGCTCGCCGAATACTTCGGCGTGAAAGATGGAGTGCTGGTCAGCACGGTCACGCCGGACTCACCGGCGGCCCGAGCGGGATTGAAGGCCGGGGACGTGCTCACCGCGGTCAACGGCAGGAGCGTAGAGGGCGTGTCTGACGTGAGTCGCCTGCTCCGCGAGGCGTCGCGCGACGGAAAGGTCGAGCTCCGTGTCATGCGCGATCGCAAGGAAGTGACGCTCAACGCAACGCTGCCCGACAGGGAACGCGAGCGTGATCGAGTGCGCCGCGATCGGGATCGGATCCCCGTGTAACGACCCGCGTTCACACTTCCGGGCTCTCGCTTCGAGAGAATGCTTAGCCCGCTTTCGTTTCCGCGGAGCTGGGCGCGGGCCAGGCGATGACGGCGCTCGCCAGCTGCGCGGCGATCATCGTGGTCACGGCTTGTGTGGCGGGATCCGCTTCCCGCCCGTGCCGGACCTCCGCCGCCAGTACGCCGATACAGGCGTCGGGACCGAACATCGGGGCGACGATCGCGCCGTTGGTCGTGCTGTCACCGGCGACTGTTCGCACCTGACCCATGCGCCACGCGTTTGCCGTGGCGTTGTCGGAGAAGCGGGCGATCGGGCCGAGACGATTGACGACGCGCGGGTCGTAGCCAAATGCCGTCGCCGGAAAGAGCTCTTCGCCGGCACCCATCCACACGATGACACCTGACGCGTCGAGGACGGCAGCCGCGTGGCCGAGCACCTCGGTCAGCGCCGCAACCGAAGTCACCCGCGAGATCGCGGTGCACACGTCCGCTGCCGCGGCAAGGTCCATGGACGAGGAAACAGATGCAGCCGACGCCCCCGCCGCGGTTTCGGCCGCGACTCGTGACGACCATGCCGCCGCCGGTTCGGGCACGATTCGCAGCGACGCTTCGTTGGCTTCGGGCTGCGGCGAGGCATTGGCGGTCTCGGTGGGAGTGCCGGCGCTGTCGACCGCGGGTGCTGAGGCAGCTTTCACGACCACTGGAATCGGAAGCAGGACTATCAATCCAAGCAGCCATAAGGCTGCCGCGCCGACCAGCGTCGTCCAGGCCTGCCGATCGAGAAACTGCAGGTCGGTCGAGGTCCACGAGGACTCTACGTCCTCCAGCTCGCGCAGCGAGACGACAATCGAGTCGATCGTATGTCGCGCTTCTCCGAAGATCAGATCGGACGCCATCAGCGTCTCGCCGGCGCGCAGGTTCTCGCGAATCGTGCGATCGGCGTCGGCGAGGCTCCTCACGTTGTCGGCGATCAGCGTCGCGGTCGCCATCGCCTCCGTGGATCGGACGATCGACGCAAGGGCACTGACGTTGCCGGCGAGTGTCTGCAGATTGGCGGCGACGCGGTCGAGCGACGGCGGCAGCGGCTGCGCGAGGGCGACGTACGCCGCCTGGTAGGCGGCGATATCACGTGCGGTCGCGATCAGGCCCTCGACGCGCGCGCCAACGCCGCGCTCATGAACGTTGAGTGCGGCGCGGCGCTGTTCGTTTATCCAGATGAAAGCCGCGGTTCCGATTCCAATGCCCACAAGCAGCGCGAACACAGTCCATCGAACGGCTCGGCTCCGCATTGCGGAAGAGGATAGATCATTTTCGATCTGGGATTTGCGATCTTTGATTTGGAAGGACGTCTTTTTTTGTCCGCGAATCGAAAGTCGGAATCAGAAATCAGAGATCGAAGATCACGAAATGACTCGTCCGCCTAATACACGGGCAGACCGGCATCCGTGAGCCACTGCGCGATGACGGTGAAGCGATTGGTGAAGATGAGCAGACCGATCGCGACCAGCAGCCCTCCGGAGACCAGCTCGATCGCGTGATAATGCTTGCGGATGTGGCGCATGGCGCCGAAGAAGCGATTGATCGCCAGCGCGGTGGCGAAGAACGGAACGGCCAGGCCCATTGAATACGCGGTCAGCAGCCGCACGCCTTCACCCACGCCGTTGCGCGTTGCGGCGATCGCGAGGATGCCCGCAAGAATCGGCCCGATGCACGGTGTCCAGCCGAACGCGAACGCAATCCCGACGAGGATCGCTCCCAGCGGCCCGCCAGGTTTCTTCGACGTCTGGACCCGCTTCTCCTGATACAGCCATTCGATCCGCAGCACGCCCATCGTGTGCAGGCCGAACACAATCACGACGGCGCCGGCGATGCGTCCGAAGAGCGTCTTCTGTGTCAGGACGAAATTGCCGATCGCCGAGGCGGACGCTCCCAGCGCGATGAAGACGAGCGAGAACCCGAGGATGAACCCGAGCGACGCCAGGAGAACCCGTTGCCGCGCGTGGGCGGGTACTGCGACCGCGACTGCCGTTGCCGGCCGCGCCGTCGGCGTCCCGCGCATTTCATCGAGCGAGAGTCCCGAGATGTACGACAGATAGCCAGGGATCAGCGGCAGCACGCACGGCGAGATGAAGGACAGGAGTCCGGCCCCGAATGCCGCCAGGAGAGTGACGTTTTCTTCCATAACCAGCGGCGGGGGCAGCTACGCGGAACCCGCCCTACTTCTCCACCGGCCGCAATGGAATGTATGCGCCCTGCAGCGGCGCGCCCTCCATCTGGACGTTGTGGCCCTTGACTGGCGGCAGGTCCTGATACATGAAATCCCACTTCCAGCGCTCGGAAGGGTTCGATGCCTGCAGCCAGTGGCGCGCGGAAATCGGACGCGTGAACACCATGTGCTCGGCGTCGGCGTACGGCGTGCCGGGCATTGCCGCCGCCAGCGCCTGTCGCACCTCGTTCGATGTCTGATAGGACAACGAGAGGCCGAGCAGTTGGGCGACCCGCGCCAGGATGACGCAGTCCTCCATCGCCTCTCCTGGGGGAGCGATCGCGCGCGATGACGCCTGGACGCGACCCTGCGCGTTCGTATAGATGGCGTCCTTCTCCACGGAGCAGGCTCCCGGCAGCACGAAGTCGGCGGCGTCAGCGAGCGCAGTCTTGACGACACCCTGCACGACGAGCAGCGGCAGCGCCCCACTCCGCCGAGCCTCGATGATCCACGACAGATCGCCGAGCGATCCTTCCGGTCCCGGATCGATCACGTACAAGGCTTTGACGCGGCCGGCGGCGATGGCGGTGCGCAGCGGCTCCAGATTCGCCGCGCCGTCATTGCCGGCGCCCACATCGAAGCCGAGATCCCGGGCTCCGTTGACGTTCGGCGCATCGGTCGCATGAACCCTGAATTTCGAGCCTTCCGGCTGTGGCTTCTCGCTGCGGGTCCACGCGATGGTGACCGCCTGTCGCCCATCGGCGCCCAGCAGCCCCTCGACCATCTGCTTGAGGACGAAGAGGTCCTCGGTGGCCGCGTGTGCCGACACGAGGAAGCGAACCGAGGTGGGGTCGGCCGATCCCGCGTCCTGGATCCTGTCGCGCAGCCTGGGCTCGAGGTCGTGCCATGCCACCGGCTCGAGCGCCGCATCACCGCTCCGTCGCAGCATCGGCCGTCGCAGGCGCGTGTCGCCTTCGATCCAGCGGTAGTTGAACCGGCCGATGTCGCACATCCAGTAGTCGTTGACCTCGGGGTTGTAGCGCGGCGTCATCCGGATCAGGCGCGACCCGCGTGCCCACTCGGGCTTCGCCTTCAGCCACGCGCTCGTGTTGCATCCCTTCGAGCAGAGCGTGCAGATCGTGTCCACCACGCCAGGGTTGTCCCACGGCCGGCTTTTGAAACGGTAATCCCGGGTCGTGATCGCGCCCACCGGACAGACGTCCATGAGGTTTCCCGACAGCAGCGAGTGGACACCCTCTTCGCGGAACGTCGCGATCTCGCTGCCGTTGCCACGGTCGACGATCCCGATCTGCGCGTCGCCGTCGATCTCGCGCATGAACCGTACGCAGCGGGTGCAGAGAATGCACCGGTTGCGGTTCAGCATGAGCGTCGGTCCGAAGTCGACGTCCGCCTTGACCCCTTCGCCGTCGAACACCCGGCGAGGGAAGTCCATGCGGCTTTCGGCGGGACCGAAGGTATAGGCGAAATCCTGGAGCGGGCACTCGCCGCCCTTGTCGCACACCGGGCAGTCGAGCGGATGATTGACCAGCAGGAACTCGAGGACGCCGGCGCGCGCGGCAACCGTTTCCGCGTCGCGCGTGCTCACCACCATGCCGTCGGTGCAGATCATCGAACAGGAAGTCTGCAGTTTGGGCATCTTCTCGATCTTGACGATGCAGACGCGGCACGAGCCGTCGACGCCAAGGCCGGCGTGATAGCAGTAGTAGGGAACTGAAATGCCGGCTTCGATCGCCGCCTGGAGGACCGTCTTTCCCTTATCGACCGTGACCTGCTGGCCATTGATGGTCAGCGTGACCGTATCTGCCATAACGCTCGATCATATCAGCGGCTCTGGGCTTTGGGCTCTCGCTTTCGGCCTACGCTCCGTTGCGGCTGGAATCCAGGACAAAGCCGAAAGCCCAGAGCCCACAGCCGAAATGGTGCCGTCGTAGTTGTGCTTGACGCGTGCGCGCGGTGGGCCTAGATTGCAAGCCTCTGGAGGTGCCGATGGCGGCGACACGCGTGCGGTTCGCGCCCGTGCTGGAGTGGCTGTGTGCCGCGGCGATCATCGGTGGTGCGCTGGCCGCTTTTCTCGGCGTGGCGCGCGAATTCGAGGACGTGGGCGCCGTTGCTGCCGTGATGGCGACCACCGGGCCCGTTCCTGAAGCGCCTCCCGTCCTCGCGCCGCGTGCGGTGTCGGTGCCAATACTGCTGCTCGCGGACGGCAAGGAGATCCGGATCGGCGATCGTGCCGCGGCGGTTGCGGAGAAGCTCGGAGGTCGCGCGCAAGTTGGCAGCGAGACCGTCGAGCGAGACGATGACACCGAACGAATCACGCGCCTCTACAGCTACGCGGGCACTCAGTTCGCGCTTGTCTTCGAAGCGCCGCGTCCCGATTCCCCTCCTCGCGTCGTCGCCATCTACCGCCAGTAGGCAGGACTCCCGTGCGTCCGGCGGCGGCGCGTCAGCCTCCCCGCTATCTCGCGACGGCGTGTCGGTGGTGATCGACCGCATCTGAGAATCCACGCCACGAACTCCACACACATCCGGCGAGAGTTCCCTGCATCGTCGTGCAGATCCGTGATCCAACCGGCGGCTGTGTGCACTGCCGGGCGCTTCCGCCGAAGATGCCCGCCAGGATACGACGAAATAAGACAGGAACGTCCGTCTCTAGAGTAGGGATCGTCAGAATTGCTCAGGTAGCCCCTCGAGCACCCCACAACTAACGCCCAATTAACGGGAGATCTCAGAGGAGGGTCTTATGGTTCGTGGTCTGTTCCCCCCAGGCCGTCGGGTCGCGTGCATCGCGACGCTCGCTCTCGCTCTTTGTATCGCGCGCACTGCGGCGGCGGAGACTCGCTCCGTCGATTGCGGTGCCGGCGGCAACGTCAATTCAGAACTGGCGCTGTTTGCCGATCGCAACGCCGTAAACGTGCTCAACGTGTCGAACATTTGCGACCCGGTAGTCAACATCACGGGTTTCAACAATCTGACGGTGCAGGGCCCCGGCACACTCACTCACCGGGGCGTCAACATCGTGAACTCCCAGAACATCGTCCTCAAGAATCTCTTGATCAAGTTCGACCCGGTCACCGCTCCGTTCGGAACCGTGAGCCTGGCCCAGGCCGGCGTATCGTTCGACAACGTCGCGGTCGAGGACTCACAGGCCAACCACGGCGTCATCGTGGGTCCCCTCAGCGCCCTCGCGATCGCGGGAACCGGTAACAGCAGCCACATCACCAACCACGGCGGCAGCGGCATCTTCGTCAACGGCGGATCGGCGGGGGTGAGGAACGTCGTGATTACCGGCAATGGACAGAATCCGGGCAACGGCAGCCAGCGCAATGGCATTACGGTCGCGAACGGCGGCTCGCTTGTTCTGGGTAACCGGGTCGGCGGTTCGGCAACCAACGTCGACATTTCGAGCAATGTGCGCTCGGGTGTTCGGATAGACGGTGGCTGGCTCGATACCGACGCGGAGACGAACAACGGCGCCACCGTTCACGTGCATCACAACGGAGACGTGGGTTTCGAGCTCAATGCCGCTGATTCTCACATCAACGGGAACATCGTCGTCGATAACAACAACGGGCAATGCTTCGATCCGGACACCCCCTGTCAGGTCAGTGCGTTTGGCGGAAGTGTGAACGTCGAGGACGGCGTTCAGGTGCAGGGCGACTTCTTCGTCGCGGCGAACGCCGCCGTCATCGTCGATCCGGGCGCGGGCGATCCGGTGACGATCACGACACTCAGCCTCCATCTCGGAACTGTGGGGATTATCGTTCCGGCGGTGAACATCACGACGCTGAACTGCGACGACACGTCATTTGCCCCGATATTCGATTTCGACGGCGGCACCGGGACGATCGGTACGAACAACTGCCCGGCGGAAGGACCACGGGGCGGTGTCGGACCGCAGGGTCCGCAGGGAGAGATCGGACCTGCGGGACCGCAAGGCGAGCAGGGAATCCAGGGCGTTCAGGGTCCGCCAGGCGTTCAGGGGCCTCAAGGGATCCAGGGTATCCAGGGTGAGAAGGGCGACACCGGACCTCAGGGAATCCAGGGACTGCCAGGACCGCAGGGGATCCAGGGAATCCCGGGAATTCCTGGCGGCGTCTCCGGTCGCGAAATCGTTCAGAACGCTCAAAGCGTGACGCTGGGGAAGAATTCCAGCATCGCGATCAGCGTTTCGTGTCCCGCGCCGAAGGTTTCCGTCGGCGGTGGGGGATCCGCCATCAATCCGAACCACGTGATTTTTCAAACCGTGCCGACAGCCACGGGTTGGTCAATCACCGTTCGCAACGCGGCGAACAACACCCAGACCGGCAACGTCGTTGCGATGGCCATCTGCGTCGACGCGCAATAACGACATCAACTCCCAATCCCGGCGAGGGTTGGGAGTTTTCCTTACGATTCGGAGAATTCGGCGAGCGCGGCGGAGTCGCGGTTGATCTGCACCTGACGGACGGTGCCATCGACCCTGATTCGCTGCTCGACCTGCTTCTCGGTGACCGGCACGATCGCTTCCTTCGTCCGACCGTCGGAGTAGACGATCGTGACCGTCACGGGCACATCGAAAATGTCCGAGCCGAGCTGATCGAACCGGACGGTCACCTCACGTTCGGCAATCGTCGTGTGGTAGGAGAGACGGGGCAGATCGCTGCTGTAGATCCAGCGCTCGAAGAAGCGGTCCAGATCGCGCCCTGATTCCAGCTCGAACGCGCGTTGGAGATCCTCGGTTCCCGCCTTCTGGTAACGGCGATCCTGATAGAAGCGGCGCAGCGCGTTGAAGAACACCTGATCGCCGAGCAGCCGCCGCAGCATGTGCAGCACGCCGGCGCCCTTGTTGTACACGAGCGCGCGAAAGATCTTGGTGTCGCTCTTGATGTGGCCGAGGCGATAGCCAAGGTGCACGGGTCCCTGGTCCGAGTCGGCCAGCGACCAGCGCCGGAACTGGCGCAGCATGTCGGTGAACACCTTGTCGCCGCGCGATTTCTGCGCGTACAGCGCCGCGAAGTACTGCGCGAATCCCTCGCTGAGCCACTGCTCGTGATAGTTCTTCCAGGCGACCGCCTGTCCCCACCATTGATGCGCCAGCTCGTGGGCCAGGAAGAACTCTCCGAATCCGTCGAAGGCGGCCGGGTCGTTGCGCCAGTTGACTGCGGACCCCGGAATCGGGTCGTTCAGCACCGCGAAGTATCCGGGGCTGTGTCCACCTGGCAGATCCGATTCGATCAGCGCGATGGTCGCTGACGGGTACGGCGCCTCACCGATGATCCCTGTATAGAAGCGGAGGATGTCCTCGATCGGTCGCGCCAGCTGCCGCGCGCGTCCGCGCTGACGCGGATTGGCTTCGACGGCAATGGCCATCCGGTCGGCGGACGGATCGTTCGACGCTTCGTCGGAGGTCGCGATCGTCTTTTCGAGCACGCGATCGAAGCGGCTCACCACGAATGCCAGATAACGAAGCGGACGGTTCGCACGGAACACGAACGGCTTGCCGTTCGGCACCGACAGCAGATCGCGCAGCGACACCGCGCTCGCGCCGCTGACCGGTTCTCCACTCGCCACGCAGCCGAATCCTTCGGGCACGACGATGCGAATGGTCGCCGTCGCGTAGTCCGGCACCGGGTTCTGCGGATACCAGAGCGCGCGGTTGCTCAGTAGGTAGCTCGGTTCGCGAGTGGCGTAGAACGGCGAGTCGGATTGCGGCGACGGACTGTCCTGACCCGGCTGCAGCGTTTCCGTTTCAATCGGATCGGGAGCCACCTTGCCCGCGTACGTGAGGATGAGCGTGATGTCCGAGTCCTGCTGCAGCATGCGCGGCAGGCTGACCATGATCGTGTTCTGATTGCTCACGCGCAGGTGGAGCAGCCGTCCGTACTCGACGCTCGTGACGCTGCTCACGTCGAGCGGATCGGCGAGTCGCAGCGTCACCGTCGACAGCGACGCCCGCGCCCGAATCAGCAGTCGCGCACGGGCCTGCAGCGATTGGCGTTCGGGATCGACCACCGCGTCGATGTTGTAGTCGATGACGTCGTACTCGCGCAGCACATCGTCGCTGTAGAAGCGGCCGCGCGCGGCGAGCTTGGCCTGCGACGCATACAACGCGATTGTGCGCCGGCGCTCGCGTTGAAACAGCTGCACGTCCTCGGCCTGCGCGTTGCCGCGAGAGTAGGTGAGCATTCCGTACCGCCGCGTCTGGACCTCGATCAGCATGTCGTTGGCGGGCGGTTGCAGATGCCAGGTGTCGCGGCTGAGATCCTGCAGGTCGAGGACGTAGGACTTCGGTGAGTCGCGCGAGAAGACCTCCTGCGCGCGCCGCACCAGCCGTGCCTCCGGTGTCGTCTTCGTCAGCGCAGAGGTCGTGACCAGACGCTCGTAGTCAATCGGGTTGACGCGGAGAAACGCGGACTCGAACGGCGTGGTCAGCGTCTCGCCGCCCGAGAAGATGCGCAGCTGGCCGCGCTCGCTTTCCGGTGTCGGCGAAAACCGCATTTCGCCGCGGCCGAGTAACACCAGGCCGGTGATCCCCTCTTCGGTGTCGACCTGGAACACCGAGCCGTCCTGCAGCGTGACGAGCAGGTCCTCGGATCGCACCTCGAGATTGCGCGCCGCGTACTGGGTCGACGAGAGCAGGCGCAGCCGGAACAGTCCTTCGATCGAGGTCAGTCCTTCCGTGCGGACGATCCGCCAGGAGGTCGGGTCTCCACCGGCGGGCCGCCGGATGTCCAGACCCGCGGTGACGATCTTGGCCCGGCGCGGCGTCTCGATGAACAGCTCCACGACGACCCGGTAGCCGTCGCCCTTCGGCGCCCCCTCGAGATCGCTTCTGTCGCGCTCGTGAACGACGGTGCGCACGGCACCCGGCATGAACAGGTCGAACGCATGACGCTCGATCTGCTCGCTCGAAACTCCAGAAAACAGGGAGGGAAAGCTGGCGCGATCGGCTGAATTGAGGATCTGTTCCGCCCGCTTCAACAGGATCGCGACCGGGTCGGTCGCGGGTGTCGATTGCGCCCACGCGGGTACCGTCCATGCCATGACGCAGGCGACCAACGCTGCGGCGCGGAACATCTGGGTTGTACTCACGGGATATTAGACACCCTCAACTCCCTACTACCAATTGCCAGCTCCCAATAAATTCGAGGCAGGACGTAATTTTGGGAGCCGGACGTCGAGAGTTTACGCCGCGGGCAGCGGGAGCAGCCGTCGGGCGACCAGCACCGTGAGGTCGTCCAGCAGTCGGCGCTCGCGGACGTGATAGTCCACCGCCGCGAACGCCTCCCAGCCGAGCTCCTTGGCCGACGCCCAGCGTCCCGCATCGACGACACTCTGAAGGCCGGCCTCATCGAATGGCTGCCCATCCGGATTCTCGGCTTCAGTCACCCCATCGCTGTAGAGCACGAGCACGTCACCATACGCGAGCGTCGTTCGCCCGGTCTCGTATCGAGCGCCGTCGAACATGCCCAACGCCATGCCGCCGGTCGACAGCTTCTCGAATCGGCCGTTGGCGCGGCGCAGGAGCGGTGGGTGATGCCCGGCGTTGACGTATACCAGCTCGCCCGTGGCCGGTTGCAGTGTGGCGATGAACAGCGTGATGAACCGCGAGCGTGGAGCGTGCTTGACGATCTGCGTGTTCAGGCGCGAGATCAGCGCCGCGCCTTCGAGCCCTTCGTCGACCAGCGTGCGCATCATGGCCACCAGCAGGGCCATCAACAGCGCCGCGGGGCTGCCCTTTCCGGCGACGTCGCCGAGTGCCAGCAGCAGGCGTCCGTCAGGCAGCGGCAGGATGTCGTAGAAGTCGCCGCCAACCGTATTGGCGGGGCGAGTGAGGCCGAACGCCTCGACGCCAGGCGCCTGGTAGGTGGCACGCGGCAGCATCGCCAGCTGAATCTCGCGCGCGATCTCGAGGTCGTTCTTCAGCGACAGCCGATCCGCGAGCTCCAGCACCACCAGCAGGTTCATCAACAGGAATCCCGCCAGCAGCGACAGCGCGCCGTTCGCGAACGTGATGTGCGGTACGACCCACCAGTGCACGCCGCGTGAGAGCTCCGCCAGGCCGATCAGCGTCGATACCAGCGAGACGCCGTAGATCGCACGGCGAGCCGGTGTCAGCTTGAGCGTGAACGCGAGGAACAAGAGCCGCGCGTGCCGCAGGATCCGCCGGTGCGTCGGCAGCCGCTTCAGCTGATCGAGGTCGATCTGGCGGGTAAAGAAGCGGTACGCCTCCGGCGCGTCGCGCGTGAACAGCCGCTCGAGATCCGTCGTGGTGAGGCCCTGGGTGTACGCCTCCAGAAACCCGCTGTCGGCAGGCCGCGGAAGCGGTGGGACGACGCTCGTTCGCGCTTTCGGATCGTTAATGGTGGTAGGCACGTGCGGATCCGGCGGGCCCGGCAAGGCCCGCACTCCCAACAATCCCGAGCTCGCTGCCGACCTTGGCGAACGCATCGAGCGCGAACTGCAGCTCGTCGCGCGTGTGCGTGGCGGTGACGATGGTGCGGACGCGCGCCTTGTCCTTGGCGACGGTCGGGAACGCGATGCCCTGCGCGAACACGCCCTCGGCGAACAGCCGATCCGACAGCTTCATCGCCAGCGCGCCATCCCCGACAATCACCGGCGTGATCGGACTTTCGCCGACACCGATGTTGAACCCGAGCGCCTGCAGGCCCGCTTTGAAGAAGCGCGTGTTCTCCCACAGCCGATCGATCAACTGCGGCTCCTGTTCCAACAGATCGAGCGCGGCGATGCAGGTGGCCGTGACCGACGGCGGATGCGACGTCGAAAACAGGAACGGCCTGGCGCGGTGATACAGGAATTCGATGAGCGCCCGCGAACCGGCTACATACCCGCCGAGCGCACCAATCGCTTTCGAGAGCGTCCCCACCTGGATATCGACCCGGCCATGCATGCCGAAGTGGTCGACGGTCCCACGTCCGTTGCGCCCGAACACGCCGCTGGCATGGGCGTCGTCGACCATCATGATGCAGCCGAACTCGTCCGCCAGATCGCACAGGTCGGGGAGCGCGCCGAGGTCGCCGTCCATGCTGAACACGCCGTCGGTGATGATCAAGGTTCGCTGCCCGCGCGGCAGGCCCTCGACGATGGCGCGGGCGGCGGCGACGTCGCGATGCGGAAACACCTTGATCGCCGCGCGGCTCAGACGCGCTCCGTCGATGATGCTGGCGTGGTTCAACTCGTCGGACACGATGACATCGTCGCGCCCGAGCACCGACGAGACGGTGCCGGCGTTTGCCGTGAAGCCGCTCTGAAAGACGACGGCAGCTTCGGTCTTCTTGAAGGTGGCCAGCCGCCGCTCCAGCTCCATGTGGATTTCCATGGTTCCGGCGATTGGCCGCACCGAACCGGTTCCGACACCGAGGGTTCGCAAGGCTTCCATCGCGCGTTCCCGGAGCAACGGGTGCGTCGTCAGTCCCAGGTAATTGTTCGAAGAAAGATTGACGACTGACTTGTGATCGACGGAACTGCGGGCGCTTTGTTCCCCGTCAAGGACGCGGAGACGCCGATAGAGACCCTGTTCGCGCAGGTCGTCGAGCTCCCGGCCGAGGTAGGAAAGGGGATCTGAGCGCACGACGGGGCCATTCTAAGCTGGATGGCCTCGTGTTTTTTGGGGAGTTGAATTGGGCGTAAGTCGATTGGGAGTTGGGAGTTAGCTCAAAACTGAAAGAGGATCGCCATCCAGGGGACCACCGCGACCGCAACGTAGAACCCAGCGAGAATCGCCACGGCGAGATGAACGTTGCGGAGGTGCAGGCAGATCCCCAGGAATCCCGCGACGGTCTTGGCGGCCATCAGGGCAACGCCATGGCCGAACTGCGCCATCATCGCCGCGATGAGCGGATTGGCCTCGATACTTGTGCCGTACGTGACCACTCCAACGTAGGTCAGTACGCCATCGAGACACTGCGCCATCAGGAACACCAGCAGAACGACGTCACCGAAGAGCGAGCGCTGGGCTAGAACGTTCCATCTGGCGGGTGAAATCGCCGTTACCAGTGGTTGCGGAGGTGCGTACGCCGTGGCAGCCATTGCTTCTCAGACTCGTGTGGGGGCAATGCGCATGCCGTGCCGTCGTTTATCGGCGCGCTGTCGAGTCGGTGCGTCTAGCCGCTTGAATCCGCAGAGTTTCAGCGGGCGCGCGTGACGTCGAGCAGCACGTCGCCATTATCCCGAAACAGTTCGACGGCGCCCCTTGTCCGCAGCGCGGCAGAAGTATTCCTGCCGGTGTCGTCGATGAAGGCGCCTTCGTGAACGACGACCAGCGTCGCACCCGCCGCGCGCAGCGCCGCAAGCGCGACATCCGGATGCCGCGGCACGTCACTCAAGGCCGTGACCAGCTGTCCGTAGTGTGGAGGAAAAAAACCGCTGTACCCATTCAGCACAGGACGCCAGTGAACGACCGAATAGTAGACAGCGCGCAGGTCGTAATCAGGCTGCCCGATTGGCAGCTCCGCGACCACGGCGTCGGGTCGTTGACGCGCAATCTGGCGGTACACGGCCGGCGCGCGACCGGGGCGGAAAATACGCGCGGAAGGCATCGCCAGGCCTTCAGGCGGTTCGACGCCGTTGACGGTCATCGGCACGGCGAGGCTCTCAATCAGGAAAAGACACGCCAGCGCCACCATGATCCATCGACCGGGCCGCCATCGGGACAACCACGCGGCGCCGAAGGCGCCGAGGACCGCGAGCATCAACACGCCAATCGTCGCGAATCGCGCCGGCGCCCGCACTCCGTCCCAGCCCGGTACGTAGTCGTAGAGGAATCGATACGGCGATACGAGATCGAGTGGTCGCCCGAGCGACTGCGGCAGCGGCCCCAGCGACAGCCAGCAGGCGACAACGAGCCCGACGACGAAGAAGCCGCGTGTCGTGAGAAATGCTCGCGCGCGTGCGCGCGCGGCGGGGGAGAGGACGCACATCAACGCGAAGAATCCGGCGGCGATCATCAGCGGCCGTGTCGCGTCGCCCATCCGCAGACGGAACAGGCCGACGTCCACGTTGACACGTCGATAGACGATGGTCGCCAGCGTCGCCACGAAATACAGTCCTGACGCGACGCCACACAGTGCTGCGAGAACGTGACGCCGTCGCGCTGTCGGTGCACTGCTCACCTTTCCTGTTGGTGCAATGTCCTTTGACGCCGTCGGCGCAATGCCCGCTTCCATGGTCGGTGCGTGCGCGCGTCCCCGCGATGTCAGCACACCGAGCAACGCCAGGAGCAGCGTGATGATGCCCGGAAACAGCTCGCCCTCAGGCTTTGGAAAGGCGCGCATCCGGCGTCCCCAGAACGGCTGCTCGGAGAACGCGGTCGCGTATGAGTACACGTCGGCGGAATACCGCACCACTTCCCCGGTCGCGCGCGTGCCCTGCGTCTGTTCTCGAACGGCGACATACGGCAGCAGCAACGGCGTAATGAACACGGCGACCACGACGGCGGCAAGTGACAACTGCAGCCACATGCGTCTGTTGCGTAATTGTTGGTGCCGCCAGAGCTCCCATACGACGTAGGCGACCACGAACGGTGGGAAGTAGAGGAGGTAGTAACCGGACGAGAGGCTTTGCACGAGCAAGGCGACCGCGGCGCCGGCAAGCGATCGCACGCGCCCGGTCGCGACGTACCTGCTGAATCCCCACAGCGCGAAGGGCATCCACTGCGCCGAGAGGACGTGCAGATGCGATGTCTGCGCAATGCGGTACGGAGCGAACGCGAACAGCAGCCCGCCAATGAATGCTGCCAGCGTGCAGCCCTGGTCAGCCGGAGCCTGAGCGACTGAGGACACCGACTCGCGCGTCAGCAGGAACGCGCCGACGCCGGCCAGCACGAACGACGACAGGAACAGCAGGTTGTAGCAGAGGATCGGATTGCGGCTGACAAGGTAGATCGGAAAGCTTTGAATCGCCTGTGGGATGAAGTGCTCGGAGTAGGCGAGTGTCAGCCGCGCCGGATAGAAGATGTTGGCGTCGAAGAAGCCGGTGAGCGCTGCGCCCTTGCCGTTCAGCAACGCGACGAAGTGGTCGCTGTCCCACGCGAGGATCCACATCGTCAGCACCGAGTCGCCGAGATCGCGCGGGACGTCGCGGCCCAGACCGAGCAGCAGCGGCCACGACGCCACCAGCGCCACGACCAGATACGCCGCCGCCGCGACCCAGACGGCGCGTCGCGAGCCGGTCAGGGCGGCGATGAAACCGGCTTTCATCCGGTTTCTTTCCTCATTTCCGATTGGGATGCTCCGCGGTGAACCCTGGCCGTTTGTCGATGACCGTTGTCTCGGACGTCAGCTCCTCGTAGAGGACCTGTAGAACGGCGGCCGTTGGAACAGCGAGCACGGCGCCGACGATTCCCAGCAGCGACCCGCCGATCAACAGCGCGACGATGACGATCACGGCGCTGACGCCGACCTGCCGCGACATGATCTTCGGGACGAGGATGTGGTTCTCGAGCTGTTGCTGCAGGATGAAGAACACCAGGACGAACAGAGCGAGCGAAGGCCTGACGGTCAGCGCCACGATCACCGCCGGGATCGCCGACAGGATCGGCCCGATGACGGGAATCATCTCGCCCACCGCCGCAATGAGCGCGAGCACGTAGAAATACGGAACACCGAGCAACCACAGGCCGATGGCCGCGGTGCTGCCGATGATCGCCGCCAGCAGAAGCTGACCGCCCAGCCACGCGCTCACCTTGTTCGTGACGCGCCGACAGGCATGCTCCACACGCGGTCGTCGCGATCGCGGAAACAGCCGCACGAACGCCGACACGATCGTCTCCGCATCGACGAGGATGTAGAAGGTCAGGATCAGGATCGTGATGAAGCCGAAGATCCCGCCGACCACGCCCCAGACGGCGCCGATGACGGCGCCCACGGCGTCGGAGCCACCGACCGGCGTCTTCTGCACCGCTTCGCCGACGGTCAGCTCCCGACTGAGCATGCCGCGGTCGATGAGCCACTGCTGGACGCGATGCGAGAACGTCGGGAGTGACGCCCACAGATCGCGCGCCTGCTCGACGAGCGGCGGAATCACGGCGACCGCGACTGCCGTGAGGATCGAGAGAATCGTGACGTAGATGATGAGGATGGCGGCCCAGCGCGGCAGACGCCGCGGCGCCGCCGGTCGATGCCGCTCGATCGCGCCGACCAGCGGCGACAGCCCGATGGCAAAGAGCGCGGAGACGTAGACGACGAGCAGGGCATCACGGGCGAGAAAGATCACCCAGCCGAGCGCCGCCGTCAGCAGCAGCCCGGCGAGAGCATAGCGGATGAGAGAACGGGCCTCTTCGGACGTCACGGTTACCCCCACGAACCACGGAGACACGGAGACACGGAGAGATACAGGTCAAGACCTCCGTGACTCCGTGCCTCCGTGGTTTGGCGGAGTGTCAGGCGTTGCAAGTTAGCTGCGTGCGAGATAGTCGCGCGTAAAGTCGCCGATGTCTCTGTAGATACTCGCGAGCTCGCGGGGCTCGGCCAGGAACACGATACGGAAGAACCCCTGTTCTGCCGGCATCCCGAAGCCCGAGCCGTAGACGCACAGAATGCCGGTCTCGCGCAGCAGTGCGAGCACATAGTCCTCGTCGGTGTGCCCGGGCGGCAGCGTGACCTGCGGCATCGCGTAGAACGCGGCGCGCGGCGCCACGCAGCGCATCCCGGGGATGGCATTCAGCATGTCAGTGGTCATGCGCGCGCGTTCGACGAGCGCGGCGCGGAACACTGCCTGGTGGGACCGGTCGCCGGTCATCGCGGCGGTGACGGCGTACTGCATCGGTCCCGGGCTGCACAGGCGGCCGTCTGCCAGCTTCTTGATCGCCGCGAGCGCTTCGTCGAGGCGCGGGCTCGATCCGACCACCAGCCATCCCGCTCGCCAGCCCGGCGCCAGATACGCCTTGGACAAACTCGAGAACGAGATGATCGGCGCGTCGAGATCTACCGTCCCGAGCAGCGGCACCGAGCCCTGAAACCCGAGATCGCCGTACACCTCGTCGGCGACGATCGTGAGCTCGCGCTGTTCGGCGAGCTCGATCAGCGCGCGTCGGACCGACGGCGGATACACGGCGCCGGTCGGATTGTTCGGGTCGATGACGACGAGGACCCGTGTCCGCGCGGTGATCAGCGAACGCAGGTGATCGAGATCCGGCAGCCAGTCACGCGTCGGATCGGTCCGGTAGTAGCGCGGCTGTGCGCCGATCTTCGCCAGGATGGCGGTGTAGAGCGGATAGGTCGGCAGCGGCACCAGCACATCGTCGCCGTCGTCGACCAGGGCGTTGAGCGCGAGCTCGATTCCCTCGGAGGTGCCAGTGGTAATCAGAACGCGGTCGGGTGAGGTGGGAACGCCACGATATGTGTAGTCTGCCGCCACGGCTTCGCGCGCCGCCGGGATACCGACCGACGGCAGATACCCGTTGTGGCCATCGCGCATCGCGCGCGTGGCGGCTTCGACCAGATGTGCCGGGGTGTGAAAGCCGAAGGCGACCGGGTCACCGATGTTGAGATAACGGACTTTCGTCCCACGAGCTTCGACCGCCTGCGCTTCCGCCACGATGTTGCGGATCGCGTAGGAGAACCGGTTGACCCGTTGCGCGACAGGCGCGGGTCGGGAGCTTCGAGTGGGCATGGTCCATCTTACACGCACGCTCAGCTTTGGCCCGGTTTCCGCCAAAATCCGGCGCACTCCGGTGCTTCTTACATTGCTCTACTGTGAAAGAGCGTAACAGTTACACACTTCGAGGAGACAACGACACTCCATCGCTTGGTCGATCCGCATAAACCATTGCGATTACTGAGGCGTTCGCGATGGCAAGCGCATTGTAAATGCTCGCCGCGTGACGCGGCGGAACCTGATCCTCTTCGTAGCGGTGGCGCTCTCAATGAGCTCCACGTCGACGGCGGGATCAGCCCAACAGCCCGCCGAGCGTCAGACACCTCAGATCACGTTCAAGTCGGGTGTCGAGGTCGTCACCGTCAGCGTGGCGGTGCGCGACTCGCACGGCAAAGTCGTCCGCGAGCTCAAGAAGGATGACTTCGAAGTGATCGACTCCGGCTTCGGCCGTCAGATTCGAGACTTCTATTCCGGCGACTCCCCGATCAGCCTCGCCATCCTGCTCGACATCAGCGGCAGCATGGCCGTCGGCGGCAACATGGAGCGCGCGCGTGACGCCGTCGCCGTGGCGACGATGAACCTGCGCGACCACGTCGACGAAGCGACGCTCTTTACCTTCGACACCAAGCTGCGGCGCGTGATGGATTTCACGAAGGACCTCGATCAGATCCGCCGAGTGAACCTGCGTGGCAACCCGTGGGGTCAGACGTCGCTGTTCGATGCGATTGCCAACACCGCCCGCGCGGCGGCGCTGCGCGCGAACAAGCATCGCGCGCTGCTGGTCATCACCGATGGCGTCGACACGGGCAGTCAATTGACGGCCGAGGACGTATCCGGAATCGCCAGCGCGATCGACGTTCCCGTCTATCTGCTGACCGTTGTGAATCCGCTCGATCACCCGGGCGGTGAATTTGGGGTCCTCGCCGCCGACAGTCGTGAGGCGAAGACCGCAACGCTGGCCGACCTGGCTCGCTGGACCGGCGGCGACATGCGTATCTCCAGCGAGCCCGAGCACACGGTGGAGGCCGTTCAGG
>Ga0081539_10002840_pt1 | contig 23102 bp, 20 predicted proteins | sample TabmetS4T2R2_FD_71023 | JGI IMG/M metagenome (GOLD analysis project Ga0081539, IMG submission 71023) | Tabebuia heterophylla rhizosphere microbial communities from the University of Puerto Rico - S4T2R2 | ecosystem: Host-associated > Plants > Roots > Rhizosphere ...
CCCGGGCTTTTTTTTCCGTGGGTGGTTCGCCCAGCCATTCGAGCCGCGTCAGCGCCTGATCGGCGGCCAGGATGCCATCGCGCAAGCCGGCGAGATCGCGCGGCCCGCCGCGTCCGACCGAGAGACGCGCCAGCGCGCGCGACATGTCCGGCGCATTGCGCAGGGCATCGCGGATGTCCTCGCGCGCGGCGCTGTCCTCGACAAAGGTTGCGACCGCATCGAGCCGCCGCGCGATCGCCGCACTGTCGGTCAGCGGCGCGGCAAGGCGCTGCGCCAGCAGCCGCGAGCCGGCGGGCGTCACCGTGCAGTCGATGGCATCGAGCAGCGAGCCACGGCGCTCGCCGGCGAGCGTGCGCGTCAGCTCGAGATTGGCGCGGGTCGCCGGGTCGATCGCCATCGTGGTGCCGGCCGCCTCGCGCGCAGGCGGCGACAGCGGCGGACGCTTCCCGACCTGGGTGCGGTCGATATAGGTGACGGCCGCGGCCGCAGCGGTCGCCTCCAGCCGCGACATCGCGGCAAGGCCATCCATGGTGGCGACTGCGAAATAATCGCACAGCCGCCGCTCGGCGGTGGCACCGTCGAAGACGTCGCGGGTCAGCGGCGTCACTGCGGTCAATTCGCGCAAGGTGGGCGCGAGCTCGTTGTCGGAATAGAGCGCATCCGCCACGATCGCTTCATTCGGGTTGATCCGCGCCAAGGTCGCGGCGAGTTCGCTGCCGGCGCATTCCGTCACCATGAATTCGGAGGTCGAGATGTCGATCCAGGCGAGGCCGAAACGGTCGCCGCCGGAGGACGAGCGGGCGCGCGCGATCGCGAGCAGGTAGTTGTTGGTGCGGGCGTCGAGCAGCGTGTCTTCGGTCAGCGTGCCCGGCGTCACCAGCCGCACCACGTCGCGGCGGACCACGCTCTTGTTGCCGCGCGCCTTCGCTGCGGCCGGGTCTTCCATCTGCTCGCAGACCGCGACGCGAAAGCCTTGCGCGATCAGCCGGTGCAGGTAGTCGTCGGAGCGCTCCACCGGCACACCGCACATCGGGATATCCTGGCCCTGATGCTTGCCACGCTTGGTCAGCATGATGCCGAGCGCTTTCGAGGCGACCTCGGCGTCCTCGAAGAACAGCTCGTAGAAGTCGCCCATCCGGTAGAACAGCAGCAGCCCGGGATTGGCGGCCTTTATTTCGAGGTACTGTTCCATCATCGGCGTCACGCGCGCAGGCGCTTCCGGCGCAGCGGCCGGCTCCGGCGGTTCGGGAGCAACGATGGACTTCTGCATGGTCATGGGCAGCGGAAACTACAGAATTTCCGCGGCCGGTCCTACCGCTTTGCCCCGGCGAGCCGCGTTTTCCACCTGATCCACGACGGTTTCGCATGGCGAATGCGCCCGATTGGGGCATCGCGATCAATTGACCTGCCGCGGGCGCACTCCTACAACTCGCGTCAATTCCGTCACCAGACGCCAAAATACGGCATTCAGGGAGAGATTCGATGCGTGATGTCTTTATTTGCGATGCCGTGCGCACCCCGATCGGCCGTTTCGGCGGCTCGCTCGCCAAAGTGCGCGCCGACGATCTCGCCGCCGCCCCGATCAAGGCGTTGATGGCGAAGCATCCCAAGCTCGACTGGTCGCAGGTGGATGAAGTCTTCTTTGGCTGCGCCAACCAGGCCGGCGAGGACAACCGCAACGTCGCGCGCATGGCGCTGTTGCTCGCCGGCATGCCGGAGACGGTTCCCGGCCAGACCCTCAATCGTCTCTGCGCGTCCGGCCTCGATGCGGTCGGCGCCGCGGGCCGCGCCATCCGCGCCGGCGAGATCGATTTCGCCATTGCCGGCGGCGTCGAATCGATGACGCGGGCACCGTTCGTGATGGGCAAGGCGCCGGAAGCTTTTGCGCGCTCCGCCGAGATCTACGACACCACCATCGGCTGGCGCTTCATCAATCCCTTGCTGAAGGCGCAGTACGGTGTCGATGCGATGCCGGAGACCGGCGAGAACGTCGCGGAAGAATTCCAGGTCTCCCGCGCGGACCAGGATGCGATGGCGATCCGCTCGCAGCAGCGCGCGGGTGCGGCGATCGCATCGGGTTATTTCGCCGAGGAGATCACGCCGATCTCGGTGCCCGGCGGCAAGGCCGGACCGATCGTGGTCGACAAGGACGAGCATCCGCGCCCCGAGACGACGCTGGAAGGTCTGGCGAAACTGAAGCCGATCGTGCGCAACCCCGGCACCGTCACCGCGGGTAATGCGTCCGGCGTCAATGACGGCGCCGCCGCGATGATCCTTGCCTCGGAAGCTGCAGTGAAGAGGCATGGCCTGACGCCGCGCGCGCGGATCCTTGGCCTTGCGTCGGCCGCGGTGCCGCCGCGCATCATGGGCATTGGACCTGTGCCGGCGACCAGGAAGCTGGTGGACCGGCTCGGCATCAAGGTGAGCGATTTCGACCTGATCGAGCTCAATGAGGCCTTTGCCTCGCAGGGCATCGCCTGCCTGCGCCAGCTCGGCGTCAAGGAGGACGCCGATTTCGTCAACCCGCATGGCGGCGCGATCGCGCTCGGCCATCCCCTCGGCATGAGTGGCGCGCGGCTGGCGATGACCGCGGTACACGGCCTGGAGAAGCGCGGCGGCAAGCTCGCGCTCGCCACCATGTGCGTCGGCGTCGGCCAGGGTGTGGCGGTCGCGATCGAGAAGCTGAATTGACGGGACATGTATATGTCCCGTCATTCCGGGGCGCGCGAAGCGCGAACCCGGAATCTCGAGGTTCCGGGTCTGGTCCTTCGGACCATCCCGGAACGACGGAGCAGGGATGATCATCGAGCGCGAGCAGGATGTGACGGCGGCGGCGCTGGCGGCGATGCAGCGCACCGCCGATCCGCGCATGCGCGAGATCATGGTTTCGCTGGTCAAGCACCTGCACGGCTTCGTCCGCGACACCAGGCTGACTGAAGCGGAGTTCCGCGAGGCGACCGCTGTCCTCGCCGAGATGGGCCGGCTCACCAACGACACGCATAATGAATTCGTGCTGATGTCGGGCTCGCTCGGCGTTTCCTCGCTGGTCTGCCTGCTCAACAACGGCGACAATGGTAACACCGAAACGGATCAGTCGCTGCTCGGCCCGTTCTGGCGGATGAACTCGCCGCGCGTCGAAAATGGCGGCTCGATCGTCCGCTCCGACACGCTTGGTCCGTCGCTGTTCGTGAACGGCCGCGTGATGGACAAAAACGGCCGTCCGGTTGCGGGCGCCGAAGTCGACGTCTGGCACGCTTCGCCCGTCGGCCTCTACGAGAACCAGGACCCTGATCAGGCCGACATGAACCTGCGCGGCAAATTTTTGACCGACGCCGAGGGCCGCTTCGCCTTCCGCTCGGTGATGTTCGTCGGCTACCCGATTCCAACCAATGGCGTGGTCGGCCGCCTCCTGAAGGCGCAAAACCGTCATCCTTACCGGCCGGCGCATCTGCATGCGCTGATCTTCAAGGCCGGCTTCAAGACCCTGATCTCGCAGGTCTACGATCCCGCCGACCCCAATATCGAGAGCGATGCGCAGTTCGGCGTGACCCGCGCGCTGATCGGCAAATTCGTGCGCCATGACGAACCGCACCCAACCATGCGCGATGTTGCCGCGCCGTGGTACTCGCTCGATCACATCTACCACCTGGAAGCGGGCGAGGCGGCGCTGCCGCGTCCGCCGATCAAGTGACGGACGGCCGGGGCATGAGAAGCGACAGCAACCCCATCCTTGCCGAGAATCGGCGCTTCCTGACCGGCCTGATCGGCGCGCCGATCAAACACTCCGCGTCGCCCGCGATGCACGAGCGGGCAGCCGCGGCGCTCGGCGTGCACTGTCACTATCAGCTGATCGAGGTTGCCGGCGCCGGCGCTGAGGAGCTGCGGCTGTTGCTCGAGGGCGTAAAACGCATCGGCTTTTCCGGCTTTAACGTCACCTTTCCCTATAAGGAGGCCGTCGTCCCGCTGCTCGACGAATTGTCGCCGCGTGCTGCCGCGATCGGTGCGGTCAATGCCGTCGTGGTGCGCGGCGGCCGGTTGATCGGCTACAACACCGACACATCAGGCTTTGCGCTGGCAATCGGCGATCTCATTACGCGATCGCGCGATGGCGCGGTCGCGCTGATTGGCGCTGGCGGCGCCGGCAGGGCAATCGCCTTTGCGCTGAGCGAGCTCGGCGTCGCGGAGCTCCACATTTTCGATGCGGATCGCGCCAAGGCCGAAGCATTGGCGAGCCGGCTGCCCGGCAACCAGAAGGTACGGATCGCGGATGGCGTCGAGGCGGCGCTGCGCGATGTGGTCGGCGTCATCAATGCAACGCCCATCGGGATGCTGCCGAGCCGCGCCAGCCCGGTGCCGGAAGCGCTGCTGCATCGCGGCCTTTGGGTCATCGATGCCGTCTATTCACCGCTGTGGACCCCGCTGCTGATCGCGGCGCGTGCAAAAGGCGCCACCGTTATGACCGGGCGCGATCTTGCCATCCACCAGGCCGCCGACGCCTTCGAACTGTTCACGGGACTACGGCCCTCGATAACGGAAATGGCGAGGGCATTCGATGCGGTGACGGCGCCGGGCGGCTCCGTCGGCGACGCCGCGTGAGCGAGATGCACGAGACAGTCAAAACGAGGGAAAGTCGGGGGCGGGAGGTGCTGGGCCTGCTCGGCTTCCTCGTGCTGGCAATCGCGCAGGTCTCCAACATGATTCTGGCGCGCGGCGTCGCCGGATCGGTGCCGCCGTTTGCCATTGCCTTCTTCCGCTGGTCGATCGTCGCCATCGGCCTTTCGCCGCTGATCATCGCCGCGCTGCGCCAGCATCCAGGCCTCTTGCGCAAGGAGGGGCACGGCATCGCTGTCGCCGGCTTTCTCGGCATGTTCGTCTGCGGCGGGCCGGTTTATCTCGCCGGCACCACGACCTCGGCGATCAACCTGGCGCTGATCATGGCAATGGCGCCGCTGATGGTGCTGCTGTTCTCGCTCGTGATGGGTCTCGAGAAGGTCAACCGCTGGCAGGTCATCGGCATGATCATCGCGCTGTCGGGTGCCGTACTCGTCATCACGCGCGGGCAGACATCAGGCGAGCACAGCCTGACGCAGGGCGACCTGCTGGTCGTGCTGGCAATGCTCGCCTGGGCCGGGTATACGCTGGTGCAAAACCGCGTCGGTGCTGGCGTGGGCTTTCTCGCGCGGATCGGCATGTTTGCCGCCGCCGGCGCGCTGTTCTCGCTGCCCATCGCGATCCACGAAACTTGGTCGGACCCGTCGGCGGTGCTCAGCCTCAAGGCGGCAAAAGTCTATCTGTTCGCGGGGCTGGTGCCCGGCCTCTTCGCCTATGGCGCCTATTCGTATTTCGGCTCGGCATTCGGCGCCTTCTCGACGTCGCTCAGCATGTATCTCGGCCCGGTGGTCGGCGCGGTGCTGTCGATCATCTTCCTCGGCGAGGCGCCGACCATCATTCATCTGATCGGCGGCACGCTGTCGCTCGGCGGTATGTGGCTGAGCCTGCGGCGCAAGCCGACGGTGAAATAGGCCGCAATTTATTCCGCCGGCGACATGCTTGCGCAGCTTGCGCCGCAACGACAACAATAACCTCGCCAGCGCCCGGGAGAGACCGCCACATGGGTGAAGCGCTTTACCGATACACGAACCTTGCAGCCACGATTCATATGCTGAGGACCAGGAATATCACTCTGTTGAATCCCGCGACGTGGGACGATACCAACGATTCATTTTTCATGGCCGAGTACAAGCGCCTCAAGCATGCGAAGTCGGTGCTCGCGCTGTGCTTCGCCGAGAGCGAGGAATCCTACCACCATTGGCGCGTGTTCTCCTCCGGCGGCGATGGCGTGCGGATCGAGTTCGACCGGGAGGCCCTGCTTGCGGCCCTGACCGGCGACGGCAAGATCAGAGCCGAGCCGGTCAACTATACCAAGCTGGATGAATTGCAGCGCAAGGCGGCCATCGCCACGGATGAACTGCCGTTCCTGAAGCGGTGGCCCTACGGCGACGAGCGCGAATTTCGCGTGGTCTATACCAATCTGTCGGAGACCATGGCGTACAAGGACTACCCGATCGCGCTCAGCAGCATTCGACGCATCACGCTCAGCCCCTGGATGCCGAAGGCCCTCTCGACGTCGGTAAAGCGCACGCTGCGATCGATAGACGGTTGTTCAAGAATCAAGGTGTTCCAGTCGACGCTGATTTCGAACGAGCTCTGGAAGAAGTTCACCGAAAAGGCGCGTTAACCGTTGCCGTCCTACTCCACCACCGCCTGTTCCGGCCCGGCGGCCTGCTTGCGCAGCGTCGCCTTGGTGGAGCCGATCATGATCGCGAGCGGGATGGAGACGAGGATGAACAGCGTCACCATCTGGTAGTCGTGCGAGAAGGCGATGATCTGCGCCTGCGCCTTCAGCATCACGTCGGCCATGGCGCGGCCGGCGCTGGTGGAGAGGTCCATCAGACGGTGCACGTCCGGCATCTGGATGGCGTGGTTGAACGGGGTGATGTGCTCGTTGAGAACCGCATAGGAGCGGCGCGAGCCTTCGGTCAGCTGCGAGATCACGATGGAGATGCCGATCGAGCTTGCGACGTTGCGCATCAATGTCAGCATCGAGGTGCCGTCGGTGCGCAGATGCGGCGCCAGCGACAGGAACGCCACCGTCGATAGCGGCACGAAGACGAGGCCGAAGCCAAAGCCTTGCGCGACGCTGAGGATCACTATCTCGGTGGTGCCGATCTGATCGGTCCAGCCGGACATGTGGTAGAGCGTCCAGGCGGTGAGCAACAGGCCGCTGACGATCAGCGTGCGCGCTTCGCTGTAGCGCATCAGCCGGCCGACCATCATCATGGCGACGAAGGTGCCGAAGCCGCGGGTGGCGAGCAGGAGCCCCGCCGAGATGATGGGATAGCCGATCACGTTCTGCAGGAAGGGCGAGGCCAGCGCCATGGTGGAATAGAGCACGAGGCCCATGACCGCCATGAAGATGCAGCCGGTGATGAAGTTGCGATCCCGAAACATCGAGAACTGGATGAAGGGCGATGACGTCGTCAGCGAATGCGCGAAGAAGTAATAGAAGCCGATCGCGGAGATGACGAACTCGGCAAAGATCTCGTTGGATTCCAGCCAGCCGAGCTGCTCGCCGCGGTCGAGCGCCAGCTGCAGCGAGCCGATCGCGACCGCCAGCGCCGCAAAGCCGAACCAGTCGAAGCGTAAGCCGTGGTCCTTCCTGGTCTCGTCCATGAAAATGATGAGGCCGAGCACGGTGAAAATGCCGAATGGCAGGTTGACCAGGAACACCCAGTGCCAGGAATAGGTCTCGGTGAGCCAGGCGCCCAGTGACGGCCCCATGATCGGGCCCATCATCACGCCCATGCCCCAGATCGACATTGCCTTGGCGCGTTCCTGCAGCGTGTAGGAGTCGAGCATCACCGCTTGCGACAGCGGCACCAGCGCCGCGCCGAACACGCCCTGCGCCAGGCGAAACGCCACCATTTGCGTGATGTCCTGCGCCACACCGCACAGCACGGACGCGATGGTGAAGCCGGCGGAGCAGATGATGAAGATGCGCTTGCGCCCAAAACGGTTGGCGACCCAGCCGACCGGCGCGGTCATGATGGCGGCCGCGACGATGTACGAGGTCAGCACCCAGTTGATCTGGTCTTGGGAGGCCGACAGCGTGCCCTGCATGTAGGGAAGTGCGACGTTGGCGATGGTGGTGTCCAGCGCCTGCATGATGGTCGCGGTCATGGCGCAGATCGTCACCATGTTCCGGCGCAGCCCCGGAACCATGCTGGACGGATGCGCGGCCGCCGTCATGCCGGATCAGTCCTGCTCATGGCCCGCCGCCGCCGGCCGGAAGCCGAGCAGGCCGGCGAGCGAGCGCTTGTGTTGGGTGTCGATGGTGGCATAGACGCTCATGCCGGCCTTCAGCTTGCGCACCATGCGGTCGTCCTGGTCGAAATAGATCCGCACCGGCACGCGCTGCACCACCTTGACGAAATTGCCCATGGCGTTCTGCGGCGGCAGGATCGCGAATTGCGCGCCGGTGCCGGGCGACAGCGAACCGACCTTGCCCTTGAACACATGGTTCGGGAAGGCATCCACCTCCAGCGTCACCTCCTGGCCGACCGCGACATAGGTGAAATCGCTTTCCTTCGGATTGGCGTCGACCCAGGGATTGCCGACATCCATCACCGAAAACACCGGCGTGCCCGCCGTGACGAAGCGGCCGAGCTGGATCTGCTCGACCTGCGTCGCGGTGCCGCTGATCGGCGCGCGGACCGTGGTGAGGTCGAGGTTGCGCTGCGCATCGTCGCGCGCGGCCTTGGCCTGCAGATAAGCCGGAAATTCCTCCAGCGGCAAATCGGGATTGCCGAGCAATTGCGTCAGGGCGTTCGATTTCTGCTGCTTGACCAGCTGCAACTGCGCCTGCGCCGTCACCAGATCGGTCGAGGATTTGTCGAGATCGAGCTGCGAACCGACATTGTTCTTGACCAGCGAGGACTTGCGCTCGACGTCGCGCTGCTTGATGGCGATGCCGGCCTCGACGATCTGCTCGGTCTGCGAGTAGAGCTTGACGTTGGCGACGAAATTGGCGTGGCTGGTCCTGGCGTCTTCCAGCTTGGCGCGCGCCTGCGCCAGCGCCAGCTGGTACGGCACAGGATCGATCTGGAACAAAGTATCGCCCGGCGAAACCAGCTGCCCTTCCTTGACGGCGACGCTGACGATCTTGCCGGAGACATCGGGCGTGATCAGCACTTTCTGCGCGCCGACATAGGCGTCATCGGTGGTCACATAGCGGCCGCCGTTCAGATACAGCGTGAGGCCGGCAAGGGCTGCGACCAGCGGCACCACGACCAGCAGCAGGAAGCGGCGATAGCGGCGCAGGCCGGCCATCAGGCGGCGACGCGGCTCGGCCGCGAGTTTTGGCCGCGCCGGCGCGCTTTTCTGCTCCGGCGGAAATTTGAGGATGGGATCAGCCATAACGCTGTTCCTTTCTGGCAGCGTCCGCGGTCGGGTTCTGCATCGCGGTGCGGATGTTCTCCTTGATGGCTTCCAGCTGCGCCAGCATGCGGTGCGCATCGGCGGGCGGAATGCCGTCGAGCGCGGTGGCGGTCAGTTCGGAGCGCAGCCCGGCCAGCTTGCCGAGCAGCGGCCGCGCCGCCTTCTTCAGATACAGGCGGTTGACGCGGCGGTCGCTCTCGTCGCCGCGGCGCTCGATCCAGCCATTGTCGCAGAGCTTGTCGATCAGCCGCGTCAGCGTGATCGGCTGCATCTCCATCTGCTCGGCGAGCTCGGACTGCTTCATGCCCTCGTTGCGCTCGACCTTGGCCAGCACCGCCCATTGCGCGCGGGTGATGCCATAACGCGCGGCCTCGCGGTCGGCCCAGGCGCGCACCATGCGCGTCACCTCGCCGAGCGTGAACAGGAAGTTCATATCCACGGAACTGCGCATCGCAACCCTTTGCCTCACCTCGATAAGCTTCTGATATAATAAGCTAGCTTATGAATTCCGCATGGCGCGTTAACAAGGGCCTGCCCTGCCGGCAGGACATGGCTGGAACGCGAAAAGCTGCAGGCTTTGGGATTGGTGGCCGAAATGCTACAAATCGGGGCAAATGACCTCGGCAAAACCGGCATTTCCCGCACCCGATCATGATCACGGCCGCTGCGCCGCGGACGCGATCGCGCATGCCGAAGCGGTTTGCGCGAAGCGGTCGCAAAAGTTCACCCCGATCCGCCGCCAGGTGCTGCAGGCGCTGCTCGCCAGCCACCGCCCGCTCGGCGCCTATGAGGTGATCGACGAACTCGCCAAGGCGATGCCGCGCCCGGCGCCGATCACGGTCTATCGCGCGCTCGACTTTTTGATGGAGAACGGCCTCGTGCACCGCATCGAGAGCCGCAATGCCTGGCTTGCCTGCGCGCACGACCATGACGAGACCGCGATGGTGGCGTTTTTGATCTGCGACCTCTGCGGCTCCGTCGGCGAGATTCCGGCCGCACCCGTGGCGAAGAGCGTCCACGCCGCCGCGCGCGCCTCCGGCTTTGCGCCAAAGATGAGCGTGGTCGAGATCGCCGGCACCTGCGCGCACTGCCGGAAATAACAACGGTTCAGACAAGAACGACCGGCGCTGCACGCCGGCCCATGGGGAACAATGTCGTCAATTTCCGAAACATCTACTGCCGGGCGCGCGCTCAGCCCGGGCGCGATCGCCTTGATGCTGATGCTGTGCCTGAGCTGGGGCTTTAATCAGATCGCGGTGAAGCTGGTGCTGCCTGACGTGCCGCCGATGCTGCAGGCCTTGAGCCGCTCCTCCGGCGCGCTGCCGGTGCTGCTGATCATCGGCTTGTTTCGCGGCGTCAAATTCTTCGAGCGCGACGGCACATTGTGGGCGGGCGTTTCCTGCGGTCTCATCTTCGGCATCGAGTTCGTGCTGATCTATCAGGGTCTGCTGTACACCACGGCTTCTCGCGCGGTGGTGTTCCTCTATATCGCGCCGTTCTTCGTCGCACTCGGCTCCTACATCTTTCTCGGGGAGCGGTTGCGGCCTTCGCAGTGGATGGGGCTGGCCCTAAGCTTTGCCGGTGTGGCGCTCGCCATCGGCGTTCCGCAGGCCAATGTCGATGCGAGCGTGCTATTCGGCGATCTCCTGATCGTGTGCGGCGGCGCGCTATGGGCGGCTACGACGCTGATCGTGAAGGCGACGCCGCTGATCCGTGCGCCTGCGGAAAAGGGGCTCGGCTACCAGGTCGCGATGTCGATCCCGATCTTTGTGCTGGCCGCATGGTTTCGCGGCGAAACGCTCACGCACATGCCGAGCGCGCTGTCGCTGTCGCTGCTCGCCTATCAGGCGTTCTGGGTGGTCGGGCTGACCTTCACGCTGTGGTTCGCGCTGGTGAAAGCCTATTCGGCGAGCAAGCTCTCGGCCTTCACCTTCATCACGCCGCTGTTCGGCGTCGTCGCGAGTTACTTCATCCTGCACGACACCCTGACGCTCGCCTTCGGCGCCGCCGCGCTGCTGGTGATCGCCGGGCTCTATCTGGTCAATCGCCCCGAATCGGCGCGGGCGGAAGTGGCGCCGGATCCGAATGTCTAGCGTTGGTGCTTCCTTCGTCATTGCGAGCGAAGCGAAGCAATCCAGCTTCTTTCACCGCGACAAGAAAGCTGGATTGCTTCCGCCTTCGCTCTCCGCGCTTCGGCGGACTCCCGGCCCGGCGTAGCTTGCGCAGCAAGCGTAGACGGGTCGTCGCTTCGCTCCTCGCAATGACGGTTAGATGAGCGAGACGCCTCTACCCCGTCTCGATCGGCAGCGAGTCGTCCTTCGCCCATTCGCCCATCGAGCCGTCGTAGAGCGTGAGGTTGTCGTAGCCAAGCCGATGCAGCTGGAACAGGTCGATGGTGGCGGAGATGCCGCCGCCGCAATAGGCGACCACGCGCTTGTCTTTTGTCACGCCTTGCGCGGCGAATTTTTGGGCGACATCCGCAAGCGGCAGAAACACCTTGCTGTCGGCATCGGACAGCGAGGCCGCCGGCACGTTGACGCTGCCGGGAATGCGGCCCGGCCGCCCATAGCGGCTGGGCTCCAGTCCCTTGTGGAATTGCGGGCTCAGCGCGTTGACGACGACGGTCGAGCGGTTGGTGCTCGCCTGCAGCGCCGCGCGCTTGTCGATGAACAAACCGGGCTTCGGCTTTGCGGTGAATTTCGCGGGCGGATAGACCTTTGCAGGTCCGGCCTCGATGGCGCGGCCCTCGGCCTTCCATTTGTCGAGCCCGCCATCGAGCACGCTTGCCTCGAAGCCGAGCGATTGCAGCATCCACCAGAACCGCGTCGCCCACATCGCCGTGCCGATCGAATAGAGCACGACGCGGCTGTCATTGCCGAGACCGTGGCGTCCGAACGCGGCCTCGAGTTGCGCCACATCCGGCATCATGAAGCGCAGCTCGGTGGATTGATCGGAGAACTCGCCCTGCAGGTCGAGGAAGTCGGCGCTGGGAATATGGCCGTCCTCGAACGTGCTTTTGCCTGGTCTCGCGATATAGGGAATGCCGCTGCCGATCGGCTGGTAGTCGAGATAGGTGGTGCAGTCGTAGACGCGCAGATCGCCTTGGCCGAGGAGATCAGCCAATTCCTGCGTCGAGATTAGCCCGCCGCGATCGGCCATGGTTTGCTCCCCTGACATGATGCTCTGCGATGCTAGGGCTTCGCCCCGGCCATTGGGAATGACAGGCGCGCCCTTTAATCTTTCAGCATGAGCCCCGATATAGGCCTCACGAAGGCTGCGATCGACGCCGAATCGGTGACGTAAGTCACTGAATTGATGATAGAAATAGCACCTTATAATCGCCCGGGTTCCGCAGCTCGCGCAACGCTCGCCCGTTGAACCGCCCCCTTGGTGAAGCTGACCAAAACCTGATATTCGAGACCGCATGAACAAGCCCGAAATGAACCCATCCGACGTCGCCGGCCCCCTGCCGCGGCACAAAACCACGCAAGTGATGGTCGGCAATGTCGCCGTTGGCGGCGGCGCGCCGATCGTCGTGCAGTCGATGACCAATACCGACACCGCCGATGTGCAATCGACCGTCGAGCAGGTGGCCGCACTTTCGCGCGCCGGCTCCGAGATGGTGCGCATCACGGTCGACCGCGAGGAAGCTGCCGCCGCCGTGCCGCATATCCGCGATGGCCTGCGCAAGCGCGGCATCACCACGCCCCTGATCGGCGACTTCCATTATATCGGCCACAAGCTGCTCGCCGAGTATCCGGCCTGCGCGGAGGCGCTCGACAAGTACCGCATCAATCCGGGCAATGTCGGCTTCAAGAACAAGCGCGACACCCAGTTCGCCGACATCATCGAGATCGCCAACAAGAACAACAAGCCGGTGCGCATCGGCGCCAATTGGGGCTCGCTCGACCAGGAGCTGCTGACCAAACTGATGGACGAGAACACGGCGTCCGCCAACCCGAAGGACGCCCGCGCGGTGACGCGCGAGGCGATGGTGCAGTCGGCGCTCTTGTCGGCCGCGCGTGCGCAAGAGCTCGGCATGCCCAAGAACAAGATCATCCTGTCGGCAAAAGTTTCCGCCGTGCAGGATCTGATCGCGGTCTATCAGGAAGTCGTGCGCCGCTCGGATTACGCGATCCATCTCGGCCTGACCGAAGCCGGCATGGGCTCGAAGGGGATCGTTGCTTCCTCCGCCGCGCTCGGCATCCTCTTGCAGGACGGCATCGGCGACACCATCCGCATTTCGCTGACGCCTGAGCCCGGCGGCGATCGCACGCTGGAAGTGCAGGTCGCGCAAGAGCTCTTGCAGACCATGGGTTTCCGCACCTTTGTGCCGCTGGTCGCGGCGTGCCCCGGCTGTGGCCGCACCACCTCGACCACGTTCCAGGAGCTGGCGCGCTCGATCCAGGATTTCATCCGCGACGAGATGCCGAGCTGGAAGACGAAATATCCGGGGGTCGAGCAGCTCAACGTCGCCGTGATGGGCTGCATCGTCAACGGCCCCGGCGAATCCAAGCACGCCAATATCGGCATCTCGCTGCCCGGCACCGGCGAAGCCCCGGCCGCGCCGGTGTTCGTCGACGGCAAGAAGTTCCGCACCCTGCGCGGCGCGACCATCGCTGCCGACTTCAAGGCGCTGGTGATCGACTACATCGACCAGAAGTACGGCAACGGCGCCAAGCTGCCGGAGACCACGGCGGCGGAGTGATTTCCTCCGCTGTCGTCCCTGCGAAAGCAGGGACCCATAACCACAGGAAGCTGTTGTTAAAGCGAGCTGGAGCCCCGGCTTTCGCAAAACTATTCCCTGTGGTTATGGGTCCCGGATCGCGCTCGCTCACGCTCGCTTGTCCGGGACGACATCGAGGATGCATTGCGCTTCCTCTCCGACGAGCTACCATGCCTCCCATGAACGATCGGGAGGATGCTTATGAGCTCGCTGTCCGGCAAGCAGGGGCCGCGCTATCGCCACGTCTCTGGCGAGTCCGAGCCTTACGAGACGATATCGGTCGAAAAGCTGACACCGATCATCGGCGCGGAAATCTCCGGCGTCGACATCGCAAAGCTCGTCGACGACGAGGCGCGCTCCAACCGGCAGATGGACGAGATCCATCGGGCGCTTGCCGAAAATCTCGTCATCTTCTTCCGCGACCAGCGCATCACGCCGGCCCAGCATCTCGCCTTCGGCAGAAAGTTCGGCGAGCTGCATGTGCATCCCGCCGCGCCCAACGAAGGCGATCCGGCGTTGATGAAGATCTATGCCGACAAGGATTCGCCGCGCGCCAATGGCGAGGGGTGGCACACCGACGTGTCATGCGATCTCGAGCCGCCGATGGGCTCGATCCTCTACATCAAGCAGTGCCCGCCGCGCGGCGGCGACACGCTGTTCGCCAATATGTATGCCGCCTATGAGGCGCTGTCGGACCGCATGAAAGCCTATCTTTCCGGGCTCACCGCGCTGCATGACGGCGAGCAGACCTATCGCGGGCTCTACGCGAACTACGGCGTCGCCGACAAGCAGAGCTATCCGCGCGCCGAGCATCCGGTGATCCGCACCCATCCGGTGACGGGCAAGAAGGCGCTCTATGTCAACCGCGGTTTTACGCGTTTCATCATCGGCGTTCCCCGCGATGAGAGCGATGCGATCCTCGCCTATCTCTTCCAGCACGCGGAAAATCCGCTGTTCCAGTGCCGCTTCCGCTGGACCGAGAACGCCATCGCCTTCTGGGACAACCGCTGCGCCCAGCACCGCGCGATGTGGGATTACTGGCCCCACACGCGGTCTGGCACGCGCGTGACGGTGAAGGGCGAACGGCCGGTGTAGGCGAAGCGCCGTCACTCCACTTCCCCAAAGAAAAAGCCCCGGCGATGCCGGGGCTTTTGTGTGTCGGAGAAGATTGCCGATCAGTACTTGGCGACGACCGGGCCGCCGAAGCGGTAGTTGATGCGGGCGGTCACGACGTCCAGATCCTGGCGGATGCTCTCGACCGGGAACGGAGCGACGACCTGGTTCAGGGTGATGTCACGACGGCCGAGGAAGGCGTGGTCGTATTCGACGCCGAACGACCAGTTCGGAGCGAAGCCATACTCAAAGCCGACGCCGACCACGCCACCCCAACGGGTCTCGTCGGCGCTGGCAGTCACGAGGCCGGTGCCGATCGGCCCGGAGGTGTACTTGTCGTGGACGGCAGCCGCACCGCCCTTCACATAGAGCAGAGCGTTGTTCCAGGAATAGCCAATCTGGCCGGTGAAGAAGCCGAACGCATCAATCCTGGTCCGGTTGTAGAGTCCGGGGAAAACCAGGCTGTTGTTGCTGCCGGAGAAGTCCGCCCAGTTGCCCTGGGCTTCGAGACCGAACACCCAGTTGCTGGCCTGCCAGCGATAGCCGATCTGACCACCGACCGTGCCGCCATCCGAATCGTGGCAGCCTTCCGACAGCGCAACGAGGGGCACACCGACAAAGCCCACGTTGTCCCAGCACTTGTGGCTGGTGCCGTAGCCACCGTTGACGCCGATGTAGAAGCCGGTCCAGTTGTAGATCGGAGCGAGGACCGGAGGCGGAGCCTTGGTGTAGGGACGGGCCGCGAGGTCGGCAGCGGAAGCCGCGCCGGCTGCGAAAAGCATGGACAGCACCGTGGTTGCGAGGGCGATTTTCTTCATTGCTTTCAGGTCCTCTTGAGAAAACGAACAATTGCGATTTCGAACTTGCCGACTTCATACAGGGAGGCTGCCCACAAGTCCGTCACCCATCCGCAACAGTCGCGCGCAACGTGAATCGAACGAGGAACTCGCGGCATCAAAAAATCGGCCTCAAATCGGCGCGGGCCGGATTTGGCTTGCACGAAAAATACATTTAAATTCAAATGCTAAGCAGGCGCCCGCGATGATTCGCGATGGCTGCGAAAAGAAAGTCCGATTGCCACATATGTGGCGCGCGTTGACGCTCGTGGGATCGCGAGTCTAGCTTTACGCGAAGTTAAAAAAATCGGAGGCCGCCCATGCTCCGCGCAGAAGATAACCGATTCTTAACCGAGAGCGGTTCGGGCACGCCGATGGGCGAGTTGTTGCGGCAATTCTGGTTGCCGGTTTTGCTTTCGGAAGAGTTGCCCGAGCCCGACGGCGAGCCGAAGAAGATCGTCGTGATGGGCGAGGAACTGCTCGCCTTCCGTGATTCGCGCGGCGTCGTCGGGGTCATCGACCAACACTGTCCGCATCGTGGCGCCAATCTCTGGCTCGGCCGCAACGAGGAATGCGGCATCCGCTGCGTCTATCATGGCTGGAAATTCGATACCGACGGGCGCTGCGTCGACATGCCGACGTCCTATCCGGACCTCAACGCCAAGGACCACATCCGCATCAAGTCCTATCCGGTGCGCGAATGGGGCGACATGATCTGGGCGTACATGGGTCCGGCCGGCGAGGTGCCGGAATTGCCGGCGCTGGAAATGGCGCTGCTGCCGCCCTCGCACCGCTACGTCTCCAAGAAATGGCAGGACTGCAACTGGGTACAGGCGGTGGAGGGCTCGATCGACACCGCGCATTTCACCTTCGCGCACCTGTCCTTCGACAAGGAGGAGAACGAGATCCTCGACATCAAGAAGCACTTCGTGAATCCGCTGACACGGGTGGCGACCGAGCACATGCGCTGGATCGCCGAGGACCCGCGGCCGGTGATCAAGATCAATCCGCACGAGGCGGGCCTGACGGTCGCCGGCGGCCGGCTCACCGAGTCAGACAACATCTACTGGCGCATCGCGCAATTTTTGATGCCGGTGCATGCCTATGCGCCGAGTTCGATGCCGGGCGAGAACATCTTCGGCCAGAGTTTTGTGCCGGTTACCGACACCAATTGCTGGATCTTCACCTATGCCTGGAATCCGGAACGGCCGCTGACGCAGGCCGAGCGCGACGGCTACGATCGCGGCAATGGCGTGATGGCGGTGGTCGATGAGAACTACGTGCCGCTGCGCCACAAGGGCAACGACTATCTGATCGACCGCAAGCTGCAGAAGACCTCGAGCTACACCGGCATCAAGGGCGTGTCGGAGCAGGACGCCGCGGTGCAGGACAGCCAGGGTCCGATCGCCGACCGCACCCGCGAGCATCTTGGCCCCACCGATCTCGGCATCATGCATTTCCGCAAGCTGGTGATGGAGGCGGCGCGCGCGCTGCAAAGCGGCGAGCCGCCGTCGCAGCTCAAGCACCAGCACCGCTACACCGTGCGCTCCGGCGCTTGCGTCACCAGCAAGGCCAAGGATCTGACTGCGGTCATGATCGAGCGTTTCGGCGATCCCGCGGGCTTTGTCGGTCCGCCCCGAATCGCGGCGGCGGAGTAGCCTTGGCGCGGCGCGGGCGCGATAGCTTCTCTTCCGGCGCGGGGCCGCGCGGCCGCGCCGTGACGGTTGCGCTGCTCGCCGCGTTGCTGCCGATCGGTGGCGCGGAGGCCGCGCCCGAAGCCACCGCGGCCGCAGCGGCGACTGCGACAACGGCGGTCGCGCCTTCGGCCGCCGCGAAATGCGATCGCGCAAAATTCCGCATGGTCATCGACGTCGGGCATACCGCCGAGTCCTACGGCGCGATGAGCGCGCGCAACGTTCCCGAATTCGAATTCAATCTCAATCTGGCCAGGCGCATCGAGGAGCGCCTGAAAGCGGACGGTTTTGCCGAGGCCAATGTGATGATCACCGAAGGCAAGGCACGGCCGAGCCTGATGACGCGCGTCGCGCGGGCCAACAAGAAGGGCGCCGATCTGTTCCTGTCGATCCACCATGATTCGGTGCCCGGCATCTATGCCGAGCGATGGGAGTTCGGCGGCAAGAAGAGCAATTTCAACGATCTGTTCGGCGGCTATTCGGTGTTCGTCTCCCGGTACAACCCGCGCTACGGCGAGAGCCTGCGATTTGCAAAATTGCTCGGCAATCAGATGGCTGGGCAGGAGCTGATCTTTGCGCGGCAATACGACCAGTGGTTCATGGGCAAGTACCAGCGGCCTCTGCTGGACAGCGATGCCGGGGTCTATCGCTACGACGAGTTGATCGTGCTGAAGATGACGACCATGCCCGCCGTGTTGCTGGAAAGCGGCTCCATCATCAACCGCGACGAGGAAGTGGTGATGGCATCCGACGCGCACAAGGACAAGGTCGCCACCGCCGTCTCGGGCGCCGTTTCCGAATTCTGCGAAACCCGAGGGGCCATGCCGCCGCAGGTAGCCAAGCCTGAGCCCGCCACGCGGGACAGGGCCGCAAAGCCGGCGCGCGTCGCACAGCCGCGCATTGCCGCGCCGAAGAAGCCTGCGTCGCCGCGCGCGGCACAAAGGCGCTGAGCGCCGCTCTCACAGCGGAATCTTGCGGTACTCGCGATTGGCGAGGCTTGCTTCCTCGAGATCGAGGTCGCGCTCGATCCGCCGCCGCGCTTCGTCGGTGATCCTGCCGCTGCGCAAGAGGGTATGGATGCAGGCGCGCTCGATTCCGATCAGTTCGCGCGTCAGCTCGGCGCCGAGCGCCGTCGTCTCAAGCTCCTCCAGCGAGGCCGGCAGCTGGCTGGTGCGGGTCTCGTGCCGCGCCCGCAGCAGCCTGATCACCTCTTCGGAAACCTCGGGATCGTCGGTCATCGCCTCCAGCGATTGCAGCGCCTTCGTCAGCGCCTCGCGCCGTGCCGCGATCTCGGCCTCGTGCTCGGCGCGATGTTCGCTCGCGCCGTCGCCGGCCACGCCAAGCCAGTGCACCAGCGGCGGCAGTCCCAGACCGGTGCCGAGCAGGGTGACCAGGATGAGGCTGAAGGTGACGAACAGGATCAGGTCGCGATAGGGAAACGGATCGCCATTGGCGAGCGCATAGGGCAGCGCCAGCGCGGCGGCCAGCGACACCGCGCCGCGCACGCCGGTGAAGGCGATCACGAATACGGTCCGCCAGGACGGATAGGGGTCGCGCTCGCGCAGGCGCTTGCTCAGGACGCGCGGCAGGTAAGTCGCAGGATAGACCCAGGCAAAGCGCGCGACGATGACGATCAGGATGACGAGGCCGGTGGCAAACAGGATTTCATTGAGCGGGAACGCCTTGGACTTTTCCAGGAGCGAGCGCAGCTGAAAGCCGGTCAACAGGAACAGGAGGCCCTCGATCAGGTAGATCATCAGGTCCCAGAAGAAGACGCCCTGCAGCCGCGTCGCCGCCGAGATCAAGAGCGGACCGTTCCAGCTGACATAAAGGCCGCAGGCGACGGTGGCGATCACGCCGCTACCGCCGAGATGCTCGGGGATCCAGTAGGCGATGTAGGGCGTGAGCAGCGACAGCGTGATCTCGACTTGCGGATCGCGCGCATAGTGGCGCAGCCGCAGGCTCAGCCATCCGACGGCGGCGCCGAAGGCGATTTCGCAGGCGACGATGGCGAAGAAGGTGCCGGTCGCCACCGGCAGCGAGAACATCCCGGTCGCGATCGCCGCCACCGCAAAGCGGTAGAGGATCAGCGCGGTCGCGTCGTTGGCGAGGCCCTCGCCCTCGAGCACGACGAGGATGCGCCGCGGCAGCCCGAGCTTGCGCGCGATCGCCAGCGGCGCCACGACATCCGGGGGTGCCACGATGGCGCCGAGCAGGAAGCCGACGCTCCACGGCAGCCCGATCAGGTAATGCGTGGCGACCGCGACCATGAAGGCCGTGAAGATCACGCAGCCGACCGCGAGCATGAAGATGACGCGCAGGTTGAAGCGGAATTCGCGCCAGCTCATGGCGACGCTGGCCGAATAGATCAGCGGCGGCAGCACCAACAGCAGCACCAGCTCCGGCGGCAGCTCGATGTGCGGCATGCCGGGCACGAAGGCGAGCGCAATGCCGGCCAATAGCAGCAGGATGGCAGGCGCGGTGTTGATCCGCCGCGCCAAGAGCGCTGCGCCCGCGAGCACGCCAAGCAGGATCAGGAAGATTTGGAATCTGGCTTCGATCATTTTTCCAATTCGCCCGGGAGCGTCTGCGCGAGCATGATCCCGAAAAGTGGGAAGCGGTTTCGGAAAAGATCATGCTCAAACAAAAAGATAAAGCGCGATGACAGCTCGAAGAGAGGTCATCGCGATTTGGGTCAATCCACTTGGCGCTTGCCGCACGGAAATGCGGCGGCGCGGTTTCAAGCCTCGCTTGACATTTTTGTGACTGCGCGGACGCGACGTCAACGCAAACCGGTATCCCCCAGCCTCCGTATCAGCCGCGGGCAGATGAGCGGCGGAGCATCACCATGAAGCGGATCGGCGAACGGGCGGTTGTGATCGGGGCCAGCATGGCGGGCCTGTTGGCCGCCCGCGCGCTTTCGGACTTCTACGGTACCGTCACCGTGCTGGAGCGCGACGCCTTTCCGGTCTCCGACATTCCGCGCAAGGGCGTGCCGCAGGGACGCCACGCCCACGGCCTGCTCGCGCGCGGCCGCAGCGTGATCGAACGCTTCTTTCCCGGCTGGACCGACGAGGTGGTCGCCGCCGGGGGCATCCGCGGCGACATCGCCGGCGACGTCCACTGGATCGGCCATGGCGTCACCATCAGGAGCGCGCCCAGCGATCTGGTCGGGCTGTTGGCGTCGCGCCCGGTGCTCGAAGGCCATGTGCGCCGGCGGCTGCTGGGCTTGCCGAACGTGCGCGCCGTCGAAAACTGCGCCGTGCAGGGCCTGATCGCCAGCGAAGACCGCTCGGCGATCAAGGGCGTGCGCGCCAGGATCGGCAACATCGAGCAGATCATCGATGCCGATCTCGTGGTCGATGCCTCCGGCCGCGGCTCGTCGAGCCCGGTCTGGCTGCAAAGTCTGGGCTATGCGCCGCCGGCGGAAGAGAAGATCGAGATCGGCATCGGCTACACCACGCGCACCTATCGCCGCCGCCCGGGCGATCTCAACGGCAAGCTCGCCGTGGTCGTCGCCGGCAGCGGTCCGAACTGGCGCAATGGCGTCGTGCTCTACCAGACCGACGACAGCTGGATCGTTTCCATCGGCGGATTCTTCGGCGATCACGCGGCCGACGATGACCTGCTGTTCGCCGCCTATGCCGGCTCGCTGCCGACCTCCGAGATCTATGATATCGTCGCCCATGCCGAGCCGCTGACGCCTTTCGTCAGCTACCGCTATCCCGCCAATCTGCGGCGGCGCTACGAAGAGCTGACGCGCTTTCCGCACGGCTATCTGGTGTTCGGCGATGCCGTGTGCAGCTTCAATCCGGTCTACGGCCAGGGCATGACGGTGGCGGCGCAGGAGGCCGCCCTGCTGCAGCAATGTCTGGAGTCCGGCGATGCCGACCTCGCGCGCCGCTTCTTTGCCGCCGCCACCGCCGCCATCGACGTCCCCTGGGACATCGCCGTCGGCAATGATCTGCGCCATCCCAAGGTGCAGGGGCCGCGCCCGGCAAAGGTGCGTTTCATCAACTGGTATATCGGCAAGCTGCACATGGCGGCGCGCGATGACGCCGAGCTCGCCACCGATTTCCTGCGCGTCGCCAATCTCGAGGCGCCGCCGACGCTGCTGCTCTCGCCCGCCAATGTGTGGCGCGTGATCCGCGGGAATTTTTCGCGAGGTGGGCAGGCGAGCGGTGCGGCCGCAGGGCGGGTTAGCGACCCGTCCGCCGAAGCTCAACGAGCGAAGGCGGAAGCGTAATCCGCCGCGGGTCTGTCGGCGAAGGACGGCGGATTACGCTGGCGCCAATCCGCCCCACGAAATCTCATTCTTTCAAATCGTACCGATACGATTTCGACACGATCTTCCAGCCGTCCTTCAGCTTCATCGCCACCAGGTAGTCCGTGAAATAGCGCGGCGGCAGCTGGCAGCGCACCTTGACGAAGGCGGTATTGTCGTCGGAGCGGTCGATGGTGACGATGAAATCATCGCGCGGCTTGCCTTCCGCCTTTCCCGAGGGCCGCTTGCGGATGCGGTCGAGCCAGTCCGGAACGGTCAAAACCTGCAACTCGCCCTTTTCGACCCAACGAAGATCAGCGCTGGCGTCGAAGACCGTACTCATCTTGTCGGCGTCGCCTTCATACAGCGCATCGAAATAATTCTGCACGACGGCTTCGACGGTGGAGTGATTGGCGCTCACGTCTGTCCTCCCTTGCGCTGCGTTTCTCGGCGCTCAATGTAGCCGCGACGCGCTGAATTTCAATTGCGCATGGGTCCCTTCCCACGTTCGTTCGGATATCGCAAACGCAGCGTTCTCACTTGAGGATTTGCGGCGCAGGCAACTCGATCCGGGGCTTGCTGAAAAAGCTGTATCGCATGCTCTCCTTGTCCGGATACCAGTCCCAGTCATCCGGATCTGCCTCCTGTTCGATGCGCCAAAGCTCATCGAGCAAGACTGCACCACAGGGGGCAAGCTGGAAACCGTTGTGGACGAAAGCGTCGGACCACTCCGAAAATGTCCAGAAGGTCTGTAAGCCTGCAAACAATTCGTAGTCCTCAATCACCTCCTCCGTCATGTCGGTGGTCGTGCCTTGAAAGACGATTCCGACACGGCATACCCGAAACAGCTCCTGGATAGCCTGGTCGATCTCTTGTTCGGGAAGGTAAGGAAGGCAGGTTTCGTAAACGAAGTCGAACGATCCGTCCTCGAACGGCATCTTGCGCACATCGCCAAGCAGGTTTCGATCGCGCCACTCTTCCGGCGTTTTCGAATGGATGTACGCACTATTCTCGATGCCCCAGGCTTCGACGCCCAGCTTGTCGAATTGCGCAAGCGTCAGGCCATTGGCGCTGCCGCAGTCAAGCAACCTGTAGGGCGGCTTCGCACCCCAGACGGCCTCAATCAACTCAACGACATATTTCGCGTTGAACGCCGTTTCGAAGATGTCTTCATAACTCCGATTGCCGGAATACGTCTCGAAATAGCTGTCAGCGACCGCGCCATCCCCAACAAGCGGGATATCCTTGCCGATCTGATTTGCGAATCTCTGCTTGCGAATCTCGGTAATACTGAAGCGGCTGTCGTTGACCATCTCAGGCCTCCTGCCGCGGGATCGCCTACAGCCAGGCTGTTGCGAGCCCGAGACAAGATCGAAACCTTCAAGATGGGCGACAAGTTCCACCTGTCCGGCGATCCGGAACGACCGGCCTGCCGGCAGGTCATGCGTGCGGGCCTAATTCGTATCGGCTTG
>Ga0081539_10002841_pt1 | contig 23101 bp, 22 predicted proteins | sample TabmetS4T2R2_FD_71023 | JGI IMG/M metagenome (GOLD analysis project Ga0081539, IMG submission 71023) | Tabebuia heterophylla rhizosphere microbial communities from the University of Puerto Rico - S4T2R2 | ecosystem: Host-associated > Plants > Roots > Rhizosphere ...
CGGGTACGGTTCCACACCGTCGGCGCCGCGCCCGCCCGGGCCAGCCGGATCGCCATGGCGGCGCCCATCCGGCCCGCGCCGATCCAGCCGACGGTCAGGTCGTTGTCTGCCATGTTGTCTGCCAGCTCCTTCACTTCGTTACGGCAGGCGTCGAGCCGCCCAGGTAGAGGGAGGCCATCTCGGGGTGGTCGCGAACCTCGGCCGCGGTGCCGGTGAGGCGGACCTTGCCGCCCTCCATCACGACGCCGTGCGTGGCCAGGCCGAGGCCGAGCCGGACGTTCTGCTCCACCAGCAGCACCGTGGTGCCGCCGGCGTGCAGACCCTGGATCAGCTCGGCGACGCCGGCCAGACTCCTCGGGTCCAGGCCGAGCGACGGCTCGTCGAGCAGCAGCAGCTTCGGCTCGAGCATCAGGCAGCGGGCGACCTCCACGATCCGGCGCTGGCCGCCGGACAAGTTGCCCGCGGTATCCTGCGCCCGCTCCGCCACGATCGGGATGCGCCGCACGACCGCGTCGTACCGGTCCGCCAGCAACTTGCGGTCGCGGCGCAGCAGGTAGCCGCCGAGCAGGACGTTCTCCCGTACGGTCATCTGCGGGAACAGCGCCTGGCTCTGCGGCACCTGGGTGATGCCCAGCTTGAGGATCTCCTCCGGCGGCAGGTTGTCGGTGCGGCTGCCGGCCATCTCGACGGTTCCGGTGCGGCAGCGCAGCAGCCCGCTGATCACCCGCAGGACCGTCGACTTGCCCGCGCCGTTGGGACCGACGACGCAGGTGACCGTGCCGGGCGCGCAGTGCAGGTCGACGCCTTGCAGCACGTTCCCGCCGCCGCCGTAACCCGCAGTGACCTCACTGAGCGTGAGCATCCAGGCCTCCTTCCACGGCGGCCGGCGCCGGCCGCCAGTCGTCGCCGAGGTACGCGTCCAGCACCACCGGGTCCTCCCGGATCCGGTCGGGCGGCCCGGAGGCGATCGCCTTGCCGCGGGCGAACACCACGACCGGGTCGCACAGTTCGAGCACCATCGGGATGTTGTGCTCGACCACCAGGAACGTGACCCCGTTGCGGTTGAGCTCGCGGATCACCTCGGTGAGCCGGCCCATCAGGCTCGGGTTGACGCCGCCGGCCGGCTCGTCGAGCAGGATCAGCTTCGGCTCGAGCATCAGGACCTGGGCCAGCTCGACGAGCTTCTGCTGGCCGTACGAGAGGTCGCCGGCGCGCTGCCCGGCGAACCGGCCGAGCCCGACGATGTCCAGCAGTTCCCGCGCCCGGGCCGCCTCGGCACCGCTGACCGCTCCGGCGAGCATGGTGCTCAGCTTGCCGTCGGGCAGCGGTGCCACCACGTTCTGCAGCACACTCATGTCTTTGAACAGCCGGGTGACCTGGAAGGTGCGGCCCAGTCCGAGGTGGCCGCGCGACCACGGCGACAGCTTGTCGATCCGCTTGCCGGCGAACGTCACGGTGCCCTCGTCCGCCGTCATGGTGCCGGTGACGAGGTTGAACAGCGTGGTCTTGCCGGAGCCGTTCGGCCCGATCAGGGCGGTGATACTGCCCTTCTCCACGGTGAGGTCGGCGCCGTCGACCGCGGTGAGGCCGCCGAACCGCTTGGTGACCCCGCGCAGTTCGAGCAGTGGTCCCTCGGCTGTGTCGTCGTCGCGGGTGAACGCGTCCGCCCGCTCCCGCACGACGGTGGCCGGGGTGCCCGACAGCACGCTTGTCTGATCGGTGTACTCCGTCCGCACCGGGTGCCGCCGCCGCCAAGCCGCCTCGATGGTGGGCAGCAGGCCGGCGGGCAGGAAGAGCACCACCAGGACGAGGATCGCGCCGAGCAGCAGCACGCGGGTGGACGAGCCGCCGCCGAAGACGGTGGCGCCTTCGTTGACCAGTTGCACGATGAAGGCGCCGAGCACCGGCCCGTAGAGCGTGCCGCGTCCGCCGACCAGGGCGGACAGCACGATGAGCACGCTGCCGAGGATCGCGAACGCACCGACCGGGTTGAGGAAGGTCTGGAAGTACGCGTAGAAGCCGCCGGCCACGCCGATGAAGAAGCTGCTGGCCGCGTACCCGAGGATCTTGAACAACGTCGTGTTGACGCCGATCGACGCGGCCTTGCCCTCGTCCTCGCGGATGGCGATCAGGCCGGTGCCGAACTTCGTCCGGGCGATCCAGGCGCTGAACAGCACGGTTAGCCCGAGCAGGCCGAGAAACGCGTAGTAGAACGGGATGTTCTGGAAGTCGGAGCTCCAGAACGGCAGCTCCAGGGTGATGCCGTCGGACCCGTTGGTCAGCGACTTCCAGTTGGTGGCGACGATCTGCGCGGACAGCAGCAACGCGATCGTGATGATGACGAAGGCGTGGCCGCGGGTGCGCAGCACCACCGAGCCGAAGACGACGGCCACGAGCACGGCCACCACCCCGCCCAGCGGCGCCACCCACATCGGATTCACGCCGGTGTGCAGGGCGATGATCGCCGCGGTGTACGACCCGAGCCCGAGGAACATGCTGTGGCCCAGAGAGATGTAGCCGGCGTACCCGGAGATGATGTTCCAGCTGGACGCCTGGACGGCCAGCAGGAACGCCAGCAGCATGACGCCCTGCGGGTACGGCTGCCACGGGTTGATCACCGGGTAGACCAGCAACGCCAGCAGGACGACCCCGGCGATCAGGTGCCGCCGCGGCACCCCGCGAAGAAGCCTCGTCATGCGGTCATGTCCTCTCGCAGGCGGGCGCCGAACAGACCCTGCGGCCGCACCAGCAACACCGCCATGATCACCAGGTAGAACACCAGCGTGGCCCATTGCAGACCGCCGTACGTGGCGGTCAGCGTCTCGGCGATCCCGAGGATGAGCGCTCCGGTCAGCGCGCCGGGCAGGCTGCCCATCCCGCCGAGCACCACGATGCCGAGCAGGCGGGAGATCCAGTCGTAGTGCGAGGCCGGGAAGAACGGGTACAGCACCGACAGGATCGAGCCACCCACGCCGGCGCTGGCGCTGCCGAGGGCGAACGCCAGCGCCGCCGTCCCCGCCGCGCCGATGCCCACCAGCGCGGCCGCCGACGGGTTCTGCGAGGTGGCCCGGATGGCCCGTCCGGTCCAGGTGCGGGTGAGGATCAGGTACAGCACACCCAGGACGGCGACGGCGGCGAGAAACCCGTACGCCTGCGCCTTCGGCAAGAGGATCGGCCCGACCTTGAAGGACTCCTCGAAGTAGGACGGCGTGGCGGAGCGGAACTTGTTGCCCACCACCACGTTGAGGAGGCCCTCGATGACCAGGGCCAGGCCGAAGGTCAACAGAACGGACATCGACGCGGCCTGCCCGCGGATGCGGGAGACGACGAACCGGTACGTGACCCAGCCCAGCCCGAACATCAACGGGGTGGTGACGACCGCGGCGAGGATCGGGTCGATCCCGACGGCCCGCCACATCCACCAGGTGAACGTGGCGGCCAGGATGAGGAACGCACCCTGGGCGATGTTGATGATGTGCAGCACCCCGAAGATCAGGGTCAGGCCGGACGCCATCAGCGCGTAGATGCCACCGATGAGTACGCCCAGCACGAGCGCCTGGCCGAGCTGGGTCATGGGGTTCTCACTTCCAGCCGGGCTTGGGGTGCACGATCGTCTGCGACGTGGCCGCCTCGGCCGGGGAGACGACCTGCGCCTTGCCGCTCTGCCACTGGGCGAGCAGGAACTTGCCGGTCGGCTCGCCGGTCTCCGTCCACGCCAGCGGGCCGAGAATGGTCTGCACGGTGTTGGCGTGCAACCAGTCCCGGATCTTCGCCTGGTCCAGCGAGCCGACAGCGGTCACCGCGGCCTGCAGCACCTCCGCCGCGGCGTACGCGTCGGCGGCGTCTTCGGCCGGATCGGCGTTGCTGTATGCGGCCTGGTAATCGGCGACGAACTCGGTGTTCTTCGGCGTCTTGGCGTCCTGGTGCCAGCTCACGGTGTAGAAGACGCCCTCGGTGTTGGCTTCGCCGACGCCGGAGCTGTACTGGCCGGCGTTGCTCGGCGCCGAGGTCTGGAACAGGATCTTGGGCGAATACCGCAGCTGCTTGAGCGAACGGACCAGGCCCACGCCGTCCTCGAAGACCGCGCCCTGCGCGATCAGGTCGGGCTTCTTGCCGGCCATCTGGCTGGCGATCGACTGGAAGTTCGTGGTGTCGGGCGGGTACGTCTTGCTGAAGACGGTCTGCACGCCGAGGCCCTCGAGCTGCTTCTGCATCGACTCGATGACCGGCGTGGTGAACGGGTCGTCCTGGGTGGGGTAGGCGGCGGTCTTCGGCCGCTGGTCGGCGGGGAGCGATTTGATCCATTCGACGAAGACGTCGGCCTGGTGCGGAGCCGTGGCGGGCTGGGCGAAGAACAGGCCCTTGAAGCCGCGGTCGAACATCTTGGGCGCGCCGCCGGCCGGCTCGACGAAGACCTTGCCGTTCTTCTCCGCGACGGCGGAGGCGGGGAAGTTGAGCAGCGAGGAGAAGGTGCCGAGCAGCAGGTCGACCTTGTCCTGGGTGATCAGTTTCGTGTAGTCGCTCACGACGGTGTCCTGGCTGCTGGCATCGTCGACGATCTTCAGCTGGACCGGGCGGCCGAGCAGGCCGCCGGCCTTGTTGATCCGGTTCGCCCAGACCTCGTATCCTCGCTTGGCCTCGCCGCCGGGCTGGGAGAAGTCGCCGGTGAGCGGGAGCGACACGCCGATGACGATGGGCTTGTCCGTTTCCGCCGCGGCCTTCTCGGACGGGCGGGAGCCGCAGGCGGTCAGGCCGACGCCCACCACGGCGGCGAGCGAGGCGGCCAGGACGCTACGGCGGCTGGTGCGCGGGTTGACGGGGGATGCCATTCGGGCCCTCCACGGTGAGGTGTGTGGTGGTAGCACCGCAAACGATTGCGTTGTCAGCGTGAACGCGGTGTTTCTCATCTGTCAAGAGCGCTAATAGAAGCTGCTGCGGCGCACGGATTCAAGACTTGCGCATGTGCAATCGGTTGCGAGATGCTCCTCTTTCGAGGAGGAGAGCATGATCCGGCTGGGTACCTTCACGCCGTCCGTGCTGGTGCGTGTCGCCCGCCGCACCGGGCGGCTGGCCGCTGCCGGGTTGGAAGTGAGCGAGCAGGCCGTGCCCTCCTCCCCCGGCCAGTTCGCGGCTCTGCTCGACGGCACGCTCGACGCCGTGCTGACCAGCCCGGACAACGTGCTGGCCTATCGCTACACCGCGGCGAACCCGCTCGGCCGCACCGCCGACGTGCGCGTCCTCGCCGCCGTCGACCGGGGCATGGGGCTCGCGCTCTACAGCCGCCTGACCCCGCCCGAGCTGCGCGGCCGGGTCTTCGGCGTCGACGTGCCCGCCTCCGGTTTCGCGTTCGCCATGTACGCCCTGGCGGAGTCGCTCGGGTTGGACCGCGACGACTACCGGGTGACCGCCCTCGGATCGACACCGAAGCGGCTCGCCGCGTTGCTGGCCGGCGAGTGCGACGCCACCATGCTGAACGCCGGTAACGAGCTGCATGCCGAGCGGGCCGGCGTGCCCGCCCTGGCCCGGGTCAGCGAGGTCTGCCGCCCGTACCTGGGCACGGTCCTCGCCGTGCTCGGGGATCCCCGCGAGCCGCAGGAAGCGCTCGCCGCGATGCTGGCCGGGACGGCCGCGGCCGTCTGCGGCGGCGAACTGGACAGCGAGGTGCTGGCCGAGGCGCAGGACGCGCTCGGCCTGGACGAGCCGATGGCGAAGCGGTATCTGGAGCGGCTGCGCTCACCGGCCGAAGGCCTGGTGCCGGACGGTGTGGTCGACCTCGAGTCCGTTCGTACGCTGGTCGAGCTGCGCCGCCGGTACGGCCCGGCGACCTGCGACGACCCGTACGCCGCCGCCTTCGTTCCCGGTTCCGGCCTGCTCTGATGGCGTCCGCCCACCGGCTGCTTCAGTGCACCACCTTCGCCAGCACGCTGGACCGGTTCGCCATGCCGCCCATGCTGATCCTCATGGCCGGGGCCCTCGGCGTGCCGCTGGCCGCGATGGTGCGCACGGCCGGCGTCTACTTCCTGGCGTACGGCTTGATGCAGCCCGTCTGGGGTCTGGTGTCCGACCGGCTCGGGCGGGTCCGGACGCTGCGGATCACCCTGCTCTGCGCCGGTCTCGCCTCCGCCGCCTCGGCCGGCGTCACCACGGTCACCCAGCTCGGCGTCACCCGTGCCCTGGCCGGCGCCTGCTTCAGCGCGGCCGTCCCGGCCAGCCTCATCTACGTGGGCGACACGGTGCCGGCCGAGCGCCGCCAGTCCTCCGTCACCGGGCTGATGACCGGGGTGGCTCTCGGCACGGCGCTCGCCTCGCTGGGCGCCGGTGCCGTGGCCCAGGCGGCGAGCTGGCGGCTCACGTTCGCGGCCACCGGCCTGTTCGCCCTGGTCCTCGTGGCGCTCCTGGGCCGCCTGCCGGAACCGCCGGTGGACCGGCCCGCCGAGCACCTGCTCGCTCCGGCCCGCCGGGTACTGCGCTCCGGCAGCGCGCTGCTCGTGCTGGCGTTCGCGTTCGTGGAAGGCGGCGTGTTGCTCGGCTCGCTGACCCTGCTGCCGCCGGCCATCGAGTCGACGGGCGTCGGGCCCGCCGCGGCCGGCGCGGTGACCGCCGTCTACGGCGTGGCCGTGCTCGTCTTCGCCCGCGTCGCCGGCCGGTTGTCCCGCCGGTGGCCGATGTGGCGGCTGATCGGCCTGGGCGGGTCGGCGGCGTCGGCCGCCTGCCTGCTGGCCGCGTTCTCCCGGCGGGCCGCGATCGCCGCGGGGGTGGCCGTCCTGATCGGCCTGGCCTGGGCCACCATGCATTCCTCGCTGCAGACCTGGGCGACTCAGGTGCTGCCGTCGGCGCGGGCCACGGTGGTGTCGTTGTTCGCCGGTTGCCTGTTCGCCGGGAGTGCGCTGGCCTCCGCATTGATCGCCGGACCCGCCGACAGCGGGCGGTTCGGCCCGGCGTTCGGCGGTCTCGCGCTGGCCGCCCTGCCCCTGGCCGTCGCGGCCACGAGCGTACGAGCCGTCACCGAGCGCTCCCCCTCGGCCGCGGATCGCGCATGAGCGCACCTAGAATCTCCCGAATGCCGGCTCCGACGCTCCGCGACGTCGCACAGCTGGCCGGAGTGCATCCCGCCACCGCCTCGCGTGCGCTCAATCCGCAGACCCGCCCCCTGGTCAACGCGGACACGGCCCGCAAAGTGCTGCGGGCCGCCGAGTCCATCGGGTACCAGCCGAACCCGATCGCCCGCAGCCTCAAGACCGCCCGCACCAGTACGGTGGGCCTGGTCATCCCCGATCTGACCAACCCGCTGTTCCCGCCGATCGTGCGCGGCATCGAGGACGTGCTCACCGAGGCCGGCTACAGCGCCTGGATCGTCAACACGGACAACGATCCGGCCCGCGAGGAGCGGCAGGTGGAGTCGCTGCGGTCCCGCCAGGTCGAGGGGCTCATCATCGCGACGGCGCGCCGCGTGCACCCGCTGCTCGTCCGCCTGCATCAGCAGGGCGTCCGGATGGTGCTGGTCAACCGGCGGGTCGACGACCTCGACCTGCCCTCGGTCACCGCCGACGACGACGCCGGCGTGCGGATGGCGGTGAGCCACCTGGCCACCCTCGGGCACACCCGCATCGCCCACCTGGCCGGCCCGATGACCACCTCGACCGGAGTCGCCCGGGCCCGGGCGTTCCGGTACGCCGTACGCGATCACGGCCTGGCCGACGATCCGGCGCTGATCGTCGAGGCGGCCTACTGGTCGGAGACCGAGGGGGCGGCCGCGCTGCGCACGCTGCTCGGCCGCGGCACGGCGTTCACCGCCGTCGTGGCCGGCAACGACCTCATCGCCCTGGGCTGCTACGACGTCTTCGCCGAGCGGGGCATCCGGTGCCCGCGGGACATCAGCGTCATCGGCTTCAACGAGATGCCGTTCCTCGACAAGATGAACCCGCCGCTGACCACCGTGAGCATCCCGCACTACGAGATCGGCGGCGAAGCGGCCCGCCTGCTGCTCGACACCATCGAGGATCCGGAACGGCACGCCCGATCCGTGTTGCTGCCGCCCTCGCTGGTGGTACGCGGGTCGACGGGAGCGCCCGCCTGATCAATTCCCGGGGCACTGCCGAGCGGGCCGCCGATCCCGCGGCCCGCGTACCAAGGTCAGAAGACGCTGACGCCGTAGACGCTCAGCGCCTCGGTCACCGGCTGGAAGTAGGTGGTGCCGCCGGTGCTGCAGTTGCCGCTACCGCCGGAGGTGAGGCCCAGCGCGACCGTCCCGGCGAAGAGAGAGCCGCCGCTGTCCCCGCCCTCGGCACAGACGTTGGTCCTGATCAGGCCGGAGACCGTGCCCTGGGCGTAGGTGACCGTGGCGTTGACCGCCGTCACGGTGCCGCTGTGCACGCCGGTGGTGCTGCCGCTGCGCTTCACGGACTGGTTGACAACCGCGTTGCCGGCGCTGGTGATGTCCTGAGAGGTGCCGTTGTACAGGTAGACGGTGCCCGGGTGGGACAGGGCCGTGTTGGTGTAGCGCACGATGCCGAAGTCGTTGCCCGGGAAGCTGGTGCCGGCCCTCGGCCCGATGTAGGTGGTCTGCGCCGAGTTCGTGTACCAGCTCGAGGAGAGGTTGGTGCAGTGGCCGGCGGTGAGGAAGTAGTACGTGCCCGCGCTGTTGCGGACGTTGAAGCCGAGGGAGCACCGGTAGCCGCCGCCGTAGATGGCCTGACCGCCGTTGATGAACGTGCTCAGCACTCCGGGCTCACGCTGCAGCCGCACCACGGCTCCGAGGCTGTCGGCCACGGCCTCGACCTGGTTGAACCGGGCTCCGACCACGGTGTCGTCGACGGATACGACGACCATGTCGGTGACCGGGTCGATCCACCAGGCGGTGCCGGCGACCCGCGCCGAGCGGTCCAGGACGGCGGTGGCCGCGGCGAGCTCCGCGCTGCCGCGCTCGACGGTACGGGGGATCGCGCCGGCCGCGCGTACCTCCGCGGCCGCTGCGGCGTCGGTGACCGTGACCACCATGCGCCCGCTGCTGTCGGCGTAGGTGCCGGCCGACCGGGCGCCCAGCCGCTCGGCGATGGCGGCCGCGGTGTCGGGAGATGCCGTGGCGGACGAAGCCGCCTGCGTCGGAGCCGCGCCGAGCACGGTGCCGGCGACGAGCGTGGCGGCCGCGGTCACGGTCACCGCGGCGCGCCGGACTGTGGACCTCGTGAGTCGCATGCGAAGCCTCCAGGGCAGTGGGGCCGGACACGGGGGTTGCGTGTCCGTCGGCCCGGCGGCGACAGCTGGAGCGGCACGGGGAAGGAACCGGGCCCTCGCCCCTGCCGGGCCGAGGACAGTATCGATAGGCGTAATTGGGATGACAAGGAACGGCGGTTTGTCTTCGCTTGGTGTACGCCGCCTTGCCACTCGTCCGATTACCCTGCGAGAGTGAGTGGTTACGCCACGTACGCAAGGTCAAAGTCGACCCGCAGTGGATAGTGATCCGACGCGTATTCGGTCTCGCGGCCGCGGACCACCCAGGCGGCACGGGCGCGAGGAGCCAGTTCCGCGCCCGCGAGCACGTAGTCCAGCCGCGTGCGGAAGAACTCCTCGCCGCCGCCGCGCGTGGTCGGCACGGTCGGCGCCGGGCCGGAGCCCGCGGCCGGCCAGACATCGGTCAGGCCACCGGCGGCGAACGCGGCGAGGGCCCGGGTGTCGGCCGTGCCGTCCGGTGCGGCGTGCCGGCGGCGGACCACTGTGGACCAGCCGGCCTGGTCGGCGGCGTGGTCCGTGCCCGGGTCGAGGCCGTTCAGATCGCCGGCCAGGATCGTCCGGCCGCCCCGGTAGCGATGCGCCAGCCAGACCGCCTCACGCCGGCGGCGGTGCGCCGAGAACGGGTTCAGGTGGGTGCTGACCACGGTGACCGGTCCGGCGCCGGTGGGCACGGTGACGACCGCGGCCGCGTGGTGCAGCCGCCAGGTCACCGCCGAGCGGCCGGTGATCCGCAGCGGCGGGCGCACCAGGACGGCGACCGGCTGGCCGAACACCGACCGGGCCAGATGTGGCTCCATGCCGGCCGCGCCGGCCAGCGCGCGCAGCCGCCGGCCGGCGTGCCGGTCGAAGTCACGCAACTCCTGCAGGGCCAGCACGTCCGGCCGCTCGCGGGCGAGCACGGCGGCGACGGCCGGCAGCCGGTCGCCGCCGCCGTCCCGGGCTCCGGTCTTGATGTTCCAGGTCATGAAGCGCACGGTCACGCGGCGACCGGCTGACTCCGGCCGGTGGCGGCGGCCGCCTCGTCGGCCGCCTCGGAGACCGTCTCAGCGTGCGCGTTCGGCCGCACCGTCCACCACAGCACGCTCAGCCAGCCGGCGGTGAGCAGGACGGCGCCGAGCACGTCGGTGGGGTGATGCATACCGCGGTACATCCGGGACACCGCGACGACGACCGGCATGACGATCGCCACGACCACGAACACCCAGCGCCACGGCTGCCGGATCCGGGCCATCGAGACCAGGGCGATCGCGGTCCAGATGCACATCGTCGCGGCGATGTGCCCGGACGGGAACGAGGACGTCGGCAGCTTGCCGTCGAGCTGTTCCACCGGCGGGCGCGGCCGGTCGGTCGCCGCCGCGCTGCACAGAAAGAGCGTGATTTCGCCGACCATGGTCAGCACGACGAAGAGGACCGGCCGCCACTGCCGCCACAGGGCGAGCGCCAGTGGGCAGAACACCAGGCAGATGGCGAGGATGGCGTGTGTGTCGCCGGCCTTGCTCCCCAGCCAGCTCAGATCGTCCAGGGTGGGGCTGCGGAAGCTCTGCAGCCACCGCGGCACGCCGTCGTCGAAGCGGCCCAGCCACGTCCCGGGTGTCCACCTGGTCAGCGAGTAGCCGACCACGTACAGCAGGCCGAAGGTGAGCACCCAGCCGACCAGGATCTCGGCCCCCTTCGCCCACGGGTGCGGCAGCACCGCACCCTCGGCGGGTGCCGGCGCGAGGTCCGGCGCCGCCTCGGGCTCCAGACCCTCGGCGAGCGGCGCGGTGGTGTGCCCGGCCTCCCGGCGCCACACCCGGAAGGCGTACGCGGTGACGCTGATCCACGCCACGCCGAGCAGCCAGCCGGCCACCACGTCGGAGAGGAAATGCACGCCCAGGGCGATGCGGGTGAACCCGATCGCGGCCACCAGCAGCGCCGCGAGCGCGACCAGCGCGCCCCGCCAGCGACCGCGCGCCAGCGAGAGGAAGACCAGCGTGAGCATCCCGTACACGATCATGGAGCCGAGGGCGTGGCCGCTCGGGAAGCTGTTGCCGGGTGCGTGGGCGACCGGGTCGGCCACCACCGGCCGGACCCGGCCGACCAGCGTCTTCAGCGACGGGTCGAGCAGCAGGGCGCCGGCTCCGGTCACCGCCAGATAGAGCGCGAGGCGCGGCCGGCGGCGGATGAGCAGCAGCACGATCACGATGACGACCAGGGGGATCATGAAGCCGCGGCCGCCGGCCGAGGCGATGCCCTGCAGCACCTTCACCACCGGGGGGTGCGGCGAGACCAGGTGGTTGAGGTCGTTGGCCACGTTCTGGTCGAGGCTCAGCAGCGGCGTCCAATGCGAACGCACGAGCAGCAGCAGCGCGCCGAAGCCCAGCCCGACCACGATCACCGCGAGCAGGCCCAGCACGCTGCGCTCGGCGAAGTGCCGCACCGGCGCCCAGCCGGTACGCTCCACCACACGGTTGTCATCGGTCACGGCGGCGCTCCAAAGGCTCTCGGGGGATCCCCGAATTACCCGGAGCGCTCGACCGCTACACCGCGCTGCTTCGGCAACTCGTCCCCCGGCTTCCAATGGTCCTTCTTGGCCGGCCGCCGCACGCCGACCCGGCGGGCCTCGAGCTGAGCCGCGAACGCCAGGCCGAGAAAGAGCGCGATGCCGGTGAGATTGGCCCAGAGCAGCAGCGCCATGATCGCGGTGAGCTGGCCGTACGTCTCGGCGAAGCCGCCCGCGAGCCGCACGTACCAGGCGAGCAGCAGGCTCGCCAGCCACCACAGCACGGTCGCCACGACGGCGCCGAACAGCAGCCAGGACAGGCCCGGCTGGTGCCGGCGCGTCGAGTGTTTGAAGAGCAGCCCGACCGAGAGCACGATCAGCGCCAGGCTCAGCGGCCAGCGGACGAAGTCCCAGGTCAGCTTCACCGGGTGGGACCAGCCCCAGGACCGCTGCGCGGCGTCGCCGAACGCGCTCCCGGCGACCAGCAGCAGGAAGCCGATGAGCGCCGGCAGGCCCGCGACCAGGGTGAGCACCGCGGCCCGCAGGTACTTCGCCAGCGCCGGCCGGTCCCGCTCGACACCGTAGATCCGGTTGGCGCCGCGCTCGATCTGCGCCATCGCCGTCGTCAGCGCGACCAGGCCGGTGAGCAGACCGAGGATCAGCGCCAGCTCGCCCGTGTCGCGGGCCTGGTCGGTGTCCTCGAGCAGTTCCCGGACCAGCGGCTCGCTGTCGCCCGGAGTCAGCGCGATGACGGTCTCGGCCACCACCCGGCCGCCGGACTCGGCGCCGAGGTCCGCGGCGAGACCGGCCAGCGCGATCAGGAACGGCACGATCGCCAGGCAGAGCTGGAACGCGAACGCGCGGGAGTGGCTGAACCCGTCGCCGTACCGGAACCGGACGAAGGCGTCGCGCACCAGCGGCCAGCCGCCGTACCGGCGCAGCGCGAGGAACGCGTCGTCCGCCGAGAGCTCGTCCCCGCTCATGTCCCGTGTCTCGGGAACGGGCTCCGTAGAGCTCACGAGGCGGCTTCGCGGATGTTCTCCGCGGCCCGGGCCGCCGCATCGGCGTCGTACGCCAGGTCGGGGTCGCCGTCCGGAAGCGGCACGCAGAGCAGCAGCGCACGCGCCCGGACGTGCACCTTGAGCGACTTGCCGGGCTCGATCAGGTCACCGTCGAGCTGCCGCGGCTGGGTCCGGTTACTGACGATCTCGACCCGTTCCGCGGTGAACGTCTCCATCAGCGGCACGCGCTCCCGCCGGCGCATCACCGCCCAGGCCAGCGACGCCCAGTGGCGCAGATTGTTCGGGCTGAGCACGGCCACGTCCAGTTTGCCGTCGCCGGGGTTGGCCTTGCTCAACAGGCGCACGCCCCCCTGCAGCCGGCCCACGTTCCCGACGATGACGGTCCGCGGCCGGCGCGGCATCGGCGGGCGGCCGTCCAGCCGGATCCGGGCGCGCATCGGCCGGTCGCGCAGGTGCTTCACCGCCCCGCCGACATACGCCAGCCAGCCGATCCGGCGTTTCGCGGTCTCCGAGGTGCCGGCCAGCATCTGGGCGTCGAAGCCCATCCCGGCCATCACCACGAAGCAGCGGTCGGCAGCCACGCCCACGTCGATCCGGCGGCGGCCGCCGTCGAGCGCCACCTGCACGCCGGTCGCCGGGTCGGTGCCCAGACCCAGGTTCGCCGCCAGCAGGTTGCCGGTGCCGGCGGGCAGCACGGCCAGCGCCGCGTCGGTTCCCACCAGGGCGCTCACCACGGCCATCACGGTGCCGTCGCCGCCGCACGCGAAGACCAGCTCGGCACCCTCGCGGAGGGCCTGCTTCGCCTGGCCCTTCCCCGGGTCCTGCGGGGTGGTCTCGTGCCAGACCGGCGCCGGCCAGCCGGCCCGCTCCAGCCCTTCGCCGATGATGCGGCGCAGGAGATCCATGTCGGGTACCTTCGCGGGATTCACCACGACCGCGCTGCGGGGTCCAGTCACGCCGCCAGTCTGCCGGAGGCATGGTACGGATGCGACCCGGGGAAGATGGATCGGGTGAGTGAATTGACCTACACGCCCGTCGGTGCCACCCGCGACGGTGATCTGCCGCCCGGCTACCGGCACCTGCGCTACCGGACCTTCCTCGGCATCGGCTCCGACTGCTACCGGCGGGCGGGCGAGGCGGTGCTGACCTTCCGCATGCACCGGGCCACCGGCGCCCGGATCCGCGCCGGCGGCCCGCGCGCGGAGCCGGGCGTACGGCTCACCGTCGGCGCCGGCCCGTTGCGCGTGCCCTGCGAGGTGGTCTGGATCGCGGCCGACGAGCGCCGGACCGGCTTCGCGTACGGGACGCTGCCCGGTCACCAGGCGACCGGCGAGGAGGCGTTCCTGGTCGAGCACGACGAGCGGGACCGCGTGTGGTTCACCGCCACCTCGTACAGCCGGCCAGCCCGGCTGCCGATGCGGCTCGGCGGGCCGCTCTCGGTGGTGATGCAGCACGCGTACGCGCGTCTGTGCGGCCGCGCGCTGAAACGGATCTGTACCGTTTGACTGCGTGACCGACTGCACCGAACGGCACCGCGGCCTCGCCGGTGAGGGCCAGAAGGCACGCCAAAGGAGGCACAGTGACCACGACGTCGGTGACCTGGTGGGGCCACAGCACGATGTGGCTCGCCGACTCCGGGGTCACGCTGCTCACCGACCCGGTGCTCACCGACCGGGTGGCGCACCTGCGCCGGATGAGCGGCCCCACGCCGCGGCTGCCCGCCGCGCCGGACGCGATCCTGCTGTCGCACCTGCACGCTGATCACTTCCACGTCGCGTCGCTCCGCGGCTTGTCCGGCGAGTCCCAGCTCATCGTGCCGAACGGTGCCGCCGCCTTCGTGGCCAAGGCCCTCGGCCGCGCGGCGGCCGGACGCTGTGTCGAGCTCGCACCCGGCGACAAGGCCGTGATCGGCGGCGTGCAGGTGCGCGCCGTGCCGGCGGCGCACGACGGCGGCCGCGGGCCGTGGTCGCGCGAGCGGGCGATCGCCATCGGCTTCGTCGTGGAGGGGGCGGCCCGCACCTGGTACGCCGGCGACACCGGCCTGTTCGACGAGATGAACGACCTGGCGCCGCTGGACCTGGCGCTGATCCCGGTCGGCGGCTGGGGGCCCACGCTGGGCTCGCACGGTCACCTGAACGCGGCCGCGGCGGCCGAGGCGCTGCGCCGGGTCAAGGCGGCATGGGCGGTGCCGGTACATTACGGCACGCTGTGGCCGATCGGGATGGCCCGGGTGCGCTCGCACATGTTCCACGAGCCCGGGCGGCAGTTCGCGCGGCTCGCCGAGCGCGCCGCGCCGGACACCCGGGTACGGGTCCTCGCCCCGGGCGAGACGCTGACCATCGGGCGCCCGGCGTGATCGCCGTCGTGGGCGCCCTCGGCTGGCTGGTGCTCGTCGTCCTGTTCGGCGCCGTCGTGCCGGTCGTGCCGACCGGCGCGGCGGTCAGCGGCGCGGCCGCCCTCGCCTTCCACGAACACCACCCGCTGATCATCGTGCTGGTCATCGCGGCCGGCGCGCTCGGCGCGTACCTGGGCGACCTGGCGATGTACGCGTTGTGCCGGTTCGGCGGCGAGCAGCTGGCCCGGCGGCTGCGCTGGCTGCGCGACGAGGAGCACCTGGCGGCGGTCAAGGAGCGGCTGCACAAGACCCAGGTCCCCGTTCTGCTGGTGTCCCGGCTGATCCCCGGCGGCCGGGTGCCGGTGCTGCTGGCGGCCGCCTTCGTCGGCCTGGCCTGGCGTACGTTCGTGGTGGCCAACGCGCCGGCCTGTGCGCTGTGGGCGTGCGTCTACGCCGGCATCGGCGTGGCGGGCGGCTCGATCTTCCCGAAGCCGTGGCAGGGCGTGGTGGCCGCGGTCGCGCTCATTCTGGTCGTCAATCAGACGATGTCCTGGTGGAACAGGCGGCGAGAGGCCCGCGCCGCCGCCTGCTGAGCCGGCTGGCGACTCCCGTGGCGGTGACGTAGACTGAATCACGATAACCGATCATGATTCACCGATCATGACTTCTGGCGGAGCGAGTGATGACCAGAGCGAATATCGGCGCATCGATTGAACGCGCCCGTGTAGCCGCGGGCCTCAGCCAGAGAACTCTGGCGACTATGACAGGAATCTCCCAGTCCACCTTGTCGCGGATCATCGCCGGCGACCGCGTAGCGAAGATGCCCGAAATCGTGGTGATCGCGTGGGCCACCGGTCATACGGTCGCCCAGCTGACCGGATCGGGAACAGTGGCCGATCGAGCTCAATGCGCCGCCCGGGCCACCAACGACTCCGGCATGGAAGTCATGCGCCAGACCCTTCTGTACTACTTGGAGCTCGACGACTACCTGGACGAGCAGGCCATCCCTGCCAGCGTCTGACATGGTGGAGGACCGTGAACGCGGAAGTCGAGGGATGTGCTGCTGCCGAACAGTTCCGGCGGGAACACCGCTTGGGTGTGCAGCCGTTGGGTGATCTCGTCGCGGTTATCGAACAGGCGACCGGAATCGACGTCGCCGTGCTCGACGCAGGACCCGACGAGCACGGCCTGACGATGCGAGACCCACAGCGCGGTACCGTGTTCATCGGTGTCGCCCGCACCGGCAATCCGATGCGGCAGCGCAGCACGCTTGCCCACGAACTCGGCCATGTTCAGTTCGAAGACTGGGTGCCCAGCGATGCGGGTAGGTGGAGCGACCGAGCCCCTACCGAGAAACGGGCGGACGCCTTCGCCCGTCACTTACTAGTCCCAGCGGACGGATTGCGGGAATTCCTCGCCGATCGTGTGCCTGTGGTTCAGTCCACGCTGTCGGCGGTCGTGCAACGCTTTCTGGTGTCCCCAGCTATCGCCGCCATCGCCTTGAATCAAGCGGGATACATCGATACGGTCACCAAAACGGACTGGATGTCCCTGTCCACCCGTCAGCTCGCTGTCCGCTTCGGCTGGATCGACCAGTACCGGGCGTTGCAGACTGATTCCGACCGGCGTCGGGCACCACAACGACTGCTCGCCCGGGCCATCAGGGGATACGCCGAAGGTATGGTCTCTCCGCAGACCATCGGAACGTTGCGCGGCATCCCGATCGAGGAGGCCGACGCGGAACTGCGGGATGCGGGCATCGTGCCGGTGGAGAATCCGACCGTCTGGGCCGATCCTTCTGCCCTGCCCGACGTGCAGGTGGACTGGGCGGCGTTGGATGAGGACTTGGCGGTACCAGACGATCCGGAGCGGCCCACTGGGATCGAGCCACTATGAGCCCGCGGCCGATCCTCGACGCCGGGCCCAGCCTCAACTTCTTCTCGACCAACAAGGAGCGCCTTCTCATCAGCGTCCTCGGAAAGCTCAGCGTCCCCGGAGACCGTGCGAACCGAGGTGCTGCGCAAGGCAAGGGAGGATGCCCGCTTCGGCCATGCCGAGCAGATCTGGCGAAAGCTGGAACCAGGTGGCTGGATCGAGATCCTCTCCGACGACGAGACACCCGAGCTCGCCACGAGGCACACTCTGCCCAGCGCCGCTCGCGGCAAGCTGATCGGTTCAGTATTTGAGGTACTGCCGGGTCAGTTTGGCGGCCTTCTCCACCACCGCGATGCCGCCCGACATCGTGGCGTGTCCGTGCGACAACACCGCGATCGACACATCGGTGTCGCCGTCGGTGATGCGGCCCACCGAATTGATGATCCAGCGCCCGCCCTCGGTGGAGCGGGGCAGCCACCCGTTCTTCACGGTGAACTTCTCGCCGGACTTGGCGGCCGCGGGCACTCCCCAGTCCTGCGCCGCGTCGACGGTGCTCATCAGGGTGTAGGCCAGCTTGCGGGAGCCGGCGTCCAGCGGACCCTTGGCGTCGACCAGTTCGCCCAGCAGCCGCACCTGGTCGTTCACGGTCGTCCGGGTCAGGCCCCAGGAACCGCTCACCGTGGTCTGGGTGAGGCCGAGCCGTTTGTTGCAGGCGCTGATCGCCGGCGCCCGGCCCAGACTGCCGAAGAGCGAGGTGGTGGCGTCGTTGTCGCTGAGCCGGATCATCCGCTTGGCCAGGGCGAGCTCGGTGGCGGTGAGGTCGCGGTCCTCGGCCTGCGCGGTGAGCAGCAGGCAGGCCAGTACCTGCACCTTCACCACGCTGGCCGTCTCGTACCGCTCGGTGCCGCGGAACGAATACCTCTGGCCGGTCTTGCGGTCGAGGACCGCGACGGAGAATTCCGGAACTGTCGCCGCGTACTTCTTCAGGGCCGCGTCCAACGCCTTGACCCGGCGCGCCCGCTCCCGAGCCGCGAGCTCCTCCGGGGTCGGTCCGGTGGGCGTCGGGGAGGCCGTCGCCGACGGCGTGGGGCTGCTCACCGTGCCGGCCGTCGGCAGTACGCCGCTGCCGCCGTCGCGCGTCACGCCCACGCCGACCAAGCCGGCACCTCCGAGGATTCCCACTATGGCCACCGCCAAGATCCAGCTTCGCGTCCCTCGCACAGATGCATAGTGCCGTGTCCGCACCGCGGGTCGCCGCCCCGGACCCCCGCCGGCGGAGACTTTGACGTACCGCCCGGCCGCCATCACGCAGGGTCACCGGACGCGCGGCTGTGCCGCGTGCCGCATCATGGACGGCATGGCTTTCCTATCGCCCCGCGCCCTCGTCGATTTCACCCGTTTCACGATCGGCCAAGTGGTGGAGACCGCCGCCGCGGTGACCACCATTCCGCTGCGGATGATCGGCGTCCTCGGCCAGGCCGAGCTGCTGGTGAGCCGGATCACCCTGCTCGCCGACGAGGCGGAGCAGTTGATCCACCGGGTCTCCGCCGTGGCCGGCGCGGTCGAGGCCACCGTGGCGCAGGCACAGGCGATCGCCGTCGCCGCGGCCGGCACCGCGGAGCGCGCCGACCTGGTCTCCGCCGCGGCGGGGCGGATCGTCGAGCGTGCCGCGACCGCCACCGACGCGGCCGGCGCTCTGGTGGCCGACGTGGCCACGGTCACCGACGCCGCGTCCGGACTCGTCGTCCGGGCGGGTGCCACCGCGGCCGAGGCCGCGGAACTGCTCGACGGGTACGGCGGGACGCTGCGCAAGGCCGCGCCGCTCGCCGCCCGCTTCGTCGACGAGCTCTCCGTCGAGGAGGTGACCGCCGCGATCCGGATGATGGACCAGCTGCCCCGGCTGCGCGAGCACCTGGTCGACGACGTGATGCCGCTGCTCGGCAAGCTCGACCAGGTGGGTCCCGACCTGCACCGGCTGCTGGAGGTCACCGAGGACCTGCACCTGGCGATCGCCGGCCTGCCGGGCCTGCGCCTGCTGCGCCGCCGTGGTGAGGAGCGGGTCGAGGAGGAGACCCGCTGACCCCGGCGTCCGCGGCCTATTCGACGGTCAGCGTGAGCGTTCGGGTGGCGGTGCTGCCCCAGGCGTCGGTGAAGCGAACCGTGACCGTCGCGGCGCAGGGGGCCGACGGCGTTCCGGACAGCCGGCCCGACGCGGAGAGTGCCAACCCGAGCGGAAGGGCTCCCGCGGCGATCGACCAGGTGCCTCGCCGATCGTCGGCGAGGGTGAGCTGCGCGGCGTAGCCGGTGCCGGCCCACGCGGCCGGCAGCGACGCGGTCGTGATCACCGGGGTGGTGCGCACGACCGTGACGGTGAGTGTCCGGGTCACCGAGTACGGCACCCAGTCGACGAACCGTACCCGCACCGACGCCGTTCCCGGGGCGATCGGCGTACCCGTGAGGGTGCCGTCCGGCGCCAGCTTGAGGCCGGCCGGCAGGCTGCCGGCGGTGATGCTCCACCAGCCGCGCCGGCTCGCGGCCAGGGCCAGCCGGCCCGCGTACGCCCGGCCGGCCCGCACCGTCATCGTGCTGGTCGCGATGGCCGGTCTGGGCGGTGGCTGAGGGACGTAGAGCAGCCGGTTCGGTGATCCGGCCAGGTCGGTGACCCGGCCGGTGGTCGCCTTCGCGACCAGGTAGTCGCGCACCCGGGCGGGCGTCATCGTGGGGTACGCGTCGAGCACCACCGCGGCGGCCCCGGCCACGTGCGGCGACGCCATGGAGGTGCCGCTGTAGAGCGCGGTGGCCGTGTCGCCGGACGACACCGCCGAGCGGATCAGCACCCCGGGAGCGAAGAGGTCGAGCACGCCGCCGTAGTTGGAGAAGGGCGCCCGCCGGTCGGCGCTGTCGGTGGCGCCCACGGTGATCGCCGCGGCCAGGCCGGCGGGGCTGACGCCGGCGGCGTTCCGGTCGTCGTTGCCGGCGGCCACCACGTAGGTGATGCCCGCGGCGATCGAGCGCTGCACCGCCGCCTCGAGCGAGGGGCTGTCGGCGCCACCCATGCTCATGTTGGCCACCGCGGGCCGCACCGCGTGGGCGGTCACCCAGTTGACGCCCGCGATCACGTCGGAGAGCGTGCCCTGCCCGGCGCAGTCGAGCACCCGCACCGCCACCAGCCGCACCTTCTTCGCTACGCCGTAGTGGCTGCCGCCGATCGTGCCCGCCACATGCGTACCGTGGCCGTTGCAGTCGGACGCGGTCGCGTCGCCGTCGACGAAGTCGTAGCCGTACGACGCCCGCCCGCCGAACTCGGTGTGTGTGATCCGGATTCCGGTATCGAGCACGTACGCGTGCACCGAGTTTCCGTCGTCCATCGGCGTGAAGGTCCTGGAGCCCCGGGCCGCCCGCTGATCGATCCGGTCCAGGCCCCAGCTCGGGTTCAGCTGCGTCCCGGCCGGCCGCAGCACCCGATCCTGCTCGACATAGCTGACGGCCGGGTCGGCGGCGAGCCGGCGCGCCTGGGTGGCGGTCATCGTCACCGTGTAGGAGGAGCCCGGCTCCTTCGGCGTGACGACGTACCGCCCGGTGATCGCCCCGGCGGCCCCCGTGCCGAGCACCGTCCCCTCCGCGGCCCGGGCCGGCACGGCCGGGCCGGCGACCGCAAGGGCGGCCGTGATCAGGGCGGTGCCGAGGGCTCGCATGCGCATGGCCGCAGGATCGGCCGCCCGACCCCCGAGTTGAGAAGGTCTTCGTCCTCCACCAGCCGCCGGGTGATCTCCCCGCGGCAGTGCTCCTGCCGCGATACTGACGACGTGGATCTCACCGCCCGGCATCAGGTCGACTTTCCCGCCGACGAGCACGGCCGGCGCAGCAGCGCCGCGTTCGGCCGGTCCGTCGTGGCGGCGGCGCTGCGGGCGGCCGACCCGGCCGCCGCCGACGCCGCGGCCGCGGAGCCGGACTGGCGGCGCGGCTACCTGCGGCACTTCCGCGCACTCGTGGAGGTTGGCTTGCGCGACGACGGCGGCGCCGGATACACCGTCGCCGCGGCCGGGCTCGCGGCCGTCCGCGACCGCCTCCCGCTGGAGAAAGTGCTCGCCGCCGAGCCGGACCGCCCACTGCGGACGATCACGGTCGAGGGGACCGGGACGCCGGAGCGCGAGGTGACCCTGCCGTACCGCGGCGACCTGCTGCGCGGGGCCGCGCTCGACCGGCAGCTGGCCGCGTGGGTCGAGGCCGGCACCATCGAACCGTCCTGCGCGGACGCGGTCCGCGAGGTCGCCGACCATCCGGAGTGGCTCGACCTCGCCGATCAGCGGCTCGTGGTGCTCGGTGCCGGTGCCGAGATGGGTCCGCTGCCCGCGGTGCTCGGCTGGGGCGGCACGGTGCTCGGCATCGACCTGCCCGAGCCGGCGATCTGGCGGCGGGTGACCGGGGTCGCGGAGCGCGCGGCGGGCCGCCTGCTCGTGCCCGCGCGCGGTGACCAGCCGGGCGCCGATCTGCTGGACGAACTCGGCGCGGTGGCTCGCTGGCTGGAGGCAGCCGAGGGACCGACGATCCTGGGCGACTACGTGTACGCCCCTGGTGCCGCGTACACCCGGCTGAGCGTGGCCGTCGACGCCCTGGCCGGCCACCTGCGCGACCGGCGCGAGCACCTCGCGCTGGCGGTCCTCGCGACTCCGACCGACGTCTTCGCGGTCCCGGGCGAGGCCGTCGCCCAGGCGAACGACCGCTGGCGGGCCCGGTCCCGGCGCGCCCGGCTGACCGCCGCGCTCTCCGGCGGCCGCCTGCTGGCGCCCAACTATCCCGTCGACGCCGATCCGGGCCTGAACGACAGCCTGGTCGTCCAGCAGGGCCCGAACTACGCGCTGGCCAAGCGGATCCAGCGGTGGCGCGCCACGCTGGCCCGGCGCGAGGGCGTGGTGAGCTTCGCCGTGGCCCCGCCGACCCGCACCCGGTCGGTGACCCGCAACCGCCTGCTGGCCGCCGCGTACGCCGGCGCCCACCGGTTCGGCATCGAGGTGTTCGCACCGTCCACAGCGAACAAACTGATGGCGATCCTGCTGGTGCACCAGATCCGCAAGCCGCGCCCGGCCGGCGCGGCGGCCTGGCGCGACGAGACGGTCGCCGCCGCGCACGGCGGGCTCTGGCGTACGGCGTACCTTCCGCGCTCGGCGCTCGGGCTGGCCGCCGTCCGCGGTTTCGTACCGGGGCGGCCGGGACACTAGGCTCGAAGCATGCTGCAGGATACGGCGGGAATCGTCCTGGCGGCCGGGGAGGGGCGTCGCTACGGGATGCCGAAGGCGCTCGTCCCGTACGCCGGACGGCTGCTGGTCCAACGCGCGGCCGACACGCTGGCCGAGGCCGGGTGCGCCCGGACCGTGGTGGTGCTCGGCGCACAGGCCGAGCGAGTCCGCGAGTCGGCGCCCGACCTGCCCGCGACGGTCGTCAACCCCGACTGGCCGACCGGCATGGGCTCGTCGCTGCGGGTGGGCCTGTCGGCCGTGGCCGGCACACCCGCCTCGGCCGCGGTGGTGCTGCTCGTCGACATGCCCGGCGTGACGGCCGAGGCGGTCCGCCGGATCGCCGCGTTCGCCGCGCCCGACGCCCTGGTCGTGGGCGGCTACGGGGACCGGCGCGGCCACCCCGTGCTGCTCGGCCGTGAGCACTGGACAGGTGTCGCCCGGTCCGCGGCCGGGGACCGGGGCGCGCGCGACTACCTACGTGTCCACGCGGCCCGGGTGCGTGTCGTGCCGGTCGCCGACGTGGCCGACGACACCGATCTCGACGTTCCGGAGATGAAGCCACATGCGTGACATTCTGGATAGCGTGCTCCGCTGGTGGCACGCGGGTGAACCGGTCGGCCTGGCGACGGTCACCGCCACCTGGTCGAGCGCGCCGCGCCAGCCGGGCGCGGCGATGGCGGTCGGCCCCGACGGGACGGTGGTCGGCAGCGTCTCCGGCGGCTGCGTGGAGGGCGCGGTGTACGAGCTGTGCCGCGACGTCGCCGACACCGGTCAGGCCCGCACCGCCCGGTTCGGGGTGAGTGACGACGACGCGTTCGAGGTCGGCCTCACCTGCGGCGGCACGATCGAGCTGCTGATCGAGCGGGTGGACCGGGAATCCTTTCCCGAGCTGCCCGCGCTGGCCGACGCGATCTCGGCC
>Ga0081539_10002842_pt1 | contig 23101 bp, 21 predicted proteins | sample TabmetS4T2R2_FD_71023 | JGI IMG/M metagenome (GOLD analysis project Ga0081539, IMG submission 71023) | Tabebuia heterophylla rhizosphere microbial communities from the University of Puerto Rico - S4T2R2 | ecosystem: Host-associated > Plants > Roots > Rhizosphere ...
ACCGGCGATCGTCAACTGGCGCACGACAGAGGCGGACGTCGATTTCTTCGTCGCGGTGGTGCGGGAGCTCGCGGCAGGGCTGGCGCGGCCGTGACAGTAGCGGCAGTGCCGCGGGCTCACTCTCCAGCTGCGGTGACGGCGCCGGCCCGGTGCAGTTCTTCCACCAGTGCGTCGACGTGGTCCTCCGGAAGCCCGAGGGCTTGGCGTGCCTGGTGACGTCCTCCGGCCAGTGACCGTGCGTCGACATCGTAGCGAAGGTCGTCGATGGCAAGGTCGGCGAGGTACCCGAGGTGGGCGACCAGACCGGCGGTGAACCAGCGAGCGGCCTGCTCCGGGTGACCGTGTTCGGCCAGAGCTTCGCCGATGATGCTGAAGACGTCCGGGTCGGTCGGGCGGAGCCGGCGCGCCTCCGTGATCTTGGCGAGGGCCTCGTCGTGGCGGTGCCGGTCGAGCAGGAACGCGGCGTAGACGGCATGGGCGAGGCCGGGCTCGGCGTCATCGATGCCGCAGGCCTCGCGGAACATCTGCTCGGCCAGGTCGTGGTCGCCGATCATGGCGTAGTACTCGCCGGCCTCGCGCAGGCCGGCGGCACGCTCGGCACAGTGGTGACCGGCGTGGGAGAGGGCCAGCGCGTCGGCGTGGGCTCGTCGCTCGCGGTCCGTGAGCGGCAGAAAGCCTTCATCCCCGGGCTGGGGATCCGTGCGGTGTGGTCGGCGCGCCATGCGGACACCCTAGTCATCGCGGCATCCGCCAGGCAGTCACCCCGAAGCATGCAGCATGCGTAAAGCGGGCTCGGCCCCGACCGGCTCCCCGAGTTCCTCCCACCCACCTGGATCGACCCCACCCGACAACCCCGACACAACCCCTACCACCCGCGAACGTAGCGACGTCGCACCGTCCGAGAGTCCTGTAATCAGCGGGGCCGTGCGACGATGCCGGCATGCCGTACGGTGTGGTGCTCCTGCCGGATCGCGAGACGCACGACCGGCTGGTGGCGCTGGCCGCCGCCACCGGCGGCCCGGACCCGGTCCACGTGCTGGGCGAGCGCGCTCCCGCGCACGTCTCGGTGGTGCACTTCGACGGCGACGCGACGCAGGCGACGCAGGTGGCGTCGCGGCTGTCCGGCCATCCGATGCGCGCCTTGTCTGCGAAGATCATCGGCCTGTTGTTCGCGGTGGTGCCGCACGGCGACTATTACGTGCCGCAGGGCGGCGTCTACTTCGGGCTCGAGGTGGTCCGCCGGCCGGACCTGGACACGCTGCACCGGGAGGTGCTCGGCTGGGTGCGCGACGCGGGCGCGACACCGCTGGGCGCGGTGGGCGACGACTTCCGGCCGCACGTGACGCTGGGCGTCAGACGGGGCGGCACACCGGGCGTCGCCGCGGACCGGCCGGTCGTGCCGGACCTGTCCGCCGTCCCGGTCGGGGAGATCCGGCTCACTCCGGCGTTCGGGGAGCTCGGGCCGTACGGCACGTTCCCCGGGCTGCGGCCGGGGAACGCGTGACGGCCGTCGTCTCGCTCAGGCGTTCACCGGGGCGGGCGCGCCGAGCGGGTCCGGCTGCGACCGGAACAGGTCGTCGAAGACGGCACCCCGGTCGAACGCCATGGCCCGGGCCCGGGCGCGCACCTCGAGGTCGTGCCGCTCGGCCTCCGGCATGTCCAGCACCACGCGGTCGACCGCAGCGGCCAAGGCGACCGGGTCGGCCGGCTCGACGATCACCGCGGTGTCGCCGACCGCCTCGCCGGTGCCGCCGGTCAGCGTGGTGACGATCGGGCCGCCACCGGCCAGCATCTTCTCGGCCAGGGCGATGCCGAACGTCTCGACGAAGTCCGGTTCCGGCTTGGTGGGCAGGACGTACGCCGCGCAGCCGTTCATCAGCAGCGGCTTCTCGTCGTCGTCGACTTCGCTGAGGAACAGGATCCGCTCATCCTCCTTGGCCATCGCCCGCACGTGCTCCAGCGCCGGGCCGGTGCCGGCCACGACCAGCCGCACGTCCTCGCGGCAGCGCATCTGGCCGTACGCGATGATCAGGTCGTAGATGCCCTTGGCCCGGGCCACCCGGGACAGGAACAGGACGTAGCCGCCGCGGCGCAGGCCGCGGCGGGCGAGCGCGGCGTCGACGCGGGCCGGGTCGCGGTCGAGGAAGGCGGACGCGTCGATCGGCGGATAGCTGACCGTCACCCGGCGCCGGCATTGCTCGGCGAAGGTGGTGCCGCAGTTCGCGTCGACCTCCGCGGCCGATGCCACGATCTCCTCGCGGGTGTACTCGGAGACCGCGACCAGCTCGTCGTTGGCCAGGAACGTGGTGAACAGGACCGTGGCCGCGCCGAACCGGCCGTCGCGCAGGCAGGAGCGGATGACGTTGGTGACGTCCGAGCCGACTGCCTTCGCCACGGTGTGCACCCGCGGCGCGAAGCCCGCCGCGCGCGCCGCCGTGACGGCGTCCATCACCACCGTGGTGTGCGGCACCAGGTACATCGACAGGCAGACCGTGGGCACCGGCTCGGCGAGCAGTTCGACCAGGCGGCCGGTGAGCCCGGCCAGGTGCCGGCCGTCCGGCACCCGGTAGTCACCCACCGACTCCGGCCGCTCGACGGTGATTCCCGGACTGTACGGGAGGAGACGGTCGAGCGGCTTGAGCGGCAGGCCGGCGGCCTGCAACGTGGGTACCGGCCAGGTGAGCAGACGTACGTCGGTGAAACCGCGGGTCAGTGCGACCTCCGCGAGGTTGCGCGCCTCCCCGGAGTGGCCGCAGATCACCGGGTCGGCGCGCACCACGATGACGAGGCGGCGAGGGGAAGAGGTCATCGAGGGTCCTTCGGTGAGTGGGACGGGGGGCGGCAGTCGTGCCCCCAGCGGGACGGCTCCGGGCCGAGCTCCAGGTGCAGCCGGCCGCCGCGATGGACGTCCGCCGCGGTCAGATGGGTGGCCCGCAGGGGTACGCCGTCGAGCGTGGCCGACTGCACGTACTGGGCCGGCGGGTCGCGGTCGATGCCGTCGACCCCGATCGGCGTCTCGCGGTGGCCGCTGGTCTCGACGACGAACTCGCCGTCTGGCACCCGGATCGCGGCCCGCTCGAACGCCGGCGCGTTGACCAGGAAGAGCTGCTGGCCGGCGACCGGGAACAGGCCGAGCGACGCCCAGACGTACCAGGCGCTCAGCCCGCCGGAGTCGTCGTTGCCCGGCAGCCCGCCCGGGCCCGTCCCGAACTGCCAGGTCAGGGCGGCCTGCACGATCTCGGCCGTGCGGTCCGGCCGGCCGGCGTAGTGGTACGCCCAGGGCGCCTCCATGTCCGGCTCGTTGTTCAGCCCCTCGAAGCGGTTCAGCGCGTACCCGGCGGCCATCTCCGCGGGCGACGGGCGTACGCCGGGCTGGGTGACCGGCCCGGCACCGTAGCCGAAGAAGCGGTCCAGCTTCGTCACGAAGCCGGCGTCGCCGCCGGCCAGCGCGATCCGGCCGGCCATGTCGTGCAGCAGCCGGAACGAGTAGTTCCACTTGCCGCCCTCGTAGAACTCCGAGTCGCGCAGCAGGCCGGTCGCCGGGTCGAAGGCGTTGATCCAGCCGCGCCCGCGCGCCTCCAGGTCGTCCGCCAGGCGGCGGTCGTTCAGCGCGCGGGCCACCTGCGCGGTGCAGTGATGGGCGTACGCCAGGTCGAGCGTGTGCGCGATCGGATGCACCACTCCGTGCTCGAAGAAGTCCTCGCCGTACAGCCGGCGCAGGTCGTCGACCATGTGCACGAGCGCCCAGCTCCAGTCGACGGTGGCCCGGCCGAGCGCGTGCGCGTCCGCCAGGGCGGTGTGCGCCAGCGCGCTGGCCTGCCGGAAGAACCGGTCCGCACCGCGCGCCATCCGGTAGCCGATCGGGAAGTTGCCCTCCTCCTCGCACACCCGGATCAGCGACTCCAGCAGGTCGCCGAAGCGGTCCGGCACGATCGCGGCGAGCAGCGGGAGCTGCGCCTTGTAGATGTCCCACATCGTGCAGATGTCGAAGGCGTACGGCCCCGCGTCCGGCCAGAAGGGGCTCTCGTCGTCGGCCACGCAGGGCTTGATCAGGCTGTGGTAGAGCGCCGTCGTGAACACGGTGCGCCGGGCCGGCGTACCGCCGTCGACCCGGACCCGGCCGAGGTGCGCGCGCCACCGGTCCCGAGTGGCGGCCCGCACGGCGTCGAAGGCGGGCCCGTCCGGCCGGCACTCCCGCTGCAGGTTCTCCCGGGCCTGCTGGCAGCCGCGCAGCGAGAAGCCGAGGCGGACCTCGATGGTCTGGCCGGCGGCGGCCGGGCCGAGGAAGAGCATGCCGAACGGGCGGAGCGTGGTGCTACGGATGCTGTCGAAGTCGAGCCGGGTGCCGCCCGGGATCAGCCGGCGGTCGTACCACAGCATCTGCCGCCAGCGCGGGCTGTCCACCTCGAGATGGACCGAGAGCGGCACGCCCTCCATCTCCACCGTGCCCTGGGCACGGCCGTGTCCCATGCTCTCCGACTGCGCGCGCAGCGGAACCGTGCGACCCAGGTCGATGGCGAGGCCGCCGCAGGACAAGTCGACCACCACGCGAGCGCTGGCGGTGCGGGGAAACGTGTACCGGTGCACGGCCACCTTCTCGCCCACGGTGATCTCGCAGCGGATCCCGGTGTCCAGGGTGGCCGCGTAATAGCCCGGCTCGGCCACCTCGTCCTGCAACGTCCACGCGTCGCCGAGCTCGTCCAGCGGCTGCACCATCGGGGTGACCCGGACGTAGTTGTAGTACTTGCGGATCGCACCGGTGCCGGACTGCTGGAAATGGGTGAAACCGGACGCGGTCAGCCGGTCGAACATCGTCTCCGGCACGCCCTCGGTGTTCTTGGCGTACCGGCCGTAGCCGGTCGGATAGGCACCCGAGTAGGCGCACGCGGACACCATGCCCAGGGGCGAGGTGGCGCCCGGGTGGGTGTTGCCGACCTGCGGTTTCGGCCACCACCAGGTGGCCGCGAGACCAAGCGGGCCGGGCAGGCTGGTCGCGGCGGTGCCGATGAAGGGATCAACGTCGTCGAGGATGGCGGGACTCTACCTATCGTCGGCCGGTCCGGTGGTTTCCGGCGGATGAACTACTTCTACTCGACCGCCGGGCCGCGCGGAAAGGTCCGCGATGGGACGGGCGTGCCGGCGTCAGCCCGCGATCGCCAGGTATCGGTAGCCGAGCCGTGCCATCCGGTCGGCGTCCAGCACGTGCCGGCCGTCGAGGAGGATCGGCGTACGCATCAGGCCGACGAACTTGGCCCAGTCCAGCTCGAGGTACTGCGCCCACTCGGTGACCAGCACGACGGCGTCGCAGTCGTCGAACAAGTCGTCGACGGTCTCGCTCAAATACGGCGCCAGCTCGGGCTGCTCCCGGCGGAACCGGTCGGCCGCCACCGGGTCGTGCAGCTTCACCCGCGCGCCGCGGGCGAGCAGCAGGTTGGCGATGTCCAGCGCGGGCGCGTCGCGCAGGTCGTCGGTGTTCGGCTTGAACGCGATGCCGAGCAGGCCGATCTTGCGACCCTTGAGGATGCGCAGCTCCTCCTGCAGGCGCTCGACCGCGATGACCCGCTGCCGCTGGTTGACGTCCCGGGCCGCGCGGACGATCGGCATCTCGTAGTTGTACTCGGCGGCCGTCGCGATCAGCGCCTTGGTGTCCTTGCCGAAGCAGGAGCCGCCCCAGCCCACGCCCGGCTGCAGGAACCGCGAACCGATCCGCTGGTCCAGGCCGATGCCGCGGGCCACCTCGGTGATGTCCGCGCCGACCTTGGCGGCCAGCTGGCCGATCTCGTTCACGTAGCTGATCTTCAGGGCGAGGAAGGCGTTGGCCGCGTACTTGATCAGCTCGGCCGAGGCGAGGTCGGTGGAGACCAGCGGGACCGCGCCGATGTCGTCCGGCCGCGGCGAGAAGCTCGGCGGCGTGAAGGTCTGGTTGATGATCGGGCGGTAGAGCTGGTTGAGCACCTCGAGGCTGCGCGGGTTGTCCGAGCCGATGACGATCCGGTCCGGAAAGAGCGTGTCGTGGATCGCGTTGCCCTCGCGCAGGAACTCCGGATTCGAGGCGACCGCGAATTCGCAGTGCTCCGGGCGGTCCGGCCGCTGCGCGAACGAGTCGCGCAGAATGGCGTCCACCCAGTTACCGCTGCCGATCGGAACGGTCGACTTGTTCACCACCACGGTGAAGGTGTGATCCAGATTCCGCGCGACGCTCTCCGCGGCCGAGCGCAGATAGCGCAGGTCCGGGCTGCCGTCGGAGGCGGACGGGGTCTGCACCGCGACGAAGACCACATCGGCGCCGGGCACCGCCTCGGCGTAGCCGGTGGTGAAGCGCAGGTTCGCGGCGGCCTCGGCGAGCAGTTCGTCCATGCCCGGCTCGTAGATCGGGCAGTGCCCGCCGCGCAGCATCTCGACCTTGCTCGGGTCATGGTCGACGCAGGTCACCTCGTGTCCGAGGAAGGCGAGACTGACCCCGGTGGTCAGGCCGACGTAGCCCGTGCCGACAACGCAAACCTTCATACCAGCTCCTCCGCCGGGGCCCGTGCGGGTCTCGGTCGCGACCGTGAACAACGCCAGATGATACACAGCGGCGAAACCGACCCCCTCGTCGAAATGACTCAGGACTACCCGTCCGTCCACTTTCCATACTTAACGCAATGTGTCCAGTTCATTCCGAGGGGTCGCCCACCACCTTTCCAGGATTGAACAAATTCAATGGATCAAGCGTTTCTTTGACGGCCTGTTGCATGGCCAGTACGGACGGCGACAATTCCTGGCGCATGCCGCCGCGCTTGAGCAGTCCCACGCCGTGCTCGCCGGTCACCGTCCCGCCCGCCGCGATGGCCGCGGTCAGGATCTCCTCGAACGCGGCCTGCGCGGCCACCCGCGCCGCGTCGTCGCCCGCCGGCGTCAGGATCAGCGGGTGCAGGTTGCCGTCGCCGGCATGCGCGACGGTCGCGATGCGCGTGCCGTGCCGGGCCGCGATGTCGGCGATCAGGGTGAGCATGTGCGGCACCGCCGACCGCGGGACGCACACGTCCTCGGTGAGCACGGGGGAGAGGCGTTCCATCGCCGGATAGGCGAGCCGCCGGGCGGCGAACAGCGCCTCCGCCTCGAACGGGTCGGTCGACCGCTCGGCCCACTGCGCCCCCGCGGCCAGGAACGCCTCGGCCAGTGCCGCGGCCTCCGCGTCGCCGGCGGCACCCGGGGTGTCGACCTGGGCCAGCAGCAGGGCCTCGGCGTCCGCCGTCAGGCCCAGCCGCTTCCACTCCTCGACGGCGGTCAGGCAGGCGCGGTCGAGCAGTTCCAGCGCGGCGGGGAGCAGGCCGCGCCGGGTGGTCTCGGCCACCGCCTCGCCGGCGACCGACACGTCGGCGAACGCGCCGACCACCGTACGCGGGGCTTCCCGCCGGCCGGGCCGCAGCCGCAGCGTGATCTCGGTGATCACGCCCAGCGTCCCCTCCGACCCCACGTACAGGGCCGTCAGGTCGTACCCGGAGACGCCCTTGGTGGTTCTGCGGCCGAGCCGCACCGCCGTGCCGTACCCCGCGGGACCGCCGGCGACCACCTCGAGGCCGAGGACGTAGTCGCGGGTCACGCCGTACTTGAGGCAGCACAGGCCGCCGGCGTTGGTGGCCACGTTCCCGCCGATCGTCGACCACGGCGCGCTCGCGGGATCCGGCGGATACCACAGGCCGTGCTCGGCGGCCGCCGCCTTGAGCACGTCGTTCACGACGCCGGGCTGCACCACCGCGACCATGTTGTCGGCGTCGATCTCGACGATCCGGTCCATCCGGCTCAGGTCGAGCAGCACGCACCCGTCGACGGCGTTGGCGCCGCCGGACAGCCCGGTGCCGGCCCCCCGGGGGACGACCGGGATGGACCGCTCGGCGCAGTACCGGACGACCTGCTGGACCTCGGCGGTGCTGCGGGCCCGGACCGCCGCCAGCGGCCGGCCCGCCGGCGCCCACTCCGCCTCGTCGTGGGCCAGACTCGTCAGCACGTCGGCGTCGGTGACGGTGTCGATCCCGGGGAACATGGCCCGAACGTACGCCAGCGGTGCACGCCCGGCACTCGGAGCCGGGAGTCAGGCGAAACGGGCTGGGTCGCCCGCGCCGGCCCGCAGGATTTCCGCCTCGCCCTCGGAGAGGTCGATCACGGTGGTCGGCTCCGTGCCGCCCTCGCCGGAGTCGACCACGGCGTCCACGGCGTGGTCCAGCGTCTCCTTGATCTCCCAGCCCATGGTCATCGGCCCGTCCTGGCCGGGCAGCAGCAGCGTGCTGGAGACCAGCGGCTCGCCCAGCTCGGCGAGCAGCGCCTGGGCGACCACGTGGTCGGGGATGCGCACCCCGACGGTGCGCTTCCTCGGGTGCAGCAGGCGGCGCGGCACCTCGCGGGTGGCCGGCAGGATGAACGTGTACGGCCCGGGGGTGGCCGCCTTGACCGCTCGGAACGACGCGTTGTTGATCTGGACGAACTGGCCGAGCTGGGCGAAGTCGCGGCACATCAGGGTGAAGTGGTGGCGGTCGTCGAGGTGGCGGATCTCCCGGATCCGGTCCAGCCCCGCCTTGTTGCCCATCCGGCAGCCGAGCGCGAAGAGCGAATCGGTCGGATACGCGATCAGGCCGTCGGCGCGCACGATGTCGGCCGCCTGGCGGATCAGCCGGGGCTGCGGATTGTCCGGATGCACGTCGAGGTACTTCGCCACCCCGGCAAGCTTAGAGCGCGGCCGCGGCCGCACGCCGCCGGGATCAGCGGCGGCGCGATCGCAGGCGGGTCACCAGTTCGCGCAGGCGGCGCTGGTTCTCCGGCTTGGCCAGCTGGCGCTGGCCCTCGGCGATCAACCGCTGCCCCCGCGGACTGGCGAGGAAGGTGCGCAGGCGCTGGACGAGGGTCGGCATGCGCCGATTATGCCCGGCTCGTCATACGAGCGCTTCCTCGACCACATGCTCCGCGATCGCCATCGACGACGTGGCGGCGGGCGAGGGCGCGTTGCGGATGGTGGTCACCGGGCCGAGCCGGTGGATGCGGAAGTCGTCGACCAGCGTTCCGTCGCGGTCGACGGCCTGGGCGCGGACGCCGGCGCCGCCGCGGACCACGTCCGCCGTGCGCAGGTCCGGCACGTAGCTGCGGGCCGCGGCGACGAACGCCCGCCGGGACAGGCTGCCGTACAGCTCGCGGACCCCGGTACGCCAATGGCGGCGCGACAGGTGCCGGAAGCCCGGCCACCGCAGGGTCTCCCAGACGTCGCGCGGGGCGACCGCACCCCGCCGGTACCCCTCGCGGGCCAGCGCGAGGACGGCGTTCGGGCCCACCTCGACCGTGCCGTCGACCCGCCGGGTCAGGTGGATGCCGAGGAACGGATAGCGCGGGTCCGGAACCGGATAGATCAGGCCGCGCACCAGGTGGGACGCGGACGGCCGCAGGCGGTAGTACTCGCCGCGGAACGGGATGACCGCCGGTTCCCCGGTGTCGCCGGCCAGCCGGGCCACCCGGTCGGACTGCAGCCCGGCGCAGACCACCAGGCGATCGAAGGCGATCTCCTCGGGCCGGGATCCCGGGACGGCGCCGCGCACGACGGCGCCGCGCAGGCCGGTGACCTCGAAGCCGAGCCGGACCTCGCCGCCGGCGGCGCGCAGGTCGTCGGCGAACGCGCGGGCGACCGCCGGGAAGTCCACGATCGCGGTGCGCGGGGAATGCAGCGCCGCCACGCCCCGTGCGTGCGGCTCGATCTCGCGCAGCCCGTCCGCGTCCAGCCGGCGCAGTCCCGGCACGCCGTTGCCGCGGGCGCGCCGCTCGATCTCGGCGAGCGGGCCGAGCTCCGCCGCGGACCGGGCGACCACCAGCTTGCCGCAGGCGACGAAGGGCAGCCCGCGCGCGTCGCAGTACTCCTCGAGCAGCGTCACCCCGCGCCGGCACAGCCGGGCCTTGAGCGAGCCCGGCGGATAGTACAAGCCGGCGTGCGCGACACCGCTGTTGTGCCCGGTCTGGTGCGCGCCGACCCGGTCTTCCTTCTCCAGGACGGTGACGTGGGCGCCGCACTCGGCGAGCCGCCGGGCGACGGCCAGGCCGACGATCCCGGCACCGATGACGCCGAAGCGTAGCGATTGCGTGGACACGGGACCATGCTAGGGGTCGTGGAGACGGAACTTTTCATCGGCGGTAAATGGGTCCCCGCGGCGTCGGGGAATCGATTCGACGTGCTCGATCCCGCGACCGGTGACGTGATCGCGTCGGTGGCGGACGGCGGCGAGAAGGACGCGATCGCCGCGGTGGACGCGGCGGCGGAGGCGGGTCCGGCCTGGGCGGCGACCCCGCCGAGGGTACGCGGTGAGGCTCTGCGCCGGGCCTGGGAACTGATGACCGAGCGCGCCGGCGATCTGGCGAAGTTGATCAGTCTGGAGAACGGCAAGGCGCTGGTCGACGCGAAGGGCGAGGTGACGTACGCGGCCGAGTTCTTCCGCTGGTTCGCCGAGGAGGCGGTACGCGGCGGTGGGGAGGTGACCACGGCGCCGTCGGGAGCGAACCGGATCCTGGTGGTGCGCCAGCCGGTGGGGGTGTGTGTGCTGGTCACGCCGTGGAATTTCCCGGCGGCGATGGCGACCCGGAAGATCGGTCCGGCGCTGGCGGCGGGCTGCACGGTGGTGCTCAAGCCGGCCAGTGACACGCCGCTGACGGCGTTGGCGATGGCCGGGATCCTGGCCGAGGCGGGGGTGCCGGCCGGGGTGGTGAACGTGCTGCCGTCGCGCAGCTCCGGCAAGGTCGTGTCGGCCATGCTGCACGACCCCCGGGTGCGCAAGCTGTCGTTCACCGGGTCGACGGAAGTGGGCCGGATCCTGCTCGCCCAGGCCGCGGAGACGGTGGTGAACACCTCGATGGAGCTGGGCGGCAACGCTCCCTTCCTGGTGTTCGCGGACGCCGATCTGGACGCCGCCGTCGAGGGCGCGATGATCGCGAAGATGCGCAACGGTGGGGAGGCGTGCACGGCGGCGAACCGGTTCTACGTGGAGGCGTCGGTGGCGCCGGCGTTCGCCGACCGGCTGGCGGAGCGGATGTCGGGGTTGCGGATGGGTCCGGGCACGGCGGAGGACACGCAGCTGGGTCCGCTGGTCAACGAGGACGCGGTGGCGAAGGTGGACGGGTTGGTACGGGGTGCGGTGGACGCCGGGGCGACGGCGGTGACCGGGGGAACCCGGCCGTCCGGTGCCGGGTTCTACTATCCGCCGACGGTGCTGACCGGCGTGGCGGCGGACGCGCCGATCCTGCGGGAGGAGATCTTCGGGCCGGTGGCACCGATCGTGACGTTCGAGTCGGAGGAGCAGGCGGTCCGGTTGGCCAACGACACCGAGTTCGGGTTGGTGGCGTACGTGTACACCGGTGATCTGGCGCGGGGCCTGCGGGTCGGTGAGGCACTCGAGGCGGGCATGGTCGGGTTGAACCGCGGGCTGGTCAGTGATCCGGCGGCGCCGTTCGGTGGGGTGAAGCAGTCCGGGATCGGCCGGGAGGGCGGCCACGAGGGGCTGCTGGAGTATCTGGAATCGAAGTACATCGCGGTCAGTTGGTAGCGCCGCGTGGCATAACGTGAGATCTTCTCCGTGATCGATGCGTAACGGGGAGGAAACGGATGAAGATCACGAGATCTCTCGCCGCGGCGGCGGCCCTGCTGGCCGTCGCCGCGTCCGCCGCGTGCGGCGACGACAGCGGAAGTGACCAGGGCGGCGGCGGCACGCTGACCGTCTGGAGCCTGGAGAACCAGACCGACCGCGTACAGGCGACTCAGGCGATCGCTGACAAGTTCACCGCCGCCGGCGGCGTCAAGGTCAAGATCGTTCCCACCGACGAGAACCAGTTCAGCAGCCTGATCACCTCGGCGGCCGCGGCCGGCACCCTGCCCGACGTGGTGGGCGCGCTGCCGCTGGGCGCGGTGGCCCAGATGGCCACGAACGACCTCGTCGACGCGGACGCGGCCAAGGCCGTGGTGGACGGGCTCGGTGCCGGCACGTTCTCGCCGCGGGCGCTGGAGCTCACCGCCCCCGACGGCAAGCAGCTCGCGGTGCCCTCGGACGGCTGGGCGCAGCTGCTGTTCTACCGCAAGGACCTGTTCACCGCGGCCGGCCTGCCGGCTCCGGACACCTACGACAAGATCCGCGCCGCCGCGGAGAAGCTGAACTCCCGCGGTACGGCGGGGATCACGCTGGCCACCGTGCCCAACGACTCGTTCACCGCGCAGAGCTTCGAGAACTTCGCGCTGGGCAACGGCTGCGAGCTGGTCGACGCGAGCAAGAACGTCACGCTGGACTCGCCGCAGTGCCAGCAGACCTTCCAGCTCTACGACGACCTGGCGACGAAGTGGTCGGTGCCGGGCGCGCAGGACGTCGACACCACCCGGGCCACGTACTTCTCCGGCAAGGCGGCGATGGTGGTGTGGTCCTCGTTCCTGCTCGACGAGATGGCCGGCCTGCGCAACGACGCCCTGCCCACCTGCCCGCAGTGCAAGTCGGACAAGGCGTTCCTGGCCAAGAACAGCGGCGTCGTGACCGCGATCGCCGGTGCCGGGAAGCCGGCCCAGTTCGGCGAGATCACCAGCTGGGCCATCACCAAGGGCGGCGAGCGTACCGACGCCGCCAAGAAGTTCGTGTCGTACATGATGAACGAGGGCTACTCCGGATGGCTCGGCATCGCGCCGGAGGGCAAGTTCCCGGTCCGCAAGGGCACCGCGGACGACGCGGCGAAGTTCGTCACCGCGTGGAACGACCTGCCCGCGGGGGTGGACACCAAGAAGCCGCTGGGCGAGGTCTACCCGGCCGATGTGATCGAGGCGCTGGCGAGCAGCCCGGACACGTTCCAGCGGTGGGGCTTCCCGCAGAAGCAGGGTGCGCTGGTCGGCGCGACCCTCGGCGAGCTGCCCGTGCCCAAGGCGGTGAACGCGATGGTGACCGGTGAGGTCGACGCGGCGGGCGCGGCGAAGCGCGCTGCGGAGGACGTCCGGTCGATCCAGAAGACCGTCGAGTGATGGTCGCGACCCGGTCGCGGCAGGAGGAGCGCCCGGCCCGGCCCGGTCGCGCCCGCCGGACACTGACCCGGCGGCAGCGCGAGAACCGGGCCGGGCTGGCCTACCTGTCGCCCACCCTGATCGTGGTGCTGGTGGTCGTGGTGCTGCCGGTGCTCTGGACCGTCATGCTCGCGTTCCAGCGGATCCGGCTGATCAACCTGCGCCGGGCCGGCGTCTTCGGCGAGTACACCCTGGCGAACATCAAGCTCGTGTTCACGTCGCCGGGATTCTGGTCGTCGCTGTGGACCACCCTGGCGTACACCATCGGGGCGACCGTCTCCTCGATCGTTCTCGGCCTGATCGCCGCGCTCGCCCTGCGTGGCCGCTTCCCCGGCCGGACCCTGGTCCGGGCCTCCGTCCTGCTGCCGTACATCGCCCCGGTGGTGGCGGTCACATTCGTCTGGGAGATCCTGCTCAGCCCGCAATTCGGCCTGGTCGACGACTGGGGCACCCGGTTGCTCGGCTGGGACCGGCCGATCGCGTTCCTCAGCCAGCGCGAGTATCCGGTCTCGATCTTCGGCTGGCAGGTGGACCTGCCGATGGCGCTGCTCACCGTCATCGCGTTCGAGGCGTGGCGGTACTTCCCGTTCGCCTTCCTGTTCCTGCTGGCCCGGCTGCAGGCCGTCCCGGCCGAACTGGAGGAGGCGGCCCGGGTCGACGGCGCCGCGCCGACCCAGATCTTCCGGCACATCCTGCTGCCTCAGCTGGGCGCGGTGCTCGCGCTGCTCAGCGTGCTCCGCTTCATCATGACGTTCAACAAGTTCGACGACGTCTACCTGCTGACCGGCGGCGGCGCCGGCACCGAGGTGGTGACCGTCCGGGTCTACCAGTTCCTCACCGCGCGCTTCGACATCGGCGCGGCGAGCGCCCAGGCGCTGGTGCTGGCCCTCGGCCTGGTCCTGCTGCTCGCCGTCTATCTGCGCTTCCTGGCGCCGCGTGTGGAGGAGTCATGACCAGGCACAGGGTCGTGATGGATCGGGCCACCGTGGAGACGCGGGTCCTGCGCGTGTTGCGCTGGGTGGTGATCGCCGGCCTGGTCGTGGCCACCCTCTTCCCCTTCTACTACATGCTGCTGCTCTCGGTGCGCCCGATCGAGGAGGTACTGCAGAACCCAGGCCGGATCTTCGCCGGCCCGGCGGAGTGGACTTTGCGCACCTACCGCGAGGTGCTCACCCCGGCCGGCCGGGGCGGTCAGGGCTTCCCCCGGTTCCTGCTCAACTCGGCGCTGGTCTCGATCGCGGCGACGCTGCTCACGCTGCTCGTGTCGCTTCCCGGGGCGTACGCGGTGAGCCGGCTGCGCTTCGTCGGCCGGCGGCAGGTGCACTTCCTGTTCCTGTCGGTCTACCTCTTTCCGACGATCCTGCTCGCCATCCCGCTGTTCGTGCTCTTCACCCGGCTCGGGCTGCGGGGTTCGCTGGCCGGCCTGACGATCGTGTACATCGCGCAGACCGTGCCGGTCTCGATCTACATGCTGCGCAACTACCTCACCACGATCCCGGAGAGCCTCGAGGAGGCCGCGGCGGTCGACGGCTACTCGCGGCTGCAGACCCTGCGCAAGGTCGTGCTGCCGCTGGCCGCACCGGCGGTGATGGCGAACGCGCTCTACGTGTTCATGATCGCCTGGAACGAGTTCCTGTTCGCCCTGCTCTTCCTGGTCGAGGACCGGGCCGACTGGACGGTCTCGCTCGGCCTCGCCCAGCTCAGCGGCGGTATCGAGGTGAGCAAGACGGTGCTCATGGCGGGCTCGGTCGTGCTGACCCTGCCGATCGTGGTGCTGTTCTTCGCGGCGGAGCGGCTGCTGACCGAAGGGCTGACGGCCGGCGCCGACAAGGGCTGAACCGAGCTGCCCGAGCGGCCGCACCGTACGGCAACGAACCCACCGTACGGTGCGTAGTCGGAGGGTGCTCACAGCCGGGAAATGAACTATTTTCCTCACATGGCCGGACCCCTTGTCGGGTGCCCGGCGGGTTGCTCGATAATCGGTCGGTCTCCGGGGCGTCGGGACGGGTCGGGATCCACCTGAGAGGAACTCTCGGACATGCGCGAGAAACTGCTGGCATTCGTCGCGGTCGGGTTGATGGCGACGGCCACCATGACTGCGTGTGACGATTCGGGTGGTTCGGGTGACGGCGGTGACGGCGCAGCCGGCGGCGGCGAGGCCAAGGTCGGCGTCATCCTGCCGGACACGAAGAGCTCGCAGCGCTGGGTGGCCGACGATCCCAAGTACCTGAAGGCGGCCTTCGACGCGGCCGGCATCAGGGCAGACATTCAGAACGCGCAGGGCAATCGGGACAACTTCGTGCGGATCGCCGAGTCGATGATCAGCGACGGTGCCAAGATCCTGGTGATCGCGAACCTGGACGCGGGCAGCGGCAAGGCGGTCGTCGACAAGGCTCACGCCAAGGACGTCAAGGTCATCGACTACGACCGGTTCACCGTCAACGGCGGCGCCGACTACTACGTCAGCTTCGACAACGAGCGGGTCGGCGAGCTCATGGGCCGTGGCCTCGTCGACTGTCTCGAGGCGAAGGGTGCGGTCAACCCGGTTGTGGCGGAGCTCAACGGCTCACCGACCGACAACAAAGCCGCCCAGTTCAAGGCCGGCTACGACTTCGTCCTGCAGAGCTACTACGACGACGCCACGTACACCAAGGGCCCGGACCAGTGGGTGCCGGACTGGGACAACGACGAGGCCGGCAAGATCTTCGCCCAGATGTTCTCTCAGCAGAAGATGATCCGCGGCGTGCTGGCCGCCGACGACGGCATCGCCGCCGCCGTCATCGCGGTGCTGAAGGAACACGGCCTGAACCGCAAGGTGCCGGTCACCGGCCAGGACGCGACCATCCAGGGCCTGCAGAACCTGCTGACCGGCGACCAGTGCCTGACGGTCTACAAGATGATCGAACCGGAGGCGCAGGCCGCCGCGAACCTCGCCGCCAAGCTGTTCCGCGGCGAGGAGCCGATCATCCCGGGCGAGATCAAGGACCCGGAGTCCGGTGCCTTCGTGCCCTTCGTGGCCCTGCTTCCCCAGGCGATCACCGTGAAGGACATCAACACCGTGGTGGCCGACGGCTTCGTCACCAAGGAGCAGCTCTGCACCGGCGACTACGCCCAGCTGTGCAAGGCGCACGGCGTCAAATGACCGGACCGCGGCGGCCGGCGCTCAGCCGGCCAGCCGGATCCGGACCCGGCGGTTCTGCCGGCCCTTGCTCTCGACCTTGACCACCGCGACCCGGCCGACCTGCGCCGTGGAGGCGACGTGCGTACCGCCGTCCGCCTGCACGTCCAGGCCGACGATGTCGATCACCCGGATCTCCGGCTCCTCGAGCGGGGGCATCGCGTCCTGGGTGCGGACCAGGGTCGGGATGGCCAGCGCCTCCTCCCGTGGCAGCAGCCGCGCGACGATCTTCCGGTCGGCCGCGACCTCGGCGTTGACCGCGTCCTCGAGGCTCTGCTTGAAGTCGGCCGGAACCTCGGGCAGGTTGAAGTCCATCCGCGCCTCGCCGGGCTGCATGTTGCCGCCGGTGACCAGGGCGCCGAAATCGCGGTACACCGTGCCGCAGAGGATGTGCAGGCCCGAGTGGGTGCGCATGAGCGTGCTGCGGCGCTCGTCGTCGATCGCGCCGCGCACCGTCGTGCCCGGCGGCGGTACCGGGTCGCCGGGCGCCGGTATCAGGTGGTGGTCGCCGGCCTTGCGGGTGTCCACGATCCGGGTCTGCACGCCCTGCCAGAGCAGCACCCCGTGGTCCGGCGGCTGTCCGCCGCCGCCCGGGTAGAAGGCGGAGCGGTCGAGCACGATGCCCGCCTCCGGGTCGGCGGGATCGGACCACACCACGGTGCAGTCCCACTCGCGCAGGGTCGGATCGCTCCAGTCCAGACGTTCGCGCATGGTCCGAGCCTAGCGGCCCGGGTCCGTCCGGCCGACGGCGCGCCGGTGGCCCTTGAGGTGCCGGCCGAGCGCCCGCTCGACCTCCTTGCGCGCGTCGCGCTCGGCGAGGACCTGCCGCTTGTCGTACGTCCGCAGGCCGCGCGCCAGGCCCAGCTCGACCTTGGCCCAGCCGCCCGAGAAGTACAGCGACAGCGGGACGAGCGTGAGCCCGTTGCCGTCGCGCAGCGCGCTCCGGATCCGGGCGATCTCGACCCGGTGCAGCAGCAGCTTGCGGGTGCGGCGCGGCGCGTGGTTGGTCCAGCTGCCGTACCCGTACTCCGCGATGTGCAGCCCGTACAGCACGATCTCGCCGTCGCGCTCCTGGGCGAACGCGTCGACCAGCGACGCCCGGCGCTCGCGCAGCGACTTCACCTCGGTGCCGGCCAGCACGATGCCCGCCTCGTACGTCCGGAGGATCGCGTAGTCGTGCCTCGCCTTCTTGTTCGAGGCGATCAGCGTCCTGCCGGTCTCTCTGGCCACGACTGAGCTCCTTGAGCGGTGCCCGGAAACCTGATCTAGGGCACCGGCCGGCGCATCGAGTAGGAGATACTGCTGATGCGGTGCGGCTCGTCCTTCACGTGGATCACGGCCCGGTCGTACGCCTGCCAGCCCGCCGCCCCGGCGCGGTTGAGGTGGCGCAGGTCGTCGAACCGCTCGTCGGTGCCCCAGCGCAGGAGCCCGCCCGGGTGGTGAAAGGTCGCGGTCCAGTCCATGAACCGGTCGGTGCCGAGCGTGCCCGCCGCCCGGTACTCCAGGCGCGCGTACTCCCAATTGGTCACAACGGGGATTATGCCGGGCGGCCCGCGGCGGCGCCGGGCGAAAGGCGAGCGGCCGCGGCCGCCGTCGAACCCTGAGATAACCCTGAGCTGAGACGGTCCAGGGTTGGGTGGCGAAGGGCGGCGCGCATACGCTCCGCGCGTCGGACACAGGTCTCGGGGGGTATCGGGATGGCTACGGGTACGGTGGCGAAGCTGGTCTGCGGTCGCCGGTCGAAATGGATCGTGCTGGGACTGTGGTTGGTCGTCCTGTTCCTGGCTTTCCCGTTGGCGGGAAAGCTGACGAGCGTCGAGAAGAACGACAACTCGGCCTGGCTGCCGGGTGGCGCCGAGGCGACACAGGTCTCCGACCAGCAGAAGCAATTCATGCCGGACGACATCGCGCCGGCGATCGTCGTGTACGAGCGGGCCGGCGGCATCACCGCGGCCGACCAGGCCAAGGCCGCCGCCGACGCGCGGGCGATCGCCCGGGTGCCGGGAGTCGCCGGCCAGGTCGCCGGGCCGATTCCGGCGCAGGACCGGCAGGCGATCCAGATCATCGCGCCGGTGAAGATCGACGCGGACGGCTGGGAGAAGATCGTCGACGTGGTGGACGGCATCAAGGCCGTCACGGGGTCCGGCGAGAACGGTCTGAGCGTGTACTTGACGGGCCCGGCCGGCAACGCCGCCGACTCGGCGGGGGCGTTCGAGGGAATCGACGGCACGCTGCTCTACACCACGCTGATCGTGGTGACCGTGATCCTGCTGATCACGTACCGTAGCCCGGTCCTGTGGCTGCTGCCGATCCTCACCGCGGGCGCGGCGCTGACCAGCGCCCAGGCGGTCATCTACCTGCTCGCCAAGAACGCCGGACTGGTGGTGAACGCGCAGAGCGCGGGCATCCTCACCGTGCTGGTGTTCGGTGCCGGCACCGACTACGCCCTGCTGCTCGTCGCTCGTTACCGGGAGGAGTTGCGCCGGCACGCCGACCGGCACGAGGCCATGATGCTCGCGCTGCACCGGGCCGGCCCGGCGATCATCGCGAGCGCGGCCACCGTGGCGATCGGCATGTCCTGCCTCATGTTCGCCGAGCTCAACTCGACGCGCGGGCTCGGACCGGTCGCGGCGATCGGCATCGTGGTCGGCCTGCTCGCGATGATCAGCCTGCTGCCGGCGCTGCTGGTCGCCTGCGGGCGGTGGCTGTTCTGGCCGGTCCGGCCGCGGTACGGCACCGCGGAGCCGACCGCGACCGGCCTGTGGGCCCGGCTCGGCGGCCGGATCGCGGTGCGCCCCCGGATCGTCTGGCTGGTCACCGCCGTCATCCTCGGCGCGATGTCGCTGGGCCTGCTCCAGCTGAACGCCAACGGGCTGTCCACGGCCGACTCGTTCACCACGGATCAGCCGTCGGTGGCCGGCGAGCAGGCGCTCGCCCGGCACTTCCCGGCCGGCGGCGGCCAGCCGGTCGTCGTGATCGCCCGGGCGGAGAGCGCCGCCGCGGTACGCCAGGCCGTCGCGGCCACGCCGGGGATCAGCTCGGTGGCCGACCCGGTGGTCAAGAACGGCCTGGTCATGCTCGACGGCACGCTGAGCGACGCGCCGGACAGCGAGGCGGCCCAGGCCACGGTGGACCGGGTGCGGGACGCGGTGCACGCGGTGCCGGGAGCGGACGCCAAGGTGGGCGGCATGACGGCGATGGTGGTCGACATCAACGACGCCAACCGGCACGACAACCGGCTGATCATTCCGCTGGTGCTGCTCGTCGTACTGATCATCCTCGCTCTGCTGCTGCGGGCGATCGTGGCGCCGGTGATCCTCATCGCCACCGTCGTGCTCTCCTTCGCGGCGGCGCTCGGCGTGAGCGCAGTGGTCTTCCGGCAGGTGTTCGGCTTCGCCGGCGAGGACACGTCGTTCCCGCTCTACGTGTTCGTGTTTCTGGTCGCGCTCGGCATCGACTACAACATCTTCCTGATGACCCGGGTGCGGGAGGAGTCGCTCGCGTACGGCACCCGGCGCGGCGCGCTGATCGGCCTGGCCGCCACCGGCGGCGTGATCACCTCGGCGGGCCTGGTGCTGGCCGGCACGTTCGCGGCGCTCGGCAGCCTGCCGCTGGTCGCGTTCGCCGAGATCGGCTTCGCGGTCGCGTTCGGCGTCCTGCTGGACACCATGATCGTGCGTTCGGTACTGGTCACCGCGCTGAACCTGGACGTCGGCCGGGGGATGTGGTGGCCCAGCCGGTTGACCCGGATCCGCGACGAGGACACCGGCCAGGACGAGCCGGTAACGCCGTTGTCATCATCTGAACCGGAGCTTACGCACTGATCGGCTCGCCTCGCAGGATCGGCCCAAGGGACCTGCGAGGCGAGGAGATCAGGCCGATGAAGGCGGTCCGAGTTCATTCCTACGGCAAACGACCCTCGGTCGACGACGTACCCGAACCGGCCGTGACCGGGGCGTTCGACGTGCTGGTCGAGGTCGGCGCGGCCGGCCTGTGCCGCACCGACCTGCACATCGTCGAGGGGCAGTGGGCGGAGAAGACCGGCGTCCAGCTGCCGTACGTGATCGGCCACGAGAACGCCGGCTGGGTGCGCGAGGTCGGCTCCGCGGTCACCAACGTCGCGCCGGGCGACGCGGTGATCCTGCACCCGCTGGTCACCTGCGGCCTGTGCCGGCCGTGCCGCTCCGGCGACGACGTGCACTGCGAGAACTCGAAGTTCCCCGGCATCGACACCGACGGCGGGATGGCGCAGTTCCTGCTGACCAACGCCCGCTCGGTGGTGAAGCTGGCACCGGGCCTCGAGCCGGCGGCGGTGGCCGCCCTGGCCGACGCCGGGCTCACCGCGTACCACGCCGTGCGCAAGGCCGCGCCGCTGCTCTACCCGGGCACGACCTGCGTCGTGATCGGCGCCGGCGGCCTCGGGCACATCGGCGTGCAGTGCCTGCTCGCGATGACCGCCACCCGGGTGGTGGTGGTCGACCCGTCCGAGGCGGCCCGGTCGCTGGCCCGCGAGCTCGGCGCGCACGAGGTGTTCGCGGACACCGCCGAGCTGCACGACAGCGCGCACGTCGTGCTCGACTTCGTGGGGGAGCAGGGCGCGGAGAAGGAGGGCCTGGCGGTCACCCGGCGCGCCGGCAGCTACTTCGTCATCGGGTACGGGGGATCGATCGACATCCCGACCATCGACCTCATCTCCACCGAACGCAACATCATCGGCAACCTGGTCGGCTCGTACAACGACCTGGACGAGCTGATGACCCTCGCCGCCCAGGGCAAGGTCACGCTGCACACGCGGACCTACCCGTTGGCGGCGGTCAACGAAGCCATCGACGACCTCGAGGCCGGCCGGCTCACCGGGCGCGGCATCCTCGTACCGCAGGAGGCGTGATGTACCGCAAGGACGGGCAGGGCTACTTCATCGTCGACGGGCACACGCACTTCTGGGACGGCAGCCCCGCCAATCAGATCAACCGCTACGGCGAGGGCTTCATCAAGTGCTTCTACGACTACCACGCCAACCTGTCGCCGGCCGAGTACAAGTGGACGCTCGAGGAGTTCGAGCGCTACCCCGAGGAGCGCATGATCCACGACCTCTTCGAGGTCGGCTACGACGACCTGGCGATCCTGCAGTCCACGTACCTCACCGACTGGTACGTCAACGGGTTCAACACCACCGACCAGAACGGCGAGATGGCCGAGCGGCATCCCGGCCGGTTCATCGTCAACGGCCGGTGGGATCCGCGCGACGGCGAGGCCGGGCTGGTGAAGCTGGAGCGGCTGCACGAGCGCTGGCAGCTCAAGGGCGTCAAGCTCTACACCGCCGAGTGGAAGGGCGACTCCAAGGGCTGGAAGCTCAGCGACCCGTGGGCGTACCGGTACCTGGAGAAGTGTCTCGAGCTGGGGATCCGCAACATCCACGTGCACAAGGGACCGACGGTCTACCCGATGAACCGGGACGCGTTCGACGTGGCCGACGTCGACGACGCCGCGACCGCCTTCCCCGGCCTGCGCTTCATCGTCGAGCACGTCGGCCTGCCCCGGCTCGAAGACTTCTGCTGGATCGCCACGCAGGAGCCCAACGTGTACGGGGGCCTGGCCGTGGCGATGCCGTTCATCCACACTCGCCCGCGCTACTTCGCGCAGATCATCGGCGAGCTGCTCTACTGGCTGGGGGAGAACCGCATCCTGTTCGGCAGCGACTACGCGATCTGGCAGCCCAAGTGGTTGGTCGAGCGATTCGTCGACTTCCAGATCCCGGAGGACATGCAGGGCGAGTACGGCGTCCTGACCCCGGCGATCAAGAAGAAGATCCTCGGGCTCAACGCCGCCCGGCTGTACGACGTCAAGGTGCCGGGCGAGTTCGACGTGCCCGACGAGCCCGCGGACAGCGGGCCGGCGATCGGTTCGGCGCCCGAGCCCGAGGCTGCCACTCCATGATCACCCGGGGGGACGTCTGGGCGGCCCTGTCCGAGGTCCGCGACCCCGAACTGGACCGCCCGATCACCGACCTCGGCTTCGTCGCCGCGGTGACGATCGGCGACCGGATCCGCGTCGAGCTGCGCCTGCCGACGTACTTCTGCGCGCCGAACTTCGCCTGGTTGATGGTGGCCGACGCCCGCGACGCCGTGGCGGCACTGCCCGGCGCCGGCCGGCCCGACGTGGTGCTGCTCGAGCATTTCGTCTCGGCTGAGATCAACGAGGGAGTGGCCGCGGTGAGCGACTTCGCGGCGTCGTTCGACGCCGACGGGTTCGACCCCGACCTCGCGTCGCTGCGGGCGGTCTTCGAGCGCAAGGCGCATCTCGCCGCGCAGGAGCGGCTGGCGCGAGCGCTGCGGGCCGCGGGCGTGCCGGCCGACCTGCTTCCCACCGTACGGCTGAGCGAGGCCGCGGCCCTGGCGCGGGAGGCCGCGGAGGCGGTGGCCCGCCGTCGCGAGCGCGCCGGGATCCGCAGTGAGCTGGCGTTCTGTGACGACGAGGGGCGGGCGCTGACCGCCGCGACGATGCCGGGGTGGCTGCGGTTCGCGCAGACCGTGCGGGTGAGCATCGACGGCAACGCCGGGTTCTGCCGCGGCCTGCTGGAAACCCGGTACGGCCTCGCCCGCGCCGCACCAACCTAGCTGTCCGCCCGCGGGAGTGTGTGGAGTTCGGGCGTACGGGGTGGCGTAAGTCCACACGGCAGCGGCGTCCGGCGGGCGTGTGTGGAGTTCGGGCGCACGGGGTGGCGCAAGTCCACACGGCAGCGGCGTCCGGCGGGCGTGTGTGGAGTTCGGGCGCACGGGGTGGCGCAAGTCCACACAGCAGCGGCGTCCGGCGGGCGTGTGTGGAGTTCGGGCGCACAGGGTGGCGCAAGTCCACACAGCAGCGGCGTCCGGCGGGCGTGTGTG
>Ga0081539_10002843_pt1 | contig 23096 bp, 19 predicted proteins | sample TabmetS4T2R2_FD_71023 | JGI IMG/M metagenome (GOLD analysis project Ga0081539, IMG submission 71023) | Tabebuia heterophylla rhizosphere microbial communities from the University of Puerto Rico - S4T2R2 | ecosystem: Host-associated > Plants > Roots > Rhizosphere ...
GTCCTTCATCGTCTCGACGACTTCCTCGCGCGACTGCGCCATCTCCTCGTTCTCCTTCGTGCCGGGGGCCACGATGGCGGCTCAGGATGCCGCCCGCGCCGACTGCCAGTCAACTGTCCCTTCTGGTGCTACGTGCCCATCGTCATGCCGCCGTCGACGGCCAGGACCTGGCCGGTGATGTAGCCGGCCTCCTCGGAGGCCAGGAAGCGGACCGCGGCCGCCACCTCCTCTGGGGTGCCGAGCCGCCCGATCGGGATCTGACCGAGGGTCGCCTGCTTGGCCTCCGCGCTCATGACGTCGGTGAGCTTGGAGGGGATGTAGCCGGGGGCGACGGCGTTGACGGTGATGCCCCGGCCGGCCACCTCCTTGGCCACGCTCATGGTCAGCCCGATGAGCCCGGCCTTGGAGGCGGCGTAGTTCGCCTGGCCCGGGTTGCCGACCAGGCCGACCACGCTCGAGATGGAGACGACCCGGCCCCAGCGGCGCCGCAGCATGCCCCGCAGGGCCTCGCGGGTGCAGCGGAACGCGGCCACCAGGTTGACCTCGAGCACGCCGGTGAAGTCGTCGTCGCGCATGCGGAGCACGAGCCCGTCGCGGGTCATCCCGGCGTTGTTGACCAGGACGTCGACCCCGGTGTCGCCGGCCGCCGCCACCAGGGCCTTGGCCGCGTCCGGGTCGGTGAGGTCGGCCTGGGCGACCACCGGCTCGCCCCCGGCCACCTTGACCAGGTCGGCTGTCTCCTCGGCCCCCTGCTGGTCCGAGCCGTAGGCCACCACCACCCGGGCCCCCTGGCCGGCCAGAGCGACCGCGCACGCCCGCCCGATCGCCCCCGAGGCCCCGGTGACCAGCGCCGTCCGCCCCGCCAGCCCCCGACCCTCCGGGGGGCCGCCACTTCGCTCCATGAGCCCTCCGGACCCCCCGCTCACAGGGCCGCCCCGGGGGCGTTGCGCAGCGGCGGGAGCATGTCCGCGCCCTCCCACAGGCTGCCGTCGAGCAGGCCCCGGACGATCGGCATGGCCGACTGGGTCGGCTCCTCGGCCGCCGGCTCGGCTGGGTTGGGGAGGGTCCAGTCGACCACCGCCGACCCCCAGGCCAGCCCGGCCCCGAACGCGGTCAGCAGCAGCGTCTGGCCGGGCCGGATCTGGCCCTGCTCCCACGCCTCAGCGATGGCGATGGGGATCGAGGCGGCCGAGGTGTTGCCGTAGCGGGCGATGTTCATGACCACGTTGGTCATGGGGACCTTGAGCCGCCGGGCGGTGGCTTCGATGATCCGCTGGTTGGCCTGGTGGGGGACGACCAGGTCGATGTCCTCGGGCTTGAGCCCGGACCGCTCGATCGCCTCCAGGCTGGAGGCGGCCATGGCGGTGACCGCGCCCTTGAAGACCTCCCGGCCCTCCATGACGATGTAGTGGCGCCGGTCGGCCACGGTCCGGTTGCTGGCCGGGAACCGCGACCCACCCGCCGGGGTCATGAGCAACCGCGACCGCCCCCCGTCGGCCCCGAGCGAGAACGCCCGCACCCCGGCCTCGCCCTTGCGCAGGACCGCCGCCCCGGCCCCGTCCCCGAACAGGATGCAGGTCCCGCGGTCGGTGTAGTCCGAGATCCGCGACAGCGTCTCCGACCCGACCACCAGGGCGGTCTCGACCGCGCCCGAGTCGACGAACTGGGAGGCGGTGGCCAGGGCGTACACGAACCCCGAGCAGCCGGCGATCACGTCCATGGCCGCGCCCCTGGTCATGCCCAGCTCCAGCTGGAGGATGCAGGAGGCCGAGGGCAGGGTGTAGTCCGGGGTGGCGGTGGCCACGATCAGGAGGTCGACCTCGTCGACGCCGATGTCGGCGACCTGCATGGCCTGCTCGGCGGCCCGCTTGCCGAGCGAGGCGGTCGAGTCGTCCTTGCCCGCGATCCGGCGTTCCTTGATCCCGGTGCGCTCGGTGATCCACTGGTCGTTGGTGTCGACCAGCTCCTCGAGGTCCGCGTTGGTCAGGACGTAGGGGGGCACGGCCACCCCAAGTCCGACGATCTCGGCGGGCACGACGGCTCCTTTCTCCTGCGCGGGGGATCGGCGGTCGGGGGGAGGGTCAGAAGGGCCGGAGGCTGAGCAGGATCTGACCGGGGGTGACCAGCTCGCCCTCCCAGGCGAGATGGGCCATCACCCAGCCGCGGAAGGGGCTGCGGACGGGGATGCTAGCGGCGCCGTTGCGGATCTCGCCGAGCAGGTCGCCCGGCTCGACGTAGGGCCGCTCGTCGTTGAACCGGGAGGGGGTCACCGGGTAGAAGCGCCCGTGGCCGGGGGAGACGGCGAACCGCTCGGGCAGGACCACGACCTCGCCCTGGTCCTCGGCCTTGGTCGCGTCGGCGGCGTCTCCCTCGGTCTGGGTCCGCAGGGCGTCGGCGACGACGGTCACGCCCTCGGCGTCGCCGGCGGCCAGCACCCTGGTGCCCTCGACGGTCCGCTTGATGAGGCCGCTCAGGACCGTGCCCGGGCCGACCTCGATGAAGGTGTCGACCCCGAGGGCGGCCATCCGCCGGACCGACTCGGTCCAGCGGACGCGGCCGGTGAGCTGGCGGGCCAGGAGCCGGCGCAGTTCCTCGGCGTCGGTGACCGGCTCGGCGGTGGCGTTGGCGACCACCGGGATGGTGGGGTCGCGCAGCGGGGCGGCGGCCAGGTGCGGCTCGAACACCTCGACCGCCGGGGTCATCAGGGGCGAGTGGAAGGCGCCGCCCACGTTCAGGGGGACGACCCGCCTGGCCCCGAGCTCCTTGGCGGCGGCCGGGAGCCGCTCCAGGGCCGTCCACTCGCCGGACACGACCACGTTGCCGGGGGCGTTGTCGTTGGCCACGGCCAGCACCTGGTCCTGAGCGGTGGCCTCGACGGCCATCTCGACGCCCTCGGCCGACAGGCCGAGCACCGAGCTCATCGACCCGGGCCGGGCGTCGGCGGCCCGCTGCATCGCCTCGGCCCGCCTGGCCACCAGCAGCAGCCCGGCCTCGAACGACAGCACACCGGCGGCGACCAGAGCCGAGAACTCCCCGAGCGAGTGCCCGGCCACGTACGCCGGCCGCGGTACCCCCGCCGCCTCCAGGGCGCGGAGGGCCGCCACCGACACGCAGAAGATCGCCGGCTGGGCGATGTAGGTCTGCCGCAGCTCGTCCGGGCTGGCCATCCGTAGCGTCTCGGCCAGGTCCCAGCCAAGGCAGGCGCTCGCCCACTGGTAGAGGTCGGCGGCCGCCTCGTCGAACTCGGCGAAGTCCAGGCCCATGCCTGGCGCCTGACTGCCCTGACCTGGGAAGACGAACGCAACACTCATGGGTTTGTCTGGCACCTCTCAGGTCGTTCGCGTCGGCTCCCCGGCCAGCCTGACACTGACGTCGGCGTCAGGACCAGCGACCGCCCGGGGCAACGATATAGACAGCGGAGTCCACCCCCTAGACCCCCCGTGTTCACCCCAGGTTACAAGTTCCCCTCGCCGGGGGCTGGTTGCTCAGTCTTCCTGGGGCCGGGCGGCCGCCTTGTCCCGGATCTCTTCCACGATCGCGGGGTCGGCCAGAGTGGTCACGTCGCCGAGCTCCCGCTCCTCGGCGACGTCCTTGAGCAGGCGCCGCATGATCTTCCCGGACCGGGTCTTGGGGAGGTCGGGGGTGAAGATGATGGTGGTCGGCCTGGCCAGCTTCCCGATCTTGCGGGCCACGTGCTCGCGTAGCACCTCGGTGGTGTCGTCTGCCGCCTCCACGTTGCCCTTGAGGGTCACGAACGCGACGATCTGCTGTCCGGTGGTCTCGTCGACCTTGCCGATCACGGCCGCCTCGGCGACGTCGTGGTGGTCGACCAGGGCCGACTCCACCTCGGTGGTCGAGATCCGGTGGCCCGAGATGTTCATCACATCGTCGACCCGCCCGAGCAGCCAGAAGTAGCCGTCCTCGTCCCGCTTGGCCCCGTCGCCGGCGAAGTAGCGGCCCTCGAACCGGCTCCAGTAGGTCTGCGTGTAGCGCTCGGGGTCGCCGTAGATCCCCCGCAGCATCGCCGGCCAGGGCTTGCTGAGCACCAGGTACCCGCCGCCCGGGATGCCGACCGACTCGCCGTCGTTGTCGACGATGTCGGCGTCCACCCCGGGGAACGGGAAGGTCGCAGACCCCGGCTTGGTGGCGATGGCCCCCGGGAGCGGGGTGATCATGATCATGCCGGTCTCGGTCTGCCACCAGGTATCGACCACCGGGCAGCGCCCGCCGCCGATGTTGGTGTGGTACCAGACCCACGCCTCGGGGTTGATCGGCTCGCCGACGCTACCGAGCAGCCGCAGGCTCGACAGGTCGTGCTTCTCCGGCCAGTCGGTGCCCCACTTCATGAAGGTCCGGATGGCCGTCGGCGCCGTGTAGAGGATCGTGACCTTGTACCTCTCGATGATCTCCCACCAGCGGTCCTTGTCGGGGAAGTTGGGTGCGCCCTCGTAGAGGATGCTTGTGGCCCCGTTGGCCAGCGGCCCGTAGACGATGTACGAGTGCCCGGTCACCCAGCCGATGTCGGCCGCGCACCAGTAGACGTCGGTGTCGGCGTGCAGGTCGAACACCAGCCGGTGGGTGGTCGACACCCCGGTCAGGTACCCGCCGGTGGTGTGCATGATCCCCTTCGGCTTCGCCGTGGTCCCCGACGTGTAGAGCAGGTAGAGCAGGTCCTCGGCGTCCATCGCCTCGGGTGGGCAGTCGGCCGACTCGCCCTCGACCAGGTCGTGCCACCAGACATCGCGGTCCGCGGTCCAGGGGACGTCGTTGCCGGTCCGCCGCAGCACCACCACCTTCTCGATGGTGGGGGTGTTGGTGACGGCGTCGTCGGCGTTCTTCTTCAGGGGTACGACCTTGCCGGCCCGCCAGCCCTCGTCCTGGGTGATGAGGACCTTGGCCTCGGCGTCGTTGATACGGTCCCGCAGCGCGTCCGCCGAGAACCCCCCGAACACCACCGAGTGCGCCGCCCCGAGGCGGGCGCAGGCCAGCATGGCCACCGGCAGCTCGGGCACCATGCCCATGTAGATGTTGACCCGGTCGCCCCGCTGCACCCCGATCGACTTCAGCGCGTTGGCGAACCGGGCGACGTCGTCGCGGAGCTCCTCGTAGGTGATCGTCCGGGTGTCGCCCGGCTCACCCTCCCAGTGGTAGGCGACCTTGTCGCCGTCGCCGTTGTCCACGTGCCGGTCCAGGCAGTTGTCCGACACGTTGAGCTGCCCGCCGACGAACCACTTGGCAAAGGGCAGGTCCCACTCGAGCACCTGGTCCCAGGGCTTCATCCAGCGGAGCCGCTCGGCCTGCTCGTTCCAGAATCCCTCCAGGTCCTGCTCGGCCCGCTCATGCACCGACCTGTCCTTGACCAGCGCGTCGGCCTTGAACTCGTCTGGTGGCGGGAAGGTCCGTGCCTCGGAGAAGAGGTTTTCGATCGCGGGACTGCTCTCGGCCATGCAATCCGCCTCCCTGCGGAAGTTCCTGTCCCCCGAAGCTTACTCATCTCGGCAGATCGTGAAACTCGACGGTCCCCACCCCCGAGGGCAGCGTCGCGGCGCCTCGGGGCGTCGGCGGAGTTATGCACATTCTGGGTCGAGTGTCTTCCACTCGGTCCTCCGCCCGGCCATTGTTCCCGGCGCCGGACCCGGCGGGCACCGCCGCCCGGCCCGCTGAGCCCACCTTCCAGGCACCGGGAGGATGCCCCGTGGCCCTCGAACCTGTCCCGTCGATCCCACCGTTGGTCGTGGTCGCCCACGAGGACCCGGCCACCGCCGAGTCCCTGCGGCACGCCGTCGAGTCCGCGGCCGGCTGGCAGGTGCAGGTGGCCCATCCGAGCGTCGCCGGCCTGACCGCCGCCCTCGCCGCGGGGCCCTCGGTCGCCGTGATCGGGTGCACCGTCCTGGCCAGCCTGCCTGCCGACCGCCGGACCCCGGTGGTGGCGGTCGGCGACGACGACCACCCGGCCGATGTCAGGGCCGCCATGGCCGCCGGCGCCCGCAGCCTGCTCGCCTGGCCCGACGGAGCCGCCGACCTGCCAGGCGAGCTCTCCCGGGTCGCCGCCACCGCCGCCCACAGCGGCCTGACCATCGCCACCCGCGGCGTCCAGGGCGGCGCCGGCACCACCACCATCGCCACCCACCTCGCCGCCGCCTGGTCCCGCTGGGGCCCGAGCCCCGTCCTTCTCCTCGACCTCTCCGGCGGCCTCGCGTTCCGCCTCGACCTGGGGGCCGTCGCCACCTGGAGCAGCCTCTTCCCGGCCGCGGACCACCCGGCAGCTCGCGCCAGGGCCTGGGCGGACCCGTACGACATGGAGCCGGCCGTGCCGCTGGGTCCGGAAAACCCTGATTGCGCCATGTGGCCGGTCGTGCCCGTGTCCACGGACGACGGTATGGATGACGGCGACCGCCCCGGCGACGACGGTCACAGGATCCAGCACGGCGGCTGGGATCCCGACGAGTACCTGGAGCCGAGATCGGGTCTCGACCTGGACGGCTCCCCGAAGCTGGACGGCCCGCCGAAGCTGGACGGCTGGCCGTACCAGCGCGGCCGGGTGGACCCGACCTCGCTCGTCAGGTCGCTTGCCGAGCCATGGCCCGGCCTGTCGGTCCTGCCGCTCTCCGACCTGGTCGACGGCGTCGCCGACCCTCCACCTGACCCCGACGACGTCGGGAGCGTGCTGGAGGCGGCCGCGACCGAGTACCGGGTGATCGTCGTCGACCTGCCCGTCGCTGGCGGCCCGGTGGTCGAGACCGTCCTCGGCCGTGCCGATGTTCTGATCGCCGTCGGCCGCTGCGAGACCGCCGGCGTCCGCGGCCTCCAGGCGGCCATCGGGGTCTGGACGGCGGTCGGCCGCGACCCCGACACCGTCGGCGCCGTGGTCACCGGCGTCCGGTCCCGCGCGCCCCTGGCACCCCGCGAGGTCCGCGCCGCCCTTGGCGACGGCCTCTGGGCCCTCGTCCCCGCGGCGTCCGCCGAGCTGGCCGCCGCCGCCGAGGACGGCGTCCTCCTCCTCGACCGGCACGACCTGCCCGCGGTCCAGGCCATGGTGACGCTCGCCAACCGCGTGGTCCCGTTCACGGGAGTCCCGGCATGACGACCGGAGCCCCGCCGGCGAACGGCTCGACCAGCACGGTGGACATGACGATCGCCGGGCTCGTGCCGCGGGTGCAGCGGCGATTGGCGGCCGGCGGCGCGGTCGCCGAGGACGCCGCCGGCCTCCGCGAGGCGGTCGCCGGGGGTCCCGCTGGCCTCCGGGAGGCGGTCGCCGGGGCCCTCGCCGAGGACGGGATCGTCCTCTCCGCGCCCAACCTGGCGGCTGTCGTCCGCTCGGTCGGTCACGAGCTGACCGGGCTCGGCCCGCTGGCACCGCTCCTCGCGGACCCGGCCGTCACCGACGTCCTGGTCAACGGCCCCGCCGAGGTGTGGGTGGAGCGCGGCGGCGGCATCGAACGGGCCGCCGTGCGCTTCCCGTCCGCCGCCGCCGTGGCCGCGCTGGTCCAGCGCGTGGTCGCTCCGCTCGGGCTCCGTATCGACGAGTCCCGTCCCTGGGTCGACGCCCGCCTCCCCGGCGGCGAGCGGTTCCACGCGGTCCTGCCCCCGCTGGCCCCGGACGGCCCAGTGGTCACCATCCGGACCTTCGCCAGACGCCGGCTCCACCTGCGCGACCTGATCGAGCGCGACGCCCTCGACACCGCCACGGCCCAGCTGCTGGAGGCCATGGTCGCCGCCGGGATCGCCATCGCCGTGTCCGGCGCCACCGGAACCGGAAAGACGACCCTGCTCAACGTCCTCGCCGCCGCCATCCCGGCCCGGGAACGCATCGTCACCATCGAGGACGTCGCGGAGCTCAAGCTCCCCGGCCCCCACGTCGTCCGGCTCGAGGCACGCCCACCCAATGTCGAAGGCCGCGGCGCGGTGCCGCTCCGCGAGCTGGTCCGCAACGCGCTCCGGATGCGTCCCGATCGTATCGTCGTCGGCGAGGTCCGCGGCCCCGAGGTCCTCGACATGCTCCAGGCGGCCAACACCGGGCACCGCGGGCTCATGACCACCCTCCACGCCGGTGGCCCCGAGGAGGTCCCGGCGCGCCTCGAAGCCATGGCCCTGGCCGCACCCGGCGCCGGGCTCGACGTCGTCCGCCGCCTCGTCGCCGGCGGCATCGGCGCGGTGGTCCACCTGGAGCGCGCTCCCGCCGGCCACCCCGGCCGCCGGGTCACCGCGGTCGCCGAGCTGGCCACGACCAACGACGGCCGATCCCGGGCCATCCCGCTCCGTACCGCCGGCCCCACCCCCGGCCTCTCGGCCACCGGCCACGTCCCCGGCTGGGCCGACCGCCTCGACCCTTCCGTCCTCCCCAGCTTCGAGCCAGCCCAGCCGGCCGGCCGGGTCCGCGTCCTCCGCCCCCGGAGCCATCCCCAATGACCCCGACCACCCCGATCCTCCGGCGCGGCTCGCAGCGTCAGGCGCTGCTGCCGCGTCGAGGCTCCGGGGGGCGAACGCCTCCCTGGCGACGAGCCTTGTCGAGGCGGGCACGTCGTTCCCGGCCGTCGGGACGTCCGGTGTCGATCAGGCGCGCCGAGCGGGAATGGGCGACCGCCCCGCGCAGTCGATGGGCACGTCCGCGTGGCAGGTCCGGGCCCATCGACGCTCGCCAGTCCGGACGTGCTCGGCGCAGGATCGCTCCGCCGTTCCAGCGGCTGCTCACGCGGGTTCCAGCGCCAGGTCAGGAGGCCGCGCGGCGCGAGATGGAGGCGGCCGTCCCAGAGGTCGTCGACGTGCTGCGTGCGACCCTGGTCGCCGGCATCAACCCGCGACGGGCACTGCAGGCCGCGGCCGAGGGTTCCCCGCCTGCCCTCGGACCGGTCCTCCGACAAGCCGTCCAGGCTTCCGAGCTCGGCTCGGGGGCCGGCCGGGCACTGGCCGACGCGGCCGGGGCCGAGCGCCTGACCGAGCTGGCGCTGGCGGGAGAGGCACTCGACCTCGCCGAGTCGACCGGCGCCCCGCCCGGCCCGGTGCTCGCGGGCGTGGCCGTCGCGGCGGCTGACCGCGTCCGGACCCGGCAGGCGCGGATGGCCGCCACCGCGCAAGCCCGGCTCTCGGCCCGTGTCGTCGCGGCAATGGCTCCCGCCTTCCTCGGCGTCCTCGCCGTTACCGCTCCCGGCGACGCCGCGTTCCTGGTCCGCGAGCCGCTCGGCTGGGCGACCCTGGCGGCGGCGATGACCTTCGAGCTGCTCGGCGTCGTCTGGGCCGCCCGCATCGTCCGGGGCCCACTTCGATGAGCCGCAAGGATCGACGGCTCGGTTGGCGGATCGCTGGCGTGAGCGCCGGCCTCGTGCTCACCGCGCTGACCGCAACGGCCATCCCCGGGCTGGCTCTTGCTGCACTCGTCAGCATGCTGGCCCTGCCCGTGGCCGGATGGGTCGCACGCCGGCGAGCGGCCGCTCGCCGGCTGGCCGTCCGGGTGGAGGCCGCTCCGGCCATTCTCGACCTGCTCGGCGCGGCCCTGCTGGCCGGCCTCAACCCGCACAAGGCGGTCCTCCGGGTCGCGGAACGAGCCCCCGAGGTGCTGCAGGACGACCTCGGCCTGGCGGCCGCGGTCCTCCGGCTTGGCGGAACGCCGGCCGCCGCCCTGCGAGCGGCCGCTGACCGGTCGGCCCTCGACGAGCTCCGCGCCGCCGCGGCCGCGCTGGAGGCCGCTGAACGGTGGGGAGCGCCACCGGCGGAGGCGCTGGCGGCGAGGGCCGAGGCCCTCCGGGCCCGCACCCGGCTCCACGCCGAGGCCGAAGCGGGCCGCGCCGCCGTCCGCCTCGTCTTCCCGCTGGTCCTCTGCTTCCTCCCCGCCTTCGTCCTCCTCGTCGTCGTCCCAACCGTCGCCGGTGCGCTCCGAGCCCTGACCCTCTAACCGCGGCCAAACCCCGACCGGGGTCCACTGCACAAGACGTCCGCGCGCGGATCCGTTGCACGACGCCGCTCGCCACGACCCCGCTCGCCACGACCCCGCTCGCCACGACCCCGCTTGCCACGACCCCGCTCGGCACGACCGTGCTCACTGATCCGAGCCCCACGAGCACGACGCCCTCTCCCTAGTCCGAGCCCACGACGCATCTGGCCCGCGAGACCACCTGAAAGGAGCCGCCATGCATTCCGAGCGCGTCCAGCTGGCGATCCGTACCGCCCCCCCGTCCCGGCTCGTGGCCGAGGCCGGGAGCCAGACCACCGAGTACGCCCTGATCCTGGTCGTCGCCGCCACCATCGCCTCCCTCGCCCTGGCCTGGGCGAGGCAGGGCGCCATCGCCGATCTGCTCGACGGTGTCCTGAACCACGTCCGGTCGCTCTTCGGGATCGGCTGAGACGTGGCCCGCGACGTACGGACCCGCCCGGCGACCCGTCGTCGGGAACCCGGCGCCGGGTCGGCCACGGTGGAGCTGGCCGCCGCGATCCCGTTGCTGGTCGCCGTCACGCTGGCGATGGTCGGGGTCGTCGGCCTCGCACGCGACCAGGTCCTCGCGCAGGGCGCGGCTCGCGAGGCGGCCAGGGAGGCCGCGATGGGCGGTGACCGGACCAGGGCCGTGGCGGCCGCCCGGGCGGCCCTTCCACCCGCCCGTGCGTCCCTGGTCACGGTGACCGTCGACGGGCCGGACAAGGTTCGCGTCGTCGTGAAGCTGCCGGTGCGGCTGCCGTTCGGCGCGCAGCCAGTCGTGGTCAGCGCCACCGCGGTCGCCGCCGTTGAGCCAGGGCCGCCCCCGCCGCCCTCCGACCAATGAGGTCATCGGCCGCTCCCACGCTTGGCCCGGGGAGGTCATCGGCGGCCGAGCTCGGGCCAGCGAGGTCCTCGGCCGCTCCCTCCAGGCTTGACCCGAGGTCATCGGCTGCCACCGCGCCAGGTCGGGGGAGGCCGGGCACTGCCCCGCCGGGGGAGCGGGGTGGTACGACCCTGATCGGGTTGTCCCTGACCGGGCTCGTCCTGCTGGCAGGGATCGCCGCCGTCGACGTCGGTGCGCTGGCGGCCACGAGGGCGGCGACGCAGACTGCCGCCGACCTCGCGGCACTGGCCGCGTTGACGCCAGCGCTGGCCGCGTTGACGCCAGCGCCGACCGCAACCGGCGGGCCCGAGGCCAGGGCGGCCGCAACTCGCGGGCCCGAGGCCAGGGCGGCCGCAACCGGCGGGCCCGAGGCCAGGGCGGCCGCGCTCGCCGCCGCCAACGGCGCCGAGCTGGTGGCCTGTGACTGCTCCGCCGTCGAGGCGGTGGTGACCGTCCGGCGACGGCAGCGGTTGGTGCCCGGCGGGCTCGTGGTGAGGCTCACGGCCAGGGCTCGGGCGGTGCTTGGCCAGCCTCCGGGAGCAGTTCCGGCTACCGTTCGGGGAGGCGACCTCTCGAGGCGGGGGGTGGATGGGAATCTGGCGGGGCGTGCCCACGATCCGGCCGGTGGCGGCGCGGCGGGCCGACCTGCGGGCGAACGCGAGCGCCGCGACCGCGGCGGTGCTGTTCGGGGCGTCGTTGGTCGCGGTGCGGGTCGCCGTCCGGGACATCCCGCCTATCAGCCTCGCGGTCCTCCGGATCGGGCAGGGCGGGCTGCTCCTGGCGGCGATCCTGCTGGTGGTCGCCCCGGACCTGCTGCGGGTGCGGTGGGAGCGGTTGCGGTTGTTCGCGCTGCTGGGGCTGGTGCTGTTCGCGCTGTTCCCGCTGACGTTCAACATCGGCCTGCGGTACACCGAGGCGTCGCGGGAGCGGTGATGCTCGCCACCATGCCCATCTGGAGCGCGCTGCTGGGGAGGATCGCCGGCGAGCACCTCTCCAGGCGGCAGGTCGCCGGCGTGGGGCTGTCAGTGATCGGCATCGGCCTGGCCTTCGTGGAGCCGGGCCGGGCGTTCGACGCCGACGTTCTGAGCCTGGTCGGTGACGGGCTCCTGCTCCTCACTGGCCTGCTCGGCGCGCTGTACGGCCTCGTCGCCAAGCGGGTCCTCAAGGTGGACAGCGCTGCGACGGTCACGACCTACGCCATGCTGTTCGGCGCGCTCGTCCTGCTGCCGGCCGCGCTCGTCGAGGGTGTGGTCCCGGCCGTCGCGGACCTGACCTGGCAGCTCCTCGGGCTGGTCGTGTTCCTGGGCGTGCTGGGCGGGTCGGCCGCGTTCCTGCTCTGGACCTGGGCGCTGTCCCGCCTGACGCCCGCGCAGGTCGCGGTCTACGTGAACCTGAACCCGGTCGTGGCCGCGCTCCTGGCGATCCTGATGCTGGGTGAGCGGCGCAGCCTGCCGTTCGTGGCCGGCTTCGCCGCCGTCGTCACCGGCGTGCTGCTGGTCAACTGGCCGGCGGATCGGGTCTGACGGGGATCGCCCCCCGGCGGGTCGATCCAGTGAAACCCCAGGTGGGCGCCGGGCTCCGCGGCTACGACCTGGCAGCCCCACTCGCCCGGCTGGATGGTCGCCTGCCCGGTCCGGGGCCGATCTCCAGCGCCAGCGAGCCGGGGCCGGTCCCTGTCAGCTCCGCCAGGTCGTCGGACCGCGCCGACTGCCTAGCGTTGGCGGGCCTCCTCCTCTTCGGCGACCCGGGCGTGCTCGTCGGCAGCGCGAGCATGCTCGTCGGCGGCTCGGACATGCTCGTCACGGGCGATCGGGGCGCCGGTGCGGTCGTCGAGGCGCTCCCGGGTGACGCTCTCGGGCTCGGGCGGACCAGTCGCCGCGGTGCGGGTGTCGGCGCTGGCCATGTCCGCGGTGCGGGCGTCGACGGGGACCGGGGCGACCGCTGGGCCGGGGTCGGCGGACCTGCTGGCGCGGATCCGGTCGGTGGTGGCCTCGGCGCGGTCGCGTTCGGCGACGGCGTCGGCGTGGTTGCGCTCGGTGGCGTCCAGCCGCTCGCGGGCGTCGGCCAGCTCCTTGTTGAGGCGGGCGTTCTCGCGCTCGAGCTCGCCGACCCGGCCCTCGGCGTCGCGGCGGCGGCTCTTGAGCTCCCGGCGGCGCGTGCGGCGGGTCCGGGACGCGCCGAAGGCGAGGAACAGGAACAGGGCGATCAGGAAACCGGCGGCCGCGAACAGCAGGAGCAGCTGACCCTCGGTGAGCTGGCCGAAGGACCGGTCGAACAGGCTGGCCGTGCTCGGATCGGTGTTCTCGATGCCGGCGGCGGCCACCCCGACCAGGAGGAGGAAGGCGAGCAACAGGAAGAGGACGGCCATTCGATTGCCTCCTTGGGACGATCACGTCACTGCTTCACATCCGTCCCATAACTGCCCCGCGACACCTCCGACCAAACTGGGCAAGCTCGTGTCCGGATCGCCTGATGGCCCCGCGCCGAGCTCGGCGCGCCTCCCCGCCGCGTCGACCAGCCGCCTCCTACGACCCTCCGTGCTGCCTCGGGGCCGACTCGGAGCGGCGGTTCCGGGCCGCGCCCAGGGCCAGGTCGGCAGCGGTGTCGGGGTCGGTGGCGATCGGGAAGGCGTCGACCGGTCTGGAGCCGAGGCGCAGGGACCAGGTGGCGAGTCCGACCACCGGGGTGCCGGTGCGGAGAGCGAGGGCGATCTCGGACAGGGTGCCGAACCCGCCGCCGACGGCGACGAGAACGTCGCTGGACCGGACCAGGAGCAGGTTGCGTCCCTGGCCGAGGCCGGTCGGGAGCGAGACGGTGAGGTACGGGTTGCCCTCGGCGCGGTCCAGGCCCGGGAGGAGGCCGACGGTGGTCCCGCCGGCCGACTGGGCCCCACGGCAGACCGCCTCCATGACCCCCGGGCCTCCGCCGCAGACCACCACTGCCCCGCCCTCGGCCAGCCGCCGGCCGAGCCGCTCCGCCTGCTCCACCAGCACCGGCTCCGGCTGTGAGGCGCCGGCAACGCCGACGTAGAGGTTCACGACCCGCCGCCGGGGACCGCCGCCGCCGGGCCGACCACGGCCCCCAGATCCAGCAGCACCTCGTCCAGGAGCCGGACGGCGCCGGCCTTGTCCAGCGGGTTGTTGCCGTTGCCGCACTTGGGCGACTGCACGCAGGACGGGCAGCCCGTCTCGCAGGGGCACGAGCCGACCGTGTCCCGGGTCGCCCGGAGGTGCTCGAGCGCCCGGCGGTGGCCCTGTTCGGCGATGCCGGCCCCGCCCGGGTAGCCGTCGTAGACGAAGATGGTGGCGGCGCCGGTGTCGGGGTGCCAGGCGGTGGAGAGGCCGCCGATGTCCCAGCGGTCGCACATGGCGAACAGCGGCAGCAGGCCGATCTGGGCGTGCTCGGCGGCGTGGGCGGCGCCGGGGATGTCCCTCGACCCCAGGGAGGCGGCGTCCAGCAGCTCCGGGGACAGGGTGTACCAGTAGGCGACCGTCTGCAGCCGGGACGGCGGCAGGTCGAGGTCCTCGTAGCCGAGCAGCTCGCCGGTGCCGACCCGGCGGCGCTCGTAGCCGACGACCTGCTCGGAGACGTCGACCCGGCCCAGCCACAGGGTGGAGCGGGGGAGCTCGACCTGGCGGGTCGGCTCGACCACGGCGATGTCGATGTCGCTCCGGGCCTGGGTGTACTCGTCGCCCCTGGCCTCGACGACCAGGGCGGCGCCGGCCTCCAGGTCGAGGTCGGCGACCTGGAAGTGCTCGCCCTGGTGGAGGTAGACGGCGCCGCGGTGGACCGTCGAGGGCGCCCGGGCCCGGTCGACGGTGCCGATGATCTGCCCGGAGTCGGCGGCCACGATGGTGACCGGGCTGCCGCCGGCGTTGCGGATGTCGACCTGGTCGGCCTGGCTGCGGCCCGACCCCGGGTGCAGCTTGCTGCCGCGGCGGCGCAGCGCCCCCTCGGCCTCCAGGGCGTCGGCCAGGGCCCTGGCTCCGGCGCCGCCGAACAGGTCCAGGTCGGCGTCGGTCAAGGGGGCTTCGAAGGCGGCGCAGAGCAGGTGGGGGGCGAGCACGTACGGGTTCTCCGGATCGACCAGGGCGGCCTCGTGGGGCCGCCCGAACAGGTCGGCCGGGTGGTGGAGCAGGTAGGCGTCCAGCGGGTCGTCCTTGCCGACCAGCACGGCCAGGGACGGCGCGCCCTGCCGGCCGGCCCGGCCGGCCTGCTGCCACATCGAGGCAACCGTCCCCGGGTAGCCGTCGAGCACGACCGCGTCCAGGCCGCCCACGTCCATGCCCAGCTCCAGGGCGTTGGTGGTGGCCAGCCCGAGCAGCCGGCCCGAGACCAGGCCCTGCTCCAGCTCGCGCCGCTCCTCGGCCAGGTAGCCGGCCCGGTAGGCCCGGACCCGGCGGGCCAGGCGGCGGTCGACCTCGGCCACCCGGCCGCGGGCGAACTGGGCCACCAGCTCGGCCGACTTGCGCGAGCGGGTGAAGCACAGCGTGCGCACCTCGGCCTCGACGGCGGCGGCCAGCCAGGCCGCCGACTCGGTGTTGGCGCTGCGCCGCAGCCCGGTGCTCTCGTCCAGCAGGGGCGGCTCCCAGAGGGCGAAGCTGACCGGGCCGCGGGGCGAGCCGTCCTCGGTGACCGCCTCCACGGGCAGGCCGACCAGCCGGCCGGCCAGCTCGGCCGGGTTCCCGAGGGTCGCCGAGGCGAGCACGAAGGTCGGGCTGGCCCCGTAGCGGGCGGCCAGGCGGCGCAGCCGGCGCAGGATCGCGGCCACGTGCGAGCCGAAGACCCCGCGCAGGGTGTGCGCCTCGTCGACCACCACGTAGGCCAGCCGGCCCAGGAAGGCCGCCCAGCGCTCGTGGCCGGGGAGGATGCCCCGGTGCAGCATGTCCGGGTTGGTCAGCACGAAGTTGGCGCTGCGCCGGATCATCGGCCGGTCGGCGGCCGGCGTGTCGCCGTCATAGGCCGACGCCCGGACCCCGGCGAGGGCGAAGGAGCGGACCGCGCGCAGCTGGTCGCGGGCCAGGGCCTTGGTGGGGGAGAGGTACAGGGCGCTGCGGTGGCCCTCGCCGAGCAGGGTGTCGAACACCGGGAGCTGGTAGCAGAGGCTCTTGCCGGAGGCCGTGCCGGTGGCCACCACCACGTGGCGTCCGGCCCGGGCCAGGGCGATCGCCTGTGCCTGGTGGGACCAGAGCGAGGTGACGCCCCGGGCGGCCAGCCGGGAGCGGACCACCTCGGGCAGGTCCTCGGGGATGGGCGCCGGCCGCGCCGGCCGGGCCGGCAGGCGCTCCAGGTGCACGAGCTGGCCGCGATAGTCCGGGTCGCCGGTGAGGTCGTCCACCAGCGCGATCGCATCGGTCACCCGGTCATGGTAGCCGCGACCCGGACAAGCCCGGCCCCCGGCGGCCTCAGCTCAGCTTGCCGCTCCGGATCCGGGCGAACAACGCGTACGCCGACGGCTGCAGGTGGACCACCGAGGCCCCACCGGCCATCCCGGCGGCGCCCGGGACGGGCAGGTTCTTGATGTTGCTGGGCGGGACCTTGGTGGCCAGCAGGGCCAGGCGGAGCAGCTCGGGGAACGGCAGGTCGGTCTTGACCTCGTCGCGGAGGACGTCGAGCCAGGTCATGATCTTGGCCGGGTTCTCGGCGACCTGGCGCTGGAAGGTGCCGAGGCCACTCAGCAGGAGCTGGCCCTGGTGGCGGGATCGGTCGAAGTCGCCGCCGGGCAGGGTCTTGCGAGCGCGGGCGTAGGCGAGGGCCTGGCCGCCGTTGAGCTTGCGCCTCCCCTTGTCCAGGAAGGCCCCGGCGAAGTGGTCGCGCAGGTTCATGTCGACGTTGACCTGGACCCCGCCGACCTTGTTGACGATGTCGGTCAGGCCGTCGAAGGAGGTCACGGCGTAGTAGTCGATGGTCAGCCCGGTGAGCCGCTCGAAGGTGGCGACCAGCAGCGGCGGGCCGCCGAACGCCATGGCGGCGTTGATCTTGCTGGTGCCGTGGCCGGGGATGGGCACGTAGCTGTCGCGGGGGAAGCTGAGCACGGCGCCGCGACGCCTGGCCGGGTCCAGGACGACCAGCTGGAGGGCGTCGGCGCGACCGCTCAGCATGCTGCCGCCGCGCCCGAACTTGGGCGCGCCCGAGTCGGACCCGATGGTCAGCAGCACGATCCGCTTGTTGAAGCTGGGCGTGCCCGAGCCGGCGTGGGCCCGCTGCACGGTGACTGCCGCCCCTTCCTGGGCGGTGGCCGGCCTCCGCGGGGAGACGGCGACGACCAGGCCGGCGACCAGCACGGCCACGAGCCCGGCCACGGTCAGCCAGGCCACCGCCCGGCGACGCCGTGCCAGGCTGGCGACCACCGGCCGGCGGGTCACTTGGGCGGCCCCGTGCGGCTGTCGAAGGCGGCGATCCGCCATCCCTCGCCGGTGGCCAGCAGCTGCAGGACCGAGCGGAGATGGACCTGGCCGCTGCCCTTGGCGGTGTCGGCGGTGGCGTCGAAGGCCAGCCGGACCGTGGCCGCCTGCGGCCGCTGGGCGCCGTACAGGACCACCGCCCTGGCGCTGGCCCGGCTGGGCCGCACGGCGCTCACCTCGGGCGCGGCCGCGCCGAGGGACAGGGCGTCCAGCTGCTTGCGGGCCGAGGCCCTGACCGGCGTGTCGAACAGCCCCAGCAGGCCGTTCCAGTCCGCCTTGCCCCCGGCCGCGTCGACATAGGCCTCGGTCAGGTAGCGGTCCAGGAACTTCTCGAGGCCCGGGGCGGCCTGCCTGGCCGCCTGCTTGGCGCTGAGCCCGCCCGAGGGGACCCGGGCCGTGGCGACAAGCCGGACCTCGAGCGGCTCGGCCGGCGCCGCCGGGGCGGCGGTGGACCCGGTCGCCTGACCGCCCGATCCCGACCGGCCACCCGAGGTGCAGCCGGCGGCCAGGGTGGTCAGCAGGAGGGCCGCGAGGAAGCCGGCCACAACGGCCGGGCGGCGTTCGGGATTGCGGCGTGCGGGCACGATCACCAGGGTACGGGAGGAGGTTTGTCTGGGCGCGACGTAGGCTACCAAACCCCCCTGACGTTGCTCGGAGGCGCCCCGGCGGCCTATCGTTGCTCGTCCTCAGCCCGCGAGACTGGAGAGAGGATGGATCTCGACCTCAACGTGAGCAAGGAAGGCGACCACTCGGTGCTCGAGGTGGCCGGTGAGATCGACGTCTACACCGCGCCGAAGCTGCGGGAGCAGCTCATCGAGCTGGTCAGCGACGGGTCCTACCACATCGTCGTCGACCTCGAGAAGGTCGACTTCCTGGACTCGACCGGTCTCGGCGTGCTGGTCGGCGGGCTCAAGCGGGTCCGCAACCACGACGGCTCGCTCCAGCTCGTCTGCACCCAGGAGAAGATCCTCAAGATCTTCCGGATCACCGGCCTGACCAAGGTCTTCCCGATCCACACCTCGGTGAGCGACGCCATCTCGGCCCCGACCGAGTAGCGCCAGGCCGTGGATGCCGTCGCCGGCGTCGGACCGGCCACCGTGCGCCTGTCCTTCCCGCCGGAGCCGCGGCTGCTGGGCACGGTCCGCCTGGTCGTCGGCATCGTGGCCCGCAAGGCCGGGATGGGCGCCGAGGGCATCGAGGACCTCAAGGTGGCCGTCTCCGAGACCTGCGCCGTCGCCGTCGGGGACCTGACCAGGGCCGGTCTGCATGACCCGATCGAGATCGACATGGTGGAGCGGGCCGACCGCCTCGGGGTCGAGGTTCGCGACCGCGCCCCGGCGCACGTCCTGAACCCCGGCGGCTCCGCCGACGGCGAGGTCGAGGACCGCGAGCTCGGCTTGGCCCTGGTGGGAGCCCTGGTCGACGACCTCAAGACCTCGACCCTGGAGGACGGCGGCAACCGCACCAGCTTCTGGCTGCGCCGTGGCCCAGGGCTTCTCGACCCGCCGATCGACGACCTGCCACCGCCCCTGACTTGAGGCGTCGGCAACCTTTTCACGGGTTGCCCGGTTCTCCGGGCCGTGGCTATGATCCGCCCAATCCTCGCGGGCTCGCGGGACGGCCGGTTCCCAGGGAAGGTGCAGGGACCCCGCCGGGCCGGGGCCCGCGCTCGACTCTTTTCGCTCGAGCCGTCCAGGGCCGCGGCCCGGACACCGGGCGTGATCCAACGCCCCAGCGCTGGGGCGTCGAGGAGGTCTGATGAGCCCAGTACGGCTGCTGGCGCAGGAGGCAGGCGCCGAGGTCGACTTCGGTTCGGGTGAGACCCTGGCCCTGTTCGCCGTCATGGCGGTCTGCCTGCTCGCCCTGGTCGTCGCGTTCGTGCTGGTCAGGCAGGTCCTCCGGGCCGATCAGGGAACCGACAAGATGCGCGAGATCGCCCGCGCCATCCAGGAGGGCAGCCGCGCCTACCTGAGCCGGCAGTTCCGGACCCTGGCCGTGTTCGTGGTCCTGCTGTTCTTCCTCCTGCTCCTGCTGCAAGCAGACTCCAACTCGGTGCGGATCGGCCGCTCGGTCGCCTTCCTGGTCGGGGCCGTCTTCTCCGCCCTGGCCGGCTACACCGGCATGCAGCTGGCCGTCCGGGCCAACGTGCGGGTCGCGGCCGCGGCCGACCAGGGCGGGCTGCTGCGGGCCATGCCGATCGCCTTCCGGGCCGGCGGGGTGGCGGGCATGTTCGTGGTCGGCCTCGGTCTGCTCGGGGCGGCCGGCGTGGTCTTTGTCTACCAGGGCGACGCGGCCAGCGTGCTGTTCGGCTTCGGGTTCGGGGCGGCTCTGCTGGCCATGTTCATGCGGGTCGGCGGGGGCATCTTCACCAAGGCCGCCGACGTCGGGGCCGACCTGGTCGGCAAGGTCGAGCAGTCGATCCCCGAGGACGACCCCCGCAACGCGGCCACCATCGCCGACAACGTGGGCGACAACGTCGGCGACTGCGCCGGCATGGCCGCCGACCTGTTCGAGTCCTTCGAGGTCACCCTGGTCGCGGCCATCGTCCTCGGCCTGGCCGCGTTCCCCGACCGACCGGCCGTCGGTCTGCTGTTCCCCCTGATCGTGCAGGCCGTCGGCATCCTCTCCTCGATCGTCGGCATCTACCTGGTACGCCCTCGCTCCGAGACCGAGAGCGGCATGCGCGCGATCAACCGGGGCTTCTTCGCCTCGGCGGCCGTCTCGCTGGTTCTGGTGGCCATCGCCTCGTTCATCTACGTGGACGACTGGCGCCCGGTGGCCGCGGTCGCCCTTGGGCTGGCCCTGTCGACCGTGATCCAGCTGATGACCTCCTACTACACCGCCACCGAGTACAAACCGGTGCGGGAGATCGCCGACGCCTCGGAGACCGGGCCGGCCACCACCATCTTGTCGGGCTTCTCCACCGGGCTGGAGGCCTCCGTCTACGCCATCCTGGCCATCGTGGGGGCGATCGTCGGCGCCGCCCTCATCGGCAGCGGCGAGGGCCTCGACTTCCAGCTGTACATGATCTCGCTGGCCGGCATGGGCATGCTCAGCACCGTCGGGGTGGTCGTGTCGATGGACACCTTCGGCCCGATCAGCGACAACGCCCAGGGGATCGCCGAGATGTCCGGCGGCGTCTCCGAGCGCGGCGCCGGCGTGCTGACCTCCCTGGACGCGGTCGGCAACACCACCAAGGCGATCACCAAGGGCGTGGCCATCGCCACCGCCGTGCTCGCCGCCACCAGCCTGTTCGGCTCGTTCCGGCGGGCCCTGCTCGAGGCCGGGGTGAACCCGGCCAACGTCGACATCCCCGTCGAGCAGCCGCTGGTGCTGGTCGGCCTGCTGATCGGCGGGTCGGTGGCGTTCATGTTCTCGGCCCAGGCCATCCGGGCCGTGGGCCGCGCCGCCGGCCGGGTCGTGTTCGAGGTCCGCAAGCAGTTCCGCGAGCACCCGGGGATCATGGACTACAGCGAGCGCCCGGACTACAGCGCGGTCGTGGACATCTGCACCCGCGACTCGCTGCGCGAGCTGCTCACCCCCGGTCTGCTGGCGGTGCTGGCCCCGATCGCCACCGGGTTCCTGTTCGAGTCGGCCGCCCTCGGCGCGTACCTGGCCGGGGCCATCCTCACCGGCCAGCTGCTGGCGGTGATGCTGTCGGTGTCGGGGGGCGCCTGGGACAACGCCAAGAAGTACGTCGAGGACGGCCACCACGGGGGCAAGAACTCCGAGCCCCACAAGGCGACCGTCATCGGCGACACCGTCGGCGACCCGTTCAAGGACACCGCCGGCCCGGCCCTCAACCCGCTGATCAAGGTGATGAACCTGGTCGCGGTGCTGATCGCCCCGACCGTGGTCGCCTTGGCCGGCAACGAGCTCGCCCGGGGCGCGATCGCCCTGGTGGCCGTGGCCCTGCTCGCCTGGGCGCTGTGGCGCTCCAACCGCCTTGGCGGGGTCACCCTGGCCAACCCGGCCGACAGGGAGCCGCCGAGGCCGGTCGAGCCGGACCCCCACCCGACGACCCAGCGGACCTCCTGAGGGGGTTGTGGAGGGGACGTTGTAGGGTCGTCGGGAATACGGGAGGCTGGTTCAGCCTTGACAGAACAGGCGGACGGTCGGCAACACTACGCCGATCCGCCCGATCCCCCTACGACGAACGAAGGATTTCCATTGGCACGCAACCTGGTCGTGGTCGAGTCGCCGGCCAAGGCGAAGACCATCGGCAAGTACCTGGGCAAGGACTACGACGTGGTCGCCTCCATGGGCCACGTCCGTGACCTGCCCAAGTCCGACTTCGCGGTGGACATCAACGGCGGGGTCTCGGTCACCTACGAGGTGACCCAGAAGGGCAAGAAGGTCGTCTCCAGCATCCGCAAGGCCGCCAAGGCGGCCGACCAGGTGTTCCTCGCCACCGACCCCGACCGGGAGGGCGAGGCGATCGCCTGGCACATCGCCGAGGCGGCCAAGCTGGCCGCCGGCTCGACCCGCCGCGTCACCTTCACCGAGATCACCGCCGACGCCGTCCGGCGCGCCTTCGCCGACCCCCGCGACATCGACGACCGCCTGGTCGACGCCCAGCAGGCACGGCGGGTGGTCGACCGGATCGTCGGCTACAAGCTGTCGCCCGTGCTCTGGCGCAAGGTCCGGGCTGGCCTGTCCGCCGGCCGGGTCCAGTCGGCCGCGCTGAAGATGATCGTCGACCGCGAGCGTGAGATCGACGCCTTCCAGGCCCGCGAGTACTGGAGCCTGGAGGCCGACCTGGCCACCGAGGCCTCCGAGGCGGTCCACGCCCGCTACCCGGTGGGCGAGAAGCAGAAGTTCGTCCTCGGCGACGAGGGCTCGGCCACCGCCGCCGCCGAGGCGGCCAGGGCCGCCACCTGGACCGTGGCCCGGGTCGACAAGAGCGAGCGCAAGCGCAGCGCCGCCCCGCCGTTCATCACCTCCACCCTGCAGCAGGAGGCCTCCCGCAAGCTCGGGTTCTCCTCCAAGCGGACCATGGCCGTGGCCCAGCAGCTCTACGAGGGCGTCGACCTGCCCGGCGAGGGGTCGGTCGGGCTCATCACCTACATGCGGACCGACTCCCCGGCCCTGTCCTCGGCCGCCCAGGACGAGATCGCCCGCCTGGTCGCCGAGCGCTACGGGCCCAGCTACGTCAAGCGCACCCAGTACAAGGCCAAGGCCAAGCAGGCCCAGGAGGCCCACGAGGGGATCCGCCCGACCGCCGTGGCCCGCACCCCCGAGTCGGTCGCCACGCACCTCGACCCGGCCCAGCGCCGCCTCTACGACCTGATCTGGAAGCGGGCCGTGGCCTCCCAGATGGCCCAGGCCGTCTACGACCAGACCAGCGTGGACATTCAGGCCGGGGAGCTGATCTTCCGGGCCACCGGGTCGGTGTTGCGCTTCGACGGGTTCGTGCGGGGGTACCTGGAGGGCCGGGACGACGAGGCCGAGGAGGAGGCCGGCAGCCTGCCCGAGCTGGTCGTGGGCCAGGTCCTGCGGCTGGTCGAGCTCACCCCCGAGCAGCACTTCACCGAGCCGCCGCCCCGCTACACCGAGGCCAGCCTGGTCAAGGCGCTGGAGGAGTACGGCATCGGCCGGCCCTCGACCTACTCGCCGACCATCTCAACCCTGATGGACCGCAAGTACGTGCGGCTGGACCGCAAGCGGTTCCACCCCGAGGACGTCGGCATCGTGGTCACCGACCTGCTCGCCGACGTCTTCCCCAAGGTCATCGATCTCGGGTTCACCGCCGAGATGGAGGAGGACCTGGACCGTATCGCGTCGGGCGCCAAGCCGTGGGAGCCCCTTGTCAAGACCTTCTTCCACGAGGTCGAGGGCACCATTGCCGAGCGGCAGGAGAAGGTCTCGCGGCCCGAGGAGGCGACCGACGAGCTCTGCCCGA